>DSTMR04002__coassemble_1408_pt1 | contig 15817 bp, 13 predicted proteins | sample DSTMR04002__metabat2_high_PE_036 | metagenome-assembled genome bin DSTMR04002
GGAAAGTCCTTTTGTGAGATCATGAATTTCAGAAATTCCCAGGCCAATTTCGGATTTTCACAAGCTGCGGTGATGCCGAACATGTTCATACCTCGGAAGGCTGTACCGCCGTTTTCCAGGCGATAAGTCTGAAACACCCCACCCAGCTCAGAAGTAAGGCCAGACAGTTCGCTCAAATTCGAGAATTGTATCCCACCTATGTTGACCAAGTCCTCTCTGCCCTCAAATGGTTCGTAAGATGCGGCTATCGAAAAAGGCGCCGCTCCCGTGGGAACTTCTTTCATAGCTGTTAAATACTCCACATACCCAGGATCGTCAAACCGAGAAGCGGTCATATCCCGATCTAGGTAATTCAGATTCTCAAAGGGGTCAAACGAGGTGGGCGACATGTACTTTCCCAGCAGCGCCCCATCTTCCAAGGCCCCCTTCTCCAAGGCTTCCCGGTACAGGGAAAGAACCTCTTGATAGTTCATGCCCTCCGGGTAATCCTTCAGAAGGTCGATGCCCAAGTCATCCAAAACCTCCTTATTAAAATACATCAGCTGAGGGGCCACTGTGCCCACCACAGGCAGCTCGCCCTCTTCCGTCTCCCAAGCTTCCAATACGTTGGTGTAATAGTCTTCCCGGTGAAAATCAGGATCACTGTCCATAAATTGGTTAAGATCCCAGAACAGACCGCTTTCCATATACCGCTGGTAGGGAGCTGTGGTCAGCTCTACAATATCTCCCGCCGTTCCTGCGAAAAGCTCTACAATATTCTGCTGTTTTTCCGCTCTCAAACCTCCTCCCTCCCGCTCGGCTTGCGCGGCAGCGGCAACGCTGTCAAACCCAGCGTTGATCTGAATATCTACGTTGGGATAAGCCGCTTCAAAAGCTGCCACCCAGTTTTCCAGCATTTCACTCCCGATGGAAGTAGAGATGGTAAGTGTTCCGCTCAACTCTGTGTTTTCTTCCACAGGAAACAGTTCCTCCGGCGATGGCCTCGACTCCAGATAGTTGAAAGATGGATTGTATGGGTCAGCATAAAATTCGCTGTCCTCCTGGACAGAGTTCACAGACTCCGCAAATTCGTCTGTCCCCTCGCTTTCGGGAAGTTCCTCCTGTATCGTCGATGAGGCACCATCCAGCGCCTGACTGTACAGGGCGTCCTGCTCGCTTTGGCACGCTGTGCTCGCAAACAGCAGGCAAAGGCTCAGCAAAAGGGCTAGCACTCGTATTTTTTTCATGGGAAATCCTCCTATCGTGTTTGATTTTACAGCCGCGGCTCAGCTGGAACAGCGCAGACTCAACAGATCTCCTACATCTCTCATTTTTAAAGTCCAGTTGAAAACAACTTTCTCTCTGAAACATCTTCTATCAAATGCAGAATTTATCAGCGAATTCTCTATATTTTATTATCCTATACTCTATATTTTTATAAAAATATTGTAGCACTCACTGGATCCTTTGTAAATACACTTTTGATCGAATGGTGCTTTTTTCTGCACTTTTGGAGGCCAGGACACACAAACAAGGGGAGCACCTTCTGCACGCTGCAGACCTTGCGGAACATAGCCCATGAATGTTCTTCTTGGCCCTTCGTCCCTTTCCCTCTTGCGAGAGAAAAGGCAAAAGACCGGGATTTTACTCCCGGCCTTTGCCATCTCTGCTTCCAATTTCCGTTCATCATTTTTCGAAGGGCTGCGCCTCTTACACGCCTCCTGCTCGGAGAAGGGGAAAATGCCGTTCTTTCCTTTACCCTCTCCTCTCCAGCTTCTCCGCCGCCTCCTGCAGCAGCTGGATAATGGGCAAGTGCTGGGGACACACACCCTCGCACTGGCCGCAGGCGATGCAGCTGCTGGCCTTGCCGGATCTGGCGGTCAGCCCATCATAGAACATGTTGGGCCGGTTGTCGCCGGGATACAGCCGCTTGGTGTTCAGGGCCCGGAACACATCGGGAATGGAAATCCCCATGGGACAGCCGTCCACACAGTAGCGGCAGGCGGTGCACTGCACCAGGGGTTTGTCCTGCATCAAACGGACCACCTGTGCGATAGCGTCCCGCTCTTTGCCGGAAAGAGGTTCAAAGCTCTGGAACAAGGAAAGATTTTCCTCCATCTGGGCCTGGGTGGACATGCCGCTGAGGATGGTCAGCACCCCGTCCAAGGAACCTACAAACCGCAGGGCCCAAGAGGCGGCGGAGTCGTTGGGCCGGATTTCCCTGAGCACCGCCTCCCATTCCGGCTGCAGGTTGGCCAGCATCCCGCCCTTGACCGGCTCCATGACGATGATGGGGATGTTCCGCTCCCGGAGAATTTCGTACAAACGCCCGGAGTGGACTACCTGGTTGTTCCAGTCGGCGTAGTTCAGCTGGATTTGCACAAATTCCACTTCGGGATGCTTGTCCAACACCTGCTCCAGCAGCTCCGGCGTCCCGTGGTAGGAGAAGCCAAAGTGTTTGATTTTCCCCTCCGCGTTCTTTTCCATCCCCCAGCGGAAACAGTCGAACTTCTCGTAGGTTTCGTAGTTGGCGCCGTCCTCCAGGCTGTGGAGCAGGTAGTAGTCAAAGTAGTTCACCCCGCAGCGCTCTAGCTGTTCCTGGAAAATCCTGTCCCGGTCTTCCGGTCCCTGCATGACCCAAGCGGGCAGTTTCGTCGCCAGGTAAAAGGACTCCCGCGGATACCGCTCCACCAGGGCCTGCTTTACGGCCCTTTCCGAGTTGCCGCTATGATAAACATAGGCAGTGTCAAAGTAGTTGAAGCCTTTTTCCATGTAGGCATCTACCATGGAGCACACCTGCTCCCTATCGATGACCCCGTCTTTTTGAGGCAGGCGCATCAGGCCGAAGCCCAGTTTGGGGAAGTTTGTCATTTCAATGGACATTGCAAATTCCTCCTGTATTTTCGTCTTCCACATCATTTTCCAACTCCCTGAGCACCCGGGCAGGCACGCCGCCCACCACGCAGTTGCTTGGCACATCTTTGGTGACTACGGCCCCGGCGGCTACCACCACATTGCTGCCAATGGTCACCCCCGGCAGGATGGTCACATTGCCCCCCATCCACACATCGTCCCCTATAATCACCGGCTCCGCCTTGCCCAAATGTTTTCTTCTGCCCAGTGGGGACAGAGGATGCCCCACGGTGGTGATGAGGGTATTGGGGCCGATCATCACATAGTCCCCGATTTTCACCGGGGCGATGTCCAGAATGGTCACGTTGTAGTTGGCGAGGAAGTTCTTCCCCACCGTAATGTGCAACCCATAGTCGCATTGAAAGTTGGGCCCGACGCTGGGATTTTCTCCAGCGGCCCCCAAAAGCTCCCGGATCACCGGCTCCCGGGCGGCCTCGTCCTCTTGGGGCATGGCGTTGAGCTTTTGGCACACACGGATGGCCCGGAGTTTTCTCTCATTGACCCCCTCGTCCCAAAAGTCGTACTCCAAGCCGGCGTCCAATTTTTCAAGCTCCGTCATACACAACTCTCCCTTCGTTTTCTTGTTTTGGTACTTTGCGGTTTAAGAAGCCCCGGAAGTACAGGGCGTTGGAAACTGCGGTCACAATATCGGAGATGGGCTCCGCCAGCATTACCGCCAACACGCCCCAGGGCAGCACAGCGGGCAGCAGGTAAAGCAGGGGGATCAGCAGGATGATCTTCCGCAGGAAGGCGAAGAAGAAAGCCTTGCCCCCTTCCCCCAGGGAATTGTAAGTCTGCTGGAAGGTGGAGTTGGGGCCGTGAACGAACATCCCCGCGGCGTACACCCGCAGCATGGGCGCGCCCACCTCCAGCAAAGCCGGGTCGCTGTTGAACAGGCGGATGAAGAACTCTGGAAAGAGCAGGATGAACGCTGTGGTGACCACCGCAAACACGGAATTCACCGTGACGGCGATGCGCACCGTCTGCCGCACCCGGCCGTAGAGCTTGGCCCCGTAATTGTACCCGATGATGGGCTGGGAGCCCTGGGACACCCCCTCCACCGGGAGCAGCATGCACTGGAACAGGGAAAAGAGAATGGTCATGGCCCCCACGGCCGCATCCCCGGCAAAGTGGCGCACCTGGTTGTTAAAGCAGATATTCAGCGCCCCTTCGGAAAGGCTCATGAAGAAGGGAGCCGAGCCCAGCACCACAATCTCCTTGAGAACGGAAAACCGGGGCAGCAGGTTCTCTTTGCGGATCTTCAAATGGGTGCGCTTGCCAAAGAGAAAGGCCAGCACCCACACAAAGGAGGCAAACTGGCTGAGCACCGTAGCCAAAGCCGCACCCTGCACTCCCATGCCCAGGGCGAAGATAAACACAGGGTCTAAGACGATATTCAGCACGCCCCCCAGCATGGTGGTGACCATGGCTGTTTTGGCGAAGCCCTGGGTGGTGATGTAGTAATTCATGCCCACGGTCAGCTGGACAAACACGGTGCCCAAGATATAGGTGGTCAAATATTCCCGAGCGTAGCCCAAGGTGTTCTCGCTGGCTCCAAACAAAGTGAGCAGCGGGTCTTGAAACAGCAGCGTCACCGCCATGATGACCAGGGAGGACAGAACCAGCATGGAAAAGCTGGTTCCCAAATACCTCTCAGCGGCCTGATTGTTTCCTTCCCCCATGCGGATGGCCGCCAAGGGGGAACCGCCCCGGCCCAGCAGGCCGGTAAAGGCGGTGACCACGGTGACAATGGGCGCGCAGATCCCCACAGCGGCCATAGCTAAGGTCCCATCCTCCATACGGCCGATGTAGATGCGGTCCACCAGATTGTAGAGCAGCGTGACAATCTGGGCACAGATGGCCGGAGCCGCCAAGCTCAGCAGGAGCTTGGGCACCGGTTGGGTGGCCAGGCGTTCGTTTTCCATGTGCATCTCTCCTAATCTTTCTCTATGAAAAAATTACCCCAAAATCCATCGAAGCTGCCGGTCTGTGGCCTGGGGAAGCAGCCGGCGCAAGTATTCTTTCACCCTCTGTCCCGATTCCTCCGGTGGGCGTTGGTAGACCGTTTCCGAGAATCCCGGAAAAGCGACCTCCGGCGCGGCGTAGCGGGCCAGGCCCCAGCCGTAGGGCTTGCCGTTTTTATCCGTGGCGTATTCAAAATTGGTGGTAACCACATAGCCCAGCATCTGCAGCCGGGTGACGATGGCGTCAAACTCCCCCCGCTTTTCTATGCCCGTCCGCTTTCTCCACTCCTTGGAGAGCAAGGGCTGACATTCCGCCAGCACGTCGTAGACCCGTTTGTCCTGGTTGCGGGCCAGGCCGTCGTCGTAGCGGGCGTCAAAGTCGTAGCCGTCCCGGCGGTAGTTGGCGAAATCCGGAAACCACTCCCGGCTGATGAACCCCGCTTTCCCGCCGAAAAATTTTCCATAGGCGCAGCCCGTCCGTTGGATCACCGGTCCTTTCCACTCCCAGGGACCCTCTACCCCGTCGGCGAACCACAGCTCCGGGGGCGTGTGTTCCTCCACGGAAAACCCGGGCACCCTGTTTTTCAGCAGGGGTAAAAAGCCCATATGTTTTACCAGTTCCGCCAGCTCCTCTTTGGAATGTATCAGCTTCATATGGTTTCCTCTTTTCAAATGGTTCGTTCTGTCCCCCAAGCCCCTCTGTAATCGTGTCAGAAACCGTCATGAGGCCTGGGGGCAAGAACAAAAGTCGAGGCGTTCCCGTTACCATTTTGGGAACGCCTTTATCCTACCTTTTTTTGCGGTGCGGGTATATCAAATTTTTCCGGTTTATGATATAATCCACGGTAAATCCTCGTGACGAAAGGAGTTCTTTTTCATGCCTGCCGTAAAAGAAACCCAGTTGCGTTATTTGGAATACATCCACCGGGAGGACGCCTACCGCCACCACCGGTACGACGAGGAGATGCTGCAATATCACCTGCTGCGGGACGGCAACCCCGCCGCCGTGCCGGAGAGCAAGCGCATGTGGAGCTCCGGCCTGGTAGGCCAGGTCAACGATGATGCTGTCAAAAACCGGAAATATCTCTTTGTAGCGTCCATCACCTTGGCCTGCCGGGCCGCCATATTAGGCGGGCTGGAGGAGCAGCGCTCCTACGACATCAGCGACCTGTACATCCAGCGGGTGGACCGGTGCGCCACTTTGGAGGAGATCACCACGCTGCATGAGGACATGTTCGCCTTTTACGTGCAGGAAGTTGCTGCCGCGAAAAAGAAGAACATCTACTCCAAACCGGTGGTGAACGCCATGAATTTCGTCCACTATCATTTGCACGAAAAGCTCACAGCCAAGCGGGTGGCGGAAGAGGCGGGGCTTTCCCCCAATTACCTTTCTGAGCTCTTCAAAAAGGAGTTGGGTTGCTCGGTGGCGGAATACGTCATGGAAAAACGCATGGAGGCCGCCAAAAACATGCTGCGGTTTTCCAGCTTCCCCTACGATGAGATCGCCTCCATTTTGGCCTTCAGCTCCCAAAGCCACTTTATCCAAGCCTTCAAAAAGGCCACTGGGACTACGCCCAAAGCCTACCGCACCATAGCCTATCGGGAGGAGGAAGAGAAAGGAAAATAACCCTTTTGAAGCAGTCAAGGCCACCCCTACCTAAGGGGTGGCCTTGACTCATCCATTCAATCGGAATACCAGAGCCTTTTGAAAGTCCCCGTAAAAGGTCTGGCTCATGGGGAGCTGTCTCCCGTTTTTCAAGAGCACACCGGCGTGGGTGGCCCGCTCCACCCAGGCCAGGTTGACCAGGTAGCTCTTGTGGCAGCGGCAAAAGGTTCCGGCGGGAAGCAGCCGCTCCGCCTCGGTCAGAGAAAAGGAAAACGCTTGCTCGCTGTCTGCCAGATAGACCACCACACCGTGGTTTCGGCTCTCCAGATAGCGGATCTCCCCCAGCGGGAGGGGAACTCCCTTTCCGCCCCGCTGAAACAGAACGGTCTGCATCCCCCGCTTTTTCAACGCCCGGCCCAGGGCTTCTTCCAGCCGCTCCCGGCGCACCGGCTTGAGCAGGTAGTGGAGGGGTTCCACATCGTAGCCGCGCAAGGCGTACTCCGGGTTGCCGGTGATAAAAATAATCTTTTCTCGGACGCCCTGGTCGTAGAGCCACCGGGCCAGCTCCAGGCCGCTGACCCCCTCTTTCATCTCAATATCCAGAAGGTAGAGGTCGAAGACAGTGAGATTTTTCTCCGCCTTCCGCATCCATTCTTCCGCAGAAGAGAAAGGGACGATTTCCGCCTCCAAGCCATGGGCGGCAAAAATCTCCCGGCACAGACCGGTAAGTTGGCTGCGCTCCACCGCTTCGTCCTCACAAAGTGCCACACGGTATACGGACACACGGATCCCTCCATCCCATTCTTTCCTATTGTAGCAGGTTTAGAACATGGTTGTAACGGTCCGTACGCCCCCCAGCAAGGGAGAGCGCCATGGGATCTTCCCTGTGTCGAAACAAGCACAACATCCGGCGGCCCTATCCGCTGTACTCTATGACCGAGCCTTTTTGCGGGCAGCAAGACAGGGCCCTAGCCGTGCGTCCACGGGCTGTGGAAAGGAATATCCACAGGCCCCTGCGGCGGGCCGCATCTTCAAGGGTCTGCTCACCGTGGATAGGACGGACATTCCCGGAGTCGCTTTGGGAAACACCGGCGCCCCTGAGCACACCTGCTTCTCCCCTGTCCGCGAACGCTGGAACCGCCCAAGCGAACAGTATCCCTAGCCAGCTGCTGTGCTTTTCTGAGAGTGTGCACTTTCCCTTCGGCTGGCCTCAGGAGATTCAACATAGAAGCCAACCGGCAACGCCGAATCCTTCTGTCTCTAGCCTCTAAAAAACCGGCAGAAACCAAGTTCCTGCCGGTTTTCCCTTCTTTCGCAAGGGCATGGAAAAGCAGTGGCGGGTCATTCCGCAGCGGACAGCTCTGGCACGCTGGGATCTTCGGTGAGCAGCGTGGCGTCCCCATACTCCGAGTGGAGCAGCGTTATATCTCCGCTGGGTTCTTTGTGGTATGTGTTGTCCTCATAGAAAAAAGAACAAGAAAACCGACCTTCTTTGAACTCTGGAGCCGCGTAGTATAACCGGTTGACCAGGAGGTCACCGTCCTCGAAGATGTCATAGTTTGCAAGGGGAATAGACGCTTCCAAGTTTTTAGAGAATCTGTTCTGTGTTTTCGTCTGCATGGTTAGACAACCTCCTGGAAATGAGCGATCTGTTGTGGGCGCGAATGGATACAAAGGAAAAGGATTTTTCGGTGAGAGTCTCGACCTAGAACCCCTATCCAAACGGGGACTCACAGTTGGTGAATACTCCGCTGGAACTTCTGGCAGGTTTCTCTGGACAAACTACGTTTTTCCACAAAAAACTCCCTTCGTCCACAGGAAAACCTTACCAAATCCACCCGTATTCTACCATACTCTCCAGGACGTGATTTGTCGATTTTTGTAGATGAGTTTATTTTTTTATTTTCCGTAAATAACAAGACCTCTCCAACAGATTGCGCTGTAGCCTCTGCACACATCTGTGGCGGGGTAGCTGCTCTCCGCTCCAGGCCGCTCGCTGCCGCAAGGTTCCTTCCGGTCCACGGTAAGCACAGAGAGTTCCCTGTCGTTTTCCTGTGCAGCTGTAGGCACAAAAGCAAGAAAAGGCACTGCATTTCGGACTGCAGGGAGGCCGGTCTTTCCTCCCCCATCTGGCTCCAGAGGGAAGCTGGTGTGCTGTCCAAGGAAAAAGCGCTGCACACGATCGTTGGCCAGACGCACAAAACAGCGCCCCATAAGGAACGCTGTTTCCTTCGGACAACCCAGAGGTTCACGACTTCCTATTGCTGTCTGCGGTCGGGTGTTACGCTGTTTAGTACCCACACCGCGCTTTGCCGTGCACGCTGAAAAAGGAAACCTATCCTGCATCATAGAAAGGAGACACTCTGTCAGCAGCCCATGCCAGGTCCGCAAAATCGCCCAGGTCCCGCAGTTCCAGATGAGAGGCGTCCACCCCCTCCCCGGGGCGCTGGGCCTGCTGGGCCAGGGTGGCGGGATAACGGCCCTCCAGCTGCCCTCGTGCGCTTTGGGCCCGGAGCAAGCAGACTTCCTCCAACGTCTCCACCGCCAGCCGGTGATCCTCATAGGAGCAGAAGGCGGTAGGGTCGGCCTGCACATAGGGGGCAATGAGCTCCGCGGCTTCCCAGAGGGCAAGGGACAGCTCGCCGCTCTCCACATATTCGGCAAGAAACCAACCGAATAACTCTTGATACCGCAGATAGTAGGCGTCCACCTGCATCAGCTGGTGGTAGAGGGGCCGCTTTGTCATGTACTCCCCTGGGGCGGGCGTGAGAATGGGGTAGTTTATCAACACATTTGGATCCGTAATGGGGTTGGTCATGCCCAAGGCGTAGGTGCCAAAGGCCAAATTGTAATCCCAAGGCAGCAGGGAGATTTTCCCCTCTTCCTCGTAGAGGAGGTAATTGTGGCCGGTGTGTCCCAGATAGCTGTCCCAGTTCATAACGAACACCTGGCCTACAAAGTACCGAAGCACCTGTGCCACATCCACTGCTTCTTCCAGCTGTTCCCCGCTGTTTAAAAGGCGAAGGGATTCCACCAGCCGCTGCTGATCCGCCGCGGAAGCATCCAGCTTGGCGTTTTCGAAAATGCCCGGGTAGTCTGCAGGGTCGTCGGTGGTGTAGCGCAGATGGACATCGGCGTTCTCCTCCGCCAGGGAGCGGTAGTCCGGCTTGTAGAGCTGTCCGTGGTCCGCTCCGAAATTCCGCCGGGCGAAGGACTCTTCCGGCTCCTCAATAGCCAGAAATAACCCCCAGGGCTGGCCGTTCACCGTTACCCACACAAAGCTGCGCAGCGGAGTGGGCACGCCGAGAAACTCCATGATGTCAAAGGCCAGCCACGTTTTCAGGTAGCCGTTGTCTTGGAAGGAAGCGTCCAATGACAGCTTATCCAGACCGTGATAGCTGCTGTCTGTGTAGTGGTCAAACTCCAGCTTCAAGCTGTAGCGGGAAAGGCCGTATTCCTCCGTCAGCCGCAGGGAGTTGTTTCCCTTGGCCCGCAGGCCCACCTGGCGGAAGGTCTCCCCGTCGATCTCCACGGAGACAGGAATATACTCCTCCTCCGGGGCGCTTTCCAGAAAGGCGTTCCAATCCTCCACATGAAGCGCCACTGTGTGGACCCGGCTTTTATCGAACAGTCGGGACTCATACCCCGGGTTCTCCCCCGCTGGGAGGACCGCACCGGCCCGGCCTGCCAGACCCAGCAAAAGGACCAGGGCCGCCGCCAAAAAGGCCGCCCCCAGGGCAATTTTTCCCATGTGCTTGCTGCAAACCATACCTCACCCCATGTAGTCCCCGTTGTAGGAAACCAGCGTCACCCGGTGGACACCTTCCATGCGCTCCAGCTCGTTGACAAAGGCGGAGTTTCCCTCCTGCAGGCGCACCTCATAATTCAGCTCAATCAGGCCGCTTTCCACGGCTTTGCTTTTCAGGCTCAGGCGCTTTACCTGGGAGGCCACAAAAGCCCTGGCCCGTTCTTCCGCCTGCTCCCCTTGGCAATGGAGCAGGAGAATGTAGGGCGTCTCCGGCCCTTTGCGCTTGGAGAAGGCCAGCAGCACCACCCCAATAAACAGGCTGCCGCCCACCGCCAGCACCAGCAGCCCCGCCGCCAGCACAATCCCTACGGCGATGGACCAGAACAGAAAGGCAATGTCCATGGGCTCCTTCACGGCAGTGCGGAACCGGACAATACTCAAGGCGCCCACCATGCCCAGAGAGAGCACAATGTTGCTCACCACCGTCAAGATCAGCAACGTGGTGATCAAAGACAAAGCTACCAGTGTCACTCCAAAGCTGGGGGAATACATGACCCCGGCGTAGCACTGCTTGTAAATGGCAAAGATAAACAGCCCCAGCAAGAAGGAGAGAACTAGGGCAATGCCCATGTCCAAAAGGGGGACGCTGTCCATATTCTCCAAAAAGCTGGATTTGAAAATATCTCGAAACGTCATGGGAAACCCTCCTCAATCATAGCGGCGGCACAGGGCGTATTTGGAACAGGCCGCCCCCCGCCGGTCGGGGACCTGCACCGCCAGCTTTACAATCTCCGGCAAAAAGGCATCGTATTTCACTTCCACCACCGTCACCCCCTCCAGGGCGGGCAGAAGCCTTTCTGGGGCGAGGAATTGCTCCGGCGTTCCCGCCCGGAGATTCCCATCCAGAGTGATCCGCACATTTCCCGGACCATACAGGAAGGCCTGCCGGTCGTAGCGCACCACGGTTTTAGGGGAAAGCCCCCGGCGCAGCTTGGTGTAGAATTCCTGGGCCAGAAACTCCTCCTTATATAATAGAAAGGCAAAGTCCCTTTTCAACAGCCGCTCTCCCTCTTCCCGGGAGAGCCGCACTGTCCTTTTGCCGCACAGACCCTTTACTTTATATTTCTTTTCCAATTGGAAGAAGTCCGGATCTTTTCCGTAATAGCGCAGGCGGAATTTCTCCCGGCGGTCCACCCCATCCAGCTTTTGCCGCAAGGCCGTGTCATAGGGATCGTCGTAATACAGGCTCACCACCTGGTAGGAACCGTCCGCTCCGGCGTGGGGGTCCCGCGGGAAAAACTTCTCCAGCCGCCGGGAAAGCACCAGGGCTTCCCGCAGGTTTACCTGGTGCTTTTCCTCGTGGCGCAGCCGGGGCTCAGTCATCGTACCCGGAATCCCCATAGCCGCTGTTTCCTCCATAGTTGGAATTGCCGCCGTAGTTGGAACCGCCGTCATAGCCGGAGTCCCCAGAAGGTACCTGAGGCTGGGTGGGAGGCGTGTAGTCCGTCACACCGTCGCTGCCGTAGCCGTAGTCTGTGTCCACCACCGGCGGGGGTGTAGGTTGGACGGGCGCTGGGGTGGGTGTGGCCGGGGCAGGAGTGGGCGCGTAGTCGGTGACTCCATCGTTGTTGGGGCCGTAGTCCGTATCGTTGTAATCGGTGACCCCGTCGTTGTTGGGGCCGTAGTCCGTATCGTTATAATCGGTGACCCCGTCGTTGTTGGGGCCGTAGTCCGTGTCGTCGTAGTCGGTAACCCCGTCGTTGTTGGGGCCGTAGTCCGTGTCGTTGTAGTCGGTGACCCCATCGTTGTTGGGACCGTAGTCTGTGTCATTGTCACCTGCTGGCGTTTCCGATGCTTTGGGGGATGCTTCAGGAGAGGGGGAGCCAGCGGAAGCCTCGTCCTCCACCACCACGGCGGAATCCAGGGATAGCCCCGCCAGGGCGTTTTGAGCGCTGCGGCTCATGTCCTCCAAAAAATCTTCCCGGGGCTCCTGGGAGTCGTCTTCCAACTCCAACACCACCCGGCGGGGCTGGCCTTCCACTTCCTCTACGAAATAGCCGGCTTCGTGAATTTCCTCCACCAGCTCCCGCACCACCGTCTCGCAATCTTTGCCGATGTAGTCGGGGTAAGCTTCCACGATCTCTCGGCCGTCCTGGTTATCCCCTTCCAGGGCGATGACCTTGCCCTCTTCGTTGTAGTGGATCTCAATTTCCGGATTTACCCGCAGGGTCAGGATCCCCGCTACAACACTGTCTTCCTGGGGCTGGGCGCCGCAGCCGGTGAGAAGGGCTGCCGTCAAAACAGCCAGGGAAGACGCCGCCGCCAAAAACTTTCTTCTTTTCAACTTTCATTCTCCTCTCGAATTTGTGTGGCTTTGTTTTGCCTTACACCGGTAGAATACGGAAGCCTGAAAGGAAAACCGGGGTGTAATTCGTAAAAATTGGAAAAATTTTTCAGGCATGGAAAAAGCTCCCTGGACGGGAGCTTTTTCTCAATCGTCATCATAGCCGGAATCCCCTCCACTATCCTCGTAGTCGGAGTCCCCGCCGTCATACCCAGAGTCCCCTGTGGGGGCTTGGGTCTGCGCCGGAACTTGCGGGAGGCGGAGCGTAGTCGGTGACTCCGTCGCTGCCGGGGCCGTAGTCCGTATCCGGATCGGCGACTTGGGGCGCCGGTGTGGATGTAGGCGCAGGCGTGGGCGTTGGGGAAGCCGTGGGAGCAGGCGAAGGCGTCGGCGTAGGCGACGGTGTGGGAGTAGGAGTGGGTGTAGGTGTGGCCGTTGGCGCAGCCTGGGCCATGGTTTCCACATCCTCTTGGGAGTAGTGCACCACTTGCACCTCCACGGCCATGCGGCCCTCCAGGTGGTGGGTCACCTCGTCCCGCAGCTCCATGCCGTACTCTTGGAAGAGCCCTTCCTCCGGAGTGTCAATGGAGAAGTTCACCGTGCCGCCGTCCTCCAAAAAGCCCATATCAATGGCTCGGTCCACCAATTCATCCGCCACCGTCAGGCGGTCCTTGCCCGTGTAGTCATAGTCCTCCAGCAGCAGGACGCCGTCCCGGTTGGTGCCGATAAGCTCCACCACGTCCCCGGCGTGGTTTAAATCCATCTGCACCTGGGGGTTGATAGTGAGATAGATGGAGGAGTACACATCCACCGCCTGGTGGTACAGGGGCAAAATGACGGCGAATACCAAAGCCGCGGCCAGTGCGGCCAGCCCCGCTGCCCCGCCGCCGATCCAGGGCAACAGCTTCAGCTTGGGAGCGGGCTCCTCCAGCAGCACCGGGTCGGTCACGGTCTGCCCCACCTCATAGCGGAGGTTGGCCGCCTTCACAAACCGGCCCTCCTGGTCCAGCAGGACCGCATAGCTTCTGCGGCATTCCATCACCAGATAGCTCACAGCTCCTCGCCTCCTTTCATCACCTGGGCCAAATGCCCTCGGATGATCTCATACCCGTTGGTGTAAATCAGCAGCAGGGCCACCAGATACTTCCGGTGGCGCTCCAAGGTTTTCCGCTCTACGCCGCTGCCGTCGGAAAGCTTAGCCAGGGGCAATTTCTTTCCCTGCACCAGTTCCTCCAGTAGCCAGCTGTTCTCTCGGGCGTAAGCCAAAGCCTTCCGGCAAGCCAGCAAGGTTCGCCGCTGCTTGGGGCAGTTGTCCGCCACATCGGACAGGCTGACGCCAAAGCCCTCCATCTGCCGGGAGAGTTCCTCAATCTCCTGACGGGTGGCCTGCCTGTGGGCAGATTCCTCCGGGCGGTCCCGCTCCTCTGGCAGCGTCTCCCCCAGAGAGGGGCTTTCCTCTCCGGCGGAGGGCGCGTCTAAGGACACCGTCTGCCGGTGGCGCTGTTCCTTGCGGGCGTAGTCCGTCAGGCGGCTGCGGATGAGCAGAGCGGCATACTTTAAAAAGGAGCCCCTGTGCTTGGCGTAGCCGCCAATGGCCTCGTGAAAGGCGATCATAGCAATGCTCAGCTCATCGTCCCGCCCTTCCTCGGGAGGGCGTTTCAAAAATTTCGCCGTCTCCGCACGGATGAAGGGAAGATAGTCCCCGATCAGCTGGTCCGCTGCCTGCACGCTTTCCTTGGCTGTGTACACTTGTTCAACAATCCCATGTTCCTCATTCATAATACCAGACCTTCCTACTGGTAGAATACGGGGCCGGTTTGAAAAAAGTGGGGTCGCACCACACTTTTTTCAAAAATATTCCCAGCCTACCATTCTCTGACAACTGTACGAAATTTTGAGACGAACGGAAACAGGCCCGCCGTTAGATTTAGGTAAAAATCTTGTAAAATCTGAAGGAGCCAAAGCCGCCGGCGCAGATCTCCCCCCTGGAGAAACCGGCGAAGGGATGGGAGATATGGATCGCAGAATTCTAAAAAAGCAATATTACTAAAATCTTTTTTCAAAAAATATAAAAACCATTGACAATGCACACAGAATAGCTATACTTGGAAGTAAGATAGTTCGGCTTATTTTTCGTGATTTTCGTCATGAAACGCTATTTTTTCATAGGCGATCATCGAAATATTTTTCAGAATGAAGGTTTTATCATGACGGAAAAGAAATTGTTCAAATCGCGTCGCGAGGGCATCCTCAACAACTTCATTGAGGCCCGGTGCTCGTGTGGGCCGTGCCGGTGCACAATTTGTGGTGGTTGCACAGACTCTAACAGCGGCTCGGGCTTGCAAACTGCTGGCGTTTCCAATGATGGAAGCGTTACTTCCGGGTACTTCTACACAATCGGTTTCTAAACGAAACCAAAGAAAAGCCAGCTAGATGAAAAGTTCTGGCTGGCTTTTCTACTTAGTTTGGAGAAAAACTAGAGTAATTTTGGGAGTCACAAAAAAGATGAGAAACAAAGTTACAGCGATGCTTCTTTCCTTGTTCTTGTTGATAAACTGCCTGGGCTGCCAGAGCAATCAGGACCAGGTTTACAGCCAGGCAATGGAGGAAGTAAACAAGGAAAAGGACACTCCTTCCACGATTGTTCAGCCTGTAGAAGAGGACGAAAATGATACTCTCAGCGGAGAGTTAACCCTTCGAACTACATTAGCTGGAAATATACTTAATTACTATGCGATTTTCTTCCACCAGCTGCATCCTAACGTGATCATTCATGTAGAGCCAACCTATACAGATGTCAGGGAATGGGGGCAAAATCCTGAACGGCATACACAACAGCTGGCTACCGAATTGATGAGCGGAGAAGCCGGAGACTTGGTGGACATCGGCTTGATGACCTACTCCAAGTATGCACGCAGCGGCCTTTTCGAGGACTTAAACACATGGATGGATAACGATCCCGAGATCCATCGGGAAGATTTCTATGAGAATGTGTTGCAGGAGTTAGAAATTGACGAACAATTGTTCCAGATGCCGGTAGATTGGAATTATTTTGCCCTTTATTTCAACTTGAATATGACCTACGATTTGGGGGTGGATGTGCGAGACCTCTTTCCAGATGGCGTGAACTACAAACAAGTTGTGGATCTTTTTACAAAAATGCAGGAAGCCGGTATCGTCACAGATGAGACGTTTTTCGCACCAAACCAGAGCGCTGCTTTTTTGGACGAGACTGTTATGGCCGACTTCTTCGATCTGGAAAC
>DSTMR04002__coassemble_1444_pt1 | contig 15191 bp, 14 predicted proteins | sample DSTMR04002__metabat2_high_PE_036 | metagenome-assembled genome bin DSTMR04002
AGATATGGATGAGATCTTCGGGAAGGACAAATACCTGCACTTTTACGTGGACTTTTATACGGACGCCTTTCTCTGCGCTATCAAGCGCTGGCTTCTGGATAAAAACTGCATGCCCGCCAAGCAGTTCACCGGCCTGTTGAAGAATTGCCTGCTGCGCACCTCCGGCTCGATTCTGCAAAAACTCACAACCTCCCCTGAATCCGCCGGAGAATAAAGTACCGACACTGGAAAAAGCCGCCCTCTTGTGGTATGCTAGGGAGGCAGTTTCTATAGATATAAAGAAAAAGGAGTGGTCGCTACGGAAAGCCTGCTGTTCTGTCTGAAATCTTTTCTCTTGGGTATTGTAGAGGGAATTACAGAATTTCTTCCCATCTCCTCTACGGGTCATCTGATTGTGTTTGAAGACCTTCTGCGGTTTGAGGCCTCGGACCAGTACATCAACACCTATTCCTATGTGATCCAGCTGGGCGCTATTTTAGCGGTCATTGTGCTGTATCGAAAAAAGATTTTCGCCACCTTGCAAAACCTGTTCCCCAAAAAGGAGGGAGGCGTTTGGGTGCGGCCTTATTCCCAAACAGGCCTGCGGTTTTGGATCACCTTGGCCATTGCCTGCATTCCCGGCTTTCTCGTGGTCATGCTGCTGGGGGATGTGGTGGACACCTATCTGTTCAACGCCGTCAGCGTTTCCATCGTCCTCATTTTAGGGGGCGTGGCCATGATTTTGGCGGAGCGGTTCCACCCCAAGAACACCGCCCGTCCCCAAAAGGGAAAGTGGCTGCGCGTTTCCACCAAGCAAGCTTTGATTGTGGGAGGGTTTCAGTGCCTGTCGGTGATTCCCGGCATGAGCCGCAGCGCCTCCACCATTATTGGCGGCTGGTTTGCCGGGCTCTCCACCACGGCCAGCGCGGAGTTCTCCTTCTTCCTGGCCATTCCGGTCATGGTGGGCATGAGCGGCTTAAAGCTGATTCAGCTGGGTGGGTTTGGCTCCATGAACGCCACAGAGCTCCTAAGCCTGGCCATTGGGTTTGTGGTCAGCTTTTTCGTGGCGCTGATTGTGGTGAAGAAATTCATCGCCTTCCTCCAGAAAAAGCCCATGACCGTTTTTGCCGCCTACCGGATTCTGTTCGGCGTGGTGGTGCTGGTGCTCAGCGCTGCCGGTGTGGTCAGCGTTACGGCTGGCTGAGTCTCTTCTCTGCCCTCTTGGGCCGCGGGTTTTCCGCGGCCTTTTCTTTTGCCCTGTTTCAGGTCTGCCGAAGATGGGCTTCCTTGCTGATTTGAAAAAAATTGAAAAATAATGTTGCAATTTGATAGAATATGTGCTATTGTTAGGACAGCGAGGAGACGCTCCCGCAGATTCTAGAAGGATGTGAGTTGTTATGGCATTAAAGATTGGTTTACAGCTATATTCCGTTCGGGAACCAATGGCTGTGCAGCCGGTGGAAACACTGCAAAAAATTCTGGAAGCCGGTTACCGTTATTTGGAGCCTGCCAACGCCAGAGCCGGCCAGGATCCAGGCATTGGCTGGGGCCTTTCCGCAGAAAAACTCTTGGAAATTCTCCAACCTTATGGAGCGCGGGTTTCCAGCGCCCATGTGGGGCCCCTAGACGAAAGCACCCTGCCCTCCATTGTGGAATACCACAGCACCATCGGCAACCGCAACATTGTGCAGGCCATTGAGTTTTACACAGGGTACGACCACCTGATGCGCCGCTGCGAGGATTACAACCGCATCGGCAAATATTTGGTGGAACACGGGATGAACCCCCTGCTCTATCACAACCATTACCACGAGTATCAGATGTTCCGGGATAAGCCGGCGCTGTATCACATGCTGGAGAACACAGACCCCCGCTATGTGAATTTCGAGGTGGACACCGGATGGGTCAAACGGGCCGGGCGGGACCCCTTGGAGGAAATGCGCCATGTAGGCAACCGCCTGCGCATTATCCACATCAAGGACTTTGCCCACACGCCGCCCAACCTGCTGCTGGGAAAAGAAGAGCCCATCAGCTGGGAAACCTTCGGCGCCAACTCCCAGCCGGGAGATGTGATGCATCCCGAAGATTTTACAGAGCTTGGAGCGGGCATTATGAATATCCAGGAGATTTTAGACACGGCCGATGCCCTGGGGGCAGAATACGCTGTGCTGGAGCAGGACGAGTCTGCAAAGGATATTTTGGAAAGCATCGCCATCAGCTATCAGAACCTGCGCACCTATAAAAATATCGAACTATAACTCGGGTTTCGTATACAGTTGGAAAAGGAGGATTTTCGCATTTCGGCAAACGGAAAGCGGGGATCCTCTTTTTTATGGGCGAAGCATCTTTAAAAAATGGTAAAATATGGTATAATTTGAGAAAGGAACAGCTATGAAAAAATACATTGGCATTGACTTGGGCGGCACAAATATTGCCGTGGGAATTGTGGACGAGGAATGCCGCATTCTCTTCAAACACAGCCGCCGGACACAGGCCGATCTTCCCTTTGAGGCCATTGTAGCGGATATTGCCGATACGGTTCGGGAAACGCTGGACCTTGCAGGTCTCACGTTCGCCCAGATGGAAGCGGTGGGCTTGGGAACGCCCAGCTGCATCAATCCCCACACAGGTTTGCTGGTGCACGCCAACAACCTGCACTGGCGCAATGTGCCGCTGCGGGAGGAGCTGGAAAAGCACCTTCCCCTCCCCCTCTTCATTCGCAACGACGCCGACTGCGCCGCCTTGGGAGAGGCTTTGGCAGGGGCTGCAAAAGAGTACGAGCATGTTTTGATGGTCACCCTGGGAACCGGTGTTGGGGGAGGCATGATCATGGGGAAGCAGATTTTCAACGGCTGCGACCACATGGGAATGGAGATCGGCCACACCAAACTGGTCTTCCAAGGGGTGCAGTGCACGTGCGGCCAGTACGGCTGTTTTGAATCCTACGCCTCTGCTACGGCGCTGATCCGGCAGACTCGGGAGGCCATGGAGCAGCATAAAGACTCCCTTTTATGGAAACTGTGCGGCGGAGACGAAGCTGCTGTGACCGCCCGCACCGCCTTTGACGCCGCTCGCCAGGGAGACCCTGTGGGACAGGCCTTGGTGGACCGGTACATCGCCTATTTGGCAGCGGGACTTTCCACGCTCATTGTGCTGTTCCGCCCCCAGGTAATCCTGATCGGCGGCGGCATCGGCAACGAAGGAGAGGCACTGCTTCAACCTCTGCGCCTGCAGATGGCCCAATCCACCTATGCGGCAGAGGAAATCGGCGTCCCGCCGGTACGTTCGGCCGCCTTGGGAAACGATGCGGGAATCATCGGCGCTGCCATGCTGGGCCGGGGACAAACATAAATTAAGGAAAGGAATGGCTATTTCATGATTGCATCCGAAAGGAGAAGGTACATTTTGAACGCTCTGAACCTGCGGGGCGTTATCAGTCTGAAGGACACCGCCCGGGAGCTGGGTGTGGCGGAGATCACGGTGCGCCGGGATTTTGAAAAGTTGGAAAGCGAAGGAAAGCTCAAGCGTGTGCAGGGAGGCGCCACCTCCTTAGAAGAGCTGGACGGGGCCGAGCTGACTATGACCTCGAAACTCCCCATGCACATGCATGGCAAAGAAGCCGTCGCCCAGTATGCTGCCGACCTGGTGCGGGACGGGGAATGTGTGTTTATTGACGGCGGAACAACCATGGTTCCTTTTGCGTCGGCCATCATGCGGAAAAATGTGCGCATTATTACCTACAACACCATGGTTTTGAAAAAGCTTTCCAACCCCACTGCGCAGATTATCCTGATCGGCGGAGAGTACCGCCCTCATTACGAGATGAATGTGGGCACCATCGCTCAGGATATGCTTCAGATGTTCTACTTTGACAAGGCCTTCTTTGGATGCTCCGGCGTGGATCTTTCCCAGCGGGTCGCCTATACCACAGAGACGGAGAGCTTAAAGATGAAACGGATTGCCATGAGCAATTCCAGCCACAACTTCCTCTTGGTGGATCAATCCAAGTTCTCCTCTCGGGGCTTTCTAAAGTTCTGCCCTACCAACCAATTCGAAGCCATTCTCAGCGACTCCCTTCCGGACACGGAAGAAGAACTGCCGGAAAACCTGCGCTCGGTTGCACAGGATTCGCCAAAATGATAAAAAAAGATAAAATTTGAGAAAAACAGATTGAATTCTTTCTAAAAATGTGCTATTATACCCTTGTAAGCGATTCAAAGAATCTCAAAATGGATCCTACAAGGGAGTGGTTTTGTAATGAAAACAGCGGACAGCAGAAAGCGCAAGCTTTTGGAATCCTTTCGAAACGGGCTGATTGTCTCCTGCCAAGTGCAGCCGGACGACCCCATCTATTCCGAAGAGATGCCGGTAAAAATGGCCCAGGCAGCCCAGTGGGGCGGCGCCGTAGGCATTCGGGCCAACACGCCGGAGCAGATTCGCGCCATCAAGTCTCAAGTCGATCTTCCGGTGATTGGCCTCTACAAAATTTGGATCCCCGGGACCGATGTGTTTATCACCCCCACGTTGGAAGCAGCCCGAGAAGTGTTTGCAGCCGGGGCGGAAATTGTCGCCCTGGACTGCACCGATCAGCTGATTGACGGGCGGCCCGCCTGGGAGCTCCTGCCCCAGGTGAAGGAAGCGCTTCCGGAGGCCATTTTGTTCGCCGACGTGTCCAACTACGAAGAGGCCCGCCGGGCCGTGGATCTGGGCGCGGACATTGTGGGACCCACCCTGTACGGCTATACGGAGCAGACCAAGCACATTGAAGAACCCAATCTTCGGGAATTCGCCCGGATGTGCCGCGACCTGGGGGACGAGGCTTACTTGATTATGGAAGGCCATATTTACACCCCGGAAGACGCCGTGAAATGTTTGTATTTAGGCGCTCATGCGGTTGTGGTAGGCAGCGCGATCACACGGCCCCACTACACCACCAAGCGTTTTACGGACTTGATCTCCGGCTATCGGAAGAACTGGCGGGAGGATGAGTTGGCCCGCCACGGAGAGTGAGAAGGGGGCGCAAGCTTTTATGGCAAAATTTGACGTAAACGGCGCGCAAAACGTGGAAGTCAGTCAGAAATTCCCCTGTGAAAAAACCCCCGAAGAACAGCTGCGCATTATGGAGGAATACACCCGGGTCCACCGGGAACACCTGCAAAGCGGCCGGGAGGAACGGGAAATCGCCTGCCTGCAGGTGCTATACCCCCGGCTGTTTCGAAGCATTGAGGACTGCGATTGGATAGCCGGGCGCATTGATTTTCTTCCCATCGGGTTTGGCTGTGTCACTTCCCTGGGCGGCGTGGGGCACTACTGCGTGTTTAACAAGCTGCTTCAGTTCCGGGAGACGCTTCCCGCCGAGGACCGGCCTCGTGTGGACGCCCTATACAACTACTGGCTGGACCACGACTTGAAAACAAAGTACTGCCGGGAGGTGTTGACCGACGACACCGTGGGCCGTTTTATTGACTGCGAGTATCCGCTCATTGCCACGGCCAGGCTTTCCGGCATGATGCTGGACTATCCCAAACTGTTGGATTTGGGCATTGGGGGACTGCGCAAGCTTCTTCAAGAAAAAGCCAGCGCCCAGCCAGAAAACGCCTTTTACCCAGCGGAGCTCTCCTGTCTGGACCTGTTCGCCGCCTGCGCAGACCACCTGCGGATCCTGGCATTGGAACAGCGGGAGCACGCCTCGGAAGCGCGCCGGCTTCAGCTGACGCGGATTGCAGAGGGCCTGCTTTGGATTCGGGAGGGAAAACCCAGAACCTTCCACGAAGCGCTGCAGCTGTTCTGGCTGTTTGCCCTGCTGGCCGGGGTTATCAACTACGGCAGGCTGGACGACTATTTGGGGCCCTACCTGGCAAAGGACTTGGAAGAAGGGCGCCTCACCCAGGAAGAGGCGTACCAGTACGTGAAATCCCTGTGGACCATGATCGAAAACCGCCGGACCACTGTAAACGGCCGTGTGATTGTGGGAGGCCGGGGACGCAAACATCCCAAAGAGGCGGATATCTTCCTGCACATCGCCCTGCAGGTGGCCAAAGAGTGCCGGTATGTGGAACCGCAGTTCACTTTGCGGGTGGACAGCGAAACCTCGGAGGACGTGTGGGACGAAGCCATGGACGCTTTGGGCGCCGGGGCCACCTATCCCACCATCTACAACGACGATGTAAACGTGCCGGCGGTCCAGTTTGGCATGCGTGTGGATGAGAAAACCGCCGAGCAGTACGTGCCGTTTGGCTGCACAGAATTTGTCATTCAGGGACAGAGCACAGGAACACCCAACATCTGCATGAACCTGCTGAAACTCTTGACCATCCTGCTCAACCAAGGGGTGGATCCCATGGACGGCATTCGAAAAAACGGCCCCGTTCCCCTGCGAAAGTTGGAGGACTACCCCACCTTTGAGGAGCTGTATGGGGACTACAAGAAGCTGTTGGACTATTACATGGATTTGTCCATCCACGCCCAGCTGTACTCCTACGAAGCCATGAACCGGGACGTGTCTTTTCTGTTTACCAGCCTGCTGATGGACGACTGCCTGGAAAGAGGCAAAGCGCTGCTGGACGGCGGGGTGCGGTACCTGGGGGGCACCAATGAGATTTACGGCATTTTCAACGCTTCCGACAGCCTGTGGGCGCTGAAGGACCTGGTGTTTACCCGGAAGAAGTACACCCTGCCTCAGGTGGGAGAAGCCCTGCTGGCCAACTTTGCAGGGTACGAACAGATGCGCAAAGACCTGTGGAACTGCGACAAGTACGGCAACGACCTGGACACCGCAGACGGCATGGCGGTGGACCTTTACCGGTTTGTAGCCCAGGGGGTACGCAACCGGGGCATTGCGGCAGGCATGCAGTATTTCCTTGTGGTGATCAGCAACAACCAGCTGAACACCGAATGGGGCCGCCGCACGGGAGCTTCTCCGGACGGGCGTCTGGCGGGCATGTATATGAATCCTGCCAACAACCCGCAGGGAGGCGCCAACGTAAACGGTCCCACAGCCATGCTCAACTCCCTGGCTAAAATTGAAGCCAAATATCACGCGGGCGCCGTCCAAAACATCAAGTTCTCCCCCACCTTCTTCGCGGAGAACCGGGATGCGATCAAGGACTTGTTCAAAACCTATTTTCAAAAGGGCGGGCCCCACATTATGGTGACCGTGGTGGGCCGGGGCGTTCTGGAAGACGCGGTGAAACATCCGGAAAACTACAAGGACCTGATTGTCCGTGTCAGCGGCTTTTCTGCGGTATTCGTCAATTTGGAGCCGGATATCCAGCAGGAACTTATGAGCCGCGTGCTCTATGACTGACCGGCGGCTTCTGCATCTCTTTGACATACAGCGCTTTTCCCTGCACGACGGGCCAGGTATTCGCACAACCGTCTTTTTCAAAGGCTGTAATTTGCGGTGTCCCTGGTGCTCCAACCCGGAATCCCAGCGAAGGGAAAAGGACCTGCTGTACATGGAAAATTCCTGCTTGGGCTGCGGCGCCTGCGCCGCCCAGTGCCCTCAGGGAGCGATCCGCTTTCACCCAGGTGAGCTGCCGGTTTTCCACCGGGACCGCTGCCTGAGATGCGGCAGATGCGTGCAGGTTTGCCCCGGAAGCGCCCTGCGCCTTGCAGGCATGGACCGGACCGTGGAGGACGTTCTAAACCTGGTGGAGCGGGACAGGGCCTATTACGAAAGAAGCGGCGGAGGGCTGACGCTCTCCGGCGGAGAGCCTTTGCTGCAGCCGGAAGCAGCGGAAGCCCTGGCCTTCGGGGCCCAAAACAGAGGCCTTTCCGTAGCCCTGGAAACCGCTGGCGACGTGGACCCAGAGCATTTTTCCCGGGTGGTTCGGTGGGTTGACCTGCTTTTGCTGGACGTAAAACACGGGGATCCCCAGCGGCTGCAGGCGGTGACCGGCGCCCACTTAGACCGGATTCTATCCAACTTGGCCCAAGCACGCTCTCTGGCGAAGGAAATCGTCCTTCGTGTTCCCGTCATTCCCGGCTTTAACAATGAGCCGGAGGACCTTCGGGGAATCCTCCGCTTGGCCGCCCAAACCGGCGTTTCTCAAGTGGACCTGCTTCCCTACCATCTTTTGGGGAAATCTAAATATACACAGCTGGGGCGGGCCTACCCCTATGAGGACAAATACCCCGCCTTGGAAAAAGAGAGCCTCATCCCCTGCCAAACCTGGGGGGACGAGCTGCACCTACAGATGACCATCGGCGGCAAACGGCTGCCGTTGTCATAACCTTACATTTCTTTTAGGAGGAGACCATCTATGAAAACCTGGAAAGTTGCCTTAATTGGCTGCGGATCCATCGCAGAAAGCATTTACATTCCGCAAATGGCCCACATTCCCCAAACAGAACTGGTGGCTGTGTGCGACATCATTCCCGAGCGGGCTCAGAAATACGCAGAGCGGTTTCACGTGCCCCAGTGGTATCCCAACATTGACGAGCTGCTGGCCCACTGCGATTTTGACATTCTCATGGACACCGCCTCCATTCCTGCCCACCACGAAATCAACATAAAAGCCCTGCAGGCCGGAAAACACCTGTATTCCCAAAAGCCTGTGGGCCTGACGGTGGAGCAGGTGACGGAACAGATGGAGGCAGCCCAGAAAGCTGGCGTCAAATTTGCCGCTTCCCCCATCCATCCCCTGCGGCCGGACATTCTGTTCATTCGGGACATGATTCAAAATGGGGCCATCGGCAAGGTCACCATGGTGCGGGCCCACACAGCCCACGGCGGGCCGGAGCATTTCCAGTACCGGGATGCGGATCCCAGCTGGTTCTTCGAGCCTGGCGCCGGGGCCATTTACGACATGGGTGTGCACGGCCTGACCATGGCTGTGGCCGTGCTGGGACCTGCCAGAGAGGTGTCCTGCACCGCTGTGATCTCCCAGCCGGAGCGGGTGGTGCGCACCGGCGCCTTCGACGGCAAGAAAATTAAGGCGGACTATTTGCCGGACAACTACCTGATCACCCTGAACTGGGGCGACGGATGCATTGGCGTGGTAGACGCCGGCTTCTGCCAAGTGGCCTCCACGGTGAACATGCTGGAGGTTTACGGAACCAAGGGCACCCTCACCATTCTGGGACAGATTAAAATTGGCGAGGGCGATGGAGTCCGCATGTACCTGGACAGCCCGGAACTGAAGGTCCGGGGCTGGCTGGATCCCCTGTCCCAAGACCGGCCTCCCAGAGGAGAATTTGAGCAGTGCGAGTGCCTCTCCGATCTGATCCACGCCATTGAGACGGACACCACGCCTACGCTGGATCCCCAGATCGCCCGCCATGTAGTGGACATTATGTGCACCATTCCCCAGGCGATTGAGGAGAAGCGCACCCTGCCCTTGCACACCACCTTTTAACAACCCCCCTATTTCCGTTTTGGAGAGGATGTGAATTCCTTTGATCGCCACAGGCATTTTTACCGGGTATTATCCAGACACAGTGGACGGCGTCATCCGCCAGATTAAACGGGACGGTTTCTCCTGCGTGCAGCTGGACGTCTCCTTTAAGGATTGCGACGCCGCCAAGGAACATCTCACCAAGGAGCGCGCCCAGGAGATCCGCGACAAATTCCGGGACGCCAATCTGCCTGTTGTGGCTGTTTCTGCCTACACCAATATTGTGCACCACGATCCCGAGCAGAGAAAGCGGAATATCGCCTACATCAAAGGCATGATGGAACGGGCCCTGGACTTGGGCTGCCCCTATGTGGCCAGCGAGACAGGCACCTACCACCCGGACAGCGACTGGGTTTGGCACGAGCGCAACGGCACTGAGGAAGCCTACGAGGAAACGGCGGAGATTCTGTACGACCTGGTTAAATTTGGCAGAGAGGTGGGCGCCACCTTCTTGGTGGAAAACTACGTGAACAACGTGATCGGCTCCATCCAGCGGGTGCAGCAGCTTTTTGACGAGATCAACATGCCCAACCTGAAGCTGATCTGCGATCCCACCAACTTCTTCACCACAGAGAACATCCACGATGTGGACGGCACCCTGCGGTCTATCTTCCATGCGTTGTCCGACAAAATGGTCATTGCCCATGCGAAAGACATCAAACCGACACAGGACACCCGTGTAAAGCGGGCGGATATTGACGCGGATGAATCCCATGTGTTCCGCGGCGCCGGCGGTGTGGAGCTTCCCGCTGCTGGACTGGGCCTGTTAAATTACAACCTGTACGTATCTCTTTTGGCAAAACATCATCCCAACATTCCACTGATTGTGGAACACGTGGACGCCGGGGATATTCCCCGGGCGAAACGGTTTGTGGATGGCGTCCTGAAGCACCAGGGCGTTTAAAGAACATCCCAAAGGCCCAGAGATGCAGGGGGGCTGCTGCGTCATGCAGCGGCCCCTTTCCTTTTGGTGCGGCTGAACTGGAAGACGGGCAATGTTCTTCTTTGCTAAAAGAGCGGAGGGCTGCTGCGCCATGCAGCGGCCCCCTTTCCTTTTGGCGCGGCTGAATTGGAAGACGGGCAATATTCTTCTTTGATAAAAGAGCGGGTGCTGCTGTGTCATACAGCAGCCCCCTTTCCTTTTGGTGCGGCTGAACTGGAAGACGGGCAATGTTCTTCTTTGCTAAAAGAGCGGGTGCTGCTGTGTCATACAGCGGCCACTTTCCTTTTGGTGCGGCTGAACTCGGAAACGGGCAATGCTCTTCTTTGCTAAAAGAGCGGGAATCTGCTGCGTCATACAGCGGCCCCCTTTCCTTTTGGTGCGGCTGGGTTTGGAAACGGGCAATGTTCTTCTTTGATAAAAAAGGAAAAAGTTTTGCAAGAAAATGAAAATATTTTGCTGAAAAAGCTTGAATTTGATCAAATGTTGTGGTATTATCTGAACAATAATAAACCAAAAACGCTCAAAAGGAGTTGTTTTGAAAATTCTGGTTTATCGCACAAGGGAGGATGTACCATGAAAAAAAGCAGAAAACTTCTTGCCATCCTGCTGACAGTTGCCCTGGCCCTCTCCTCAGCCGCATGCTCCGGAGGGGGAGGCTCCCAGGCCTCTGGGGAATCCTCGGGAACACCGGAGAGCTCTCAGGCTCAGACGGAAAGCTCCCAGGCTTCTGAAAGCAGCACAGCAGAAAGCAGCGCCGAAGAGGCGCCCGCCGCGGACATGACTTCCTATCCGCGGGAAGAGTCCCTGTACTACGCCCCGGGACAGTGGGGCGCGCCGGTTTCCAACAACCCGCTGGCTTCCAACCCCAACTACGCGGCTATGTCCCAGTCGGATATTGCTCGTGAACTGGTTTGGGAAACCCTGTACATGTGGAACCCTTCGGACGAAACAGCCTATCCCCTGCTGGCAGACGGGGAATACCAGTGGAATGAGGACCAGACGGCGATCACCGTGAAGCTGAAAGAGGCTGCCCATTGGAGCGACGGCACCCCGCTGACCGCAGCCGATGTGGAGGCCACCTGGGACGCCCACGTGAACTACCAGAGCAACACAGGCATTGCCTACAGCCCCTACATTGCCGACGTGGTGGCCATTGACGACCACACCGTGGAATTCCAGGCTAACACGGACAACCTCAACCGTATGAAAATGCTGGAGTATCTCCCCAAGGTCTACGTGATGCAGAAGGCCTATCTGGAGGAGCTGGACGCCCAGCACGGCGGCGACGCGACGGCGGTGAAGAACGAGCTGATGTGGGACGCCCCCACCACGGCCCCCTACCATCCCTTAGAGCAGAACGACCAAAAATGGGTCATTCAGCGGGATGAAAACTACTGGGGGCAGGACGCGTCCATGTGGGGCGAGCTGCCGGCACCGAAGTACATCATCTGCAACATTTACGCCAACAACGACGCCTACAACCAGGCGTTCCAGGCGGGCGACATTGATGTAAACCAGGCGTACATCGCCAACGTGGAAACCCTGTGGGAAGACATGGGACTGCCCATCTCCACCTACATTGAGGAACCGCCCTACAACGCCCCTGGCACACTGCCCACGGTGGTGTTCAACACCCAGCGCCCTGGTTTGGACCAGCCTGCTCTGCGGAAGGCCATTGCCATGGCCACGGACTATGACCAGATCATCGCCTCTGCCATGTCGGGGCAGTCCCCCACCTTTAAGGAATATCCCCGCACGCTGTTCAACTGGTCGGAAGAGCAGCAGAGCCTGATTTTGGATCCCGAAGCACTGGCTCCCCTGCAGTGGGAAGGGCAGGATGTGGAAGGCGCCATTGCCCTGCTGGATGAGGCAGGCATTGTGGACACCAACGGCGACGGCAACCGGGAATACAACGGCGAAGAGCTCTCCTTCCAGGTGGAGTGCCCCACCGGTTGGTCCGACTACGAAGCAGCCCTGCAGATTGTGCAGGAAGCAGGCAAGGCCATTGGCATTCAGATTGAGACCTATTTCCCTGAATCCGCCCAGTACACCGACGACCTGCAGGCTGGCAATTTCGACATCACGTTGACCTCCTTCAGCGGCGGCATCTCCGGCGCCTACACCGTGTTCTACTCCTACATGTACGGGTTTGGCGGGGAGTTTGCCGAAGCGATGACCACCAACTACGGCCGGTATTACAATGAAGAAGCGGACCAGCTGCTGATGGAGCTCTCCAACGAACTGGACGAGACCCGTCAAAAAGAAATCTACCAGCGGCTCAATGAGATCTACCTCACCGACGTTCCCAGCTTTGCGGTGATATACCGCCCCTATGTATTCCACAGTGTCTACGAAGGGGTGTGGACAAACTTCCCCAGCGAGAACGATTCCACAGATCCCAAGATTCCTCCCATGATCTGCACAGACGGCTACGGCATTGCAGCCCTGTACAATCTGGAGCTGGTGAACGGCTGAGCCCACTCCTTTCGCAAACAGAAAGAAAACAGGAGGCCTCTCCCCCACGGGAGCAGGCCTCCTGCTTTTTGTGCCTCGGATAAGGGACACAACTCAGAAAAAAATATCACTTTCTCATTTTCAAGAAAGTGATATTCCAAAATAATTTACGCGTCAATCCAGTACGGGTCTACCCAGTATCCCCAGGTCTCGTTCCAACGGCGATACTGCAATTTACCATCAACAACACGAAACTTTACTGTAATAACGTCTTTCCTCATCCTCCTTTATTATTGGAAAATTTTGTGAAAGTAGTACTTCAATTGTGCTCTCGTTCACAATTAAAAACGAATCACCATTTGACATGACAGCTGTATACGTTCCATTATCATGTGCGATCAAATATGAAGCTTCGACAACGTCTAAGTCTTCATACACGCCTGATAAATAGTCATCTGTTGGCGGATCGTACTTTGGCTGAATCACAAAGAGATAGCTGGCAAAGAGCACGGCCACCGAAACGGTGAGCAGCGCCAGGCGGTGCCAGGAAGCCCTTTTGGCGTTCTCCCTGCGGGTGATCATGTGAAACCGCTCCAACAGGGCGTTGTCCATGCGCCGGGGTAAGAGGTGGGTTCCCGCCGGAAAAGCGGGGTTCTTTTCCTCGCCCCCATCCCGCAGGGCGCTGAGAATGGCCGTTAAATAGGCGATTTTCTCCGACTTGGAGCGGCCGTCCGTCACAGCCAGGTCGCACTTGATCTCCAGCATCTGTTCCACGTCCCGGTTCAGCAGATAGACCGCCGGATTCCACCAGAAGACGCACACAAACACACAGGTCAAAAACCGCACTGTCAAGTCTCGATGCACAAAGTGGGTGTACTCATGCTGAAGCACATAGTACAGCTCCTCCTCTGTGTAGTCCCGATGGGGAAGCAAAATATCCTTCTTCCGGATGCCGATGCCCATAGGGCCGGGAATATCCGGACAGACAAATACGCGAACTTGCAGGTGCTTGGAGCTTTCCTCCTGCACCCGGGCGAAAACCTGTTCCGCCAGAGGGCTGCGGTTGTGCTGAAAGCGCTCCAGCTTTCTCTTTTCCCACAGATAGCGCCCCACAAAATAGAGGAACCGGCACACGGCCACGCCAACCCACAGGATAAACAGGAATTCCAACAGGTTCAACTGGAAACCCTGCAGGGCAACTTCCCCGGCACGGGCCAGCTCAAACAGAGCGGCATACCCTTTTTCCAAGCCAATGACCTGCACAAAGGGAAGTTCCAGCGGAACCACCATGCGAAAAAAGCAAAGAAAATACAAGAACAGCAGCGTGGACACGCCAAAGCTTCGGATAAAACCAGGCTTCTTACGCAGCAGATGCACCAGAAGAATCAGGACCGTACTGCACAACATGGCCATCCAGAAGCTAAAAACGGAAACGGACACCTTCCATCAGTCCTCGTTTTTGTAGGTCTCCAAAATCTGCTCCAATTCCTGCAGCAGGTCCTTGGGATCTTCCACCGGACAACGGGCTGCCAGCGTCACTGCCGCCTTGGCGAACAGGGACGTGTTCACGCCGTGATTTTCCGCCAGCTGAATGTAATACTCCTCTTTGGTCAGGAGACAGTGGAACTTTCTGGCGTAGTGGTTTCCCACCCGCAGCATGCCGCAGGGTTCAATGGCGCCCTTCTTCTCCAGGGAACGAATCATAACCTGCAGGTACTGATCGCTCCAGGTGCGTTCGGTGCACTTGGCCAGGATTTCACTGGCGGCCAAGGGCTCGCCGTAGTCCCAGAGAAAGGACATCAACTCTTCTTCTCGTCGTGTTAAAACAATTCCCATTTTTAAAACCTCATGAACATGTTCCCGTATATGTTTACAGAAACTCTGAAATCACAGTAGATTACTTTCTTGTCTTGCTCATAATAATACCGCATTCGCCAATTTTTGTCAATAGCTTGCGACAAATTTTATTTACATTTCGTTGGAGCAAGAAGGAGAAAAGTCCCCTTCCCCTTTCTGCACCCGAAAATAGAGCCGGTCCTCCGAAAAGACTACCCGCTCTCCTTTGGCCTGGTAGTGGGCCCGGATGCAGTTCAGAGCATCCTCCTCCATCTCCCCCGTCCAGCAGCACTCCCCCGGCGGAAGCAGACAAGCGACGTCCTCCCCTTTGTATCCCACACGGCAGCGGTTGCCCCTTTCTTTTAGCTCTCCATTGAGCAGCACAAGGTCTGCATACTGTATTTCCATGGCAGAATGTCCCCCTTTCCCGTGGATTTTCCTCCTTTAGTATCTCGTATCCGAAGCCGTTTTGCAAGCCCCTGGAGAGGCAAGGCTCTCCCGATCACACAAAAAGACCGCGGAAAACCCGCGGCCTTTTTGCTTTAAATGAGGATGTATTTTAGAAGACGTATACTCTAAAG
>DSTMR04002__coassemble_1454_pt1 | contig 15044 bp, 13 predicted proteins | sample DSTMR04002__metabat2_high_PE_036 | metagenome-assembled genome bin DSTMR04002
GCAACGGACTTTGACTCCGTCATCCCGTGGGTTCGAATCCCGCCAGCCCAGCCAGCGGCAAGCTGCCGCTCCCAAGTCGCGCACTTCACATTGGTGGAGTGCGTTATTTTTTTGCCCGCGTTTTAGATTGGTATCCATTTTGTCGCCCTAACCCACCAGGCTGAGCCTGGACGCAAGTCGCGTTCCAGAGCTCGGCTTTTTCTTTTGTCTTACGGCTCGCGTTTGTAGAGGATACCTGTTTGGTTACCCGAACCCAGGGGGGCACCCTAGGTAAGTCGCGAACTTCATTCGATTGAGGTTCGCGATTTTTGTTGCCCGCTTTTCCTTTCCTGGGGCTCTGTGTAGGCCATGGAGCCATGGGGGTGCCCAATCTAGAGACTGGAACCGAAGGCTGGCAGCCGGCCTCGCCACGGACGGAAGGAAACGATGGAAGCTGGTTTCTTTCCGTCCTTTTTTTGTCAGGGGCAAACAACGTTCTGCCGGTCGGTTATAGGGGAAGAAGGCACCCCTTTCAGAGAATCTACAGGCAGAAAGGACCGGGACAGAACGGGGGCTTTTGTAAAGAACAGGTAAAATACACATCCAGTAGGGAACGAAAAAATCCCCTGTTTTTTGAAGAATATTTGACAAATTAACGTGGATTTAACGAAAACTCACGTTTTCTTTACATTTTTTTAATTTTCTATTGACGTTTCCCCCTGCCAAATGATACCCTTAACGAAGGAGCGGGACGCCGGCGGGAACGGCCGGCCCCTCTCAAGTTTGCCGGGCGTCATGGATCCGGCGGAAGATTGAGGACGGGAACAGAGTATATGGACGTATCATTTTCTTATTTTCTCAACGCCATGGCCTCCAGCCCTGTGTTGCTCATCACAGTGCTGCTGACCATGGGGGTCATTTTTGTCAATGGCTGGACAGACGCGCCAAACGCCATTGCCACCTGTATCACCACCCGGTGTATGCGGCCGCGTCCGGCTATTTTGCTCAGCGCCGTGTTCAACTTTTTGGGTGTGCTGGTGATGACCCAAATCAACAGCTCGGTGGCCTCTACTATCAGCAACATGGTGGACTTTGGCGGGGATACCCACGAAGCGCTTATCGCCCTGTGCGCCGCTTTGTTTTCCATTGTGGTGTACAGTGTGGCGGCCTCCATGTTTGGCATTCCCACCAGTGAAAGCCACAGCCTGATCGCCGGTCTGTCCGGTGCGGCTATTGCCATTCAAAACGGGGTGGGCGGCATCAACATGGGCGAGTGGATCAAGGTGATCTACGGCCTGGTGGCCAGCTTGCTGTTGGGTTTCTGCATCGGCTGGGTGGTCTGCAAATTTTTGACGTTCCTTTGCCGGAACATGGACCGGAGGGGGATCAACCGTTTCTTCACGGGAGCAGAGATTTTTGGCGCTGCCGCCATGAGTTTTATGCACGGCGCTCAGGATGGGCAGAAATTTATCGGCGTGCTGTTTCTAGGGGTGGCCTTTTCCAACGGCCAGAGCAATGTCACCGGGATTTTGATTCCCGTGTGGCTGATGGTGCTGTGCAGCGCTGTGATGGGCGCGGGCACCAGCGTGGGCGGAGAAAAGATCATCAAGGCCGTGGGCATGGATATGGTCATGCTGGAGAAATACCAGGGCTTTTCTGCAGACCTTTCCGCTGCGCTGTGCCTGCTGTTGTCCAGCCTGTTTGGCATTCCGGTTTCCACCACCCACACCAAGACCAGCGCCATCATGGGCGTGGGCGCGGTGAAGCGGCTGTCCGCCATCAACTTTGGGGTGGTGAAGGACATGGTCCTCACCTGGATTTTCACCTTCCCTGGGTGTGGGCTGATCAGTTTTGTCATGGCCAAGCTTTTTATGTTGTTGTTCTAAGGACCTGTTGTAAATCCACAAAGGAGCGTATGTATGGCGAAGAAGCAAGACAGTTTCTATTATGAAAATTTCAGTGCCTGCGCGGGGTATGCCTGTCAGGCGGCCCACTATTTGGAGGATGCCCTGAAAAATTTCGATCCAGAGCGCCTGCACAGTATGTTGGATAAACTCCATGAAGTAGAGCACGCTGCGGACGAAAAAAAGCACGAACTGTCCCACGTGCTGGCTCGGGCTTTTATCACGCCCATTGAACGGGAAGACATCATTTTGCTGAGCCAGAGCATCGACGAGGTGACCGATAAGATCGAGGACGTTATGCTGCGGCTCTACTGCAACAACATCCGCACCATCCGTCCCGACGCCATTGAGCTGGGCGCGGTGCTGATCCGTTGCTGTGAGGAAATGAGAAAGCTGTTGGAGGAGTTCCCGGATTTCCGCCGGTCCAAGAAACTGCAGGAATACATCATCCATATCAACACCATGGAGGAGCAGGCGGACAAGCTGTTTATCGAAAGCATGCGGCAGCTGCACACCACCTGTTCCGATCCGCTGCTGGTGATCAGCTGGCGGGAGATTTACCTCTATTTGGAAAAGTGCGCGGACGCCTGCGAACATGTGGCGGATGCGGTTGAAAGTGTGATTATGAAAAACACCTGAGGCAAGGTGGAATGGTGCAAGGGGAGGGCGTCGCGGCGCTCTCCTTTTTTATGGTTTCGGAGAAATTTAGGTTTGCCAATTTTCCTGGAATATGCTATGATGCAGAAAAAGGAATGCTGGATAAAGGAGGTCTGCCGGTGCCGGTAGATAGGAAAAATGTGATTGCGGACACCTTTGTGAACATGGTGCAGCGCAGCGGGTTGGATAAAATAACGGTCAAGGCGCTGATTGAGGAATGCCACATTTCCCGTCAAACCTTTTATTACCATTTTCAAGATCTTATGGATGTGCTGGAGTACTCCATCCGGCAGGCAACGCAGGACTTGGTGGAGCAGAGTGTACAGGCGGAGACCATGGGAGAGGCCCTGGGCATCTTCGTGGGGTTTACTGTGGAGCACTTCCCCATGCTGCAGAAGCTGTTGGATTCCCAGCGGCGGGCTCAGATTGAAACCATCATGCTGGAGGGGGTGATGGCCTATCTGCGCGCCATGGCCCGGCATTCCACAGCAGGGAGACTGGCTGTAAGCTATGGGGAGCAGGAGGTTCTGCTCCGCTACAATGCCTACGGCCTGGTGGGAATTTTGCTGGCCTATGGAGGCAGAAAGGATTTGGACCAGGAAAAGCTGGTGGCTCTCTTGGAGAGAATTCTCTCCGGTGAAATGACCCAGTGGCTCTCTTCCTAAAAAGGGATTCCCGCGGGGTTGGCATAGAGGTAGAAATAGAAAGAGGAGGCGGCTGTCGACGGCAGCGGCCTCCTCTCTGTTTTTGCTTGCAGGGAAAAACTCCCCCGATTTACCGGGGGAGATAGAAAGTCTAAATAAAAAGCAGGCGTTTTTGCAGGGGGGAGGAAAGGGCAAGCGCACAGCCCTGTCCCGTTATTCTGCTTTGGCTGGGACGGGCGTGGGCTCCAGATACAAGCCTGTCCGACGGGTCAGCTGCATGTAATGCTTATACAAAATGCCGAACCTTCGCAGATAGCCCGGCTGCCAAGGCTTGGACTTTCCGCAGAAATGCAGGATGGCCGTGTGGGCCAGCACCCAATCCAAGTCGCAGACGCCCCCGCTGCGCAGCAAATAGGTGTTGAAATACCGGGCGTCGTAGTTCCAAAAGGTGTCCTCCAGCTCAAAGGTCCGGTGGCCATACAGGGCGTTGAGAATGTCCTGGTCCGGCAAAAGCAGCTCTTTGCTGTGCTCTTCCGCGTAGGCAAAAATTTTCTCCGGAACGATCTCCTTTCGCCCTGCGTCCAAATCGATCAGCAGCACGCCGGAGTTGAAATATTTGCACTCCGTGCCCAAACGGACCTGGTTTAGGTTGTTCATCAGCTCCGTTTTGCCCTTGTGGGAGGCAGCGGCAAACAAGCAGCCCTGCAGCTCTGTCTCCCACAGAGGGGTCAAAGAGTTGATCACCAGAATGTCCGGATCCAGGTACAGCACCCGGTGCAGGTCTTGGGGCAGCAAGTGAGGGGCCAACAGCCGGTAGTACATTTCCTGGGGATACTGTTTTGTGATGGGAGCAGTCTGAAACAGGGTGCCGTCCACTTGGATGGGAACAAGCTCCAATCCCAGCTGGCCGCATTGGGCTGCCAGGGTTTCCAGAGATTCTTTCGGAATGTCCCGGTGCATCAGATAGACCCGCAGGGAATCCCGAGGATGGGAGAGATGCAGAGAGGTGAGCATGACCTGCAGGGGAGGCAGATAGTTTTGATCTAAGGTAACAAGGATGTCCATACGGTTCATAATCTTCACCTCAGCGACGGGGATCTAAGAGTGTAAAGGCGAACACCAGGCTGTCCAGCCCTAAGAGGAGCAAATAGCCTCCAATCACATAGCTGGAGGAGATCAGGGAAACCAGAGGATTTACAATCATCAGGACGCCTAAAAACAAGCCGATGCAGTTGACCACCAGCGTAAAGTAATAGTAGCCTGTGCCGGCAAACATCCGCAGAAAAGGCAGGTGGGCCAACCTGGCCACACAGTGGGCGATAAACCAAAGGGGGAAGAAAAGCGCCAGCATCCACACGCCGCTTGCCACGTTGAGAAGCAGCAGGCCGGCGGCCACGCTCAGAATGCCCCCTACCAGGGAAAAGACGGGACCAAACCCTGTGCGCCGTTCCAGCTTGGCGTAGTAAACAATGTCCAACACGCCGGTGACCAAGGCGAATATGCCGTACACGACAGCGGCGCCTGTCAGCGCAGTGGTGGGGTGGAGAAAGCTGTAGATACCCAGCAGGATCAGTAGCGTGCCCAGGATCAGCTCGCCCCAACCCAGTGCTTTTTTGTTCTTCATGGGAAAACTCCTTTCCAAAATAAGCCTGTGTCCTAGGGAGGTGTGTCCCTCACATCCTAATGGTATAAGCTGCAGCGCTTTTTTACCACTGGCAATTTTTTTAATCTGTCTTTACAAACGAGGCGAACTGTCAGCTTTTTTGACAGTTTGGCCCCTTTGTAAGGACACAATGAAAAAAGTGAGAGTGGTGTTTTTTTGCCCTTCCTGGTATAACGGGAGTGTGAAATCGGCCTGCCGGGAAAGGAGCGATGACTGTGACAGGTTTGAACCGAGAGCTGTTTGCGATCAAGCTGTACGAAATGGAGCAACAGTATGGAAAGCTGCTGAGCCGGCTTCGCATCTGTGGCCAGGCAGATCGGGACAGCCTTCGCGGCGCCCTGCGTAAGGCGAAGGAAGAATATGAGGAGACCTCTCTGTTTTTAAAGCGGACGGCAGAGGGAAGCCGGTCCCCCGCGGTAGCCGGCCTGGCGGAAGCCCAGTGGGAATACACTCGTAAGGCGGAGAGCCTTCTGAAGGAACAAGTGGAACGCCACTTTTTTACAGAGTCCTATTCCCCCGATGAGGACAAAGCGGAGGCGGCTTCCCTCTATGCGGAATACGCGCTGGATTTTGCAACCCTGTCTATGCAGTATGCGATGATCGCCGCGCTGACTGCAATGGATCTGCAAGTATGCTTGGACAACACAAAGGAGGATGTGCATCATGAAAAAGAGTAAACACCGGATAGGAGCTGTGCTTGCCGTGGCTTTGGCAGGGGCGGCTGTGGGATGGGCGGCTTGGAAGCGGAAGAAACAAGCGGCTCTCCCGGCTGGCTCTGAGGAAGAGCTCTTTTCTACAGAGGAACAGACTGTAAGCGAGTTGGACAAGGAGGAGGAAAACCGGGATGAATGAAGTCAAACGCCCTAAGAAACCGCTGATTTTTTATTATGCCATTGCTCTCATCATCTTGCTGGTGCTCAACCTGTTCACCGTGCCCTGGCTGGCCCAGCGGCAGGTGCAGGAGGTGGACTACGGCACTTTCATCCAGATGGCTGAGGACCAGGACCTGGGCCTGGTAGAGGTGCAGGAGACGGAAAATCAAATCGTCTTCACCAACAAGGACCAGACCGCCATCTATAAGACCGGCATGCTGCCCGATCCGGATCTGACCCAGCGCCTGAACGACTCCGGCGCCCAATTCTCCGGGCAGATCATCGAGCAAGCCAATCCTATCATCAGCTTTTTGATCAGCTGGGTGCTGCCCATTGTCATCTTCATTGCCATTGGACAGTATATGTCCAAGAAGCTGATGCAGCGGGCCGGGGGCCCCAATGCCATGAGCTTTGGCAAATCCAACGCCAAGGTGTATGTGAAATCCTCCGAGGGCATCAAATTTTCTGATGTGGCCGGGGAGGACGAGGCCAAGGAGAACCTCTCCGAGATTGTGGACTACCTGCACAACCCCAACAAATATAAGGAAGTGGGCGCCGCCATGCCCAAGGGCATTTTGCTGGTGGGTCCTCCCGGCACCGGCAAAACCATGCTGGCCAAGGCGGTGGCAGGCGAATCCAACGTGCCCTTCTTCTCCATGTCCGGCTCGGAGTTTGTGGAGATGTTTGTGGGCATGGGCGCCGCCAAGGTGCGGGACCTGTTTAAGCAGGCCAAGGAAAAAGCCCCCTGTATTGTGTTTATCGACGAGATCGACGCCATTGGCAAAAAGCGGGAGGGAAATATCTCCGGCAACGACGAGCGGGAGCAGACCTTGAACCAGCTGCTCACCGAGATGGACGGCTTTGAAGAGAACAGCGGCGTCATCATTCTGGCGGCCACCAACCGGCCCGAATCTTTGGATCCGGCTCTGACCCGCCCCGGCCGTTTTGACCGCCGGGTGCCTGTGGAGCTGCCCGACCTGCGGGGCCGGACGGAGATTTTGAAGGTCCACGCCAAAAAGGTGAAGATCGCCGGGGACGTGGACTTCGAAAAGGTGGCCCGGATGGCCTCTGGCGCATCCGGCGCGGAGCTGGCCAATATTGTCAACGAGGCTGCCCTGCGGGCTGTGCGTGCCGGGCGGAAATCCGTCACCCAGGCGGATTTGGAGGAGAGCATTGAGGTGGTCATCGCCGGGTACCAGAAGAATAACGCCATCCTCACCGACAAGGAGAAGCTCATTGTGGCCTGCCACGAGACGGGCCACGCCCTGGTGGCGGCGCTGCAAACCCACTCTGCTCCCGTGCAGAAGATCACCATTGTGCCCCGCACCAGCGGCGCGCTGGGCTACACCATGCAGGTGGACGAGGGCAACCACTATCTGATGAGCCAGGAGGAGCTGGAAAACAAGATTGCCACCCTCACCGGCGGCCGGGCTGCCGAGGAGCTGGTGTTCCACTCCGCTTCCACGGGGGCCTCCAACGATATTGAGCAGGCCACCAAGTTGGCCCGGGCCATGATCACCCGCTACGGCATGAGTGAGGGTTTTGACATGGTGGCTCTGGAGACCGTGAACAACCAATACCTGGGCGGCGACGCCTCCCTGGCTTGCTCTGCGGAAACCCAGACAAAGATCGACCAGCAGGTGGTGGAACTGGTCAAAGAGCAGCACCAGAAGGCTTTGCAGCTGCTCCAGGAAAACCGGCGCAAGCTGGACGAAATCTCCAAATATCTGTACGAGAAGGAGACCATCACCGGCGACGAGTTTATGGCTGTTTTGAACGCATAAGGAGGATAGAAAGAGACCGACTATGAGAACTGCAGTTGTGGATGTGGGCGGCGGTCTCCGGGGCGTATACGCCACCGGCGTGCTGGACCGCTGCCTGGACGAGGGAATTAGGTTTGACGCCGGAGTGGGCGTGTCTGCTGGCAGCGCCAACATCGCCTCCTACCTGGCCGGGCAGAAAGGGAGGAACTACCAGTTTTATGTGGAGTATTCCCGCCGCAAAGAGTATATGAGCGTGAGCAACTTTTTGCTGCACGGAAGCTTGATCGACATGGACTACGTCTATGGCAAGCTCAGCAACGAAGAGGGGGAAAACCCTCTGGATTATCGGGCGCTGGCGGCCAATCCCGCAGCGTTTGTGGCGGTGGCCACCAACGCGGAGACAGGGGAGGCCATGTACTTTGACAAAAGCCACATGTCCCTGAACCACTACGACATTTTGAAAGCCTCCTGCTCCATTCCCTTTGTGTGCAGCCCCTATTTCATTGAGGGCGTGCCCTACTACGATGGGGCTCTCAGCGATCCCGTGCCCATTAACCATGCGTTTTCCCTGGGCTGCGACAAGGTGGTGCTGCTGCTTACAAAACCCAGGGGATTCCGCCGCAAGGCGGACAGGGACCGGAAATTGGCGGGAGGCATTCGCAGGAAATATCCCCAAGCGGCCGCCCAATTGGAACGCCGGGCGGAAAAGTACAACGCTGGGGTGGACCTGGCGGAACGCTACGAAAAGCAGGGAAGGCTGCTGATCGTCGCGCCGGACGACACCTGCGGCATGGATACCCTCACCCGGGACCCGGAGGCCATGAAGCGCTTTTACGAAAAGGGACTGCGAGATGGGGGACAGATCGTGGATTTTGTAAAGGACCGGCCGCATCCACATCCCTGACCTCCAAGCGCGGCGGAAACGTCGCCTGCAAAAAGGGCCCGTTGCAGAATGACAACGTTCTGCAACGGGCCCTTTTCTATAAAATGGGTTCTTTAGTTTTTCACAAAGAACTGGTCGTACCAGACGATAAAGGAGTAGAAGGACCAGATCTTCTGCATGTTTTTGGCCTTGCCGGCTTTGTGGTCGTCCAGCAGTTTCATCAGCTCGCCGGTGACAAAGAACTTTTCCGCAATGTCGCTCTGAAAGGCCGCCTTCACCTTGTTGTAATACTTGTCCTCCATGAGCCAGTCGGACAGGGGCACCGGGAAGCCCAGCTTCTTCATGGAAGCGGTTTTCTCCGGCAGCTGCTTCCGCGCTGCGGAGCGCAGGGCCCGCTTGGTGGTTTCGCTTTGGCAATCGGCCCGGTAGCGGCTGGGAATCCGGCAGGAGAGCTCCAGCATCTTCCGGTCCAGGAAGGGCACCCGCAGCTCCAGGGAGTTGGCCATGCTCATCCGGTCGGCTTTCAGCAGGATGTCGTAGATCATCCAGGTGTGCATGTCCACATACTGCAGCTGGGTGGGCTCGTCCAGGTTGGGGACTTCGTCGAAGTAGCGCTTGCTGTACTCCTCCGGCGCCTTGGAAGTGATGGGCCGCTTCAAGTATTTCTGCCGCTCCTGGGGATCGGTGAACACATAGTTGGCCCGCATAAACCGCTGGTAGGGTTCCATGGCCCCCCGCACGATGAAGTGTTTGCCCTTGAACTCCGGCAGCCGCTTGGCCACGGCCCCGGCCAGCTTCCGCACCGGGCGGGGCACTTTCCGGGTGTACTGGGCGAAGTGGCCTCCCTGCAAGTACATGGGATAGCCTCCGAACAGCTCGTCTGCCCCCTCGCCAGAGAGCACCACCTTCACATACTTCCGGGCGTTCTGGGCCAGGAAGTACAGGGGGATCTCCGAGGGGTTGGGCAGGGGCTCGTCCAGCATGTACTGGATTTCCGGTACCGCGTCGAAAAATTCGTCGGCGCTGACCTTGTTGGAGATGTTTTCCACCCCAATGGTCTTGGAGAATTCCTGGGCATAGGGCAGCTCGCTGTACTTTTCCTCTGTGTAGCCCACAGAGAAAGTTTTCACCTTTTCCGTGCCCTTGCTGATCTCTCGCACCACATAGCTGGAATCCACCCCGGAGGAGAGGAAACAGCCCACCTCCACGTCGGCAATCTGGTGCATGGCCACCGATTCCTCAAATTCCTTCTGGATCTTCTCTTCCCAGTACTCCAGGGACTTGTCCTCCTCAATCTTGTACTGGATGCGGTAATACCGCTCCACCGTCAAGCTGCCGTCCTTGTAGGTAAAGCAGTGAGCTCCCGGCAGCTTGTACACGTTTTTGAAGATGGTGTTCTCATAGGGGATATATTCATAGGACAGGTACTCGGGGATCTTCTCCTCGTCCAGCTCCTTTTTAAAGCCCGGGTGAGCGAGAAAACTTTTGATCTCCGACCCGAACAGGAACTGGTTTCCCTCCTTGTAATAGTAGAAGGGCTTGATGCCGAAAATGTCCCGGGCGCCGAAGAGCTCCTGCTTTTCCTTGTCCCAGATGACAAAGGCAAACATGCCCCGCAGCTTTTGCAGAATCTCCTTCCCATACTCCTCGTACCCGTGGAGAATGGTCTCCGAGTCCGTGCGGGTTTTAAAGATGTGGCCCTTTTCCAGCAGGTCCTCCCGCAGAGATTGGAAGTTGTAGATCTCCCCGTTGAACACCAGCACCTTGGTGCCGTCCTCGTTGAGAAGGGGCTGCCGGCCGCCCTCCAGGTCGATGATGGAAAGCCGCCGGAAGCCCAGGGAAACGCCTGCATCCACATAGTAGTCCGCGTCGTCCGGTCCCCGGTGGATAATCCGGTCCGCCATGGCCTTTACCACGTTTTCAGGGCTTGCCACCTCCGGCGTATTTCGAAATCCCACAAAACCACACATGGGCAAAAATCCTCCTTATTTTATGAGATCAGCTGATGGTATACCTCTTGGAGAGGCGCGCCGCAAGCCTGCACGCACCGCTTGGCCAGCACCTCCAGGGCGTCTAAGTACCCGTGTCCCAGGGGGATGTCCCGCTTTACCAAAGAGAGTTCCGTGCAGCCTAGAATCAGGCAGTCGCACCCCTGGTCAAACAGTTCCTCGCTGGCCCGCTGGAACTTTCCCATGTTGGCAGGCCGTCCCGCTTTGATGTCTTCGTAGATCAGGGACATCACCAGGCGCTGGCCGGCCTCTCCGGGAATGGCCCATTCCACGCCGGCGGACTCCAGGGCCTTTTGAAACAGCCCCATTTTCACCGTGCCGGTGGTGGCCAGAATGCCCGCCCGTTTTTTCCCTGCGGTTTGGAGTTCCTTGGCCGTTTCCTGCACCATATGCAGGAAGGGCACGTGCACGCAGCCGGCCAGCTCCTCGTAGAAGTAGTGGGAAGTCACGCAGGGAGCGCACAACACCCCGCAGCCCAACCCCTCCAAAGCGTGGGCCATGCCCTGGAGCACCGGCAGGGGAGAGGGCTTTGTCTGGTCTAAAATATAGGCGGTGCGATCCGGCACCTGGGGGTTGTTCAGCACAACGGCGCTCAAGTGCTCCTGATCTGTTTTTGCGTCGGTCATCTGGATAATGAGCTCCAGCAGGTAGGCGGTAGCCATAGGCCCCATGCCCCCGATGATGCCCAAGGTTTTCATAGCATTCCTCCTAACGGCCCCGTGCATACCGCAGGACCGGGAAGAGCACCGTCGGTCGCTGCGTCGCCGTCCGGCCCCTTGTGCACGGGCTTTGCCCAGCAGGACAACGGGCCTGGTTTTCTATCCCGGCTGTACCGGGGCAAGGGCGAAACTTTTATTCGCCTCAGGGCCTTTGGCCCTGGGGGCGGCCACTTAGTCCCGCAGCCCCTTGTTGCCAAAATAGCGCCGGTATTTCTCAAAGTAATGGAACTGGTTTTTCTTGTAGTGAATCCAGCGCTGCAACGACCGGTCCCCCTCATAGTAATAGGAGTGGCACACCTTGCCCGCCTTGATGAGGGCCCGTGCTTCCGCTTTCATCTTTTCGCTCTTTACATACTGGAAGATGATCTTTTCCGGGATGATGGTCCACAGCACCTTGTTTTTCGCCACGGTGCATCCCAGATCCTTGTGGTAGATCACGTCGTCCACCAGCCACTTGGCCAGGTTGTACCCGGCGGCGGTGACGTAGTAGCTGCTGCGGCCCTGGCGCAGGTTCATTTCGAACAGCTTGTAGGTGCCGTCCCGCTGGTCGTACTTCATGTCAAAGTTGGCAAAGCCCACGTAGCCGATCCCTTCCAGAAAGTCCTTCATCTGTTGGTTCAGCTTTTCGTCGTAGCCATTGATAATGGCCGCGTAGCTGCCGATGCCCTCGGGAGAGTGCTCTTCCAGCAAGGCGTTGCCCAAAGCGATCAGCTTCACCTTCCCGTCCCGGCCGCAGTAGCAGTTCATCACCCGCATGTTGCTGTCGTCCCCGGGAATGTACTCCTGCAAAATCAAATGGTCCTTGTAAGAGGAGCCGTAAATGGCGTCCAGAATGGCGTCGTATTCCTGCTTGTTCTCTGCCACAAACACCTTTTTCTTGTGGGGGAAATGGCAGTTCCAATAGGCCACGGAATTGGAGGGTTTGATAATCACAGGGAAGTCAAAAGGCAGCTCCACCGTTTTGTAGTTCTCATAGGAGCAGGTGGTGGTTTTGGGGAAGGCAAAGCCGTGTTCGGTGCACACCTGGTAGAAACTTTCCTTAATGGACAGGCGCATCAGCAGCTCCTCGCTGATGCACTCGAACACATAGGTGTCCCGCAGCTTGTCCTGGTTGCGCACCAGCAGCTTGATATAGTTGTCCCCGCAGGGCACCAGCAGCAGTTTTTTGCCGCTGCCTGCATACCGTTTGGCGAAGTCCAGCAGCGTTTTGACAAAGACCTGGTCGTCCTCCAAGTTGGGCTCCACCACTTCCACATGGACAATTTTGCTGGCGGTACAGGGGCCCAAAATCCCCTTGCCGATGGCTACGGATGTTACGCCGTACTCCTGGTGGAAGGAGCGGGCCATGCCGTATACGTTGATGTCGCTGCCCAGCAGGACAGGCTGAAAATCGATTTCCTGGTTCATAGAAATCCCCTTGCTAAAATAAAGTAAAAACGAGAAACGCAAAGCGCGTAAAAGTTTTCGATCAAGCCTTTTTCAAAAGGCTTGCGGGTGGTAGGGCAGAGCCCTACGGCCTTACCCGGCGCAGCCGGGAAAGAAAAACCAGGGGCAAGGCCGCACGCGCCCGCCAGGGCGATAGGCCGCCGCCCCGGCCCTCCTGCACCTATGCAGCAAAAGGGCCTCTCCATTTTGTGCGCTGGGTGCCTTGGACCTGCATTGGCGCCGGCCGTCCGGGTCCTGGTTCACGGGCTTCGCCCGGCAGCACAACGGCCCTGGCTTTTTTATGCCGCTTCGCGTTTTCAGGCCGCGGTTTTCTGGAAAGAAAACCGCCTAAAGAACTTTTAAGCCGCTTCGCGGGTTTCTTCTCCGAAGAATTGCTTATACCATACAAGGAAGGTATACACAGTCCACACCCGGCGGCTGTTGTCTGCCTTGCCGTTTTTGTGGTCGTCCAGCAGCTTGACCAGCTGTTCCGTGTGGAAGAATTTCTGAGCGTTTTCCCCCAAAAACTCCTCCTTGACCACGTTGTAGTACTTGTCCTCCTTCAGCCACACCCGGGTGGGCACAGGGAAGCCCAGCTTCTTTTTGCCCGCCCACTTCTCCGGCATCCGCCGCAGGGCGGCTTTGCGCATGGCGTACTTGGTGTTTTCCTGGTTGACCCGGTACTTCAGGGGAATCCGCCCCGCCAGGGCCATGATCTTCTTGTCCAGGAAAGGCACCCGCAGCTCCAAGGAGTTGGCCATGCTCATCTTGTCGGCTTTTAAAAGGATATCCCCCACCATCCACATGTTCAAGTCCACGAACTGCATCTTGGTGACCGGATCCTTGTCCTGCACCATGTCGTAATAGGGCTTGCACAGGGCTTCGGGCGCCGGGGCGCCGGTGGGATGTTTCAGCAGGGCACGCCGCTCCTTTTCTGTGAACATGTAGGCGTTGCCGATGAACCGCTCCTCCAGCCGCTTGCCCCGGCGCACCAGGAAGTTTAAGCCCCGGTGGGCAGGCAGCGCCCCGGCGATTTTGCCGATGAGCTGGCGGATGGGGAAGGGAATCTTGTCGTACCACTGCATCTCCAGGGGTTCCTTATAGATGTTGTACCCGCCGAAGATCTCGTCCGCCCCCTCGCCGGAGAGCACCACTTTCAGGTGCTGGCTGGCCAGGTTGCACACAAAGTACAGGGCCACCGCCGCCGGGTCCGCCAAGGGCTCGTCCATGTGGTATTGAATCTTTCCAAAGTTGCCCCAGAATTCCTCGGGGGTGATCACATGGCTGATGTTCTTCACCGGGATCTGCTCCGAGAGCTCCTGGGCATAGCTGATCTCGTTGTATTTGGAGCCGTTGTCAAAACCCACGGTGAAGGTTTTGTCCACGTGGGCCGAGCAGGCCACATAGCTGGAGTCCACGCCGGAGGACAGGAAGGAGCCCACCTCCACGTCGGAAATCTTGTGGGCCTCCACGCTGTCGTCGAAGGTCTTCTCAATCTCGTCCACCCAGTAGTCCAGGGATTTGTCCTCCTCCGCTTGGAAGGTGGGGATCCAGTACCGGGTGAGTTCCATCTTCCCGTCTTTGTACAGGAAGTAGTGTCCCTGGGGCATTTTGTACACGTCTTGGAAGAAGGTCTCCGGCCCAGGGGAGTACTGGAAGGACAGGTAGTTCTCCAGGGCCTTTTCGTTGAGTTCTTTCACAAAGTGGGGGTGGTGGAGAAAGCTCTTAATCTCCGAGCCGAACAGCAGGGTGCCGTTCATCTGGGCGTAGTACAGAGGCTTGATGCCAAAGAAGTCCCGGGCGCCGAAGAGCTCTTTCTTCTCCTTATCCCAAATGACGAAGGCAAACATGCCCCGCAGCTTGTTTAAAAGCTCTGGGCCGTATTCTTCATAGCCGTGGAGCAGCACTTCCGAGTCTGTGGCGGTCTTAAACACATGCCCTGCCGCCAGCAGATCTTTTTTGATGTCCTGATAGTTGTAAATCTCCCCGTTGAAGGTGAGCACCTTGGAGCCGTCCTCGTTGAGGATGGGCTGCCGCCCTCCCTCCAGGTCGATGATGGAAAGCCGCCGGAACCCCAAGGCGATGGTGCCGTCCATATAATAGTCGGCGTCGTCCGGCCCCCGGTGACGGATGGCGTCCGTCATGGCGTGGAGAACCCCTTCATCCATCAGGGTGTCGCCGCCGTCGATATATCCCACAAAACCACACATGGTTCTAACCTGCCTTTCTCGTCCGCCCAGACTGCCTTTCCCAGCGAAAGGCGGCCCAGGGGGCATGTGTCCCAAAAATTGCTACTTCCTTATTCTATCACAAATACCTGGGAAAAGCCAAAGTTTCTTTCCGGTTTCGCCCATTTCTCTGTCCCCGCCATCCCCCACCGTCTTACGGCCAGCCTTTTGTGGATTTTGCACGGAAATGTAGGAGACAACCTGGGAAAAACAGCGGACAGCAGAAAGGGAGCCGCCGCAGTATGAACTGCACCCCATTTGTTAGACAGTATGGTATACTGAATAACAAGAGGGGTGT
>DSTMR04002__coassemble_1460_pt1 | contig 14980 bp, 14 predicted proteins | sample DSTMR04002__metabat2_high_PE_036 | metagenome-assembled genome bin DSTMR04002
TTATAGTGGATTTTTGATTTTGTGTCAATACAAAAATCTAGCGGAAAAATGTAAAGGAGGTTTTCAAGGGTACCAGTCGGTGTGATACTTCTTCGGCTGAAGCCACACAATTTAACGACTGAGCCGTGACGTCCTTAATGGGGCGTCATCCGCTAGCCGCGAACATTATAGCCAGGAGGTGCAACTACTTAGGCTAGTGCACGGGAGAGTAGGTTGTGGGCGAACTCAGTCAAACCATTACCGTGCTAGCGTATTGTCACCGAGTGGAAAATCCACCAGCTACAACTGAATTTTTACCCTCATGGAAAGGGTGCCACAGTTCAGTGTCATAAAAGGATGGTTTTTGTTATGATTTTACATTCATTTCTTAATCTTGGCAAGCGTGGCAAGGCCTTACTAAACCAGATGGGAATTTTGCCAGGCGCAGTAGACAACCGTTGGACTCCAATCCCCAACAACTTGCTATTTGACAGGTTTAGTGACACCGGAGGCATCACTTTCGGCCTTTCAAACAGCCTAATGTCGCCCTTTTCTGTAGGTATCCCGCAAGGGATGGAAGAGGGGCATATCGCTACCATTGGAGGCTCCGGAAGTGGCAAAAGCACTGGCATAGCAATACCTACCATGAAGTCGTATAGAGGGCCTATGCTCATCCAGGATATAAAGGGCGAATTGTCTGACCTTTATTCGCAGATGTATTCCAAAGGATATGTAAAACGTCCCTTTATCATCTTTGACCCCAAAGATCCAAGTAGCCCTAGCTATGATCCTTTTGGATGTCTCGATTCAGATGATAAAAGCAATCTAAACACATCTCTCTACGACATAGCAGTATCGCTAATCCCGGACTCACATAGTGTAACGGAGCCATTCTGGAGAGAAGCTTCAAGAGTCATCTTACAGGCAGGTCTTAGGCACTACTATTTGAGCGACCTAAGTTTTAGCGAGGCGCTTCTTGAGATTGTTGCAAAGCCATGGGATGAAATGTCCAAATACCTGAAACAAAATGGCGACTCAGTAACGAGAAGCATGGTGGAGGATTATGTTAAGAATGGCGAGATGATCGGCAGTCTTGGTGCTGAAGCTCGGACAAAACTGGCAATTCTAGCTACCGATCCCAACGTCAGCCACGCGTTTCGTGGCGCCAGAGAAGGTGCCAAGTGCTTTACCTGGGAGGCCCTGGAGGAGAAAGTCATCTTTCTGCGCATTCCAGCCGACAAAATTGATGCTTGGAGCGGCATGATTTCCTTGATGTACAAGCAGTTGTTCCGCTACTTGGAACGGCGACCTGAAAAGTACAGCAAAGAAGGACGAAACTGCGAACAGATTCTCCTATTGATGGATGAATTTCCGCGGTTGGGTCGGATAGAGGGAATGACTTCAGCCATGGCGACTCTACGTAGCAAGGGAGTAACCATCTGCCTCATAATTCAGAGCACGGCCCAATTAGACGAGCACTTCGGAGAAAACGGGAGGCGAATCATTCTGGACAACTGTTCGTACAAGGTCATCTTGGGCTCCAACGACCCAGAGACACAAAAGGCTCTGAGCGACCTGGCAGGAACTACCCCTTCTCTACCGTGGGGAGCAGGCGTCAATCTGGACCGGAAAGTCCACATTGCCGGATTTAACTTGCAGTGCAATAGCTCAGAGAAACCATTCATTCAGCCTCACGAGCTTGCTTTCCTGAATGATGTAATCTTGATATCACCCTACGGCGTTTATCAGATTCAAAAAATTCAGCCTTCCGATCTCCCTCAGTCTATGACAGTCTCTGAGTGTGCCAGGATAATATTTGGTATACCAGAAGTAAAAACAATACCAAAGGAGGTTTCCATGATGTCCCTAGAAGAACGAACGAAACAAGCAGATAAAAAACTCCGCACAGCGGAGACAACCCAGCGCAAGTCGCAGCAAAACGCCGACAAGCGCCGCAATTTCCTCGTCGGGGCAATGTTTACCAAGTATTTTCCCAGTGTGAAATCTCTTACACCTGGGAGTACCGCTCAGAACGATGAGGAGTTCGCTGAGCTGGAGGCGTTCTTCTATCTCTTGTCTCTGGACACAGATTTACTGGAGGATCTGAAAGCCAGGGCGAAAGGCCTTGTGGCTACAGATCCAAATGGCGATTGGAGGAATTCTCCATCGGACGAACCCCCTTTCTCTATCCCTGAGGAGTCCACTTACACATCGCAAGACGATTCAGATTTGGAAAGGGGCCTAACCCGATGAACTACCACGTAGAAGTTTCCCCCCTCTCTCGCGGCAAAGGCCGTTCGTTGGGCTCCGTGCTAAGCTATATTAGTGGCAAGGAAGTCCATGACAACTACAGTGGTAAAACCTACCGCCATCGCCGGTTCGACTTGGTGCAATTCCGGGTGTATCTACCCCCCAGCGCTCCGAATGCGCTTCGAGACTTACAGTGTCTATGTGATGAGCTCAACAAGGTGGAAAAGCGGAAAGACGCCCGTACCGGACGCTTGTTCATCTGTTCTTTGCCAAACGAACTCATGCCAGGCGAGTGGGCACGAATCGTCAATGAGTTCATTCAGGAGAACTTTGTATCTCAGGGTCTTTGTGCGGTGGCTGCCATCCACAGAGGAAAGTTACCATCGAATCATCCGAAAAGCAATCCCCACGTCCACATTATTGTTTCAACACGGACGGTGGGGCCGGAGGGGTTCAATCCCAAGAAAGACCGTGAGCACAACCAACGGTCCTACATTGAAATATGGCGTCGGGCTTGGGCTAGGGTACAAAACCGGGCATACGAGAGGTGCCACGTCAAAAAGCGCGTCAGTCACGAAAGCCTACGAGTCCAAGGGGTCGAGAGAAAACCCACCCGCCACGTTAGCTACGTTGACTTGCAGAGAGGCGAACGGCAGCGACGTATTCAAGCAAAAGAGCTTGCCCGTGAACTTGCCCGGCTGGAGCGGAATCGTGAACTGTCCCGCGAGAAGACTAAAACCCACTCCCGCTGACCGCAAAGGCCATACGGGAAACCATATATTCTCCCTCCGGAGGTGATGTCTATGCACAAAAGCATTCTTTTCCTGGAGAGCGCCGGGGCGGGGAGCTCTGCGTACCGGGCTGTTATTAAGACAAGGCACGGCCGCACGCTCTACCTCTCCCTGGAGCTCTCAGGAGAAGTTTGCAGCGTCGTCGAGTGTTTCTACACCGACCGGGGCCAGGGGCGCCCAAAACGGCTCCTGGAGCCCAAAAAGCTGCAAACCCGCCGCTTTCCGGTGGACAAGCTGCTGGCGGTGATTGGTTCCCAACTGGACAAGACGTTTTACGGCGTAGAGTACATACAAAACGACACAGCCGGGCTATCCCTGGAGGAGTACCTCCAACGTAAAGCTGACGAAGCTAACCGGAAGTACCGGTTTCTCATCCTGGTTGGAGAGGGAGAACGTGTGAATGGACTTCCCATCCGACTGCGGACACGGCTGAAGAACAAGCTGCACCGGGCCATCTACCTGGACTTGGCCTGCTATAAGGATGGCCTTGGTGTGGTCCGGCAATGCAGCTACTATGACAGGCGCTACCAGCAGCGGGCGGTCCCCGTCACGCCGCCCACGCTGGTCAGCTGCTTCTTTCCCTACACCAAGGCGGGAATCCTGTCCTTGGTTAACCAGGAACTATGCTGTGATTTCACGCATATCCTGGTGACAGAGGGAATTGACCTTGATTCCAATCCGGCGCCACTGTGCGGCGCCATCTAGGAGTGATCCATTATGGAAACTCAACAACTACAGACCGAGTACACCGATATCAAGTCAGTCACGCACCGAGTAGAACACTCCATCCTCTCCCCCACTCACGCTGTGGACCGGGAGAAGCTGCTGGAAGAACTGGCCTGGGCCCTAAAAGGAGGGAAGATTCCCGCATAACTTAAGAACAACGCCTATGAAAGGAGGTGTCAGACGTGTTAGCTCTCTATGCCCGCAAATCTGTAGAACGGGAAAACAGCATCAGCTGTGAAACCCAAATTGAGTATTGCAGGATGATGATCCGCCCAGAAGAACGGGGGGAAAAGGTGGTCACCTTCATCGATAACGGCTATTCCGGAGGGAATATGAACCGGGATGGGTTTCAGAAAATGATGGGGTTGGTCCGCCAAGGTAAGGTCAGCAAGGTGATTGTGTATAAGCTGGACCGGATGAGCCGCTCCCTTTCCGACTTCATGAACATCCTGCAAGAGTTTAAGGAAAATAAGGTGGAGTTTGTGTCCTCCCAGGAAGCGTTTGACACCTCCTCCCCTTATGGGGACTTGATCGTCAAAATCCTGATGGTTTTCGCCGAGTTTGAGCGGACATCCATCATCAACCGTGTCTCCCAGGCCTACCTCCATCGCAGCGAGATGGGCTTCTACATGGGGGGACGCAGGCCCTACGGCTTCCAACTGGTGCCCACGGTCATCCACAACGTTAAAACGAAGAAGCTGGATCCTATCCCTTCTGAGGCGGAGCAGGTTCGGTATCTCTTTGAGGTATATGCCCAGGAATCCGTTTCCCTGCGCAGGCTGGTGGATATCATGAACGCTGAGGGCAAACAGCCATTGGATGGCAGTCACTGGACTACGGCAAAGCTTTCCACCCTGCTGAAAAACCCCATTTACGTCAAGGCGGATTCCAACGTGTACGACTACTACGACCGCCACGGGACGGAAATCGTTACGGATGTCTCCCAGTTTACGGGAGAGTTTGGTGCCCAGCTCTATGGACACACCAAACACCAGGCAGGCAACCCGGATTGGTCGGATATGCGGCTGGTTCTGCTGAGCCACCCTGGAATCGTGGATTCCGAAATCTGGCTCAAATGCCAGCGGAAATTGGAGAAAAACCGGCAAATCACCAACAGCTACAGCAACTCCACTAGTTGGCTGGCAGGGAAGGTGATCTGTGAGAAATGCGGCCACACTATGACCACCATCAAGGGAAAGCCTGGCAAGAACGGTGAGGTACGGCGATATTTTAACTGTACCGGTAAGTCCCAGAGGGTCTGCCATGGCCCCAAGGTGACCATCTATGCGGAGGACCTGGAAAACATGGTCTACCAGTGCATCGCCGAGAAATTGGCAGGCTTGAAAGAGGCTAAGTACAGCTCTCACAAAGGCAGTGGAGAGCTCAACGATCTAAAGCTGAAAGTCAAGGCCATTGAGCGAACAGAGAAGCAGTTACTGGATACGATACTGGCTGGAGGCTTCAACGAAGATCTATTGACCATCGCCAACAAAAAGGCCAGCCAGCTCAAGCGGGACCGTCTGGCTCTCTATGAGCGGATGGAGGAACTGAAGAACCAAGAGGACCAGGCTGGCGCTGTGGTCAACCTGGCCAAGTCCTGGAAGACCGCTGATTATCAACGGAAGAAGGCGGTCGCCATGATTATGATACATAAGATCCTCATCAGCGAGGATGGAGACGCAAAGATTATATGGAATGTTTGATGGATAACCGTCAAGGCAGCCAAGCCCTGGCGGTTTCGTCTTTTCTTCGGAGCGATTCACCCCCCCTCCTTGACAGACGGCGTCCCGTTGGGCTAAAATTGTTGTAGAGAAAGAGACGTTGGGAGGGTATGGCATGATCCTATACCACGGAAGCAAGAGCATTGTGGAGTTTCCGGAAATCCGGGTACAACGATACAACAAGGATTTCTATTTTGGGTTTTACTGCACCCTGTACCCCGAACAAGCCATTCGCTGGGCCATCCGATTTGATGGAATTGGCTGTTTGAACGAATACTCGTACACACCGGATGACAGTCTAAAGGTAAAGCGATTCCCGGAGATGACCGAGGAATGGCTGGATTTTATCGTGTCTTGCCGGCTGGGCCATCCCCATGACTATGACATTGTGGAGGGCCCCATGGCAAACGACACCATCTTTAACTACGTTCAAAACTTTGCGGACGGAAAGATCAGCCGGGAGGCGTTCTGGGCACTGGCAAAATTTAAGCATCCCACTCATCAAATCAGCTTCCACACGGCACGAGCCCTGGCGACCCTATCCTTTGTGAAGGGAGTGGAGGTTCGCAATGAAAAATAACAGCGCTCTGTTTTACACATGCAGCCTCATTGAATTCATCGGACGGGCACAGAAGCAAAAACGCTCCGCCGTGGTGGAACTTCTGGGCAGGGATGCCATCCTGCGCATCTACCAGTTTGCCGATGTCTTCCACTGCGAACCCATAGAGAAAACCGCCGATGACTTTATTACCCTCCGCCAAATTCCTCTTGGCTCCTTTGACAACGTAGCTGACTGCCGCTACGCGCTGCCGGACTACTGGACTATTGGCGAGGTCTACGAACGCCTGATTGAGGATGTCGTCCAAAGGGACGATGACCAGGCGGTTGTGGACAAGCTGGTGGAGGTCTTCACCTCCTGGATTGATGGGGCCATCTCCAACTTCAATTCCGACTTCTATTACCAGTCCCGAGATTACATTGCCACCTGCTATCGGGAGGGCGAAATCTGCGACTGAGACTATGGAAAATCCCCTGTGGGCGGTAGCCTGCAGGGGGTTCGTTTTTACTTAACTTGATATGGTTCGCTTCGCCGAACCGCTGGAAGTGGACAATCTCCCGTTCCCGCAGGAACTTGATGGGGTCCCGCACATCCGGGTCGTCGGTGAAACGGAGAATGTTGTCGTAGGTCATTCTGGCCTTTTGTTCTGGTGCGACTGCGCAAGAACAACTTTTTTAAAAGTTCCAATGGATTTCAAGGGGAACCTCTCTCGTTCCCGGAATCCGCTTTCCCACCAGGATATAGTCGATGAGTTCTTCCACCATCTCCCGAGTCAGGCGGTCCGGATGGATGTAGGGTTCCAGGGTTTGGCGGCGATAATCGCCTGCAGCGATTTTTTCTTCCAACTGGGCCAGCTGCTTTTCCCCCTCCCCTTTGGCCTGCTCCAAACGGTCCCGCTCTGCGGCAAAGCCCTGGGCCAGCTCCCGAACCATGGCCTCTGAGAGTAAGCCCTTTGTCTTGTCCAGATACAGCTCTTGCAGGCCTCTGGTGTATTCTGCGGTCTTTTTCTCACACGCTGCCAAATGGGCCACCCACTGTTTTTTCTGTTCCTGCAGGGTGTCCGGGAGCTGCACCTCCCGCTCCAGCTGGTCCTGGTCCAGGTATGCGTCCAGGAGCCGGCGCATCTCTGCCAGCACCATGCGCTCCAACCGATCCACCGAGATAAAGGCGCCGGCGCACGCCTCCTTGGCCACATGCCGGCTGGAACACTGCAGGTAGTGCTTACCGCCCCGCTGGGGAGAGGTTTTGGAAGATTTCATGGTGTACCCGCACTGGGCGCACCGGGCTTTTTGGGCAAACAGGCCCACGGTACCTCCCCCAAAGGGCTTTGTCCGCTGGGCAATCTTGGTCTGCACTCTCTCCCACAGGTCCCGGTCAATGATGGGCGCATGCGTGCCCTCCACAATGTACCACTGGCTGGGGGGACGGGGTTTGCACTGCTTGGTCTTATAGGAGACGCTGCCTGTTTTCCCCTGTACCAAATTGCCAATGTACACCGGGTTGACCAGCATATGGGAGATGGAAAAATATTTCCACAAGGTGCCGTTCTGTCTTTTTGGCTGCTGATAGCGCAGCCCCTGCAGGCGCTTGTACTCTGTGGGATTGGGAATTCCCCGGTCGTTTAAGCTCCGGGCAATGGCCGTTTTTCCACAGCCTTGGGCAAACCGGGTGAAAACTTCCCGAACCACGGCGGCAGCCTCTTCGTCGATGAGCAAATGCCCCTTTTTTTCCGGATCTTTTTTGTAACCATAGGGGGCAAAAGATCCGATGTGAAACCCGCTGCGCCGCCGGTTGTCTAAAACGCTGCGGATATTCTCGGACAGATCTTCCAAGTACCACTCATTGACCAGGCCGTTGATCTGCCGGGACTTTTTATTTCCCTTGTTCTCCGTGTCGGCATTGTCCACGACGCTGACAAACCGAATGCCCCAAAGGGGAAACAGGCCGTGTATGTACTTTTCCACCAGCTCCAGCTCCCGGGTAAAGCGGGATTGGGTCTTGCACAGGACAATGTCAAACCGCCGCTGTTCCGCGTCCTGCAAAAGGCGGTTAAATTCCGGTCGCCGCCGGTCTGCGCCGGTGCAGTCCTCGTCACAGTAGAGGCGGTAAAGCTCCCACCCCTGTTTTCCAGCGTATTCCAGCAGCATGGCCTTTTGATTTTGTATGCTGCCGCTTTCGTCGGTATCGTGTTTTTTATCCCTGTCCTCTTCCGAAAGGCGGCAGTAAATGGCCACTTTCTGCTTTCTGCCCTCTGCCAAAGGGGAGCCTGCTGGTTGCCCCGGAAAAAACGGCGGGTCAGGGGCGGGGAGGCAGCTGCACATGGCGGTTCCCCTCGATTCGCTGGATCATCTCGATCCACTTTTTTGTAAGCGCCTCTTGGGAAGTAGCGCTGGTCCCGTCTTGAAAAACGCTTTTGCACCCTGTGGGCTCTGTGTCCTTTACAGGCATAGAAAAAAACCTCCTCTCCTGGCGAAGAACCTGTAAAGGTATATGAAACGGGGCAAGCCTCCTACTACACAAGCGGGGGATGTTCGCGAAATAGGAGGACTTTCCAGGGGAACCCGCTTTTCCCAAGCCGGAACCCGGCGGAGCGCGCCGGTGCTTCTTCACACAAGGGGCTCCAGCGCACACAGGACAGGGCGCTGGGACAAAGCCCTGGGACTTGACTTCCCTTGGCTGCGCGGGTATACTGAGCCTACAGGGCCTATGTGTAAAGCAGGCGTAAATTTTTGCGGTAGTTGTCAAATGGAAACTATTGCAGGACTTGGTTAAAAGGAGGCTGCGAAATGGCGGCAAAAGTAGATGTGAACTCCCTCCCGGCCTGCCCGGTGGAGACCACCCTCGCCTTGATCGGAGACAAGTGGAAGGTGCTCATCCTGCGGGATTTACTGCCCGGCACCAAGCGGTTTGGGGAGCTGAAAAAGTCCATTGGCAGCGTGTCCCAAAAGGTGCTCACCGCCCAGCTGCGGGATATGGAGCAAAACGGTTTGGTCCACCGGGAGGTCTTTGCCGAGGTACCGCCCCGGGTGGAATACTCCCTGACGGACTTAGGAAAAAGCTTAAAGCCCATTTTGGACGCCATGTGGAACTGGGGCGAGGAGTTCAAGGCGGCACATTCTTAAAGGAGGTTCCCATGCCTGTTACGCTGTTTCTAGAGGGAGTGCCCTGTGTTCTGCAAGAGAGCCAGGACCTCTCCTTCCTCCACCGGTGGGGAAGGGTTTTCCGCGTGTTTGACCAGCAGGACTCCGGCAACCTGTGTTTTGGCTTGGAGCAAGGAGCCCAGCGCTACTTTGTAAAATATGCCGGGGCCAGGCCGGTCCGCTATAAGGGGGAGCCGGAGGAAGCGGTGCGCCATTTGCAGCAGTCCGCCTGCGTCTACCGGGATTTGGCCCACCCCGCTTTGCTGCCGCTGCTGTGGGAGGGGCCTGTGGCGGAGGGCTACGCGTTGCTCTTCCCCTGGACCGACGCCCTCTGTATGGGAAAGCAGTACCCCACCCGGGAACGGTTCCTAGCCCTGCCCGTGGACACAAAGGGCAGGATTTTCCAGGAGGTGCTCTCCTTCCACAGCCACGTGGCGGCACGGGGCTATGTGTCCGTAGATTTTTACGACGGGTGCGTGCTGTACGAAGAGGCGTCCGGCCGCACGCTTCTCTGCGACGTGGACGCCTACCACCGGACGCCTTTTGCCAACCCTGTGGGCCGGATGTGGGGCTCCACCCGCTTTATGGCCCCGGAAGAATTTACAAAGGGCGCTCCCATTGACGAAAGCACCATGGTGCACGCCCTGGGCTCTTTTGCCTTGGAGCTTTTTGCCCCGGAGGGACGTTCCCTTTCTCACTGGCCTCTATCCCCGGCAACTTGGAAGTGCGCCCAAAAGGCGCTCTCTCCCCCGCGGGAGGAACGCTATCCCACAGTAGCCGCCTTTGCCCAGGCCTGGGCCCAAGCGCTCTAGGCACCACACAGAGTGCAGCAAAAAGCACCGAGACGGGTTTTGCAGCCCATCTCGGTGCTTTTCTTTGCCTGGGCTTACCGGGGCTCTCCAGGAAGGCGCCCCTTACACTTTCCGCAGCCGGACAGCCATGTACTCTTTTCCGGGCAGCGGCACCCGGAATTTGCCGGAAAATACTCCCAGATCTGTCACGGCCATCTCCCAGGTATCGATGACTTCCACCTGCCAAGCGCCTTCCTTTTGGAAGTCTCGGAAGCTGGGCCTGCCAAACCCATAGTAGTGAATCTCGTACTCCCCTTGGTGCAGCACAGACTCGGGCACGCCCACCACCTCGTCAAAGGCGCCGGGCCCCCGCTTCAGCCCCAGGCCCGGAGTCTGGGTGAGAATTTCGTGCAGGAAGCCAATGCGGGCTGGGCTCTCCCCGTGGAGCTCACCCCCGTGGCTCCACCAGAGAATGTCGTGCTCCGGGTCCATAAAGGTCTCCCCGTGGCCGGCATACCCGCCCCGCAGGGAAGCCTCCCAGAACCGGCGGGTCAGTTCCTGGCCGGAGATGTTGCCCCAACCCATGTCGATGTTGCCCTCATAGGCGATTTCATCCCACACCACAGGCTTGCCGTAGCGGGTGCGGAAATCGTCGGTGTACTCCACGTGCCGGTACAGGTCCTGGCGCTGCATGGAACAGTGGGTCACCCAGGGCCGGGTATAGTCGTAGAAGGGGATGCAGTTGTGCACGGAGCGCAGGTGATTGTAGGGGTCCCGCTCACAGAGCAGGGCGGCATAATGCTCCCAATCCTCCAAGGTTTTAGCCTTCATCAAGTCGTACTCGTTGGCCAGGCTCCACCACAAGTTCCGGTAGGCGGAAAACCGGGCGATACAGTACTTCCAATACAGGTCGTCGGCCTCCTTGCCCATGTTGGAAAAGCCCCAGCGATCGTAGGGGTGCAGGACGATGAGGTCAGCCTCGATCCCCCGGTCCCGCAGCTGGAGGATGGCCCGCTCCACCCGGCGGAAGTGCTCCGGGTTAAAGCGGGTGAAGTCCCAGTGGTTTCCGGAGAAATCCACTTGATAGGAGAAATTCTCCTCGGTCAGATTCGAGGCATCCATGGGCGTGCCCTCATAGGGGAAGGTCTGGGGATCCTTGAAATTGTGGATGTAGTGCTTGGGAAACACGCAGAAGCGCATCTTGTTGAAATAGCCCTTGTCCAGCTCCTCCAGGGTTTTTTGGATCACTTCCTCGGGCTGGTGAGGCCACACGTAACAGGTGGTGCCCACAGAGTAGTAGGGTGTGCCGTCCTCATAGGCAAAGTGGTAGGTGTTTGCCACCCGCACCGGGCCGTGGTTGTTGCCCGTAGCTGGCGTGACAGTGAAGCTTCCCTGGGTCTCTGCCTCCGGAAACGAGCCGGTGGTTTTGTAGGTGTACTCTCCCTCAAAGGAGGGCATAAACCGCACCTTGTACACCCCGTCCCCGTCATAAAAACCGGCGGTGGTGACCGTCTCGTTTTTGCCCACAAAGGTTCCCTCCATGGTTTGCTCCACAAAGGGATTGCCCTCCTGAGGGCCGTTTACAGTGAGTTCCAATACGTCCCAGCGTTCCACGCGCATGGGGAATTCCTCCTTCTCATACATTCTTTCCCGGCCGGGTGAGCAGGGTTTCCACCGCCTGTTTCCAGCCAGCTTGTTTCTGTTGGCGCAGCGCGTCTTCCATCTGGGGAGAATAACGGGTCCTCCTGACGCTCTGCACAATGTCCCGGGAGTAGATCCCGGCGGCGATGCCTGCGCAGAAAGCTGCCCCCATGCCGGAGAGCTCCTCCCGTTCCGGGACGGCTACAGGCAGGCGCAGCATGTCGCTTTGGAATTGCATCAAAAACCCATCCCGGGTGGGGCCGCCGTCCACCCGCAGCTCCTGGATGGACACGTCCGCCTCCTGGCCCATGAGCGCCAGCACGTCGGCGATCTGGTAGGCGATGCACTCCTCTGCGGCTTTGACAATCTCCGCCCGGCCGGTGGTGCGGCTCATGCCGGTGAGCATGGCCTTGGCTTCACTGTCCCAGTAGGGCGCCCCCAGGCCGGTGAAGGCGGGGACCAGATAGGTGGTGTCGGCAGGGTCGGCGGACCGGGCCACCGGGCCGGCCTCTTTGGAGGAGGCAAGCAGCCCCAGCTCTTCCACCACCCACTTGATCACCGCGCCGGTGTAGTTGATGTTGCCCTCCAGTACGTAGGCCACCTTGCCCTCCATCCCCCAGGCCAGGGAGGTGGCTAGGCCTTTCTTGGAAAACACCGGCTTTTCCCCGACGTGCATCATCACACTGGAACCGGTGCCGTAGGTGGCCTTTACCATGCCGGGGGAAAGGCACCCCTGGCCAAACAGGGCCCCGTGGGAATCCCCCAGCACCCCGTGGATGGGCACAGGATGGGGCAGCAAGCCCTCAAAGTCCGTCTCCCCAAAGAGGCTGTCGCTGCAGCGCACCTCCGGCAGCATGGCGGGATCGAGACGGAACCAGCCGCAGAGCTCCGGATCCCAGGAGAGGGTCCGCAGATTGAACAGCTGGGTGCGGGAGGCGTTGGAGTAGTCTGTGGCAAACACCCTGCTGCCGGTGAGCTGGTACACCAGCCAGGTGTCGATGGTGCCGGCGCACAGGTTTTTTCCCGTGAGGCCCGGGGTGTTCTCCAAAAGCCAGGCCCATTTCGCCGCGGGAAAGTAGGGAGACAGATGCAGGCCTGTCCGCTCCTGAATGGCTTCGGCTTTTTCCGTCAGCCTTTGGCAGATGTCCGCGGCACGGGCGCACTGCCACACCACTGCGTCTGCCACGGGCAGGCCCGTATCCCGGTCCCAGAGGAGGGCCGTTTCCCGCTGGTTGCTGATGCCCACCGCCCCGATGGACGCCCGGTCAGCGCCGGTCTCCTCCAGCAGCAGGCGGACGGTTTCCAGGGTGTTGCGGTAGATCTCCAGGGGGTCGTGGGACACCCAGCCCTGGCTGCTCACCTTCTGCTCGTGGGGCAGGTCCTGACGGCCCAGGAGCTGTCCTTCCCCGTCAAAGAGCAGGGCCTTGGTGCCAGAGGTGCTCTGGTCAATGGCAAGCACGGTTTTCATGCCAGCACCTCCCGGGCAGCTTTCGCAATGCCCTGGGCGTCCAGCCCATAGTGGGCAAACACCTCACCCGATTTTCCGGCGATGGCAGGTTCGTCCGGCAGGGCCAGGTTTTTCACCGGAAGGGGATGGCTCTCCCCCACCACCTGGCTGACCATGCTGCCCAGGCCGCCGAAAATGCTGTGCTCTTCGGCGGTGACAATGGCCTTGGTCTCTCGGGCGGCCTTGCGCACTGCCTCTCTGTCCAGGGGCTTGACGCAGTACATGTCAAGCACCCGGGCGGAGATGCCCTTTTCCTCCAGCAGAAGGGCCGCGTCCAGAGCGGGGCGCACCAGCTCCCCGCAGGCAATGAGGGTCACGTCCGTGCCCTCTTTTACGGTGAGGGCCTTGTCCATCTGGAAGTGTTCCGGCACGGCATCGTACACACCCTCCACGGCGTTGCGGCCCACCCGGATGTAGGCGGGGTCGTTGTCCTGCACCAGGACTTCCATCAGGGCCTGGGTGAGAAACCGGTCGCTGGGCAGGTATACCCGCAGGCCGGGGATGGAGGCCAGGGCCGCGATGTCCTGGGCGCTGTGGTGGGTCATGCCCAGGGCCCCGTAGCTGATGCCCCCGGAGATACCGATGAGCTTTACATTGGTGTGGGAGTAGGCCACGTCCACCTTCACCTGCTCCATGCTGCGGGTGGAGAGAAAGCTGGCCGGGGAGGCGGCAAAGGGCCGCAGGCCGCACCGGGCCATGCCCGCCGCCGTGGACACCAGGCTCTGCTCGGCGATGCCCATCTCCACAAACTGCTCCGGAAAGGCCTGGGCGAAAGGCGCCAAAGAGGCGGAGCCTCGGGAATCGCTGCACAGCACAGTGAGGGTCTTGTCCTCTTTGGCGTGCTCCAACAGGACCTGGCAGATCACCTACCGGTTGGAGATGGTGTTGCTCATTGGGCTGCCGCCTCCTTTTCCAAAAGCTCTTGTTTGGCCCTTTCGTATTCCTCCTGGGTGGGCACTTTGTGGTGCCACTCCGCTTTGCCCTCCATAAAGGAGACCCCGCAGCCCTTCACTGTATCCGCCAGGATCACCGTGGGCTTGCCCCGGAAATCTTTCGCCTCCTGGAAGGCCCGCTCCAAATCCACCACGTCGTTGCCCCGGGCATGAAGGGTGTGCCAGCCAAAGGCGGCCCACCTGTCGTCCTGGCTGTCCTGGGCCATGACCTCCTCGGTGTTCCCGGAGATTTGCAGCCGGTTCCGGTCCACCACGGCGCAGAGGTTGTCCAGCTTGTAGTGGCCTGCGGCCATGGCCCCTTCCCACACGGAGCCCTCCGCCAGCTCCCCGTCCCCCAGGACCACATACACCCGGTAGGACTTTCCCTGGCGTTTTCCCGCCAAGGCCATGCCCACTCCCACGGACAGACCGTGGCCCAGAGAGCCGGAGTTCATCTCAATGCCGTTTACCTTGTTATTGGGGTGGCCGATGTATTTGCTGCCAAATTGAGACACGGTGCACAGATCCTCCTGCGGGAAAAATCCCCGGTCTGCCAGCACTGCGTACAGCGCCTCCACCGAGTGGCCCTTGCTAAGAATAAAGTGGTCGTGATCCACGCTGGAGAAGTTCTCCGGCGTCACGTCCATCACTTTGTTGTACAGCACGTTGAGGATATCGCACACGCTGAAGTCCCCGCCGATGTGTCCCGTTTTGGCCCGGTAAACCATGTCCAGCACCTGCAGGCGCAGGGCATAAGGTTTTTGTTGCAGATTCATGTTTGCCGCCTTTCTCACTCGCCCCGGAGATAGGCCTTGACCTGCTCCTCGTTGTTGTCGTACAGGTCAGGCGTAATTCCCAGATATTTGCAGGCCTCAAACAGCACGGGCACCACATCCTTGTGGATGCCCACGCAGTGGTGGATGTAGGGTCCCTCCACCAGCTT
>DSTMR04002__coassemble_1514_pt1 | contig 14299 bp, 13 predicted proteins | sample DSTMR04002__metabat2_high_PE_036 | metagenome-assembled genome bin DSTMR04002
AGCCCTCTGTCATCCAGGCGCCGCCCAGCACGTCGTTGGTCCAGTCGGTCAGGAAGGTGCCGAAGGGCCCCATGGCAATCCAGTAGACCACCACCATCACCAGGGCGAAAATGGGCAGGGCCAGCACACGGTTGGTGACGATCTTGTCGATCTTGTCGGAGGTGGACAGGCTGTGGAGGGCGGCCTTTTTCCTCACGGCTTTGCCCACCACCCTGCTGATGTACGCATAACGCTGGTTGGTGATGATGCTCTCTGCGTCGTCGTCCAGCTCTTTCTCGCAGTCCTGGATGTGCTCCTCCAAGTGCTGCTTCAGGCTGGCGTCCAGTTCCAGCTCTTTCAGTACCTTTTCGTCCCGCTCAAACACCTTGATGGCATACCACCGCAACGTGCGGGCGTCCACTTTGCCGGCGATGGACTCCTCAATGTGGGCGATGGCGTGCTCCACACTGCCGGTAAACACATGAGGCAGCTCCCCGCCGGACTTCTGCCGGGCGTTCTGGGCGGCCTGCACACAACGATTGGCGGCCTCCAGCCCGCCTTCCCCTTTGAGGGCGCTCATCTCCACCACGTCGCAGCCCAGGGCCTCGCCCAACTTTTTCAGGTCAATCTTATCCCCGTTCTTGCGCACCAGGTCGATCATGTTCACGGCCACCACCACCGGGATGCCCAGCTCAATCAGCTGGGTGGTCAGGTACAGGTTGCGCTCGATGTTGGTGCCGTCCACAATGTTCAGGATGGCGTCGGGCTTTTCGTTGACCAGGTAGCTGCGGGCCACCACTTCCTCCAGGGTGTAGGGGGAAAGGGAATAGATGCCGGGCAGGTCCTGAATGACCACGTCCTTGTTCCCTTTTAGGCGGCCTTCCTTCTTCTCCACCGTGACGCCGGGCCAGTTGCCCACATATTGGTTGGAGCCGGTCAGGGCGTTAAACAACGTGGTTTTGCCACAGTTGGGATTGCCCGCCAGCGCGATCTTAATTTCCATAGTATGTCTCCCTTCCTTTTGTTAGCACAAGCTAACCCTCATGGGGTAAAAAACGACGCGCACAGGCGCCGCTTCAGGCGATTTCGATCATTTCCGCATCGGCCCTGCGCACGGAAAGCTCATAGCCCCGCACGCTCAGCTCCATGGGATCTCCCAACGGGGCCACCTTTCGCACGTGGATTTCCACGCCCTTGGTGATGCCCATGTCCATAATCCGGCGCTTGGTGGCGCCCTCTCCGTGGAGTTTGACAACCTGGACGGTGTCCCCCACCTTTGCTTGCCGCAGCGTCTTCATGCTCCCTCTCCTTTCTTTACAATCACAACGGATTACACCAAAATGCGTGTGGCCATGTCCTTATCCAGGGCCACGCGGCTGTCCTTCACCTGGAGAATGAGGTTTCCCCCCAATTCGCTGACCACGGTAACCTCCGCGTCCACCACAAAGCCAAGCTCCGCCAAATGTTGGCGCACCTGGTCTTTTCCGGTGATCTTGCCGATGGTAAAGGTCTCTCCCGGCTTTGCCATTGCCAGTGGCATCATACGCATTCCCCCTTATCCTTCAGTTAGAATTCTCTAACCCAAGAGGCAGATCAAAGAGGTTAGAAGCTTCTAACCTCCGGTGTTTCTTAGTTTAGACCTGTGCAAGGCATTTGTCAAGAGGGAAAACGCATTCCAGCGAAAAAAGTTTGCTTTGTCTAACTCTCGGAACTGGAAAGGGGCCCTTCCTCCTGCCCCCCTGTAAGGGAGAAGGGCCGAAAGGGCAGCCGCTTTCCACAGGCACGGGTTCCCCTTTTACCAGCGAGGCTTTTGGGCCAGCAGGCGCTTGCAGGCCAGAGCCCCGACGATCAGCAGCACGGGGAACACCACCGCAAACAGCAGGCCCACTTGCAGCCGTCCCCCAAACCAGCCGGAGGCCATGCCCACCAGTGTGGGGCCGCTGGCGCAGCCCAGGTCCCCCGCCAGCGCCAGCAGGGCAAACATAGCGGTGCCGCCCTTGGGGCAGTGGCGGGCAGCTACACTGAAAGTGCCCGGCCACAAAATTCCCACGGAGATGCCGCAGAGGCCGCAGCCCACCAGCGCCAGGGCAGGGTGAGGCGCCAAGGCGGCCAACAGGTACCCTCCCGCACAGAGCAGGCCGCAGGCCATCTCGCAGTGGAGCAGGTCCAGCCGGTCGCCGAACTTGGCGTAAGCCACTCGGGAAAGGCCCATGAGCACGGAGAACAGGCAGGGTCCCGCCAAGTCCCCCACCGCTTTGGAAACCCCCAACCCGCTCTCTGCAAAGGCGGAGGCCCACTGGCTCATGGCCTGCTCACAGGCCCCGGCGGCCACCATCAGCAGGATGAAAACCCAGAAGAGCTTTTGGGCGAACAGCTGGCCCAAGGGCAAACTCTCTCCCTCCTGGGTGAGGGGGGCAATGGGCACCTGGGTGAAGTATACGGCGTTGCACAGGGGCAGCACAGCCCACAGCAGAGCCAGCAAACTCCAGCTGTCCCGGCCAAACACCTGCAAAAACAAGGTGGAGAGCAGGATAACCCCCACGGTGCCCCAACAGTAAAAAGAGTGGAGCAGGCTCATTACAGAGGCCTTGTTTTCCGTAGGGCAGGCCTCCACAATGGGGCTGATGAGCACCTCGATCAGGCCGCCCCCAATGGCGTACAGGCCCACCGCCAACAGCAATCCGGCGTAAGGGTCAGAGAACAGGCGGGGAAAGATCCCCATGCCCACAAGCCCTGCCGCAGCAAAGAGATGGGCCGCCACCACACAGGGCCGGTACCCGATTTTGTCCACAAAGCGGGCGGCCACCAAGTCCACCAGCAGCTGCAAACAGAAATTACCTGTCACCAGCAAGGTGATCTTCTCCAGGCTGATGGCAAAGACATCCTGAAAAATCACAAACAGCAGGGGCGCCAGGTTGTTGACAATGGCCTGGGTGATATAGCCCAAGTAGCAGGCGTATTGGGTGTGACGGTAGTTTGTGCGGACAGACATAGCAGTTGGTTCCTCCTCTACACGCAAAACTCGTTCTATTATAGCAGGGAACCGCCCACTGGGGATAGTGGTTTTTCCGCAAAAAGCTGCAATTTTTTAAAGACCAGGAGCCTGGGTGAGTCCTGGAAGGGCCAACCTCGCAAGAGACGCTGTTGGATCTGCCTCTTGTATCCCTTGTGCGGCGGCCTGTAAGCGGGCGATCTGTTCCGCCAAGACCCTTTTTCATCGGAAAGGGCCCCTTCCTTTCCCGCCCTGCCCCGTGCTGGAGGCCCTCCCTTTTTCCTCTCCCCCGAAGGGCAAGAGCCGTATCTTGTGAAAGCATGCCACAAGAAAAGCCCCCGTGCCGGGGGCTTTTTGCGAAAACAGTCTTTAGGAAAGCTGGGAGCGCACCTGCTCCAAAGACAGGCCCTGCTCTCGGGCGATGCGGGCCAGGTCTTCATACTCCGGCTTGTTTCGGGTGACTCCCCAGCCGGTGGACACCTTTCTTCCCACAGGGCCCCAGGGGGTCTCCGCCGTCTCCTGGGAACGCTCTAAGGTGTAGCGGGCACACAGGTGTTCCCGCACTCCCAGGGTGGTGGTGTGGGCAAACAGCAGACCCACAAAGCGCTCCCGGTCTTCCTCCCGGCAGAGCACCGTCAGCAGCACCCCGGGGCGGCCTTTCTTCATGCCAATCGGCTGGGTAAACACATCCAGAGCCCCAGCCTCCAGCAGCTGCTCCTGGGCAAAACCCAAGGCCTCTCCTGTCATGTCGTCCAGGTTGCAGCACAGCTCCAGCACCGTCTCCCGGCCGCTTGCACTGCCGCTTTGGCCCAGCATGGCCCGCACACAGTTGGCGGCCGCAAAGTCCTTTTTCCCCATGCCATAGCCGGTCTTCTCCACCCGCATGACCGGAGCGGGCCCAAAACGCTGGACAAAGTGCTTCAACAAAGCCGCCCCGGTGGGTGTGCACAATTCCCCTTCCACGGCGCCGCCGTAGGTGGGCACCCCCTGCAGGATGGTGGCCGTAGCAGGAGCCGGCACCGGCAAAATCCCGTGGGCACAGCGCACCTGGCCGCAGCCCACATGGACCGGGGAGGCCACAATCTGCTCCGGCGCCAGGTCGTGCAGCAGCCAGCACACAGCCACCACGTCGGCCACTGCATCCAAGGTGCCCACTTCGTGGAAGTGGATCTCCTCCACCGGACGGCCATGGGCGCGGCTCTCCGCCTGGGCGATCAGCTGATAGACTTCCTCCGCATCCGCCCGCACCTCCTGGGGAATCTCCAAATGGGAGAGAATATGCCGGATATCCCCCAGGCCCGCGTGGTGATGGTGGCCGTGGGTGTGACCGTGGTCGTGCTCGTGGGCGTGAGCATGGTCGTGTTCATGGTCATGCTCATGGTCGTGGTGGTGCGAGTGGCCGTGAAGGGCCTCCTCCTGAACCGTCTCGTGGACGTGTTCATGGCTGTGGGCGTGGAGGTGCACATCCTGGCTCTCCTCCTCTTCCCCGTGGATGGTGACGGACACATGGGTGCCGGTGATGCCGCACTTCACCGCAGGCTGGGCGGCAAATTCCACCCCGGGAAGGCCCAGGCGGTTCATGCGCTCCACAAAGCCCTGGGGGTCTGGGTGCAGCTCTAAAAGGGCCGCAGCCAGCATATCTCCGGCAGCACCCATGTTACATTCCAAATACAGTGTTTTCATAGGGATCCTCCTTTTTAAAATCGCGAGTGGGCCCGCGCTTGCGTTTGGGGCGAGACAAAGAAAAGTTTCGTCCACCTTTTCAAAGGGCCGCCGCGTCCCGGTGGGCGCCGGTCTCCGCTTCCGCTCCGGTTAAAGTCGGGAGACTCTGTCCCGCGCTCTGCAAGCCTTTGAAAAGGCTTGCGCGAAACTCTCCTGCACCTCCGGCGCCGTTCTCACAAATGGTTGATCATGCTGGCCAGGTACCCGGCGCCAAAGCCGTTGTCGATATTCACCACGCTGACCCCGCTGGCGCAGGAGTTCAGCATGGACAGCAGCGCCGCCAGGCCCCCAAAGGCCGCCCCGTATCCCACGCTGGTGGGCACAGCAATCACCGGGCAATCGGCCAGGCCGCCGATGACGCTGGCCAGGGCCCCCTCCATCCCGGCGATGGCGATGATGACCCGGGCGCTCATAATGTCCTCCAGGTGGGAGAGGGTGCGGTGCAGCCCGGCCACGCCCACGTCGTACAGGCGGGTGACTTGGTTGCCCAGCACCTCGGCGGTGAGGGCGGCCTCCTCGGCCACGGGCATGTCGCTGGTGCCGCCGGTGGCCACCACAATGGTGCCCTTGCCGGTGGGGGCGGGCATCTCCCCCACAATGCCGATGCGGCCCATCTCGTGGTAGCTAAGGGGCAAATCCTCCCCCACCACCTGGGCGGCCTCTGGCGTCATGCGGGTGATGAGGATGGCCTTTTCCCCGGTCTGCCGCATGGAGGCGGCGATGTCGTGGATCTGCCGGGGTGTTTTCCCCGCGCCGTAGATGACCTCCGCGGCGCCCTGGCGCAGGCCCCGGTGGTTGTCCACCTTGGCGAAGCCCAGCTCCTGGAAGGGCTCCATTTTCAAGGCCAGAACCGCCTCATCCACCGAGCGCTGCCCCTGGGCCACCTGCTCTAAAAGGGCGCGTATTTCCTGTTGGTCCACTTTCAAAATCTCCTCTTTTCATTTTTCGATTTCATGGCTTTTCGGGAAGCTCCGAAAGAAAACCATGTTGTTGTCAGGGTCATAAAAACTCATATTTACCGCGCCCCAGGGCCTTTCTGTGGGGCGTTCTATAATTCTTGCGCCCATAGCCACCACCTTTTCATAGGCTTTTTCAATATCATCGACAGTGAACGCTAAACACATATTCTGGTTTTGGTTATTCTTTTTCGTCCCATCGTTATAGACTGTTAAGGAGGTTTCTCCAGCAATCAAAACTTGGTGGGTCACATCATTGCTTCCGTTTTCGATTTCAAGCAATTCCTTGTAAAAACCAGCTAGTCTTGGAACATCGTTTGTCAGAAGTCCCACTTCCCCTATCTTCATATTACCTCTCTTTCAAGTCCAGCAGCACCGTGTCGAACCAGGGGGCCAGGGCCTGCAAAATGGCCTCCCGCTCTTTGGCGGCCTGTTCCAGCTGTTGCCCCGGCAGCTGCAGCCGGGCCGCGCCGTGGAACACCCGCACCCGCAAATCGCTGTAACCCAGGGAGAACAGCGCCTCCTCGGCGGCCTCCACCTTTCGCAGCGTCTCCGGGGTGATGGCCTCCCCGGTGGGCACCCGGGTGGCCAGGCATGCGTAGGCGGGCTTGTCCCAGGTGAACAGCCCCGCCTCTTTGGAGAGGGCCCGCACCTGGGCCTTGGTGATGCCGCACTCCCGCAAAGGGGAGCGCACTTGCAGCTCCGCTATGGCCCGCATGCCGGGCCGGTCCCCTGCGTCGTCGGAGGCGTTGGTGCCGTCCAGCAGCACAGAAAAGCCGTCGGCCAGGGCCCGCTCCCGCAGGGCGCCAAACAAGGCCCGCTTACAGTGGTAACACCGGTCTGGGGGATTTTCCGCCACACAGGGCACAGACAGGATATCCGCCTCCAACACCGTAAGCTCCACCCCCAGCTGGGCGCAGAGCCGCCGGGCGTCCTCCAGTTCAAACTGGGGCTGAAAGGCTGTTTTGACAAAATACGGCCGCACCTGGGCGCCCTGTTCCAGCCCCGCCCACAGCAGATAGGCGGAGTCCACCCCGCCGGAAAACCCCAGAGCTGCCCGGGGACACTCTCGGAAAAACTCCTGTATCTTCATAGAATTCCTCTCTGAAAACAAAAGGAAACAAACCCGGCCCGCTTCTGCGCGCCCGATCTGCTTCCTGCATAGATAAAACGTTTCTTTTGGTCTCGCGGCCCTTCAGGGCAGGGGCTCCCTTCCTGGAAGCCGGTTTGGCAAAGCCGCGGAACTCCCGCCGCGACGCTTTGTATATAAGTGTACCAGGTTTGGCCGGGTCCCGTCAAGGGCTTCCCCAAAAATCAACGCCCTCCGCTCCGGGAGCGGGAAGAACCCCTAGGGTGTAAAGGTAGGGGGATTTCTCCCCATGATTGCAAGGAGGGAAAAAACGATGCATCAAACAAAAGGCGTGGATCTTTCCGAACACAACGGCAATGTAGACTTTGCTGCTCTCCGGGCCGCAGGAGTGGAGTTTGTGCTTCTCCGGCTGGGGTACGGCTCCGATTACGCCCACCAGGACGACGCCCGCTTCACCGAGAACTGGGAGAAGGCGGAGGCGGCGGGCCTGCCCTGGGGCGCCTATCTGTACAGCTACGCTACAAACACCAACATGGCCCAGAGCGAGGCGGACCATGCCCTGCGGCTGCTGCAGGGGAAAACGCCCCTCTACGGAGTGTGGTACGACGTGGAAGACCCGCAGATTTCCAGCGCGGATGTGGTGTCCACCAGCCGGACCTTCTGCAGCGCCCTGGAGGAAGCCGGGTACTACACGGGAATTTACGCGTCCCTCAGCTGGCTCAACGGCAAGCTGAACAGCATCCAGCTGGACAAGTACGACAAATGGGTGGCCCAGTGGAACCATGCCTGCACCTACACAAAGCCCTACGGCATCTGGCAGTACACAGACCGGCTTGCCATCGGCGGCAAGCTGTTTGACGGCAACTGGGCCTATAAAGACTATCCCCGCCTGGTACAGGCGAAAGAGGAGAAGGAGGAACCCGCCTTGACGGAAGCACAGGTGCAAGCCCTGGTACAAAGGGAAATCCAAGCCTACTTCACCGCCTTGGCAAAGCTCCCTGCCTCTCCGGGCTGGGGAGAGGAGGCTCTGGCCTGGGCGCGGGAACAGGGCCTGCTGCAGGGGGACCCAAACGGCAGCCTGCGGCCCCGGTGTTTCGCCACACGGGAAGAGATCGCCAAAATGTTTGCAAACATGCACAAAAAGCAGCTCTAAAACCGGTTGCTCCGCCGCCGGCTCCCCTTCCTTCTACGGCAGGCGCTCCCAGGGATAGAACCTGGGAAAGGAAACATTTTTCTCCATTGATTGACAGAAAGGGTTTTGGCCTTTATAATGCAGAGTAGAGGGCCGAAGCACCTGGGTTCGTGCGGTTTTGAACCCAGGTTTTCCCGTTTCGGGGGAATGTTTCGGCGCTTGCCGCTTGAGCGGTACTATATTTAGGAAGGTGAGTTAATGGAAAAGTTCTTCAAACTCAAGGAAAACGGCACCACGTTTAGCCGCGAGATCATTGCCGGTCTGACGACCTTCTTTGCAATGGCTTACATCATCGTGGTCAACCCCAACACCCTCAGCGGCCGCGCTGCTGGCCTGGAAGAGGATTTGATGCCTTGGGGCGCCGTGTTCCTGGCCACGATCATTGCCTCCATCATCGGTACTTTGGTGATGGGCCTTGTGGCCAATGTCCCTTACGCTCAGGCTCCCGGCATGGGCCTGAACGCGTTCTTCGTCTACACGGTGTGCCTGGGCCTGGGCTTCACCTGGCAGCAAACCCTGTCCATGGTGTTTATCTGCGGCCTGATCAACATCATCATCACCGTGACCAAGATTCGTAAGTTCATCATCAAGTCCATCCCCCGCAGCCTGCAGAACGCTATCGGCGGCGGTATTGGCATCTTTGTGGCCTACATCGGCTTCCTGAATGTGAAGTTCGTGGCCTTCGACTCCGGCGTCCCCGCTATGGCCACTCTGAACAATCCCACCCTGTGGCTGTTCATCATCGGCTTGGTGCTCACCATCATCTTGCTGGTATGCAACGTGAAGGGCGCTATCCTCATCGGCATTATTGCCACCGCCATTCTGGGCATCCCCATGGGAGTCACCTCTCTGGGCGATTCCATCAGCTTCACCGAGGCTTGCCAGCAGCTGCCCACCACTTTCTGCGCCATCTTCACCAGCGCCGGCCTGCCCTCCCTGTTCTCTGACGCTGCTAAGATCCCCCTGGTGCTGATCACCATCTTCGCCTTCAGCATCTCCGATACCTTCGACACCATCGGCACCTTCATCGGAACCGGCCGCCGCACAGGCATCTTCTCCGATGAGGACGAGAAAGCCATGGAAACCCAGGCTGGCTTCCATTCCAAGATGGACAAGGCTCTGTTTGCTGACGCTACCGCCACTTCCATCGGTGCTATCTTCGGCACCTCCAACACCACCACCTTCGTGGAGAGCTCTGCCGGCATCGCCGCTGGCGGCCGCACCGGCCTGACCAGCATGGTGGTTGCCATCTGCTTCGCGCTCAGCGCCTTCCTGGCCACCTTCGTCAGCGCCATCCCCTCTGCTGCCACGGCTCCTGCCCTGGTGGTGGTGGGCATCATGATGATGTCCGCCTTTAAGGATATCAAGTGGGACGACTTCGACGAGGCTGTGCCCGCCTTCTTCGCCGGCATCTTCATGGCTTTGTGCTACAGCATCTCCTACGGCATTGCCGCTGGCTTCATCTTCTACTGCATCGTGAAGATCTGCAAGGGCAAGGCCAAGGAGGTCCATCCCATCCTGTGGGTGGTCACCGCTCTGTTCATTCTGAACTTCATTTTGCTGGCTATCATCTAAACCGGCGATCCATACTGCAAAGCAAGCGTCCCGTTCCAAGACGGGGCGCTTCTTTTTTTGCCGGGGCAGTTACAAAAAGGTGCCTACTTGTCAAAGGACACACCATCCTCTACAATAAAATCACCGAAAAAACAAGGAGGCTTTCCCATGCACCCATGTATCGAAACCATCCTCACCCGCCACGCAGTGCGCCGGTTCCAAGAGCGCCAGGTGGAAGAAGACACCCTACAGGAAATTCTCACGGCCGGCCTGTATGCTCCCAGCGCGGGGAACAACCAGCACTCCCGCATTGTGGTCTGCCAAGACAGGGAGATCAACCAGAAACTGGGGGAAATCAACCGGTATATGATGTTCAAAGGCAAGGACCCCGCCAAGGTTTCCCATGCCATTTCGGCAGACCAGCCCAGTATTCAGGACGATCACACCATCCTGGACGGCTTCTATCACGCCCCCACCGTGCTGCACCTGTTTGTGCGGGACTCGATCTACGCCCACGATGACGCCGCCATGATGGCGGAAAACATGTGGCTGGCTGCCCATGCACGGGGCGTGGGCGCCTGCTACATTGGCCGGGCAGAGGAAGTGTTTGCCACCGACTTTGGCAAAGAACTGCGGGAGAAGTGGGGCGTGCCGGCAGATCTGGTGGCAGTGGCCCACCTGTGCCTGGGCTATCGGGACGGCCCTGCGCCCCATGCAAAACCTCGAAAGGAAGGCCGCATTCTCCGGGCGTAAAAAACCGCCCGGGTGCTTTCCGGGCGGCTGAGAGAGGGATGAAATATATGAAAAAGCAAGAGGAGTAAAATGTTGTTCTTGTAAGGAGGATGAACCATGTTCTTCTCTTCTGCTGTGTCTATAGTATAGGGGAGTTTTTTGAACTTCTCTTGAACATCCTCTGACAATTCCATTAAACCTCTCTTAACAGTCTACGAACAGAGGGGCGTTGCGTCCTCTTCCATTCTCTGCTATGATAAGGGGGAAGTTTTTTGGAAAGGAAGAATCACCCATGGAACTGCAAGCATTGGCCCTCCAGGCGGGGGCCGTCCTTCGAGAGGCCGGAGAGCTGATCCGCTCTATCCCCCACCCGGCAGTGACCTCGAAAGAGGGCCACGCCAACTTTGTCACCGAGGCGGATGTGGCCTCCCAAACCTTTCTGCTGGAGCGCTTAGGCCCCCTGTTCCCCCAAGCCCGTTTCTTTGCGGAAGAACAGGAGGAACACCAGCTGGCCCCCGGCTTGAACTGGATTGTGGACCCCATCGACGGCACCACCAACTTTATCCGCCGTTACCGGCCTTCCGCCATTTCCGCCGGCCTGGTAAAAGACGGGGAAGGCATGCTGGGCCTGGTGTACGACCCCTGGGCCGATGAGCTTTTTTCCGCTGTCCGGGGCCAAGGCGCCTTCTGCAACGGGAACCCCATCCACGCTGCGGAGATCCCCTTGGAAAACGCCCTGTTCGTCTTTGGCACCGCCCCCTACCACCGGGATCTGGCCGAGGCTTCCTTTGCCGTGGCCAAAGAGGTGTTCCTCCGCTGCGGGGATTTGCGCCGGTGCGGTTCAGCAGCTCTGGACCTGTGCTACATTGCCGCAGGCCGCTGCGACGGGTTCTTTGAAGCGGTCCTCTCCCCCTGGGATTACGCCGGAGCCTCAGTCATCCTGCAGGAGGCAGGGGCCCACATCGGCACAGTGCCAGGCAGAACGTTTACCTACCAGGAGCCTCAGCCCATTCTGGCAGGCACAGACGCCCTGTTCCGCCTGCTGCAAGAGGCAGCCGGCAAACATTTGGCATAACACCCTTTCGTGCGGGTCATCCCTCCAGAATGGCCCGCACGTTTTTGCTGCCTGTAAACCTAACAAATAGGGCCTGCTGCAAAACGAATGTTGCAGCAGGCCCTTCCTTTCTTTCGCGGGCAAACCAGAAACTTAGGAGAGGGTTACAGCATCTTCCAGAGCCGCTCTGCGGTTTCCTCCGGGGTCAGCCCATCCACCCACAGCTTTTCCGTAGGCAGGGCGTCGTATAAAGGCAGGCGGGCTAGGCTTCGGTCCACCACATCCCAGGTGCGCAGGCCGGCTTTCACATCCTTCTCCAAGTGGGCCCGCAAAGTCTCCGGCCGGGCCATCAGAGAAAAAGTGCGCACCTGCACCCCCTCCAAAGGCAGCCGCTGCAGCAAAGCCTCTGTGATCTCCCACTGGTGCAGCACCCAGCAGAAAAGTACATTTTCAAAGGCAGAGCAGGATAAAAACTGCCCGAGCATAAAGGCGATGTTCTCCTGCACCAAAGCTTTTGTCTCCCAGGTCACCTGGAAAGGCTCCATATCCCAGCACCAATCCCCGTCCAGAAAGGCACAGGGGGCCAGGCGTCTTTTCAGGGCTTTGCAGGTTGTGGTCTTGCCCACGCCCATAGTGCCTCCTACTACCACCAGTCGTTTCATGGCGCACCCCTCTCAGACTGTTTTTTCCGCTACCTGCTGGGGGGAGATCCGCTTCCTCCAAGATTGGCTAAAGTACCGGGCCACAAAACAGATGCCCCGGAACAGCCAGTCTGCGGCCATGCCGTACCACACGCCCTGCAGGCCCAGCCTCAAATAGCCTCCCAGCACATAGCTCAGGCCCACCCGGAAGATCCACATGGACGCCACGCTGACAATCATGGTGTACGTCACATCCCCGGTGGCGCGGAAAGCGTTGGGCAGCATAAAGGCAGGCGGCCAAATAGTGGAGCTCACCACGGCGGAGAACAGCAGCACCCAGGTGGTCAAGCCCATGGTGTCCTCCGAAAGCTGATACAACTGCAGAATCAGAGGAATGGCCAGGGAGAGCACCACGTTGATCAGAATGTTAAACACAAAGGTTAAACCCAGCAGCCGGGAGGTGTAATAGCGGATCTGCCGGGACTCCCCTGCGCCAAAGCACCGGGACACAATGGGGACGCAAGCGGTGCCAATGGCAAAGCCGGGAAGAATTTGAAACACGCTGATGGCGTTGCCCACGGCGTTAGCCGTAATGGCCACCGTCCCAAAGGAGGAGATCAGGCTCACCACCATGATTTTGCCAAACTGGAACATGCCGTTCTCGATACCGTTGGGAATGCCGATGCCCAAAATGCGGCCCACCGTGTGCAGCTCCAGCTTGAGGGAGAAGGGCCTGGAGAAACGCAGGGTGTACCGCTCCCGGCACAGAAGGCCCAGCACCACTGCGGCAGCCACGACGCGAGAGACCAAAGTGGGAATGGCCGCCCCGGCAATCTCCATGCCGAACCCGTAAATCAGCAGAGCGTTGCCGCCAATGTTGACCGCGTTCATCAAAAAGGAGATGAGCATGGGCGTGCGGGAATCCGCCATGGTTCGAAAGATAGCTGCGCCCCCGTTATACAGGGCGATAAAGGGAATGGAAAACAGGGTGATGGTGAAATAGGTTTGGGCGTAGCCCATAACCTCCTCCGTAATGGACCCAAACACCGTGCGCAGCAGGAAATTCCGCAGGAAAAACAGCGCCGCCGTCACCACAAGGGAGATCAGGAAGATCAGCAGCACCAGCTGGTCTGTTACACGGCGGGCCTTTTTCTCATTCTGCGCTCCCAAATACTGGCCGGCTACCACGGCGCCGCCTGTGGCCAAGGCTGTAAACAAGTTGATCAGCAGCACATTGATGGAATCCACCAGGGAGACCGCCGATACGGCGGCCTCTCCCACACCCGCCACCATGACGGAGTCTGCCATGCCCACAAACATGGCCAAAAACTGTTCTGCCACCAGAGGCAGTATAATACGAATCACGTCCCGGCGGCTGAACAGCAGCCCTTCCGGCGGTTTCTTCACGGTCATCCCCTCCTAAAAAACAGAAAAAATATCGCTATTTATTGTACTCTTTTTCCCATACTCCGTCAAGGCAAGGGAAAAGATTTGTAAAAAGCCTGGAAACAGGCGGGGAGACAGAGCTTCTTCCGCCGGCGTTGCCGCTCTTACGCCCCCATCCACCCGGAATCCCGCGGTTTGGTCAGACTCCCTGGACGGGGTACGAAAGGATGGGCGCCCCCCGCTTGCTCTTCATCCGATAAACCAGGCAGCCGTCTCTGCAAAGGAGCTGCAAAGACTCCATGTTCCTTTGGGAAACAAGTACGTTGGCCTCTTTTTTCCCTACACACATTTTCCTTAACAATTTTTTAGGCCCAGATTGTTCCACTTACAGGCAGCAAAAAAACGGCAGCCGGGAAAATTTCCCGGCTGCCGCCTTTCATGAAACCATGAGAAGAATGGTATTTTCTACGCTTACTGGCAGTTCTTCTTCAGGATTTCCAGCTGATTCTTCAGTTCCTGAGGCAGCTTGTCGCCAAACTGCTTGTAGAACTCTTCAATGCCCTCAGCTTCCTTAGCCCAAGCAGCCTTGTCCACTTCCAGGATGGAGCGCAGGGTCTCGATATCGAAGTCCTGAATGCCCTCCAGGTTGATGTCCTCTGCATAAGGCACATAGCCGATGGCGGTCTCCTTGGCGTCCACTTTGCCCTCGCAGCGCTTCAGGATCCACTCCAGCACGCGGAAGTTGTCGCCGAAGCCGGGCCACAGGAAGTGGCCTTCGCTGTCCAGACGGAACCAGTTGACGTTGAAGATCTTGGGAGCGTTCTCGCCCAGCTTCTCGCCCATTTCGAACCAGTGCTGGAAGTAGTCGCCCATGTGGTAGCCGCAGAAGGGCAGCATAGCCATGGGATCACGGCGAACCACGCCCACAGCGCCGGTGGCGGCAGCAGTGGTCTCAGAAGCCATGATGGAGCCTACGAACACGCCGTTGTTCCAATCGCGGG
>DSTMR04002__coassemble_1547_pt1 | contig 14009 bp, 9 predicted proteins | sample DSTMR04002__metabat2_high_PE_036 | metagenome-assembled genome bin DSTMR04002
CCAGCATCCGCTTAAACTCCACCACTTTCCCCTGGTTGTGGGTGGCAATGACAAATTTCATGGTTTTTCCCCCTTCTCATTCCTCGTCCCGCTTGCGGCCAAAGGGCCAGAAACGGCGCTTCTTCTTCTCCGGCTGAGGCTCCTCCTGGGGCTCTTCCTGGGATTCCTCCGCCTGGGTTTCTTCCAGCATAGCGTCTATATCCGCCAACAGGCTCTCCTCGGTGGGAGGCTGCTCCTCCAGCTGTTCCAAAAGAGCCTCCCCTGCCAAGGCCTCCTCCTGGGCTTGGCTCTGCTCCTCCAGGATTTCCTCCTCTTCCTGGTGCTGTTCCTCTTCCCAAACGTCCCTGTCCTCTTTGAGAACGGGAGCCTCCTCCCGCTGCACATCAAACAGGGCGTCCGCAAAGGCGTCCGGATCGAAGGGCTGCAAATCGTCCACTTGCTCCCCTACGCCGATGAACTTCACCGGCAGGCCCAGGTCCTGCATAATGGGCAGCACCACCCCGCCCTTGGGAGTGCCGTCCAACTTGGTGAGCACAATGCCGGTGATGCCTGCGGCGCTTTGGAACTCTCGCGCCTGGTTCACAGCGTTCTGGCCGGTGGCGGCGTCCAGCACCAGCAAGGTCTCCCGGTCGCAGCCAGGCAGCTCCCGGTCGATCACCCGGCTGATCTTTCCCAGCTCGTCCATGAGGTTTTTCTTGTTGTGAAGCCGCCCGGCGGTGTCGCAGATGATCACATCGCAGCCCCGGGCTTTGGCGGCGGCGATGGTGTCGAACACCACTGCCGCAGGGTCGGCGCCCTCCTTGTGCTTGATCAGGGGCACCCCGGCGCGGTCTGCCCAGACCTCCAGCTGCTCAATGGCCGCGGCCCGGAAGGTGTCGGCGGCTCCTAAAATCACCGACTTGCCCTCGCCCTTTAGCCGGGAAGCCAGCTTGCCGATGGTGGTGGTCTTGCCCACGCCGTTGACGCCAATGACCAAAATGATAGAGGGCTTGGTGGAGATGTGCAGTTCGTTGTCCCCCTGCAGCATGTCCGACACAATGGCCTTCAGCTCTCCCAGGATCAGGCTGGGATCGGTGATGCCCTTCTCCTTGATTTTGCCCCGCAGCTGGTCGCAGATAAAGCCGGCCGTGTTCACGCCCACGTCCCCCATAACCAGCAGTTCTTCCAGCTCTTCAAAAAGCTCCTCGTCGATTTTGGTGAAAGAATTCACCATCTGGGTGATCTGTCCGCTGATGGTATCCCGGGTCTTTTTCAGGCCTTCCCGGATCTTGTCAAAGATGCCCATGGTCTTCTTCCTCTCTGTACACAAAATGGTAGGTGATGGTTACCGGCCGAATTCCGCAGCCTCTTCCGTGCGCAGGGCCAGCAGCTTGGAAATGCCCTGGTCCTGCATGGTCACCCCGTAGAGCATGTCGCTGCCCTCCATGGTGCCCCGCCGGTGGGTGATGGTGATAAACTGGGAGCGGGCGCTCATCCGCCGCAGGTATTGGGCAAACCGTGTCACGTTCACGTCGTCCAGGGCCGCCTCAATCTCATCCAGCACGCAGAAGGGGGGCGGGTTAACCCGCATAATGGCAAAGTAGATGGCGATGGCCACCAGGGCCTTCTCCCCGCCGGACAGGGACTCAATGTGGGTGACAATCTTTCCTGGCGGATGTACTTGGATCTCAATGCCCGAGGTGAGCACGTCGCTCTCGTCCGTAAAGGACAGGGAGGCCGTGCCGCCCCCAAACAGCTCCCGGAAGATGTGGCCGAAGTTCTCGTTGATCTGCCCGAAGCGCTGGGTAAACTGCTGGCGCATGTGCCGGGTCAAGTCCTGGATCAGCTCCAGCAGTTCCCTCTTGGACTGTTCCACATCCTCCATCTGCCCCTTGAGGAACTGGTACCGCTCGGACACTTCCCGGTACTCCACCACGGCGCCCACGTTCACCGCCCCCAGGGCCTTGATCTTGTTTTTCAAGTCCGCCAGGCGGCGCTGGGCGGCAGGCAGGTCCTCCACAGGCTGGGTCTGTTCCTCCGCCTCCCGGCGGGTGAGCTCGTACTCCTCCCACAGTTTGGCAAGAATGGTGTCGTATTCCTTCTGCAGGTTGTCGGAGCGCTCCTGCAGCCGGGAAAGCTCCCGACCCACCTGCTCCCGCTGGGCAATGGCCTGCCGCTCCTTCTCCCGAAGCTGCACCGCCTCCTGCTCCAGCTGGGATCGTTTGGCGCCGATGACCTCCAGGTTTTGGCGGCGCTGGGCGGCCTCCTGCCGGTAGCGGTCCGCCTGGGTTTGGCTGGCTTCTATTTCCTCCAGCAGCCGGGCCACCGTTTCTTCCAGGGCTTCCTTTTCCGCCTGGAGGCGCTGCCGCAAGCCGTCCCCGTCCCGGCGGCGCTCCTCTAAGCCCGCCAGGGCAGCTGCCAGTGCGTCCCGGTCCTTCTGGGCGGAGACCTCCCCCAGACGGATCTCCTGCATGGTTTGGGAGATGGCGTCACACCGGGCCATCTGTTCCTCTCGGTTGCCGGAAAGGGCGTCGCTCTCCTGCTGGGCGCTTTTCTCCTGCTCCTCCAGCTGGGCAATGCCGGCCCGGATCTCCCGCTCCCGCTGGCCCAGCTGCTGCAGCCGGTCCGCGCAGGTCTTCCGCTCCTGTTCCAGGCTTTGCAGGGTTTCCCCCTGCTGCTCCAACTCCCGGTTCACCCGGGCGCACTCCGCCTCCTGGCGGATGCGCTCCTCCTGGGCGGCGGACAGCTCTCCCCGGGCGGCGTTCAACGCCGCCTCGCAGGCGGCAAGCTCCTCCTGGCGCTGCCGGAAGTCCTCCTGGGCGGCGGCGGCCTGTTTCTGCAGCCCTTCCGCCTTTTCCCGGATCCGCCGGATTTCCGAGGCCCGGCTCAGCAGGCCGGAGCTCCTTCCCTTGGAGCCGCCGGTCAGGGAGCCTCCCGCGTTGACCACCTGGCCGTCCAAACTCACCACCCGCAGACGGTAGCCTGTCCGCTTGGCAATGGCGGCGGCGCTGTCCAAATTCTCCGCAACCGCCACCCGGCCCAACAGGCTGTCCCGGATGTGCTTGTACTTTTCCTCACAGGCACACAGAGTGTTGGCCATGCCCACAAAGCCCTCCATGTCCTGAATGTCCCGGGGGTTGTACCCATTGCCCCGGATGGTGGTCAAGGGCAGGAAAGTGGCCCGGCCCCACTCCCGCCGCTGCAGGAGCCGGATGGCGTTTTTGGCGTCCTGCTCCGTCTCCACCACCACGTGCTGCATGGAGGCGCCCAAAGCCGTCTCCAAGGCCACGGCGTACTCCCGGGGGGTTTTCAGCAGCTGGGACACCGGCCCGCACACCCCGGAGAGCATCCCCCGGTGGGCCTCCTTCATCACCTGCTTCACGCTTTGGGCAAAGCCCTCCAGGTTGCGCTCCAAGTCCTCCAGCAGCTTGGCCCGGCGCAGCTGCTCGTTGGCGTCCAGGGTGAGCTTGTTCCACTGCTCCTGGGCGGCCTGGGCCCGCTGGCGGCGGCCCTCCAAGCGCAGCTGGTAGCCCTGCACGGCGTTCTCCCGGGCGGCCACGGCCTGCTGGGCCTGCCCCAGCAGCTCCTCCAGCTGGGCGGCCTCCTGCCGGGCGGCGGCCAAGCGCTCCTGGGCCTGGCGCACGCTGTCCTCTACCGCCCCGGCCCGCAGGCGGATTTCCGCCGTGGCGGACTGGGTGGAGGACAGGGCGATGCGCTGCTCCGCCAAGGAGGCGTTGTACTGGGCCAGCTCCTGGGCGGCCTGCTCCATCTGGCGGGTGGCCTCGTCGGCGCCCCGGCGCAGCTCCTCCAGGCGCTGGGTAAAGGTGAGCAGCTTGTCACGGCTCTCCTGGATTTGCCCCTCCTTCTGGGCGGCCTCCTGGCGCTTTTGGTCGATTTCCCTGTCCACGTCCTGGCCGGAGCGGGAGACCTCCTCCACCTGGCCCTCCAGGCGCTGGACGCTCTCCCGGGTGTGGGCGGCGTCGTTTTCCAACAGGCTCGCCTCGCCCTCGGCCCGGACGGCCTGCTCGTCAAAGGCGGCGGCCTGGGCCCGGGCCTCCTCCAGCTGGACGGTGCACTGGCTGGTCTGGCGGTAGTTCTCCTCGGCCCGCTGGCCCAAAGAGCGGATCTCCTCCTCCAACTCCCCGTGCTGGGCCTGGGCCAGGGAGATTTTCTCCCCGTGCTCCCGCAGCACCTTGCCGGAGCGCTCCAGCGTCTCCAGCCAGATGCCGATTTCCAGCTCCTTCTTCTCCTTGTCCAGGGCGATGAACTGCTCCGCCTTTTCCGCCTGGATGCGCAGGGGCTCCACACGGCCCTCCAATTCCGAGAGGATGTCCCGCAGGCGCACCAGGTTTTCCTCGGCCTTGCCCAGGCGGCGCTCGGACTCCTCCTTGCGGTAGCGGTAGCGGGAGATGCCCGCGGCCTCCTCAAAAATCTCCCGGCGGTCCTCGGAACGGGCGGCCACAATGCTGTCTATCTTGCCCTGGCCGATGATGGAATAGCCGTCCCTTCCCAAGCCCGTGTCCATAAAGAGCTCGTTGATGTCCTTTAAGCGCACCGTATTTTTATTGATCAGGTACTCGCTTTCCCCCGACCGGTAATACCGCCGGGTGACGGCCACCGTGTCGTTGTCAAAGGGCAGGCCCCGGTCGCTGTTGTCTATGGTCAGCGTGACCTCCGCAAAACCCAAAGCCTTCCGCTGGGGAGTGCCGCCAAAGATCACATCCTCCATTTTGGAACAGCGCAAAGTCCGCACGGACTGCTCCCCCAGCACCCACCGCATGGCGTCGCTGATGTTGCTTTTGCCGCTGCCGTTGGGCCCCACCACGGAGGTGATGCCCCGCTCAAAGCGCAGCGTGGTCTTGTCAGGGAATGTTTTAAACCCCTGCAGCTCCAACGATTTTAAAAGCATGGCGTTCCTTCTCTCACTGGTTTTCTACTTTCCACAGGGCAAAGGTGCCCCTGGCCCGGGACTCTTCCGGCACAAACCGCACCCAAAAACCCCGCCGCTGCAAGGCCAGCACATTGGCCTTTTTCTGCCCCACGGCCAAGGACAGGTCCCGCGGGGACACCGCCGCCCGGTAAATGCCCGGCCCTGCCGCCTCCAGCTGGGGCAGCAGCTTTTCTAAGAAACGGCGGCTCTCCGCCAGCTCCCGGAAGGCCGGGTGATAGGGTCCGGCCACCCGGCGGCGCTCCACGTCCTTCTCCGCGTGCAGCCCCATGCGGATCACCCGCACCCCCGCTGTTTCAAACAGAGACAGCAGCCGGGCGCACAGGGCCACCGCCTCTTCCAAGGTCTGGGGCCGGTACACCCCCGCCTCATACAGGGCGGCCAGCTCCGTACCCGCCAGCACTACCGTGGGGTAGACGCGGGCGGTGTCCGGCTGCAGGGCCAGCAGGGCCCGGGCGGTCTCCTCGTCCTTTTCCGGGGTGGAACCGTACAGGCCGGTCATCATCTGCACCCCCAGCTCCAAACCGGCGGCTTTGATACGTCCCGCCGCCTGGGCGGTGTCCGCTGGGGTGTGCCCCCGGCGGTTGCGGCGCAGCACCTCTTCGTCCATGGACTGGGCGCCCAATTCCACCGCCACCATGTGGTGAGCCTTGAGCAGAGAGAGGACCTCCCCGTCCACAGCGTCGGGCCGGGTGGAGCACCGCAACCCCCGAAAGCCCCAGCGTTCCACCGCAGCCTTGGCCGGGGCCAGCAGGGAAAGCATCTGCTCCCGGGGGATGGCCGTAAAGCTGCCCCCGAAAAAGGCGATCTCCGTCTCTCCCACCCGGTCCCCCAGATGAGCCGCGGCAGCCTGGGCTGTGTCCCACACCTGCTGGGGGGTGGGGACCTGGGCCCCGCCTGTAATCGCCCGCTGGTCGCAGAAACTGCACTGCTGGGGACAGCCCACGTGGGGCACAAAAATGGCCACGTTCCCCATCAGTACCCCATCAGCTCCAAGGCTTCCCGGGCGGCCTGCTGCTCGGCCTCCTTCTTGCTGCGGCCGCCTCCCTTGCCGATCACGTTGGAGTTCAAGTGCACTTCCACAGTGAAGTGCTTGTCGTGGTCGGGGCCGCTCTCCCCGGTGACCACGTACTCCAACCGCTCCTCCGGGTTTTGCTGGATGATCTCCTGCAAGGTGGTCTTGTAGTCCTTAAAGGGCTTGACGCTCTGGGTTTTGGCTGCCGGGACAATAAAGCGCAGGATAAATTTTTTGGCCTGCTCCAGGCTGCCGCTGTCCAGGTAGATGGCGGCGGTGGTAGACTCAAACACATCCGCCAGAATGCTGGGGCGCTCCTGGCCGCCGGAGTGGCGCTCCCCGTGGCTGAGCCGAAGGAAATCCCCCACCCGCAGGGTCTTGGAGAAGCCGCACAAGCTCCGCTCGCACACCAGGGCCGCCCTGGTTTTTGTCAGCTGGCCCTCAGGCAGCTGGGGAAAATTTTCAAAGAGGTATTCCGCCGTGACAAACCCCAGCACCGAATCCCCCAAAAACTCCAGTCGCTCATAGCTCTTGCACTTGTGCTCGTTGGCAAAGGAGGAGTGGGTCAGGGCGGTTTCCAACAGGGAGCGGTCCTTAAACCGGTAGCCGATCCGCTTTTCGTATTCTTCCAAAGCATGGGAAGGCCGCAAGAAAACTCCTCCTTTCAGGATTTTTTCGAGACCGCCGCGGCGATCTCCTGGGTGACGCCAGATTGGGCGTAACTTTGAATTAAGGCCAGAGCGCTCTTCACGGTGGAAGCCTTGGCGCTGCCGTGAATTTTAAACACCGGTTTGGAGCAGCCCATAATGGGGGCCCCTCCGTACTCGTTGTAATCCAGCTCTTTCTTCATCTTTTTCAGGTCCCCATAGACCATGGCGGCGGCCAGTTTTCCCTTCAGGCTGCTGGTGAACACGCCCTTGATCTTCTCCATCAAGGCCAGGGCCACGCCCTCGTACAGCTTTAAAATCATGTTGCCTGTAAAGCCGTCAGCCACCACCACGTCCGCCCCGTCAAAGGGGATTTCCCGGGCCTCCACATTGCCCACAAACCGAATGTCCGGACAGGCCTTTAAAAGGGCCAGGGCCTCCTGCCGCAGCTGGTCGCCCTTGTGCTCTTCCTCTCCCACGTTGGCCAGGGCCACCCGGGGATGTTCCACTCCCATGACGCTTTTCATGTACGCAGCGCCCATCACGCCGAACTGGAGCAGCATCTCCGGCCGGCAATCCACGTTGGCGCCTCCGTCAATCAGCATAAAGAACCCCTTGCTCTTGGGCATAATAGGGGCGAAGGCCACCCGCTTGACGCCCCGCAGCCGCTTGACCAGCATGGTGGCCCCCACCACCAGGGCGCCGCTGTTGCCGGCGCTGGCAAAGGCGTCGCCCTTGCCCTCCGCCAAAGCCCGCAGCCCCACGGCCATAGAGCTGTCCCCCTTCTCCCGCAGGACGCTGGTGGGCTCGTCCTCCATGGTCAAAACATCCCCGCAGGGGAGAATCTCCATCTGGGCCAGCTCCTGCTCCAGGCCCAGTTCCCTGGCGCAGGCCTCCAGACGGGCCTTGTCCCCGGTGAGCACCAGGTCGATGCCCAGCTCTTGCCGGGCCTGGGCGCAGCCCAAGAGAATTTCCCGGGGCGCGTTGTCCCCGCCAAAAGCATCCACAATAATTTTCATACGCGCTCCTCCACTTCCGCGCCGGCGGCGCTGGCTAAAAGGGGCTCGTCCATATCCCTGCAGCAGCTTTCCAAATCCGAAAGCCCCCGCTGGGCCAGGGCCCCATACCGCTGCCGTTTGTCCCGAATCTTCTCCGGCAGGGGCGGCAGCACCCCGAAATTGGCCCCCATAGGCTGGAAATCCTTGCCCTCATAGCCGGACATATACCGGGCCAAGGCCCCCATCATAGTGGTCTCCGGCAGAACCAAGGGCTCTTTCCCCTCCAGACGGCGAGCCAAGTTGATGCCCGCCAGCAGCCCAGAGGAAGCCGACTCCATGTAGCCCTCCACTCCGGTGATCTGCCCGGCGAAAAACAGCTCCGGCCGCCCCCGGAAGGAGTAGTCGGCATGTAAGAGCTGGGGGGAATTTAAAAAGGTGTTCCGGTGCATGACGCCGTAGCGGACAAACTCCGCGTTTCGCAAGGCGGGAATCATCCCGAACACCCGCTTCTGCTCCCCAAATTTCAAATTGGTTTGAAAACCCACCAGATTAAACAAAGTGCGCTCCCGGCTCTCCGTGCGCAGCTGCAGCACCGCCCAGGGACGGTGCCCCGTGCGGGGATCCCGGAGCCCCACCGGCTTCATGGGGCCAAAGCGAATGGCGTCATGGCCTCGAGAGGCCAACACCTCAATGGGCATGCACCCCTCGTACACCTGGGGGTCCCGGACGTCGAAACTGTGGACCGGCGCCCGTTGGGCGCCCACCAGCTCCGTCACGAAGGCCTCGTACTCCTCTTTGTTCAGGGGGCAGTTCAGGTAGTCTCCCTCTTCCCCCTCCTGGTCGCCCCGCCCATAGCGGGAGGCGGCAAAGCAGTGGTCCATGTCCAGGCTCTCCCGGGTGACAATGGGCGCCGCCGCGTCAAAAAAGCTCAGGCTGTCCCCGCAGAGGGCTTGGAGTTTCTGGGAAAGTGGTTCGCTGGTCAGGGGACCTGTGGCCACAATCACAGGGCCGTCGGGAAGATCCGTCACCTCTTCCCGCACCACGGTGATCCGGGGGTCCCCCTCTATGGCCTGGGTGACCAACTGGGAAAACGCCTCCCGGTCCACAGCCAAGGCGCCGCCTGCAGGCACAGCGCTCTGCCGGGCACAGGCCACCAGCAGGGAGCCCAGCCGGCGCATCTCCTCCTTTAAAAGCCCCGCAGCGCTGTCTATGCGGCTGGCCTTGAAGGAGTTGGAGCAGATCAGCTCCGCAAATCCCTGGCTGTGATGGGCCGGGGAAAATTTCTGGGGCTTCATCTCATACAGCGTCACCGGGAAGCCCCGGCGGGAAAGCTGCCAGGCAGCCTCGCAGCCGGCCAGCCCTGCCCCCAGCACAGTCACATTCCGGCGCTCCATCAGCCCTCCTCCTCCTGCTCCGGTCTCTTTCCAGGGAAGGTGCAGTCCGGAGTGACGCAGTACAAGGTCTTGTCCTTGGTCTTTTTCTGCAGCAAGGTTTTGCCGCAGACCGGGCACTTCTCCTTGCTGGGGGGATCCCAGGAGACAAAGTCGCACTTGGGATATTCGCTGCAGCCGTAGAATACCCGGCCTTTTTTACTCTTGCGCTCAATGATCTTTCCCCCGCACTTGGGGCACTCGGCGCCGGTGTCGTTGACGATTTTCTTCACGTTTTTGCACTCGGGATAGCCGGGGCAGGCCAAAAACTTCCCATAGCGCCCAAACTTCACCACCATCTTCCGGCCGCACTTTTCGCAGACCACATCGGTCTCGTCCTCTTTCAGATGGATCTTCACCCCGTCCATCTCTTTTTTGGCCTTTTGGACGGTTTTGTCAAAGTCGTCGTAGAATTTCCGCAGGGTGTCCACCCACTCCTCGTCTCCCCGCTGGACCGCGTCCAGCTCGTTCTCCACCTGGGCGGTGAACTTCACGTTGACGATTTTGGGGAAGCGCTCTTTCATCAGCTTGGTGATGACCTCGCCCAGCTCCGTGGGCTTAAAGGCTTTGCCCTCCCGGGTGACATACTCCCGGGTGGTGATGGTGGAAATGGTGGCCGCGTAGGTGGAGGGACGGCCAATGCCGTTTTCCTCCAAGGTTTTGATCAAAGAGGCCTCCGTATACCGGGGAGGCGGCTGGGTGAAGTGCTGGTTGCCCTTCAAATCCTTCACCTTCAGCTTCATGCCCACCTCCAGGGGGGGCAGGTCTTTGCCGGCCTTTTCCTCCTCGTCCTTGCTCTCTTCATACAGGGCCGTAAAGCCCTCAAAGGCCACGTTAAAGCCGGAGGCCTTGAACACATACTTCCCGGCGCCGATGGTGGCCTGGGTGGTGTTCATCACGCAGTTGGCCATCTGGCAGGCGATGAACCGCTCCCAGATGAGCTTGTAGAGCTTGTATTGGTCCGAGGTGAGGGAGCCCTTCACCTGCTCGGGGGTCAGGCTGATGGTGGAGGGGCGGATGGCCTCGTGGCCGTCCTGGGCGCCCGCCCGGGACTTGAAGTGCCGGGGCTTGCTGGGCAGGTACTTGCCGCCCCAGCGCTCCTCAATATAGGCGGAGGCGTCCCGGATGGCGTCCTCGGAGATGCGCAGGGAGTCGGTCCGCATATAGGTGATAAGGCCGATGGAGCCCATGCCCTCCACCTCCACGCCCTCGTACAGCTCCTGGGCGGCCTTCATGGTGCGCCGGGCCTGGAAGCCCAGCTTGCGGCTGGCCTCCTGCTGCAGGGTAGAGGTGATAAAGGGCGGGGCGGGAGAGCGGTTCTTCTTGCCCTTCTTCACGGCGGTGACCAGGAAGTCCTCCTTCTCCAGCTCCTCAAAGAGCTTGTCGGACTCCTCCTTGGAGCCGATTTTAATCTCGCCGTTCTCGTCCCCGTAAAAGGCGGCGGCGAACACGGCCTTGCTGGGGGGCGCGGTGAGCTTGGCGTCAATGCTCCAGTACTCCTGGGGCACAAAGGCCTTGATCTCCTCCTCCCGGTCCACAATCATCCGCACGGCCACGGACTGCACCCGCCCCGCGGAAAGGCCCCGCCGGATGGTCTTGGCCAAAAAGGGGCTCAGAGTATACCCCACCAGACGGTCTAAAATGCGCCGGGCCTGCTGGGCGTTGACCAGGTCCAGGTCGATGGCCCGGGGATGGGCCATGCCCTCTTCCACGCCGGTGCGGGTGATCTCATTGAAGGTCACCCGGTCCTGGGCGTCCGGATCCAGGCCCAAAATGTAGGCCAGGTGCCAGGAGATGGCCTCTCCTTCCCGGTCCGGGTCCGTGGCCAGCAGCACGCCGTCGGACTGGGCGGCGGCTTCCTTCAGCTCTTTCACCAGCTTTTCCTTGCCTTTGATGATGGTGTACTTGGGCTTGAAGTTGTCCTTCACGTCCACGCTGAGGCGGGCCTTGGGCAGATCCCGCACGTGTCCCATAGAGGCCACCACTTCATAGCCGCTTCCCAAATATTTTTGAATGGTCTTCGCCTTGGAGGGCGATTCCACAATTACCAGTTTTGCCATTGGCTGTCACGCTCCTTTTTCCGCCCCCGCCGTGCCCAGCGGGTGGGCTTGCGCTGCCTCTGCACACGGGGCAGCCTTCGTACCCGCACCCTAGGGCCGCCAGCGCCGGCGAGCCTAGGATCTCTCCTGGGGTACGCTTATCTTTTTACAATACTACCAGGGAGAGGGGTTTGTCAAATCCATTTTCCAACACACAGAGCTCCCAAAGCCTGCCAACAGCCTTTAGAGCCTGTGTTTCCTCTCTTCTCCTTTTTCAAACTCTCCCTACATTTTCCACCGAAGCCATACGCCCCTGTGGAAAAGTCCCCGCACTTCCTCTCAGCACGGTCTACAAGCGGCGGTACCGCCTGCCGGGAGCAGAGGCCGCCAAACCTTGGGTTTCCAGCTCGGTGAGAATCCCCAGGATCTCCCCGGGGGAAAGGCCGGTCCGCTCCTCCAGAAAGGCCACCGTCACCGGGGTTTCCTGCAGCGAGGCAAACACGGCCGCCTGCTCCCCTGTGAGGGTGAGGACCCCCTTCTCTTTCTCCTGCCGCCTGGGCCCCTTGGCCCGCCGGTATCGCTTTCCCGGCTCCGACTGGGCCAGGCCTTGCAGCTCCAGCTGGGTTAAGCAGCCCAGCAGCTTTCCTGCCGCCAGCCCTGTCTTTTCCTCCAAATAGGCCACGGTCACCGGCTCTTCCCCCAAGGCAGCCAGCACGGTCTCCTGCTGGGAAGGAATCCCCGCGTCCGCCAGGGCCGCCGTAGGCTCCTGCAGGGGAGGCGCCGGTTTTTCCAAGGGAAGCAGGCGGCCTCTCCTTTGAAACCGCCATTCGTACTCCTCTAAAATCTCCTCTCCACAGGTCACCCCTTTGGCGCCGTCCGCCAACAGCTCCCGGCCTCCTGCAAAGGCGGGATCTTCCGGGGGACCTGGGTACACAAATACATCTCGGTTTTGGTCTTTGGCGTGGGCGGCGTACAGCATGGTGCCGCTTTTGCGCGCCGCCTGAATCAGCAGCACCCCGCAGGAAAACCCGGTGATCAGCCGGTTGCGCACGGGAAACGTGCCGTACAAAGGGGTCTGCTGGGAAAAATACTCGCTGACCAAAGCGCCGCCCCGCTGGACAATCATCTCCCGCAGCAGGGCGTTTTGGCTCACGTAAGGGCTGTTCAAGGCCACAGGGAGCACGCTGAGCAGGGGCCCTTCTCCGCCCAACGCCCCCAAAGACACCGCCGCGTCAATGCCCACGGCGCCTCCTGTGACTACCACCGCCCCGCCCAGGGCCAGTTGGTACCCAAACTCCTTGCCTTTTTCCACAGATTCCTTCCGGGCCTTGCGAGCCCCCACCACTCCAATCACCGGGCTTTGCTCCCAGTCTGGGAGGCTGCCTCGTACATACAGTACCGCAGGGGGGTCGTAAATATTCCTCAGGGCGACGGGATATTTTTCACACGCCGGGGTGAGCACCTCCCACCCCACTTTTTCCGCGTATTCCAGCTGGGCCTGGGCCTCTCCCAGAGAGAAGCTGTACAGGGCTGCGGCCTCCCGCTCCCGAACGCCCGGCAGGGAATTCCACACTCGGGAACCGCCCTGGAAGAACCCCTCCACACCGCCGGGATAGGTTTGGGCAATCTTCCAAGGGGTGGGGCTGCCCGCCCCGAAGGCGTGCTGCAGCCAGATCCAATACACCCGTTCATCCATGGGCATCTTCCTTCTTTCCGGCCCGGGCCAGCTCCCACAGCAAAATGGTGGCAGCTGCCGAGGCGTTTAAAGACTCCGCCCGGCCCCCCATGGGGATGGTCACCTGCCGGTGACACAGGGCGATGGTCTCCGGGGAAAGGCCGTTTCCCTCGTTGCCAATGCAAACGGCCCACCGCCCCTGGGAGAAGTCCAGCTCTGTCACAGGCTGGGCCTCCCTGTGGGGAACCGTGGCCAGCAGCGTAAAGCCAGCCTCCCCCAGCCGGGCGCAGAGAGCCTGGGGAGAGCGCTCCGCTTCCAGCTCCAGGCGGAACACCGCCCCCATAGAGGCCCGCAGCACCTTGGGGGAGAGGGGGTCGCAGCACTCCCCCAACAGGATCACCCGGCGCAGGCCCAAGGCCTCGGCAGTGCGCAGCACCGTGCCCAGGTTCCCGGGGTCCTGCAGGTTTTCCAGCACCACGCAGGCACTCTGGGGGGCAGAGGGGGCTTTTTCCCCCTCCAGGGAAGCCGGCCAGGCGCAGACGCAATAGATTCCCTGGGAGCTTTTGGTGGAGGAGAGCAGCGCCGCCACATGGTCTGCCACTTGAAAGCTCTCCCCGCTGGCCTGGAGCACCGGCTCCAGATAGGCGGCGTATTTCTCCCGGGCAGCAGATGTGAAAAAGCACTGGCGCACGGTAAGCCCCGAAAGGGCCGCGTCCCGGCACAGCCGGGCTCCCTCGCAGAGAAATTCCCTCCGTGCCCGGCGCTCTCCCGGGGAAGCCAGCAGCTCTGCGGCCCGGCGCACCGTGGGATTTTGCCGGCTGGTGATGGTCTCCATGTTGCCTCTCCTCCTTGTGTTTTCCCTGGGGCTTCTGGGCCCACAGAACGCCAAACGCCCAAGGCAATACTCTGCCTCGGGCGCACTGCAAGCTTTTTATAGGGCTGCCTTGGCCTTTTCCACCAGGGCGGTGAACGCTGCCTCGTCTGCAATGGCGATTTCAGACAGCATCTTCCGGTTCAGGGTGACACCGGCCTTCTTCAAGCCGTTCATAAAGGTGGAGTAGTTGATCCCGTTTGCACGGCAAGCCGCGGAAATACGGGTGATCCACAGACGGCGGAAGTCACGCTTGCGCTGCTTACGGCCAATGAACGCATAGTTGCCGGACTTCATCACGGCCTGTTTGGCCATTTTAAAGTGGCGGCTCTTAGCGCCCCAATACCCCTTGGCAAGCTTCAATACCTTTTTTCTTCTCTTGCGCGTCATCATCGCGCCCTTCACTC
>DSTMR04002__coassemble_1593_pt1 | contig 13597 bp, 14 predicted proteins | sample DSTMR04002__metabat2_high_PE_036 | metagenome-assembled genome bin DSTMR04002
ATTGCTGGGCTTTTCCCAGATCAGCCAGAACAGCCTGGACGGCGTTTCTGACCGGGATTTCTGCGCGGAGATCGCCTTTGCCGCCTCCCTGATCATGGTGCACCTGTCCCGGTTCTGCGAGGAACTGGTGCTGTGGTGTTCCTGGGAATTTCAGTTCATCGAGCTGGACGACGCCTTCTCCACCGGCTCCAGCATCATGCCCCAGAAGAAGAACCCGGACATTGCCGAGCTCATCCGGGGCAAGAGCGGCCGGGTGTTCGGGGATCTCATGGCCCTGCTCTCCATGATGAAGGGTCTGCCCCTGGCCTACAATAAGGACATGCAGGAGGACAAGGAGGCCGTGTTCGACGCGGTGGACACCCTGAAGCTTTGCCTGACGCCCCTTATCCCCATGGTGGAGACCATGACCGTGAAGGAGGACAAGATGCGGGCTGCGGCGGCCGGAGGCTTTATCAACGCCACCGACTGTGCCGACTACCTGGTGGCCGAGAAGGGCCTGCCTTTCCGGGACGCCTACAAAATCACCGGGGAGCTGGTGGCTCTGTGCATCGAAAAAGGACTGACTTTGGAAACGCTGCCTTTGGAGGAGTACCAAAAAGTGTGCAGTGCTTTCGATGCAGGCGTGTACAACGCTATCTCTCTGGAGAAGTGCGTGGGCGGCAGGAAGGTGCTGGGCGGCCCCGCCCCGGAGAATGTGAAGGCCCAGGCCCAGCGGGTGCTGCAGCTTTTGGAGAAGGAGGGACGCTGACATGGAGAAAATCAAAGTGGGCGTGGTGGGGGCCACGGGCTATGCAGGCAGCGAGATCTGCCGCCTGATTACCGGCCATCCCCAGGCGGAGCTGGCCGCCATCAGCTCCGTCAGTTTTGAGGGCATGGCCCTCTCCCAGGTGTACCCCGCCTACAACCAGATGATTGATTTGGTCTGCGGCACCCAGGACCAGGTGGTGGAGCAAAGCGACGTCATCTTTGCCGCGCTGCCCCACGGCCTCTCCCAGGACTTGGCCGCCCAGTGCGACGCCTTGGGCAAGACCTTCATCGACATGGGCGCGGACTTCCGCCTGGAGGACGAGGCCGCTTACCAGGAGTGGTACGGCGGCGCCTACCAGGACAAGACCCTCCACGAGAAGGCCGTGTACGGCCTGCCGGAGTTTTTCCGGGAGAAGATTCGGGGGAAGAAGGTCATCGCCAACCCGGGCTGCTACACCACGGCGGTGCCCCTGGCCTTGGTGCCCGCCTTGGAGGCCGGGCTTATCGAGAGTGACGGCATCATCGCCGACTGCAAATCCGGCGTCACCGGCGCGGGGCGCAAGCCCACCCAGGGCAACCACTACCCCGAGCTCAACGAGAGCTTCACCGCCTACAAGGTGGCAGCCCACCGCCACACCCCGGAGATTGAGCAGACCTTGTCCAAGATGGTGGGCAGCCCCCTGAAGGTGACTTTCGTTCCCCACCTGCTGCCCATCAACCGGGGCATTTTGGCCACCTGCTACGCCAAGCTGAAGCCCGGCGTCACCGAGGACCAGCTGTGGGACGTCTATCACACCCGCTACGACGGGGAGTACTTTGTCCGCTTGCTGGAGAAGGGCCAGGTGGCCAACGTGAAGAATGTGCGGTACAGCAACTTCTGCGATGTGTCCCTATTTATGGACAGCCGCACTGGCACGTTTATCGCCATTTCCGCCATTGACAACATGGTCAAAGGGGCGGCGGGCCAGGCCATTCAGAACATGAACCTGTCCTTTGGCCTGGAGGAGACCACGGGATTGACCATGGTTCCTCCCGCGTTTTAAAAATCAGCTTAGCATTGTACAGAATACTGTAGAGGGAGGGTAACCCTATGAAGATGATGGAAGGCGGCGTCACGGCGGCCCAGGGCTTTGTGGCCGGTGGCATCCACTGCGGCGTCCGCAAAAATAAATCCAAGCCGGACCTGGCTATGATTTACAGTGAGAAGCCCTGCACGGCGGCAGCTGTGTACACCCGAAACCTGGTAAAGGGCGCTCCCATTTTGGTCACCCAGAAGAACCTGGCCGACGGCACAGCGAAGGCGGTCATCTGCAACTCCGGCAACGCCAACACCTGCAATGCCGACGGGGTGGAAAAAGCCGAGGCCATGTGCCAGCTCGCTGCCAAAGCCTTGGGCATCGCTCCCCAGGACGTGGTGGTGGCCTCCACGGGGGTCATCGGCCAAGTGCTGCCCCTGGAACCCATCCAAGAGGGCATTCCGGAGCTGGTAAAAACCTTGAGCCCAGAGGGCTCTTTGGCGGCGGCCACCGCCATTATGACTACCGACACCATCCCCAAGGAAGCGGCGGTCCAGGTGGAAATTGGCGGCAAGACCGTAACCCTGGGCGGCATCTCCAAGGGCAGCGGCATGATCCATCCCAACATGGCCACCATGCTGTGCTTTGTCACCACCGACTGCGCCATCACCCCCGAGATGCTGGACAAGGCCATTCACCAGGTGACCGAGAAGACCTTTAACATGATCTCCATCGACGGGGACACCTCCACCAACGACACCTTTGCCATTTTGGCCAACGGCGCCGCGGGCAACGAGACCATTGCCGCCCCCGGTCCGGACTACGACGCCTTTGTGGAGGCGTTGGAGGCCGTGTGCCGCCAGCTCTCCAAGCTGATGGCCGGAGACGGGGAGGGGGCGACCAAGCTGCTGGTCTGCCAAGTGGAGGGAGCCGCCGATCCGGAGACCGCCAAGGTGGTGGCCAAAAGTGTGATCTGCTCCACCTTGTTTAAGGCGGCCATGTTCGGCGCGGACGCAAACTGGGGCCGGGTGCTGTGCGCCATCGGCTACTCCGGGGCAGCGGTGGACGTGCACAAAATTGACGTGAGCTTCCGCTCGGCCAAAGGCCAGGTGGATGTGTGCCAAAACGGCGCTGGCATCCCCTTCTCCGAGGAAAAGGCCTCGGAGGTTTTGGGCGAGAAAGAGATTGACATTCTGGTCCATCTGCACATGGGGCAGGAGCAGGCGGAAGCCTACGGCTGCGACCTGACCTACGACTATGTGAAGATCAACGGCGACTACCGCACGTAACTGGCGGGGGAGGTCTTTATGAAAACAAATGGCGCCGGGAGCCGTTCCCTGGGCTTTTGGGATATAGCCGCCCTGGTGGTGGCCGGGCTTTTGTATCTGGACGTGCTGGCGTTCCTCTTCTTGGCGGTGACAGGCGTGGGCATTCTGCTGGTCAACGCTTTAGAGGTGGGCATGGTGGCAGCAGTGCTGTTGGTTCTAGGTATAGGGGCGTACATCTTGGGCAAGCGCCGTGGTCTGGGCAAAGTGCCCCGGCGGGTGCTGTTGGGCGCGCTGGTGGCCGCCGGGGTACTGCTGCTGTTGTTCGCGGCGGCAGTGGTTGGCTTGGTGATCTATACCGCCGCCTACACGGCGGATCTGTAAAGTGTGGAAAAGGGAGGAAGCGCAGTGGAAATTCCAAACAGTGAACGGGCAAAAGTTTTGGTACAGGCATTGCCCTACATCCAAAAATACGCGGGCAAAACCGTGGTGGTGAAATACGGCGGCAACGCCATGATCGACGAGGGCCTGAAAAACGACGTGATGAATGACATTGTGCTGATGCAGCTGGTGGGCATCAACGTGGTGCTGGTCCACGGAGGCGGGCCGGAGATCAACGCCATGCTGAAGAAAATCCAGAAGGAGAGCATGTTCCTAAACGGCATGCGGGTCACCGACCAGGAGACCATGGACATTGTCCAGCAGGTGCTGGCAGGCAAGGTGAACAAGGACCTGGTCCAGCGGCTGGAGGATGCGGGCGGCAAGGCCGTGGGCCTGTGCGGCCTGGACGGCTCCCTGCTGAAAGCCGACCAGTTGGACACGGAACTGGGTTTTGTGGGGGAGATCCGGGAAGTGAACGTGGACATTCTGCGGGACGCGGCGGCAAACGGCTATGTGCCCATTGTGTCCACGGTGGCAGCGGGATACCACGGCGAGGTGTTCAACATCAACGCGGACGTGGCCGCCGCCCGGATTGCTGCGGCGCTGGGAGCCATGAAGCTGATTCTCATGACGGACGTGCGGGGCCTGCTGCGAGACAGAGGCGATGAGAGCACGTTGATTCCCGTGGTGAACGTCAGCGACGTCAGCCGCCTGAAGAAAGAGGGCATCATCTCCGGGGGCATGATCCCCAAGATCGACTGCTGCGTGGACGCAGTCCGCCGGGGGGTGGGCAGGGCCCACATCATTGACGGGCGCACGCCCCACTCCATTCTGGTGGAGCTGTTTACCGACGAGGGCATCGGCACCATGTTTTACTAAGTCCGTGCTCGGACCGGACAAGCCGCGAACAGCGCTTAAGGCGCCGGGGCCTGCTGAGGGCCGCTAGCTCAAAAGCCCGCGCTTAAGTTGGAGTGAGACAAGTAAAAGTTTTGCCAGCTTTTTCAAAAGCTGCGGGGTTTGGGGCAGTGTCCCAAGATCTTTTTCGCCTCCGGCAAACGCAGGAGAGTAGAAAAGGCTTCCGGTGGAAGGCTTTTCATAGGGGTCTCCGCTTCCGCTCCGGTCGGTCCTGGACGCGTGCCACTGGCACGCAGGACCCCTCGCCGGGGGGCGCTGGTGCCCGGTGGGCACCGTTCAGCGCCGACCAAGCCGGCAGGCGAGACCTCTGATGGCATCGTAGATGCCACAAGGCCTTTCACAATCCAGCCTACCCTGCCCGCGAAAGCGTATGCCGCCCTTTGGCACAAGCGGGCGGGAAGGGCAACCATGGTGCCTCCGCGCCCGCTTCCGGTGCTATCTGCTTCGCAGTATGCGCCCCGTCCGCTGCATTTCTTTTCCGGCTGCGCCGGTCAAGGCCGTGGAGCGCTGCTCCACACCTCGCAAACTTTTGAAAAGTTTGATCAAAACTTTCGTGCCGCTTCGCGGGCATCTATTTTTCGTTGGGAGTGATACCATGACCTTTCAGCAAATCAAAGAACAAGATCACATGTACGTCCTGCCTACCTACGGCCGGGTGGACGCCGCTTTGGTAAAGGGCCAAAACGCCCGGGCCTGGGACGTGGACGGCAAGGAGTACATCGATTTCACCGCCGGCATCGGCGTCAACGCTTTGGGCTACAGCGACCCGGAGTGGGCCGCCGCCGTGACCCAGCAGGCGGGGAAAATCCAGCACCTGTGCAACTACTATTACTCTCCGGAGAACACCGCCCTGGCCCAGGAACTTTCGGAAGCTTCCGGCATGGCCAAAGCCTTTTTCTGCAACTCCGGCGCCGAGGCCAACGAGTGCGCCATCAAGGTGGCCCGCAAGTATGGGGAAAAGCGGGGCGCCTACAAGATTGTCACCCTGCACAATTCCTTCCACGGCCGCACGCTCACCACCTTGGCCGCCACCGGCCAGGAGGGCTTTCACAAGGACTTCCTCCCTCTGACCGAAGGCTTTGTCTATGCAGAGGCGGGGGACCTGGCGGGCATAGAGGCCCTGCTGGACGGCTCCGTCTGCGGTGTGCTGCTGGAGATGGTCCAGGGAGAGGGCGGCGTCATTCCCATGGACGAGAGCTTTGTTCAGGGCCTGGCCCAGCTGTGTAAGGAGCAGGACGTGCTGCTGCTGGTGGACGAAGTGCAGACCGGCGTCGGCCGCACGGGAAGCTTTTTCGCCTACCAGGGGTACGGGGTGGAGCCGGATGTAGTCACCTGTGCCAAGGGCATTGCCGGAGGCTTGCCCATGGGCGCCTGCCTGGTCAGCGAAAGGCTGGGGGATATCTTAAAGCCCGGCATGCAGGGTTCCACCTTTGGGGGCAACCCCATCGCCAGCGCCGGCGCCCGGGTGGTGGTGCGCCGGGTGTCCGACCCCGCCTTTTTGGAGAGTGTCCGGGAGAAGGGCGCCTACTTCCGGGAGAAACTGGAGGCCATGCCCCAGGTGGAGTACGTCCGGGGCCGGGGATTGATGATCGGCGTCAAGCTTAAGGACAAGGACGCCCACGAAGTGTTAGCGGAGTGCGCTAAGGCGGGGCTGCTCATCTTGACCGCTAAAGAGCTGGTGCGGTTCCTGCCCCCGCTGACCATCCCCCAAGAGGACATGGACCAGGGCCTGGCCATTTTCCAAAAGGTTTTGGAGCAATAAGAGAAAAAGTGCGCCGGGCATTGGCGCATGCACAGAAAGGAAGAAACTCCCATGAAACATCTGTTGAAGCTGTTGGACCTGACCGGGGAAGAGATTTTAGAGATTTTGAACCTGGCCGACCAGTTGAAGTATGAGACCAAACACGGCATCGAGCACCCCTATCTGAAAGGCAAGTGCCTGGGCATGATTTTTGAGAAATCCTCCACCCGCACCCGGGTCAGCTTTGAAGTGGGCATCAACCAGCTGGGGGGCTACGCTGTGGTGCTGGGGGCAGAGGGCTCTCAGATCGGCCGGGGCGAGCCGGTCCAGGACACCGCCCGGGTGCTGTCCCGCTATGTGGACGGCATTATGATCCGCACCTTCGGCCAGGACGAAGTGGAGGCCTTGGCCCAGTACGGCAGCGTGCCGGTGATCAACGGCCTGACGGACTTCTGCCACCCCTGCCAGGTGTTGGCGGATCTGATGACCATCCGGGAGTACAAGGGTTCCTTGGAGGGGCTGAAGCTGTGCTTCATCGGCGACGGCAACAACATGATGAACTCCCTGATTGTGGGAGGCCTGAAGGTGGGCATGCACGTGGCCGTGGCCTGTCCCGAAGGGTACCGGCCGCCCCAGGAGATCTTGGAGTTTGCCGCCGGATACGGGGACAAGTTTACACTGACCGGCTCCCCCTTGGAAGCCGCCAAGGACGCGGATGTGGTGATCACCGACGTGTGGACCTCCATGGGCCAGGAGGAGGAGCGCAAGCAGCGGGAGGCCGCCTTTGCCGGCTACTGCGTGGATGAAAAGCTCATGGCCCAGGCCAAGCCCGACGCCATGGTGCAGCACTGTCTGCCTGCCCACCGGGGGGAGGAGATCACCGAAGAGGTGTTCGAGGCCAACGCCGCGTACATCTTCGAGGAGGCGGAAAACCGCCTTCACGCCCAGAAAGCTGTGTTGGTGAAAACCATGGGCGGAGAACAGGAACCGTAAAAGCATGGGGCTGCTGCCAGAGGGCGGCGGCTCCTTTTTTGCTGGGGGGAAAAGGGCCGGCCGAGAGAAATCTTTCCGGCAGCCTTTTCAACGGGACAGGTTTCCGGTATAATGAAGGGCAGAGCGTAAGAAAGCGAAGGAGGAAACCAGGCTGTGGATGGGAACCCCCGTCCCAGGTGCATTCTGGGGCGCGGCTGCGCCCCATTGTCCCAGCTTGGATTTGACATGGTAGTGAGGAGGAGACTATGAAGCTTTACGTGACCCGCCACGGGGAGACCGCTTGGAACCGAGAGAACATTGTCTGCGGCGTGACGGACATCCCTTTAAATGAAACGGGGATGGAGCAGGCCAAGGCCACTGCCCAGAAGCTGCGGGACACCCCCTTGGACCGGGTGATTGTGTCCCCTCTGCTGCGGGCCCGGCAGACCGCCGCCCTCATCAGCCAGGGGCGGGACCTGCCCATGACCATCGATCCCCGGATTCGGGAGCAGAACTACGGCATTTACGAGGGGGCCTCCCGCTTTGACGAGGGGTTTCTCAACAACAAGAAGTCCTTTGCCGTCCGCTACCCCGGCGGGGAGTCCCAAATGTCCACAGCGGTGCGGGTGTACACCTTTTTGGAGGAGACGGCCCGGGCCTTTCCGGAGGAAAGCGTGCTGGTGGTGTGCCACGGAGGCATTTGCCGCATCATCGAAAGCTACTTCCACAACATGACCAACCAGGAGTTTTTTCAATTCAATATGGGCAACTGCGAGGTTCGGGAATATGAGCTGAACCTGCCCCCAAGAAAGGAGGGAGAGACATGGTAAAATTTTACGGATCCCCCATCTGTTCCGGCTGCCGGGAGACCCAGGAGCTGTTTGCCCAAAAGGGCTTTACGGACTTCCAGTTTGTGGAGATTACAGCGTCCACAGACAACCTGCGGGAGTTTTTAAAGCTGCGGGACACCCGGGAGGAGCTGCGGCAGGCCAGGGAAGAGGGCCGCATCGGCATTCCCTGCTTTGTGCGGGAGGACGGCTCCATCACTTTGGAACCGGACGATGTGCTCAAAGAGGCGGGGATCGATAGTTAAAATTTCAGCAAAGCTCTTGAATAACCGCCTTTTTCCGATTATAATGAACACAGATTGGTATTTCGGGCCGGGATTTGCCGGGCCGAAAGAAAACTGAAACCGAAAGGAGTACCAATATGAACTATTCCCATGAAGTGGAAAATATGTGCACGGTGAAGAAGGGCCCCCATCACGGCCCGGCTCCCATCCCGGAGGAGGGCAAGTGGGTTAAGTCCTACCAAATCTCCGATATTTCCGGCCTGTCCCACGGCGTGGGCTGGTGCGCTCCCCAGCAGGGCGCGTGCAAGCTGACCCTGAACGTGAAGGAAGGCATTGTCCAGGAAGCCCTGGTGGAGACCCTGGGCTGCTCCGGCATGACCCACTCCGCCGCTATGGCCGCCGAAATCCTGCCCGGCAAGACTTTGCTGGAGTGCCTGAACACCGACCTGGTATGTGACGCCATCAACGTGGCCATGCGCGAAATCTTCAAGCAGCTGGCCTATGGCCGCAGCCAGACCGCTTTCTCCGAGGACGGCCTGCCCATCGGCGCCAGCCTGGAGGACCTGGGCAAGGGCCTGCGCAGCCAGGTGGGCACCATGTTCTCCACCGGTCTCAAGGGCGTGCGCTACATGGAGATGGCAGAAGGCTACGTGCTGAAGATGGCCCTGGACGAAGAGGGCGAGGTCATTGGCTACCAGTTCGTGAAGCTGGGCAAAATGCTGGAGGATATCCGCCACGGTGTTTCTCCCGACGAGGCCTACAAGAAGAACATTGGCACCTACGGCCGTTTTGACGGCGCCGCCAAGTACATCGACCCCAGAGAAGAATAATTCCCCACGCGGATGAACTAAGGAGGACAAGCAAATGGCTAATGACGTCATGTTTGAAGGCAAAGAGAGAAGAATGCCGAAGATTGAGAAGTGTCTTGCCGAGTACGGCATCGCCAGCCTGGAAGAGGCCCGCGAGCTGTGCAAGAGCAAGGGCTTCGACCCCTATGAGATCGTCAAGGGCGTGCAGCCCATCGCTTTTGAGAACGCCGGCTGGGCCTACACCCTGGGCTGCGCCGTGGCCATCAAGAAGGGCGTGAAGACCGCCGCCGACGCCGCCGAGGCCATCGGCATTGGCCTGGAGGCTTTCTGCGTGCCCGGCTCTGTGGCCGAGCAGCGCAACGTGGGCCTGGGCCACGGCAATCTGGGCGCCATGCTGCTCCGCGATGAGACCAAGTGCTTCGCCTTCCTGGCTGGCCACGAGTCCTTCGCCGCCGCCGAGGGCGCCATCGGCATCGCCAAGACCGCCAACCGCGCCCGCAAGGAGCCCCTGCGCATCATCCTCAACGGCCTGGGCAAGGACGCCGCTTACATCATCTCCCGCATCAACGGCTTCACCTATGTGAAGACTGACTACGACTTCTTCACCGGCGAGCTGAAGGTTGTGGAGGAGAAGCCCTTCTCCGAGGGCGAGCGCGCCGCCGTGAAGTGCTACGGCGCCAACGACGTTCTGGAAGGCGTGGCCATTATGAAGGCCGAGGGCGTGGACGTTTCCATCACCGGCAACTCCACCAACCCCACCCGCTTCCAGCACCTGGTTGCCGGCACCTACAAGAAGTGGGCCAACGAGAACGGCAAGAAGTACTTCTCCGTGGCCTCCGGCGGCGGCACCGGCCGTACCCTGCATCCCGACAACATGGCTGCCGGCCCCGCTTCTTACGGCCTGACCGACTCCATGGGCCGTATGCACGGCGACGCTCAGTTCGCTGGCTCCTCTTCCGTGCCTGCTCACGTGGAAATGATGGGCCTGATCGGCATGGGCAACAACCCCATGGTGGGCGCCACCGTGGCTTGCGCTGTGGCTGTGTACGAGGGCACCAAGGAATAACCTTTCGTTTCATGTTTTCGAATAAGGGAAGCGGTCCTGCTTGCAGGGCCGCTTTTTGTGTTTCCCCTTCCTGGGAGCGATTGACATTCCCCGGGGAGGCTGGTATGCTTACAGGAAGAAAGGATCCGGCCCTGGGCCGGGGAGAGGTGAGTTTCATGGAACGGGAAACCAGCTGCTGCTTTACAGGCCACCGGCGTATTTCCCCTCAGGACGGGCTGTGGCTGCGCCGCATGCTGCGCCAAGAGATCCTCCGGATGGCCCAAGAAGGGGTCCGCTCTTTTTTGGCGGGAGGCGCCCTGGGCTTTGACACCATGGCGGCCCAAGAGGTGCTGCGCATGCGGGCGGAGTATCTGCCCGACCTGGAATTGGTGCTGGTCCTGCCCTGTGTGGGCCAGGAGGAGAAATGGCGTCAGCGGGATGCTGCAGTGTACCGGGTTCTGCTGCGCCAGGCGGACCAGGTGATCTACACCGGTACCCAGCGCCAGAAAGGGTGCATGTTCCGACGGAACCGTTTTTTGGTGGACCACAGCGCCTACTGCATCTGCTACCAGGTGACCCAGCGGGGCGGCACTGCGTACACGGTGCAGTACGCCCGGAACCAGGGCCTGCAGGTGAGCAACTTGGCGGAAAAAGTGTGAGGGGAAAAGGACAAAAGGAAGGGGAGGAGGGCCAGGCCCCGGGATGAGGGCGCTGGGCGACTCTTGTGGAGGGGCTTGCCTAGGAGCGGGACCCAGCATTCCCCGTTTCCCCGTGGGAGAGGCGTATGGCCCTGCGCTCGCCCCGGCTGCGAGGGAGGAAAAATAGAGGTTTCCCGGAGGAGGGCGCAAGCCCCTTTTCCGGGGATTTTTTTGCTTTATAGTACTAGCACATCAGAGGGATTGCAACTTTGGAGAGGCATCTGTGCACCAAGCGGTGTGTTTTCCCCAGAAAAACGGGTGGAACAGGGTAAAAATGAAAGTTCGGGGTTTCGAAAAATATTTTGTAAAAATCATACAAAGATGTTGAAAATCCCGCAAAGATATGTTAGAATAACAGTGTAAAGAGAGGACGAAAGAAACTTCCACCTGTGGAAAGTGTCCTCCACTGAGAAACAAATTTGTCACTCCTGCTTTGCGGATGAAAGGAAGAAATGATATGTTTAATTTTGTAGAGCAGCCTGTTACTATAAGAAATTACGACTACGCCCTGTCCCAGCAGCGGCCCACCCGGTTGGTGGTGCAAAACGGCATTCAGCCCGTGGCCTTTGTGGAGCAGGACATTTGCGCGATGGAGCGTCCCCAGTCTCTGCTGGGTTCTGTGTTCAGCTTTCATAAGCGCAAGGGCTGACTTTCCCTTCTTCAGCTCTTGGTGGTTTTCCTTTGACAGGCGTCCTGCCCCGTGCAGGCGCCTGTTTCCTTTTTTCCGCAACGCGGTTGCGGGCTGGAATGGTAGGGGACTGCGGCAGCGCCGGGTTCTCCTCCAGAGAAAGGCGGCAAAAAGCAGGGGCGTTTCCCTTTGGGGACGCCCCTGCTTTGTCATGTCTGCGGGAAAAGATTCAGCCCGCCTTTTCCAAATCTCGGCGCAGCCGGTGAATGATCCTCTTTTCCAGCCGGGATATGTAGGATTGGGAGATGCCCAGCTGGTCGGCCACCTCTTTTTGGGTGTGCTCCCGGGAGGAGCCCAAACCAAACCGAAGAACCATGATCTTTTTCTCCCGGGGGGAAAGCCGGTCCACAGCGCTGCGCAGCAAGTTCTTTTCCGCCTCTTGCTCGATGTCCCGGTTGACGGCGTCTGGGTCGCTGCCCAGCAGGTCTGAGAGCAGCAGCTCGTTGCCGTCCCAGTCCACGTGCAGAGGGTCGTCGATGGAAACTTCGTGCCGCAGCTGGGAGCTTTTGCGCAGGTACATGAGAATTTCGTTTTCAATGCACCGGGAGGCGTAGGTGGCCAGCTTGATGTTCCGGTCCACCTGGAAGGTGTTGACCGCCTTGATCAGCCCGATGGTGCCAATGGAAATGAGATCTTCCACATTGGCGCCGGGGCTTTCAAACTTTTTGGCGATGTACACCACCAGCCGCAGGTTGTGTGTGATCAGCGGCTCTCGGGCGCCGGGGGCCCCCTGGCGGATGTTTTCCAGAACCTGTGCCTCTTCCTCCTTCGTCAGAGGAGGGGGCAGGGTTTCCGAGCCGTGAATGTAGTGGCATTGGCGGCTGCCTTGGGAGAAGAGCCGGCGGATGGTGGCCAGCAGCGCGTGAAAAAAACGTGAGAGCATGGGAGTACCTCCTGAGGATAAAATACCGGGTTTTCCGGGACATGTCACTCCGGAAACTGATCCGGGTTGTACAGGGCTTGAAACTCTCCCGCAGGAAAGTGTTGCGCCCACAGGGCCACATAGCAGGGCAGGGGCTTTTTTTCCGGAAGCCGGCAGACCCTCTCTGGCCGGAAGGCGGGGAGCACCCCGGATCCCCCCACGCTGTCAAAGGGCACCAGGCGCAGGGTGTTCCCTTCAGGCGGTTTCCCCTGCAAGAGAGTTTCCCACCCAGGCGGGGCCAAGTCCCCCAAGGCTTCCGCCTGACAGACGATCACCGGCAGGCCGGAAAAGGGTTCCCGCAGGGTGTTCCCCGTGTCCGCCCGGGCCCAGAGAATCACCTGTTTGCCCCCCTGTTCCAGGAGCAGGCGGCAGGTCCGGCCCGCCAGGTCTTCCTGCCGGAAGAGCTTTTGAAACAGCCAGAAAAGCCCGTAGGCGCCCACGGTGCCCCCAAACAGGAGAAAAGGGGAGAGGTCCAGATACACCGCATGGCCTACTACCGCCATATTTCCCGGGGCGGCCCACTGAATGAGGAACAGGCACAGGCCCGCCAGCAGCAGGGAAAGCCCCCACAGGCACAGGGAAGCCTGCAGAAAGATCCGAGGGGGCCGGGGGAGAAACGCCGCCCCGGCAGTGAGCACAGCCGAGATCCCGCCCCAGAGAAACGAGGCCCAAGCAGGCTGTCCCGGGAGGAGGCAGGCCAAGGAACAGAGGGCCCCTGTCAGCGCGCCGCCCAACAGCCGCCAGACGCCGGTCTGCAGCCGGAGCACCCGGTCGTCGCACCACAGCAGGAAAAAGTCCACATAGAGATTCACCAGGAACAGCACGTCCGCGTACACGGTCACATCCAATCCCTCCCGTTCTCTGGTATCGGGATGAGCAAAATGCTCCTTTACTGGCAGAGCGCCCGGCAATAGAGGGTGTGCGTGGAGGCGCGTTCCCGCGATGGTGTGCTGGCGTTTGGCAAAGCCTTCCTTTGCTCATCCCTCTTCTATTATAGAGGGGGCGGGGAGAATGTCCTGTCGCTTTGTGGAAAGGGAAGGGCTGGGGACAAGCCATTTTTTCAGCGGGCACAGGCCCTTGCGCCGGAGGGAGTTCTACGCTACAATAGGAGCAGGACAGAATAGGGCAGGGAAATCTTTCCCATACTAGATCTGTGGTTCGCCCGGGGGGAACACTGCCCGAAACGGGCGGCTTCCAGGGGAAAGGACATACACCCAAACAGGAAAGGAAGGGACGCAGCAATGGTAGGTAACAGACGGAAAGTAGTGGTAGTGGGCACCGGTATGGTGGGCATGAGCTTTGCCTACTCCGCCTTAAACCAGGCTG
>DSTMR04002__coassemble_1611_pt1 | contig 13421 bp, 9 predicted proteins | sample DSTMR04002__metabat2_high_PE_036 | metagenome-assembled genome bin DSTMR04002
ACCCGCGTCCGAAAAAGGATTACCAAGGCTTTCTACGAGCGTAGCTTTTGTTTTAAAATTCCCGCTGCCCCACGCCCAAAAGCAGGCTGGAGGCTTTGGTAGCCCTTATGCCGTGACGGGGGTAAGGGCGTAACCCCGTTCACGTTCACCGCTCATCGACGCCCTAGCCCGGCCGCGGTGCTCCGGGGGAGGACGGCTGCCTTAGTTAGGCAGCAACAGCAACAGATTCGTTGTCGTTTACTTTAAAAGGTTGCGGCTTTTCAAGCGGATCCGCGCCGCTGCTCGCTTACCAGGGCTCTCCTTCCCCGTCGAAACCTTTACATCCCCCTATCTGAGGATTGAGGCGGCCGTGCCGCCTGGAGAAAACCTTTTACCGATTGCGCTCCTTGATGGCGCGCTCAATGTCCCGCTTGGCGGCTCTCTCCGCCATATCGGCCCGCTTGTCGTAGAGCTTTTTGCCCCGGCACAGACCCACCTGCACCTTTACCCGAGAGTCTTTGAAGTACAAAGACAGGGGGATGAGAGAATACCCCTGCTGCTTGACAATGCCATACAGCCGCAGGATTTCCTTCTTGTGCATCAGCAGCCGCCGCACCCGCATGGGGTCGGGATTGAAGATGTTGCCGAAATCATAGGGGCTGATGTGGCATCCATTGAGCAGCATCTCCCCGTTCACCACGGAACACCAGGCATCCTTCAAGTTGGCCCGGCCTGCCCGCAGGGATTTCACCTCTGTCCCTTTGAGCTCGATGCCGGCCTCGAAGCTTTCCTCCACGAAGTAATCGTGGAAGGCTTTTTTATTTTGCGCAATGGTCTTTGTGTTGGCCTTGCCCGCCACGGTCACCCCTCCTTGCCGTATGCCGCCCGACAGAAACGCTGCAGCTGCGGAACTTTTACTGCGTCCCATTTCCCCTGCAAACGCAGAGAGAAAGAACCCATCGGTTTCACAGTTTTCACCTGCTAGTATACCACAACTCCCACAGGAAAGGCAAGGGATTTTCTGTCGCAGCGGAAAACGCAAAAAGCGCGCTGCAAAACACGGGGTTTTACAGAACGCTTGCACGGCAAAATCTGTCTTTTTTTGAGAAAATGGCGCCGTGGTTTACTCTGTGCGCAGAGCCACCACCGGGTCCTTCTTCGCGGCGCTGCGGGAAGGGATAATGCCAGAAAACAGCGTCAGCGCCATGCTGATCAGCACCAGCACCAAGGCCACCTGAGGCGGCAGATAGGCGTTGAGGGTTTGGATGCCTGTGAGGCTGTGCAGGATGCTGTTGATGGGGAAGCACAGCAGCCAGGTGACAACCACGCCCAGAGCGCCGGAGGTAAATCCAATAATCAAAGTTTCCGCGTTAAACATCCGGGAGACATTTTTCTTGGAGGCGCCAATGGCCCGGAGAATGCCAATCTCCTTGGTGCGCTCCTGCACGGAAATCAAGGTGATCACCCCGATCATAATGGAGGACACCACCAGGGAGACAGCCACAAAGGCGATGAGCACATAGGTGATGGCGTTGATGATCGACGTGACAGAGGACAGCATCAGGCCGATGTAGTCGGTGTACTGGATCTGCTCCAGATCGTCCACAGACTGGTTGTAGTCGGCAATAGCCTGCTCGATGACGTCCTTATTTTCAAAGGATGAGGCGTACAAGTTGATGGAAGCTGGGTCCTCCAAATTCACGTAGCCCAACTCCGTGAGATTTTCCTCGTAGGTGGAGTCGGAGAAGGTGAGCACCTCCTCATAGTACTGGGCGCACTGTTCCGTGGTATAGTCCGGCAGCGCAGCATCCAAGGCGGCTGCCATCTGGGCACTCTCCATGCCCGCCATCTGCTCCTGGACCTGGGCGGCATACTGGGCTTTGAACTGCTCCGCCGCCATCTGGGTGAAAAGCTCGCGCAGCTCCTCATCGCCCATGGAGGTGAGATACTCGTCCACATCCGACTCCTCCAGGCCTGCCTGGGAGAGAAGGGCCTCTTTCATAGATTGCTCCATTTCCTCCCGGCTCATGGAACCCACAGATTGTTCCACAGCCTGGTCCACCTGCTCCTGGCTAGGAATGCTGGCGATTGCCAGATACGCCTCCGCTTTTCCCTCTTCCTCTAAACCGGAGACATAGGTGCGAAACGCGGTTTCTTTCTCCGCATCGGTCATGGACCCGGTGCTCTCCTCAAAGGGAAGGCCGGTGAAAATATCGGTATCCGGGTTTTCCAACTGGGCCTGCACAGCTGCGGATTCCTCCGCAGCCTCCGCCATATATTCCGTGAGGGCGCTGGTGTATCCAATGGAACCGGAGAGCATGTGGGAAGTGGCGTTCTCGTTGGGCCGGACAATGCCGGAAACCTTCAGATCCAAACCGTTGTCGTACAGATAGCGCAGCCCTGCTTCCGTATCCCGCAGATCCACATACAGGCCGCTCTCTTGGTCAAACGCGTAACAGTCCGCGTTTAAAATCGTGCGGTACTCCCGGGAGCAGATCTCCTCGTAAGACCAGCTCTCCTCCTCCAGTTCCACACCGGTTTGATCCACTGCGGCCTGCATGATGGCGTCCATCTCCTCCTGGGGTTTCAAGCCCAGGGCGTAGAGGGTCATGTCGTCCAGTTCGTTGTTCTCGTCTAAAACCAGAACAATCTCGTCGTAGCTGTTGGGCCAGGAGCCGTACACCACATCGTACTGGCTCTCCAGCAAGGGGTTGATCAAAGCGCCGTCATCCCCCGGGAGCATCTCCTGCCACAACACCAGATTTCCCCCGCCTAAACCGGCGAAATCCCCCATGCCGTAGCTGTCCCGCAAATCTGTCATGGCGGCCATATCAATGCCGAAGTACTCCCGCAGCAGATCTTCCATCAGCTCCTGGGAATCGGAGTGGAGGATGGTCCCATCTACAGATTCCGTATACACCAGCAGTTGGGAGTCATAGGTGTATTGCACGCCGCTGACCGCCTGGGACAAGGTGTCCTCCGGATCGTCCAGGCGTTCCTCCAGATAGGTCTTGAAGGATTCCAGGTCGTTTTCAATGGTTTCTGAAGAATTTAAGGCGTTCACCAGGTCGTAGATCATGGGCTTTTGGTACACTGCGTCCTGCTCGTGTTCGCTGGAGGATTGGGCCGCGTCCATAAACTCCCCCATCAAGGAGCCCAAATCCATGGTCTGGGCCTGTAAAGTCAACGGATAGGAGGACAGGGTATCCTCTTGGATGGCGTCGATGTAGGCGGTGGTACCCTGGCTCACCGCATAAATCAAGGAGATGCCAATAATGCCGATGCTGCCTGCGAAGGAGGTGAGGGCAGTGCGGCCCTTTTTGGTAAACAGGTTTTTCAGGGAGAGCCCAAAGGAGGTGGCCAGGGACATGGAGGGTTTCTTTTGGGTTCGCTCCGCCTCTGCTTTCCGCCGGGCGGCAGCCCTTTCCCGGTCCGCTTCCTCCTGGCTGAGCGGGGCTGTATCCCCTGTCACCTGGCCGTCCAGCATGCGGACAATGCGGGTGGAATAGAGCTGGGCCAGCTCCGGGTTGTGGGTGACCATAATGACCAGCCGGTCTTTGGAGATTTCCTTTAAAATTTCCATGACCTGCACGCTGGTCTCCGTGTCCAGGGCTCCTGTGGGCTCGTCGGCCAAGATGATGTCCGGGTCGTTGACAATGGCGCGGGCAATGGCCACGCGCTGCATCTGTCCCCCGGACATTTCACTGGGCCGTTTTTTCAGCTGGGTACCCAAACCCACCTGTTCCAGTGCGGCCTGGGCCCTGCGGCGGCGCTCCCCCTTGCTCACCCCGGATAGGGTCAGGGCCAGCTCCACATTTTGCAAAACCGTCTGATGGGGAATGAGATTGTAACTCTGAAAGACAAACCCCACAGAGTGGTTCCGGTAGGCGTCCCAGTCCCGGTCTTTATAGTCCTTGGTGGAACGTCCGTTGATCACCAAGTCGCCGGAGGTGTACTGGTCCAATCCCCCGATCAAGTTGAGCAAGGTGGTTTTTCCGCAGCCGGAAGGCCCCAAGATAGAGACAAATTCGCTCTCTCGGAACTGCAGGTCGATGCCCTTCAGGGCCTCTACCGGCTGTCCTCCCGCTGGGTAGGTCTTTGTAATGTGCTTCAGTTCCAACATAGTTTGCAGGATCCTTTCTTCGCGGACACCGCATATCCCGCGCGTTTCGTACTACTCTACCAAAAACAACGAAATGTATTGTACCACACCCCTTCGCCCACTATGTTAGCAAACTGTGAATCTTTCCCTTTGCTTCGCCTTGGGAAAGAAAACCAAGCCCAATGCGGCCCCCTTCCCCTCAGCTGTGTGAGTTTTCGGAAGATAAAATCGAGGGGCTGAACCGGCACAGGGCCGGCGCCTCTCATTTCCCCAAAAACAGAGGGAAAAATCCCCTTTCCCGCAATTTTTGGATTGACAAAGCGCCGAACCTATAGGAAAATATAAGGGAAAACCCACAAAAATACCGCTTCCTCATCCGTCGCTTTCAGAAGAACCGAACAGGTAACTCTGCGCGATCCTCCCGAAGGCCGGCTTGTGTTCTTCCGGAGCGGTTTTCTCAGGGAAAAGAAGCGCTGCTTTTCAGCAGAGATTTTTTCCCACAGACACGGTGCTTTCACACTATACGGCAAAGGAGGCAGGCGCTGCGCGCCAACAAACATGAAGTACGATTTTACCAGCATTATCGACCGCAAGGGCCACGATGCCAGTGCATTGGACAGCCTGGGCACTCCCGGTTTTGCTCCGGCGGCTCCCAAAGAGGGGTTTGACCCCATTCCCATGTGGGTGGCCGACATGAACTTCGCCACGGTTCCCACCATCACCCAGGCCATTGCCAAGCGGCTTGAACATCCCTTCTTCGGATACTTCAACACCAGCGACGAGTACTACAACGCCATCATTCGCTGGCAGAAGGAACGCAACGGCGTTACAGGACTGACCAAAGAGTGCATCGGCTATGAAAACGGCGTGCTGGGCGGGGTGATCAGCGCCCTGAATGTGCTCTGCTCCAAAGGGGACAACGTGCTGCTCCACTCCCCCACCTACATTGGCTTTACCGGCTGCCTGGAAAACAACGGCTATCACATTGTCCACAGCCCTCTGGTGCAGGACGAAAACGGCGTGTACCGCATGGATTTCGAGGACATGGAGAAGAAGATCGTGGAGAACAAGATCCACGCCACGGTGTTCTGCTCGCCCCACAACCCCTGCGGCCGTGTGTGGGAGCGCTGGGAGCTGGAAAAGGCCATGGAGCTTTTCCAAAAGCACGATGTCATGGTGGTCTGCGACGAGATTTGGTCCGACATCATTTTGGAAGGCCACAAGCACATTCCCCTCCAGTCCATCTCGGAGGACGCCAAACAGCGGACAGTCGCCCTGTACGCTCCCTCCAAGACCTTCAACCTGGCCGGCCTGATCGGCAGCTATCACATCATCTACAACAAGGCCCTGCGGGACCGGGTGGACAAGGAAAGCTCCCTGTCCCACTACAACTCTCTGAACGTGCTGTCCATGCACGCCCTCATTGGGGCGTATACCCCCGAAGGGGAAGAATGGGTGGACGAGCTGCGGCAGACCATCACCGGCAACGTAAACTATGCCTGTGACTTCATTGCCAAGCATTTCCCTGGAGTGAAGGTCTCAAAGCCCCAGGGCACCTACATGCTGTTCTTAGACTGCACCCAGTGGTGCCAGGAACACAACACCACCATCGAAGCCCTGGAACACGCCGGCTGGGATGTGGGCGTGGCCTGGCAGGACGGCCGGGCTTTCCACGGTCCCTGCCACATCCGCATGAACCTGGCTCTGCCCCTTTCGCGGGTGCAGGAGGCTTTCGACCGGCTGCAGAAGTACGTGTTCTGCTGAGCTCTCTCCTACGGCGTATACAAACGGCTTGCCCGCTGGGGCAAGCCGTTTTTCTTTGCTGCCTTTAGTGGCTTGGGAAAGCCCCTTTTACCAGGTGCAGAGCAAGCGACGCCAGGGCGTTCCTTTCGCACATCCCTCTGGGTTCTGAACAAGCCGCTCGTTTACGCGTGATTTTGCTTTGCTTTTGCAAAAAGGAAAGCTGCGGCAAACAGTCTCCGCAGCTCTCAAAACACAAGAAATTCCACAGGTTCGGTGGAAAAAGAGGAAAAGCCTGCCATCTAGGCCCGTTCCTGTACCAGGCTACAAACGCAGGCCCTTAATGTCCTTGATACGGGAAAAAATCACATTGCAGGAGCACTCCACCACCCCTGGCAATGGGTCGATGGTGTGGGAGAGCAGGCGCTCCATTTCCTCGCTGGAGGAAGCCACTGCGTGCACATGGAGCTTGCACTTTCCGCTCACCCGGTAAATTTGGGTGACCGTTTCGTTCTGCCGCAGAATTTCCGCCACTTCGCCCAGGGCATCGGGGGTGGTCTCGATTTCAAAGTAGCAGGAAACCGCCCCGCTGATCTTCTGGGGATTGACCACGGTGGTGTACTCTTCGATGATCCCCTTTTTCTCCAGCGCCTGCACCCGCATTTTCACAGCCACTCGGGAAATCCCCACCTGCTGGCCGATTTCCGAATAGGACATGCGGGCGTTACGGATTAAAAGCTGCAGGATTTTTTGATCCAGTTCATCCAACCCATCTAAAAACACCGGCTCGCCCCCCCTTTTTCCTTTTGGGGCCATTATAGCCCGCCCTTTGGTGTCTGTCAAGAAAACGGCGGCTTTCTGCCTTGACAAGGGCGGGCGCACGCCCTATAATACATTTCAAATAGTAAGTTTAAAATTTCGAATCGAAAGGAAACAGAGGGGCTATGGAGAGAGAACTGACCAGGGGGCCTGTGATGAAAACCATGTTGGTATTTGCGGTTCCCATGATTTTAGGAGACTTGCTGCAGCAGTGCTACAACATTGCAGACACCGTGATTGTGGGCCAATTCCTGGGGACGGACGCCCTGGCGGCAGTGGGTTCCTCCTTTTCCCTGATGACCTTTCTCACCTCCATTTTGTTGGGGCTGGCCATGGGCAGCGGCACCGTGTTTTCCATTCGCTTTGGCCAAGGGGACACCCAAGGGCTGAAGGAGGGGATTTTGGCCTCCTTCAGTTTGCTGGGCGCAGCGGCGGTGGTGCTGCATGTGGCGGTCTTTTGGGGCTTGGAGTGGATTATGCAGCTCCTGCAGATCCCCCAGAGCCTGCTGCAGCCCACCCGGGACTATTTACAGGTGGTTTTTGCCGGCATTTTAGCCATTTTCCTCTACAACTTCTTTGCCTCCCTGCTGCGCTCCCTGGGGAACTCTCTGGTACCGCTGGTGTTTTTAGGGGGAAGCGCGGTGCTGAACATTGGACTGGACCTGTGGTTTGTGGCAGGGCTGCACCGAGGCGTGGCCGGGGCAGCGGAGGCCACGGTCCTTTCCCAGTACGTTTCCGGCCTGGGAATTGCCCTGTACACCTGGAGGAAGTTCCCCCACCTCTTTCGCAGAGAACGGGGCGTCCGCCTGCGCTGGAGCCGGGTGCGGGAGATCGGCAGCTTCTCCGCCCTCACCTGCCTGCAGCAATCCATTATGAATCTGGGCATTCTGGCGGTGCAGGGCCTTGTAAACAGCTTTGGGCCCGCGGTTATGGCAGCCTTTGCCGCGGGGGTTAAAATTGACGCCTTTGCCTATCTGCCGGTGCAGGACTTTGGAAATGCCTTCTCCATTTTTGTGGCTCAAAACTACGGCGCCAAGGAAAGCGGGCGCATTCGCATAGCCATTCGGGGTGCGGCAATCGCCTCGGTGGTATTCAGCCTGGCTGTCTCCCTGGGAGTCTTCCTCTTGGCGGAACCTTTGATGGGGCTGTTTATTGACCCCTCCCAACAGGCCGTGGTGGCGGAGGGCGCCCGCTACCTGCGCATAGAAGGGGCCTTTTACTGTTTGATCGGCCTGCTCTTCCTGCTGTACGGGCTGTATCGTGCCCTGGGGCGCCCGGGCATGTCCGTAGTGCTCACGGTCGTCTCCTTGGGGACACGGGTGGCCTTGGCCTATGGGCTCTCCGCCCTTCCCGGCATGGGGGTTGTGGGAATTTGGTGGTCCGTGCCCACTGGCTGGTTTTTGGCGGACGCTCTGGGAATCGGCTACTATCTGTACCGGCGCAATCAGTTGGTCCCTTAGGCCCAATCGCCCCTTTTTATCTGCACGTATTCTTCAAAAACAAAATGTGCCAAGGTTATTTTCCCCTGGCAGAACCGGGAGGGTGCTAAGCCTGAAGGCAGCAGCAAAAAAGCGGAGATCCCCCGCAGGCTTCTCCGCTTTTCTCTGTATAGGACCACAGGATTTTCCCTGGTGCACCATCTGTTTAGGGCTGGGACAGAACTTGGCGAATTTCCCCTTCTACGGCGCGCACTTCCTCCTGAAACGCCCGGGAAGAAACCCGCAGGGCCCCTGCCCCCAGAATAATCAGCTGCTCCGTAGCGTCGGAGGTGACCACCCGGGTGCGGTAGTGCTTGGCAATGTGGTGGGTGGCTTTTTCAATGTACATATCCGCCGTCTCCGCCTCTTTGGTGTAGACCACGTGGAGGTTGTGGTAGCGCTCCACCGAGCCCACGCCTCCTTTTACCTTATAGGCGTCAAACACCAGAATGGGCACACAGCGCCGGTAGGCCGCATAGTTGCACAGAATATCCATCAGCTGGCCCCGGGCTGCCTCCAGATTTTCCGCCGCCAAGGCCTTGAGCTCCTCCCAGGAAAAAATCACATTGTACCCGTCCACCAGCAGATGCTCCGGCCCTTCCGGCTGGGAGCGCTTGCTGCCTTTGGAGGAGAGTTTCAGCCCCTGGGGCCGCTTGGCAGGGCGCGCGCTCTCCCGCATGGCCTGCAGAGGATCCCGGCGAATGGGACCGTAAGTGCGCTCGAAAATGGCCAGCAACTCCTTATCCTGGGCCAGGGCGTCCCGATAGGCTGCCGCTCCCCGCTCTTGGGGAGAAGCTGTCTCCTCCTCCCGCTCCTGTTCCCGAGCGGCCCGCGCCAAACGCTCTCCTCGGGAGAGAATGCTGGGCAGATGCATGCGGCTTGGAACCTTATCCCAGCGGACCAGCACGCCTGCTCCGTGGCTGCAGAAGACAGAGTCCGCCGTGTTCTCCAAATCCCCGTCAATCTCGTAGCCCACAGCCTCCACCACTTCCTGGGTATTGTGGCAGGGAGCGTACCCGGCGGACAGGCAGGAGAGCTGTCCGCGGCCCTTGGTGTATGCCGCCACCTCCCGGGCATAGCCCCGCAAGGCTGCCACCGGCGCTTTACCAACGAGCACCGTCTCCTCCCCGCTTGTCTCCGGCGGTTCAAACTGGGCAAAAAGCCGGGGCATATCGGCCAATGCCCTCCCCACCGCCTCGGGAGGCAGCCGCAGGGTAAAGTCGTACCAGGGCTCCAGCAGCACACAGGCCCCCATGGCCTGGGCCGTGCGCAAACCTTGCCGCACCGCCCGGTAGGTGGCTTGGCGAAAATCGCCCCCCTCGGTGTGTTTCACATGGGCCCGGCCGGCGGCCAGCGTAATCTTCACGTCGGTCAGAGGGGCGCCCAGCAACGGGCCCAGGTGGGTTTTCTCCGCCAGATGGGTGAGCACCAGCCGCTGCCAGCTGCCGGCCAGCTCGTCCTCCCGGCAGGAGGAGCCAATTTGCACGCCGCTGCCCCGGGGCGCCGGTTCCAAAAGGAGATGCACCTCCGCGTAATGGCGCAAGGGCTCGTAATGGCCCACCCCCTCCACCGTGGTGTCGATGGTCTCCCGGTATAAGATGCCGCCTTCATCAAAGGTGACCTGCAGGCCGTAGCGGCGTTCCAACAGGCTTTGGAGAATCTCCAGCTGCACCTCGCCCATAAGCTGCAAATGGACTTGCCCCAGCCGTTCGTCCCACACCACGTGGAGCAGGGGATCTTCCTGCTCCAACTCCCGCAGCTGCCGCAAAGCCGTGGGAATGTCGCAGCCCTCCGGCAGCCGCACCCGGTAGCGCAGCACCGGTTCCAAGGCGGGGGCGGCCGCGTCCGGTTCCGTCCCCAGCCCCTCTCCAGGGTAGGCGTCCACCAGCCCTGTCACCGCCACCACCATACCAGGCAGGGCGGCCTCCACGGGCCGAAACTTTGCCCCGGAATACAGCCGCAGCTGATCCGCTTTGGCGGTCCAGGACTTGCGTGCGTCCGGCCGGGAAGAGAGCTGGGTTTTCACCTGCAACTCTCCCCCGGTGACCTTCATCCAGGCCAGCTGGTTTCCGGAGTCATCCCGTGTCACCTTGAAAATCCGAGCGCCAAAGGCCTCTCTGGAAAGAGGAGCCAGCGTCAAGCTGTTCAAAGCTTCTAGCAGGGCGTCCACCCCCTCCAGCTTTAAAGCAGACCCGGAAAAACAGGGGAAAAGCTGCCGCTTGGCGACGGCCTCCGCCAGCTGCTCCGTGGTGGGCCGTTGCCCCTGGGTGATCGTCTCCAAGAGCGTTTCGTTGCACAACGCCAGGTCTTCCTCGCAGGCGGGATCGGACAGATCCACGCACCCCGCTCCCAAGCGGCGGCGCAGCTCCTCCAAACAGCGCGTCCGGTCCGCACCGGGTAAATCCATTTTATTCAGAAACAAAAACACCGGCACGTGATACCGTTCCAACAGGCGCCACAAGGTCTCTGTGTGGCTTTGCACACCATCTGTGCCGCTGATCACCAAAATCCCGTAATCCATCACCTGCAGGGCCCGCTCCGCTTCCGCGGAAAAGTCCACGTGGCCGGGGGTATCCAAAAAGGTCAGCTGGGCCTCCGGCAGCTGCAGCACAGCCTGCTTGGAAAAGATGGTGATGCCCCGGGCGCGCTCCAGGGCATCTGTATCCAAAAAGGCATCCCTATGGTCCACCCGCCCCAACTTTCGCAGCGCTCCTGCCCGGTAGAGCATGGCCTCACTCAAGGTGGTTTTGCCGGAGTCCACATGGGCCAATATGCCAATCACAAGACGTTTCATTTGCCAGTTCCTTCCCCCGCGGTCTTTGCTTATCCTTTTCAGTATACCGCACCCCTCGGGCAACTGCAAGAAACTTTTTCCTGTCCCTTGGAAAGCAAAGGCCTTTCCCCGCCATGGTCCCGTTCCGCAAAAGCAAACTTTCCTGCCTGGAAACAGGACCTTTCTTCCCAAAAAAGGCCTGGGAGCTACTGGGCACCCCCAGACTTCCTCGGAAAGGCGGCGTTACCAGGTCTTTTCTCTCCTTCGGGGCAGCTGAAAATTCTGTACACGGTCAATGAGAAAGGAGGAGATTGTCACAGTGATAACGGAAAACACAAGGCGGGAAAGGGGAATGTAGGTCAAGGAAAGCCCCAACACCACATAGTCCGTAAACATGTACGCCCAGGACAGCCGCCAGTGGGTGAGGCGGGAAATGGTAAGCGCCAACGCATCGTCTCCGCCGCTGGAGCCGCCCTGCCGTACAATGATACCCACGCCCACACCCACAAAAACACCTCCGAGAACGGCAGCTACGAGCGGGTACGAGGATAGATCCGGCAGCATGGGCGGAAATTGCTCCCACACTTTATAAAACAGCGATACGCTGCATGTGGAGACAATCGACACTTTTATGAATTGTCCCCCCAAATATTTGAAGGCCAGCAGATAGCAGGAAATATCCAACACAGGCGTGATAATCGCCGGTGAAAGGCCCAGCCAATGCTCGATCAAAAGCATCATGCCAATGACGCCGCCCTCTGTAATCCCCACCTGCTGGTGGATATTGTGAATGCCGAAGGAGCAAATGGCCGCCCCCAACAGAATCCAGGCAATCTTCCTCCAAGAAAGCCCCTCCGCTACCTTATCCACAGAAACCTGAAACCACTTTTTTATCACAAAAAAGCCTCCTTGCATGGCGCTCAACTACTGGGTATAATAAGGGATATAGTAACTATAGTGTCAAGAGGGGAATCATGGACAATTTATTTTCCATTGGCGAATTGTCAAAATATCAGAACATTTCCAAGCAGACGCTGATTTTTTACGATAAGATCGGTCTGTTCCGTCCTGCTTATGTAGATCCGAAGAACGGGTACCGCTATTACAGTTCCAAGCAGATTGATTACCTGGACACCATTTTGATTATGAAAAAGATCGGGTTCTCTCTGGCAGAGATTCGGGAATATATGCAGCAGTATACCATTGATAGCAGTTTGGTCACTTTAAAAAACCAGGTTGCCGCCATCGACCGTCAGATAGAAGAGCTCCGTCTCATCCGGAGTCGGCTGCTGCATCGCTGCACACAGATGGAAAATGCGAAAGTCTATAAGGAAAAGGAGAACACGGTCCTGCTGGAAAAAGTCGAGGCACAGTACTTGTTGGTTCACCCTGTGGAGCCGCCCTATAGTTTGCGGGAAATCAGCATTGCAACAAAAACCTGTTTCGCGGATTCTTTTCAAAAGGAGCTTCCCATCTACTTTCAGTGCGGCGTGATTGTTCCATACAGCCGCATCCTGGAGAAACGGTTCACAGAGGCTGCCTTTGCCTTTCTCCCCATCGAAAAAACAGACAAGGTCTCCAACATCAAACGCCTGCCCCCAGGAGAGTGCGTAAGCGTTTACCATGTGGGGGATTATCTGTCCATTGGGCGTTCCTACGAAAAGGTTCTGGAGTACTGCAGGCTGCACTCCCTGGAGATTGTATCAGACTCCTATGAATTCTGCATCAACGATTACATCACCACGTACGATGAAAATGAGTATATCACCAAAATACTCTTTTACACCAAAATATACGATGATTAAACAGCCAAAACGGAGGAAAACCGTATGATCATTCGCACTGCTACCTTAGCGGATTTGCCGCAAATTTTTGAAATCGGCGCGAAATGCTATCCGGCAGAAGAAGCCTTGACACAAGAAGAATACCGGGGCCGGTTACTGGTTTATCCGCACCATTTCTGGCTTTTGGAAAAAGACCAGGAAATCCTGGCCTTCATAAATGGTCCCGTCACCCCCATCGATCATATTACCGACGAGATGTACCAGAATCCCGCTCTCCACCGGGAAGACGGGACATGGCAGGCCATCCTGGGGATAAACACTTCACCAAAGCATCAGGGAAAGGGATATGCCTCCCAAATTATGAAGCAGGTGATAAGGGATGCCCAGGCACAAGGACGAAAAGGGTGTGTATTGACCTGTAAACCGGAGCTGATTGCTTACTACGAGAAGTTTGGCTTTTGTAACCGAGGAAAGTCCTCATCTGCCCTTGCCGGCCAGACCTGGTACGACATGGCCTTGCTTTTCTAAAAATAAGAACCACAAAAAGCCCTTAGCTATGAGTTACTACCCACAGCTAAGGGCTTGTCTATATGGATTTCTTTCGCCACACAACCGCTTGTCAATCATTCTGTAACCCATAAACCACCGGATTGCAAGAATAATGGCTCTTGTATGGCTGTTGGTAAATTGTTTGTATATTTCGCCCCTCTGAGTCCAAGGAAACGGTAGGGGTGAGTCCACCTTCA
>DSTMR04002__coassemble_1621_pt1 | contig 13290 bp, 10 predicted proteins | sample DSTMR04002__metabat2_high_PE_036 | metagenome-assembled genome bin DSTMR04002
TCGACTGCGATTACTACCGTTTTCTCCAGGGGGACCCCGCAGCGGTGAACGCCTTCCAAAACGACTATATGGCGGCTTACAGCTGGGCGGAAATCCGCAACGCGGAGCTCGGCTTTAAAATGAAATAGGGAAATGGATGAAAATCCAGCGCGGGAGAAGGCGCTGGATTTCTTTTTTCTGGAAGTGGACTTTGACTTGTTGCGCTTTTGTTGCGTTGGGGTTGCTATACTGTGTGTGAAGAGTGAGGGAAGAGGGGGATGGCATGACGATCCTGTTGGTAGACAGCGACAAACGGGCGCTGGACAGGGAGGCCCAGCGGTTGTCCAGGCGGCAGTCGGGCATTGTGGTCGTGCTGCACAGCAGCGCGGCGGACGCGGAAAAGTTTGCCATGCACCACGATGTGGACATTGTGTGCGTCCGGGAAAAGCTGGATGAGATGAGCGGCCATGAGCTGGTCCGGCGGATCCTCCGGTTCCGGCCCACGGCAGAGTGCCACGTCCTTGGCCCAGAAGAGGACATTCCCTTTGGGGGGATGTCCGGTCGGGAGTGGAAGCCACTAGAAACCGAAGCAAACGAATTTGTTTCCCCCCAGGAGGAGAATACAATGGTTGGAGCGCTGGTCAACAGAATGGAAGCAAAGCCCTTGGGGCGTCACTACTCCTTTGCGAAAACAGAAAGGGAAGGGGATTTACCTATGACAAAACACGAACTGCGCGGCTTGGGTAGAAGGCAGCTGCTGGAGCTGATGCTGGAGCAGGGAAAAGAGATGGAATCCAGCAAAGCTGCCTATGAGAAAGATTTGGACTTCCTCAAATCGGAGCACGAGCGGGACCTGGAATACTTAAAAGCGGAGCATGAAAAGGAGACAAGCCAGCTGAAAAAGGAGCTGGAGCAGGCCAAGGCCGCTATGAAGGAACAGGCGAACAGCGTCAACGAGGCGGGTTCCAAAGAGCTGGAAGCCCAAAAAAGCCAATTCGAACAGACAGTGGAGTCCCTGAAGGCCCGGCACCAGCAGGATCTGGAAGATCTGAAAGAAGAACACAAGGAGGAGACCGCCCATCTGCGGGAGGAGCTGGAGCGGGCGAAAAAATCCCTGGAAAAGCGGGAGATCGCCCTCAATGAGGCAGGCTCCATCGCGGTGGCAGCCTTGCAGATCAACGGCGTGTTCGAGGCGGCCCAGGCCGCCAGCCAGCAATATATTGAGAATATCCGCAGCCTCAGCGACCGGCAGGCCGCCATCTGCGCTCAGCGGGACATGGAAAACCGGGTGGAGGTGGAGCGCAAGCTCAAGGAGGCCGAAGAGAAGTGCGCTGCCATGGAGTACGCCAGCAAGCGGAAATGCGAGGCCATGGAGCAGGAGGCAAAGCAGAAGTCAGAGGCCTATTGGACCGAGGTCTCCCGGCGGCTGCAATCCTTCTATGAAAACCATCGGGAGCTCAAGAGGTTGCTGGATTTCGGCACGCCCGGCACCCAGTTTTAACCATGGCAATCAAAGAAAAAGCGTCCCCTGTTCTGCCTACGGTCCAACAGCTGGAAGCAGAGCTGAAGCGGGAAAAGTACCGGGGACGTTATTGGAAAATGCTGCGGGGCACCGTAGCCGTACTGGTGGTGGTTGCCGCCGCCGCTGTGCTGATTTCCAACCTGCTGCTGCCTATTCTGCGGATCTACGGCTCTTCTATGACCCCCACCTTGGTCAATGGGGATCTTGTGGCTGCGGTGCGCAATGGGACATACCAGCGAGGGGACATAATCGCCTTCTACTACAACAACAAAATCCTGGTGAAACGGGTGATCGGCATGCCGGGAGAATGGGTGGACATAGACGAAAGCGGCACTGTGACCATCGACGGTGAACCCCTGGAGGAGCCCTATCTGACGGAAAAAGCCTTGGGGGAGTGCGACATCGAGCTGCCCTATCAGGTGCCGGAGGGCCGGTACTTTGTGATGGGGGACCACCGCAGCGTCTCCAGCGATTCCCGCAGCAGCCAGGTTGGCTGCGTTTCGGAAGAACAAATTGTGGGGAAACTGCTGTTCCGCCTTTGGCCTTTTGACGAATTCGGCCCCATTGAGTGAGAGCCGTGGACTGGAAAGGAGGGCTTTCATGAAACCGCAAGACGAAAACAGAAAGCTCCGGGAGTACATCCGGCAGAGCAAACAGCGCAGGCGTTGGCACAGGCTCACTGCAGTTCTGGCAACGGCAGCAGCGGTGCTTACCTTTTGCGTGATGGTTCTGCCAGCGGTCACATTGGAAAATACCCCCCAGGCGTTGGCCTGCCAGCTGGACCTGCACACCCACACGGACAGCTGCTACGATGAGGAGGGCGAGCTTGTCTGCGGTTATGCAGACTTTGTAGCCCACACCCACGACAGCTCCTGCTATGGGGAGGACGGCACGCTGATTTGTCCCCTGGAGGAGAGAAAGCCCCACACCCACATGGAGTCCTGCTACCAGGAGACAGAGGTCTTGGTCTGCGGCCGGGAGGAAACCCAGGGCCACACCCACACCGAGGCCTGCTACGAGACCCAGCTGGTCTGCGGTCAGGAGGAAGGCCAAGGTCACACCCATACAGGGCATATCCACACGGAGGAGTGTTACACCGTTGGGGAAACGCTGGTCTGCACAAACACAGAACCGGACCATGTCCACACGGAAGAGTGCTATGAGACGCAGCGGGAGCTGACCTGCACCCAGGACACCGGCTGCTACGACGCGAATGGGAACCTGGTCTGTGGCCTGGAGGAAACCCAGGGCCACACCCACACCCAGGCCTGTTACGAGACCCAGCTGGTGTGCGGTCAGGAGGAAAGCCAGGCCCACACCCACACAGACAGTTGCTATGAGGTCCGGCAAGAGGTGGTTTGCGGGCAGGAGGAAGTGATCCTCCACACCCACACCGAGAACTGCCGGGATGAGGAAGGAAACCTGACCTGCGGCATGGTGGAAATCAAGGAGCACGTCCACGACGAAACATGTCTGCCGGAGACCACCTCAGAACCGGAGGACATTTCCCAGACGGAGGACTCTTCCTCGGAGGAAAGCCAGACGGAGGAAGGACAAGAGACGGTTTCCCAATCCGGCACCAGCTGGGCTACAGTCTCCAAGCCGGGGTACGAGCCTGCGGAGGAAAATGGCGTGGCCCTCTTTTCCGCCAATGCCCTTTTGGCGGCGCCCCGCGCGGAAGAAGGCTATGACTTCGCAGATAATATCACTAGCGTTACCGTAGCAAAGGAGCAGAACGGCCAGTGGGTGCCCGGCACGGCCTTTACCGTGGGAGACAAGGTGCAGGTGGTTATCGCATATAGTATTCCTGCGGATATAGTTACTAAGGAAAACAAGGTGATTTACTACCAGCTGCCCCAGGGAATCGGCCTAACCGAAAAGGAGACGGGAGATGTCACCATAGGAGACCAGGTCGGGGACATACACCATCACCACTTCCGGGCTCATTACGATTACGTTCCAGGACAACTTTGCCGACGGAAGAGCCTTTGAGGGCAGCATCCAATTTCAAGGCACGGTAGATGCATCTGGGGAAGGTGAAGAAGATACCATCATTTTCGGAGGAGAAGGCGGTACGATCACTGTGGAGCCCGATGCCGGAGATACGGATCTTTCCATCACCAAAAGCGGAACATATGACTCAGCTAACGAAAAAATACACTACACCGTTACGGTGAGCAGCGAACAAGGCAGCGATGGCCCCATCACAGTAAACGATAAATTTTTAAGTGGAGGTGCTACCTGCGACAATAACATAGGGATTACAGGACCTGACGGCCCAGTGAAGAATGCCGAGATAACTTATCAGAATGCCAAGCCACACTTCACTATCTCCGAGCTGCCAGCGCTGGAAGCTGGAGAGAGTTATAGAATTACGTACACGGCCACGGTAAATCTGGAGAATACTGGCACAGAGGATGGTTCCCTGACTGTGAGCAACCGTGTGGAAGCTAAGGACCAGACAAACACTGTATATGCTATCTCTGATGTCCTGGTTTCCGAAGCGAGAATCGAGAAAACGGGGGTGTACAACCCCTCCACCAGAGAAGTGGTGTGGACGGTGTACATCTATAACCCCCATGGGTATAACTTGGAGGGAAAAACACTCAGCGACACCATGACCTGGACCTACGGCGGAACCACCGAAACGCAGGAAATTACATCGGCCACGCTGACACCCTACACCGGGGAAAAGCCGGGTGGTTCGGTGACGATAAAACTTCCCTACGAATTCCCTGAGAATTCTACGCAGAGCTACATCCTTACGTATACAACATCCCTCCCGAAGGGTGCAGACGCGGGCGCGGACTTGTCTGTCACCAATACGGCGTGGCTGGGTAACTGGAAGGCCGTGTACACCATCGATGGCACTGTGCCGGGGGAAACCGGCCTTGTGAAGGCATTTACCGGCCAGGGAGATGGGGACGCTGTAGAGAGCGATTTGAACTGGTCATCCATCATCACCTTCCCGCAAAATACTTTAGCCAACGAGAATCTCGATACGATTTCCTATGTGGACATTATCATGGATGCCATTGATGAGGATTCGCGGCTGGAAGCTGGCACGCACTACACCACACGGGAGCTGCTGCAACAGCTGGTTGTAGCGCCGGTGGAGGGATACAACCAGCAGGATCCGCTGAAATATAGAACGGACTACACCATACAGGTGGTCACGGTGGCGGATTTCCAAGCGACACTGGGAGAAGCCTACTACAACGCCACTGGGGTCGGCTATGTTTTTGAGAGAGTGGCTTTTGACCAACTGTTTGGGGGCTTCTCTTATGAAGAAGAAACGTTTAAATTCATTTGGTCCGACTTAGATGAGGTCGGGACAGATACTCCAATCGCCATGGTCGCTGTAGAATTTACGGGGTCTGCCCTTGAGAAGGTAAACAATGCCGGGCAGATATCCATTTCCTACTCTACCCACTACGACCTGAGCGAAGTAACCGGGAACGGGACGTATACCCTCGCAAACGGCGGGCGGACACCCAGCAACAGCGCCGCGGCGAACACAGAGACAGCGCTGCTTGCCCAGCTCAACAAACAGGTGAGCACCATTGGCGGCCACGACTATGCCCTGGAATCCGACGTCTATACGGATGGCCAAGTGGAAATCGATGTGGGCGATACCGATGGCAACATTTACTACCGCATTTTGCTCTACAACTTTGGGGATGAAATCTCCTTGCAGGACAGTATGTGGGCAGAGCAAAATGGCGGGAATATATCGGTTGACAGCATCCGGGTTTACGACCCCATTACCGGCAACCTTTTGAAAACGCTGGAAATTTGGGGCGTTGACGGTCACTTTGGTAAAGTAAATGGTCATTACGGTGAATACAACCTGAAAAACTTAGGGGCTTACAGGGGCTATATTATCGGCTTGTATTACCACGTTGACGTGAGCGCCCAGGTAGCCGAGGGGGAAACCGAAATTATCACGAACACCGTGGAGTGGATCGGAGTTGACGACGATTCCGCTACGGCCCAGGTCACCAACAGCGGTGCTACCCTGGAAAAGACGGGAGAAGCCTTGGAAGACGGTCTTGTGCGATATTACGTGACAATCAATCCCAGCGGACGAGACCTTCTGGAAAATGGGAGTACGCTGACACTGACAGATACGCTGACGCTCTCGGCGAACTCCGCAGCAGCGACCTTCCTCCCGGAAACGGCGAAGCTGTATCGCTATGACGCAGCAGCGGAAAACAACCTGGGGGAAGACATATCGGAAAGGCTCTCCCTGACCTATGAGGAGGAGACCCACACTATAACCTTTACCCTGCCGGACCAAGTGGCCTGTGTGGTGGTGTACGAATATGAAATCACGCGGGGGACTGCTGCCGGAAATATCGACGTCTCGAACACAGCCCAGCTGACGGGTGTGGCGACCACTGGTTCCGGAAGCGAACTTGTGCTTACGGACCAATCCTCTGGGGCCACTGTAAACTCTGCCACGCTGAGAATCTATAAGCACGAGGCGGGCAGTATCAACGCACTTTTGCCCCAAGCGCATTTTACTTTGGAACGTTACGAACAGAATGCGGGCGGCGCATATGAATGGACACCCAGCACGCTGACTGCCTTGGGTGAAGATGGTTCGTTTATTGTGGAGGAAACCGGATATATAGAGCTGAACTTCCTTGCCCACGCAGGCACAGGCTCCCTGTACAATACTCTCTACCGGCTACAGGAAACCCAAGCCCCCGAGGGGTATGCTGCAGAAGAAGGGTATCGTTACTTTGTGTGGATGGAGCAAGGAAAAGACGAGGCCGGTACTTATGCCGCTATGCAAGAAGCAGATGCTTGGCCAGAGGGCATAGAGGAAGGGGAGGTGACCTTCATCGCCTATAGCACAAACGGGGCCATCTATGTCCCCAATGAACCTCTCACCACTTCCATCACGGTGGAAAAACAGTGGCAAGGAGCGGAAGGCACAGAGCTGGAGGAGGGGGAACACCCTGATGAGGTGAAAGTCACCCTCTACCAGCAGACTGCCGAAGGAGAGCCTGTGCAATATGGCGACCCCGTTATGCTCACAGCTGACAAGAACTGGGGGTACACCTGGGAGCAGCTTCCCAAGGAGGTGGACGGGCAGGCCGTCACCTACACTGTAGTGGAAACCCCTGTCGCGGGCTGGGACGCCTCTTACACCTATCCGGAAGGCGGCGATGAAACCGTCGGCGTCCTGGAGGGGACCATCCAAATTATCAACACAAAGCATTCTTCCTTCACGCTGCCGGCGACCGGCGGCGTAGGACCCACCCTCGTTGCAATCGCAGGGGTGCCCCTGGTGGGGGCGGCCGGCGTTGTATATTGGAATCTGCGGCGCAGACGCCGGAGAGGGGGGAAGGGCCCATAAGCAAACCCCTCGCAAAGTGTCAAAAATGTATCGCAAGTGAGTACCAAAACCGAAAGGAGAAAACAACCATGAAAAAAGCAAGAAAACTGACAGCGGTCCTGCTGTCCCTGGTCATGCTGTTGGTGCTGGTTATCCCGGCTTCCGCCGCGGTGAATTATTCCATCACCATTCAAAACAACAAAGAAGGCCATACCTACGAAGCCTATCAGATCTTCGCCGGCACCGTGTCCAGCGATGACCCTACGGCTGGCAATGTGCAAGGCCCCATGCTGGGTGACATCACCTGGGGCAGCGGCGTGGATGAAGCCCGCCATGCTGAATTGCTGGCCGCTCTGCAAGCGGATGCAACTATCGGAGTTCTTGAGGGGATGCGGGATGCAGCCGATGCCGCCGCTGTCGCCGCCGCTCTGGACGGCGCAACTGCTGAAATTGCAGCAGCCTTTGCAGATGTGGTGTCTGACTACCTTGCCAAAACTCCAACCCGTGATACCAATATAATGACGGCAGGCACCTATGTCATCGAAGGCCTCCCCGCCGGCTACTACCTGGTGAAAGACAAGGACGGCAGCCTGCAAGGCGAAGCCGATACCGCCACCGATTACATTGTCCAGGTGCTGGGCAACGTGACCATGGAGCCCAAGGACAGCGGTATCCCCACCTTGGAGAAGAAGGTAGCGGAACAAGGCAAAGGAGACGAAGGAAAGTATAACCTGGACGGCGGATATGGCAGGTACTACAATGACGTAGCCGACTGGAATATTGGCGACCGTGTTCCCTTTAAGCTCATTGGTTCCATTCCCGATATGGACGCTTATGATACCTATCAGTATATTTTCCACGATACCATTTCTACAGGCTTAAGGCTGGATATGGGTAGCTTTGACGTCTATGTGGCTCAAGAGAAAAATCAAGACCCAGTGGCGCTCGGCTGGGCAGAGATTCCCGCTGCGAATTATGAGCTTACAGAGACGGCAGATGGTTTTACTCTTGCGATTGATAATTTGAAAGAGTTTCCGTATGTTAATGGAGAGGGAAGAAAGTACATTTTGGTTTTCTACGACGCGGTGCTGAACGAAGACGCTGTGATCGGCTTGGACGGTAACCCCAACACCGCTTACCTGGAATTCTCCAATGACCCCAACGGAGATGGCACCGGGCAGACTGAAGATGACAAGGTTATCGTGTTCACCTACGAGCTGGACGGCACCAAGGTGGACGGTGAGGATGAGACTACCAAGCTAGAAGGCGCACAGTTTGTGCTTCTCAACGGCGCGAAATCCGAAGCTGCTGTGGTTGTGGGTGGCAAAGTCACTGAGTGGATTAAGTTTGGAACACAAGCAGATGGCACAGAATTGGAAATCCCCACAACTTATGAAGGGTGGACAGCATTGGCACAGCAACACACTGGCTTGATCCTCACCTCCGCCGCAGACGGCACCTTCAAAATCGCCGGCCTGGACGACGGCACGTACTTCCTTCGTGAAATCCAGGCCCCCAACGGCTACAACCTGCTGGAAGACGATGTGCAGCTAGTCATCACCGCTGACACTGCCAACGGGCAGGAATGGGATGGCGACCCCGCAACCGCCCTCAGAGGTCTGAACATGACCTTCAATGTGGTGGATGCTGAAGAGGTTCCTACCGAGGTTGAGGGTGTCCTTGTAGGTGGTACCGTGGGAATCACCGTAGAGAACAACCAGGGCGCCACCCTTCCCGAGACCGGCGGCATGGGCACCACTTTGTTCTACATCATCGGCGGCCTGCTGGTGGTGGGCGCCGGCGTCCTGCTGGTGGTCCGCATCCGCATGAAAGCCCACAACGAGTAATTACAAAAACATAATGTAAACCCTTAATTCGTTCTGCTGCGCCGGGAGTCCCTCTCCCGGCTGCAGCAGTAAGGAGAGCCCTTCATGAAGAAACAAGCTTCCAAGAAAAACAGAATGACCCTCATACTGTTGCTGGCAGTGCTTCTTGCAGGGCTGTCCTTGCTGCTGTACCCCTTCGTGGCCGATTATTGGAACTCTATGCACCAGTCCCAGGCCATCGCCTCCTACCAGGAGACCGTGGCGGACATGGACGATGAAACCTACGAAGCCCTGTGGCAGGCGGCGGAGGACTATAACAGCGGGCTCCTTGGCAACGCCAACCGGTTCCAGCCCACCCAGGAGGAGCACCAGCGCTATGAAGAGCTGCTGGACGTGTCTGGCAGCGGTGTCATGGGCTATGTGGAGATTCCCAGCATCGACGTCTCCCTGCCCATCTACCACGGCACCAGCGAAGAGGTGCTGCAAGTGGCGGTGGGCCACATCGAAGGGTCCTCCCTGCCGGTGGGCGGCGAGAGCACCCACTGTGTGATTTCCGGCCACCGTGGCCTGCCCTCCGCCCGGCTGTTTACCGACCTGGACCAGCTCACCGAGGGGGACATTTTCACCCTGCGGGTGCTGGACGAAACCCTGACCTACGAGGTGGACCAGATCCATGTGGTGGAGCCGGACGACATCACCCTGCTGGAAATTGTGGAGGGGGAGGACCTGTGCACTTTGGTCACCTGCACGCCCTACGGGGTCAACTCCCACCGGCTGCTGGTGCGGGGCCACCGGGTGGAGAACCGGGAGGACGGTGTGATGCGCATCATTGCGGACGCCATGCAGATCGACCCGCGGTTTGTGGCCCCGGTGATTGGAGCGCCCATTTTGCTGGCGGCCCTTCTGGTGATGATTCTGCGGCCGCTGCGGCGGAGAAAACGAAAGAGGTGATCCCATGAAGTGGAAAGGAATCTTGGGACGGGCGGGGGCCTTTGCCGTCCTTGTCCTGCTGGCCTGCGCCCTGGCTGTGAATGCCGTGGCCCAAGCCATCGACCAGGACAGGGAGAGCACGCTCACACTGTCTTTTGGGGAGAGCGGGGAAGGCTTTCCGGAAGTGGAGTTTTCCCTCTACCGCGTGGCGTCCCTTACGGAGGAGGGGGAGTATGCCCTGACGGGAGACTTTGCCCAGTATCCCGTCTCTCTGGAGGACTTGGACAGCTCCGGCCTGCGCAGCCTGGCCCAGACCTTGGACGCCTATGTGGCCCGGGATACGCTTACACCCCTGCTCTCCCAGGAAACCGGTGCGGACGGCAGGGTTTCCTTTGATGGCCTTTCCCCGGGGCTGTACCTGGTTTTGGGGGAGTCCTACACCCAGGATAACACGGTATACACCCCCAGCCCCCTGCTGTTCTATTTGCCCGGCCAGGGGGAGGACGGGAGCTGGGAGCACGAGGTGACAGCCTCCTGCAAATTCGACCAGGAGGAAATCACAGATACCGCCGTTTCCCGCAAGGTACAGAAAGTGTGGAAGGACGACGGGAACCAGTCCAAGCGGCCGGAGCTGGTGTTTGTCCAGCTGCTGGAAAACGGCGCCGTGGTGGACACGGTGGCTCTCAGCGAGGAGAACAACTGGGAGTACACCTGGGAGAATTTGGACGCTTCCTCCCGGTGGCAGGTGGCGGAGACAAACGTCCCCGATGGCTACACCGTCACCGTGACCCAGGAGGGAACCCTCTTTGTGGTGACCAACACCTATCCCGGCAAGACGCCGTCCAAGCTCCCACAGACGGGCCTGCTGTGGTGGCCGGTGCCGCTGCTGGCCTGCGCGGGGCTCGCTTTGATGATTGCAGGCGCTGGGGCGCGGCGCAGAGGGAGAGGCTCCCATGAAAAGTAAAACGCGGATGGGGAATATCCTGCTGGCGGCAGGGGCGCTTTTCCTGGCGGCGGCGCTGCTGCTGACAGGGAGCAACCTGTATGAGGCGTACCAGGCGGGGCAAGCCTCGGAGTGCCTTTCCCAAGAGGTTTCCAGCCGGATCGAGAGCCAGTCTCAGGATGCGGACTCTCTCTCCCAGGCCGCCTTGGCCGGAGGGGAGGAGGAAACGCCGGAGTACCTCCGCAACCCGGAGATGGAAATGCCCGTGGAGGAAATCGAGGGCAACGGGTATATCGGCCTGCTGGAGATCCCGGCTTTAGGGCTGTCCCTGCCGGTGATGAGCGAATGGAGCTACCCTAACCTGAAGCTGGCCCCCTGCCGGTACAGCGGCTCAGCCTACGCGGGGAATTTCACCATAGCCGGCCACAATTACAGCACCCACTTTGGCCCCATAGGGGGGCTGAACGCCGGGGATTCCATCACCTTCACCGATATGCAGGGGAACTGCTTTGCCTATGAGGTCCAGGTGGTGGAAACGCTGGAGGCCACCGCGGTGGAGGATATGGTCAGCGAGGAGTGTGACTTGACGCTGTTCACCTGCGATTTGAGCGGGGAGTCCCGGATTACCGTGCGATGCCTGCGGGTGTAAGAGCCTTGCCCATTTGACAGAAGTCACACATGTGCGATACAATACAACAGATCCAAAAACGCCAAGCGTACGGAGAACCAGCACCAGGAAAACGGAGGCCGGACTCCCAGCTTTTTTCCCTCCCGCAGCATCTTCTCCCGGCGCAGAGCTTTTGGGAGATGAACTGGAGCGTAGGTGGAGAAAAACGCCTCTGTGGGTGTGTGCAGCAAGTCCAAGAAAATCGTTTTAGAAGAGATGGCAAAGGGATGCTTTGCAAAGCGTTTCTCTGTACGTCTCTTCTGTCAATGTCATGCATTTGGATTCATCTTCACCGTGCCTTGGAACCTAGCCTTCCTGTGTTGCTGGCCTGTTTCGGCCGGCATATTCCCCTTCTCCAGTGCTGCCTGTGTCACAACCGTTCCTGCCTCTGAAGGCCCTTGCAGTGGATGGCTGGGGAACCGCATGGGTGGAAGAGGTGAGGGGGCATTTTTTGGATGTTACAAAGCTTTCCCGCCAGGACTGTATTGGCCCACACACCCGGGGAAGGGCTGCCCCAAGGACGGCGGGAGAGGGCTTGGGGCAGGTCGGTCTGCAACAAGAAACGCGTGTGTAATGCCAGTCAATCTGGAAAGGAGAAACGAAACATGGGTCTGTTGAAAAATTTAGGCGGCGCGGTAGCCTCTGGCTTGATGGGCAACTTGAGCGAAATGTCCCCCGAGGCGCTGACGCAGGAGTACGGCATGTACCTGATGGACGGGGAGACCATCATCACCGGCTTTAAGTTGGTGCGGGACGTGATTATCGTCACGGACAAGCGCATCATTGATTTTGACAAGCAGGGCGCCACAGGCGCCAAGATGCGGGTGGACTCCATCAACTTGAGCTCTATTTTCCACGTGTCCGCAGAGACGGCCGGCTTCGGCGCCGACGACAGCGAAATCAACATCCGCTACATCACCAGCCCCTACTTCAAGTGCAGCGGCGGCGTGGACGTGGCCGAGAAAACCTTGGAGTTCCCCAAGAAGTACAACGTCCAGCCCCTGTACAAGTACCTCCAGGAGATTGCCTACCAGAACCACGAGGCACTCAACGGGTAAGGCGCGGAATATAAAAGAATGGGAAATGAGAAACGGAGTATGAACGAGGAACCACAGACATCTTTTTGGGAAAAGCTGCGGCATGTTTTGCGGCCCCACTTGCTGGTGGCAGTTTTGGTGGCTTTTCTGGTGGGCATGGGAGTTTCTCCCCTGCTGACAGATACCCAAGGTAAAGTGGAGGCGGCCTACTCTTCTGGAGTGGAAGAGGGGCAGAGCACCGCGGAAGCCTCCTACCAATCTCAGCTTGCGGAGCAAGAGGAGGAGTTTTCTTCCCAGCTATCCCAGCAGGAGTCGGATTGGGAAAGCCAAGCCCAGGAGGAGTACAACAACGGCTACAGCGCCGGCTATGACGAAGGCTACAAAGAGGGATACGCCCAGGGACAGAGCGAAGCGCAGGAAGAAATCTCCCGCCTGGAAGAGGAAATCGCCGCCTACGAAGAGGAGCAATCCTCCGTGCAGGCTTCCCAAAGCGGCGGGGTCTACCAGGGTTCCTCTTACACAGGGGAGAGTTTTTTGGACTACGAAACAGAGCCCCAGGGCGGCACGGTGTATTGGACGCCCAACGGGAAGTCCTACCACACCTCCGAGAATTGCCCAACTTTGAGCCGATCGAAAACCATCCTAAGCGGAACAATCGATGCGGCCATCTATACCGGTCACGGGGACCCTTGTGACGTGTGCCACTGAGAAAAACCTGGGTTGGAGAATGCCCCCAGTTGGCTGGGCAGGCCGGAAGCACCTCAATAGCTGAGAGTGAAAAGAACGGCCAAGGATTTGGCCCTGGTTGCTGTGGGGAAGGATAGACGGTAAAAGTTGTCTTTTCCTAAGGCGGCAGAAAAAGTGGAAAAATGGGAAAAAGGACTTGCATGCAAGTCCTTTTTTTGTCTCCCAAAAACCATTCGCTGTCATCCCCGGTATATGCTTTGGTTCTTTCTGCAAAATACTGATTAAATGAGCCAAACTGGTACATACCAGTTCTTTTCGTCCACAGGCAACAGATCGTTTGCCATACAGACCA
>DSTMR04002__coassemble_1658_pt1 | contig 12991 bp, 8 predicted proteins | sample DSTMR04002__metabat2_high_PE_036 | metagenome-assembled genome bin DSTMR04002
AGTACTTGTAGGTGCAGCTGTAGTTGCCCACATCCACCACAAAGTACAGGTCATACCCACGCACCGAGCTCTCCAAAATGCCCTTGCCGTCCCCCGAAGAGAACCGGGGGCAGCTGCAGCCAATGCGGAAAGTGTCCACGTCCATGCCAGCCCGCCGGGCCCACCGAAGCAGATGGGCTTCAATTTTCTGGGCAAGCTCCTCCGCACCCTCCAAAGCCACAATGCCCAGAGGGGCCACACGGTTTTCAGGACTGAAAAAATTCTGAGCTGATTGTTCCATAACGCAGCCGTTCCTTTCTTTTCCCGTTTTTCTCTCAAACTCACGCCGCTTGCGGCGGGTTTCCCGCCTGTTTCTTAATAAAAGCTTAACATAGATTCTGGTGCGTTTCTACAAAATTTTTTCTCTTTTTTCATTTTTGCCGTACCTACCAATTTTTCCCCTAATTTTTAACCACTTTTGTCAGGGAATGTCTTGTTTTCCCTGAGAAACTAAGTCTTGTCCCTACCGGGAGAGGGGGAAGGCAATGTGGTTGTAGGAGATACCTCCTACCAAAAGCTTGTCCCCACCGGGAGAGAGGGGAAGACTTCGCCCTCTCAGGGCGCCGCCGTCTCCAGCACCTGGCTGTCGTAGGGGGCAAGCTCCACTTCGGCAAGGGGCGCGTCCTCCCCAAAGAGAGTATACCCAGCAGGCAGGGTCACTTTCTGGGGCTCTCCGGAAAAATTCTGCAAGAACACATACCGGCGGCCGTCCCCTTCCCGCAGGCAGGCCTCCACGCCCTCCGGCAGCTCCACCGGCAGGGCCCGCTCCAGCGCCAATTCCTCCGCCAACTTCTTGTAGAAGTCCTGGTAGAACCCGTCCTCCGCGAAAGAGGCCACATAGTAGGCCTGGCCCTTCCCGTAGGCGTGGACGGTCAAAGCCGGCTCCCCTTTGTAGAAGTCCTGGCCATAGGTTCCCAGCACCTGGGCCCCCTGGGGATGGATCAGGGCGCACAGATCTTTCAGGCGGTACTCCCGGCCATCCTCCAGGCACAGGGCGTTTTCCTCCTGGTCCCACAGGGCGTCCGTGGCTTCGTTCCAAAGGCCGAACACCTCCCGGAGGCCGTCGCCGGGCCAGCCGCCCAAGTAGCACAGGTCGTTTTCGTCCACAATGCCCGTGTGGTAGGTGCCCACCAGCGTGCCGCCCCCGGCCACAAAGTCCCGCAGTTTCTGGGAGAATCCGGCCCGCAGCAGGTACAGCATGGGCGCCACCACCAGTTTGTACCCGGCAAGGTCGCAGGTCTCATCCACCACGTCCATGGGCACGCCCAAGCGCCACAGGGCCTGGTAGTGGGCCAGCACCTGCTCTTTGTAGTGCAGCCCCAAGTTCCGGGGGCCTTGGGCGTCCTCCATGGCCCACTGGTTTTCCCAATCGTAGAGCACCGCCACCTGGGGGTGCACCTGGCTGCGGCTTACGGCGTCCAGCTTCTCCAGCAGCCGGCCCACCTCTGCCACGTCTTGGAACTCCCGGGTGTCGGTGCCGCCGTAGTGGTCCACCACGGCCCCGTGGAATTTCTCAAAGGAGCCCCGGCTCTTCCGGAATTGGAAATACTGCACGGAGTTGGACCCATGGGCCACCGCCTGCAGGGAAGCCATCCGGTGCATGCCCGGTTTTTTCAGCTTGGACACCGGCCACCAGTTGGTGGTGCTGGGAGCGGACTCCATCAGCAAAAAGGGCTGTTTTTTCATGGAGCGCATAATGTCGTGATACAGGGCGTAGTCCGCCGCCAGCCGGGCGTTGTTTCCGCCCCGCCACTGGGGATAGCTGTCCCAGGAGACCACATCCACCAGGTCCTTCATCTTCCAATAGTCATACCCATCGTAATAATACATAAAGTTGGTGGTCACGGGGATTTCCGGGTTTACCCCTTTCACCGCGTCCCGCTCTGCCCGCAGGAAATCCGTGGCCTGGTGGGAGACAAACCGCTTCCAGTCCAGCACCTGGGCAAACACGCTGCCCTCCCCCTGGGGCACCGGGGCTTGAATCTGCTCCCAGTCGGTGATGGTGTGGCTCCAGAAAGCGCTCCACCAGGCGTGGTTCAAGTTGTCCAAAGTGCCGTACTTCTCCTTGAGCCACCGGCGGAAAGCCGCCTGGCACTGGGGGCAGTAGCAGGCCCCCTCATATTCGTTGGACAGGTGCCACAAGATCACCCCCGGGTGGTGGGAAAACCGCTGGGCCAAAGCCGTGTCCATCTGCCGGACTTTCTCCCGGTACACGGGAGAGGTGTAGCAGTGGTTGTGCCGGCCGCCGCTGGGATCCCTGCGGCCATCGGGCCGCACCCGGCGGATTTCCGGATATTTCTCGCTCATCCAAATGGGCTTTGCCCCCGAGGGGGTGGCCAGCACGGTGTACACCCCGTTTTCATACAGGCGGTCGATTATCGCTTCCAGCCAGTCAAAGTCGTAACGGCCCTCCTCCGGCTCCAGCCGGGCCCAGGAGAAGATTCCCAGGGACACGCAGTTGATATGGGCCTCCTTCATCAGGCGCACATCCTCCTCTAAAATGTCCGGCCGGTCCAGCCACTGGTCAGGGTTATAGTCTCCTCCGTGGAGCAAATGGGGAAATTTTGGCGTCAACGGATGCATGGTTGTTCCTCCCTTATGTTCCTTCCCGGCGATACACCGGGCAAATCCGCCTCCATTGTACTCCCTTTTGCCCTTTTTGAAAAGGGGGCCCGTGGCCGGGCAGGACAAGCCGCCCTCTTGCCTGCGGCAAGGGCGGGGGGTTGCACCCCGGGCAAGCCGCTTTCTTGCCTGCGGCAAGGCCAGGGAGTGAGTACTTTCGTTCGGTGGAAACACGCACGTGTGAGGGAATGGTACACAGGTCTGCACGCCTAGCGGCGGGGAGGAGTTGTCCCTTCTTAAAACTCGTTGCGGGGGAGGCCTCCCCCGCTCCCCCCGGGAGGGGGCTGTGCCCCCTTCCATCCCCCCTAAGGGGGGCTCTGCCCCCTGGGACCCCCGAACGGGGGGAGGTATCCCCCCTACCCCCCTCTTACGGGCCGGGTGGCCCCGGCGGGACAGGCCGCCCTCTTGCCTACGGCAAGGGCGGGGGGTTGCACCCCGGGCAAGCCGCCTTCTTGCCTACGGCAAGAGCGGAAGTTCCGTTCCTGCAGCTGGGCGGGAACACGCCAATATGCATGGAAAACCCACATTGTCCGCGCGCCTGGCGGCGGGGAGGAGTTGGCCGTTCTTAGGACTCGCTGCGGGGGCGGCTTCCCCCACACCCCCCGGGAGGGGGCTCTGCCCCCTGGCCCCCCGAACGGGGGGAAGTGTCCCCCCTCCCCCCCTCTTACGGGCCGGGTGCGTGACCGCACGGGGCAAGCCGGCCCGTGGCCGGGCAGGACAAGCCGCCCTCTTGCCTACGGCAAGGGCGGGGGGTTGCACCCCGGGCAAGCCGCTTTCTTGCCTGCGGCAAGGCCAGGGAGTGAGTACTTTCGTTCGGTGGAAACACGCACGTGTGAGGGAATGGTACACAGGTCTGCACGCCTGACGGCGGGGGAAAGTCGTCCACTCTTCAAACTCGTTGCGGGGGAGGCATCCCCCGCACCCCCCGGGAGGGGGCTGTGCCCCCTTCCAACCCCCCTAAGGGGGGCTGTGCCCCCTGGGACCCCCGAACGGGGGGAGGTATCCCCCCTACCCCCCTCTCAAGGGCCGAGACTCTGCCAAGAGTAAAGACCAAAACAAGGCAACAACGCGGGCAGAAAAATCATCGACCCACACCAAGGTTCGCCGCCCTAAAGCGGCGTGCGCGAAATAAAGTTCTTTGCCAAGCTTTCTTTCAAGAAAGCGGTCAAGAAAGCGGGGGGAAGAGAAGTTCTAGGGCGCCTAGGATGCCGGCGTCCTGGCCGCACTGGGCGAAGAGAAAGTCCACAGGCTCCTGGGTGTGGCGGTAGGAGTCAAAGACCCGGCGCACCCGGTCAAAGAGCAGATCTCCCATGTGGATGAGCCCACCGCCGAACACAAAGCAGTCAATGTTCAGCGTCATGTACAAGTTGAATACCCACACCCCCAGATAGAGGGCCATCTGGTCCAGCGCCTTGAGGGCCATAGGATCCCCGGCCCGGGCGGCGGTTTCCAGGTGGCGGGCGTCAATGCGCTCCGGAGAACCGGCCAGCTGCACCATCAGGGTGGGTTCTCCCTGGGCGATCCACTGGCGAATATGGCGGACAATCATCCCTCCGGAGGCGTAGGATTGAATGCAGCCTTGGTTCCCGCAGCCGCAGGGAATGCCCGCTCCCGGGGTGACCAGCGTGTGGCCGCTCTCTCCGGCAAAGCCGTTGCTGCCTCGAAAGAGCTTGCCGTCCAAGATAATGCCGGAGGACAGACCGGTGCTCACGGGGCAGAACAGCATGTGCTGCCGGCCCCGGCCAGCCCCGTGGCGGGATTCCGCCAGGGCGGCGCAGTGGCCGTCGTTGTCCACCTCCACATGCACGCCGGGGAGAAGCTTTTCCAGGCACTCTTTCACCGGGAACCCGTTGAGCGCCGGCAGCATGGCGCAAAGCACCACCTGTCCCTGCGGATAGCGGACCATGCAGGGAAGGCCCACGCCCACCCCTTGCAGCTGCTCCCAAGGGAGGCCCAGCTCCTCCATCTTGCTCTGGAGAACCTCCACAATCCGCCGGAAAAACGCCTCCCCGGACAGGCTGGGGTCTGCGGGGAACTTGGCCTTTCCCAACAGAGTTTTGTCCTCTCCAAACAGTCCCAAGGCCACCTTGGTCCCTCCCACATCGATTCCTGCGTACACACGCATGGCGCCGCACCTTCCTTTTCCATTTGATATAGGCTTATCATACGGGCTTTTTCCCAAAAAGGCAAGGGGGATGCCGGGGAAAGTTTCCTCCCGTTTTCCCGGCAGGAGACCCTGCGCCCCGAGTTTCTCCCCGCCCTGGGACAAAAGAAAAGCGCCGTCCGGGGACAGCGCCTTTTTTCAAACGGAGGACCGCTCCACCAAGGCCCAGGGATAGACCGTGTCCTTCTCCTCCCGGCCGCTGAGCAGGGCCAGAAGCTTGCGGGCCGCCGCGGCCCCCATGTTTTCCTTGGGATGGTCAAAGGAGGTGAGAGGCACCGGAGCCAATTCCCCCAACAGACTGTTGTCAAAGCTGATGATGGCCTTTTCCCGGGGGATGTCCACCCCCCGGGCCTGCAGGGCTTTTTCCACCCGCACCGCCAGCTCGTCGTTGTAACAGACCAGGGCTGTACACGGCTCCAGCCGATCCAAAATCCGGTCTAAGGCGCCCTCTTCCCGCAGCAGGCGCTCCCTCTCCTGGGAATTGTACCAGGCCACGTGGCTGTCCTCCAAAGGCAGGCCGCACTCCAGCAGCCCCTGGGCATACCCCTCATACCGGTGCAGCCCTTGCACGTCGTCGCTTTTCAGGATGGCCCCCACATTCCGGTGGCCCCGGGCGGCCAAATACCGCACCGCCTCCCGGCCGCCGTTGGGATCGTCCATGGTCACGGAGACACAGCCCTCCAGCCCAGGGTACACCCCGTTAAAAAACACCAGGGGAATCCCCTTTTCCTGCAGCTTTTGATAGAGGGGCAGGTTGGGATTGGGCAAAGCGCTCTTGGTGCCCTCCACCAGCAGGCCGTCCACCTGCTTTTCCAGGCACTCCTCCAAAATCCGGCGCTCCTCGTCCACCCGGTTCTGGGTGGCGCCCAAAAGGGGAAAAAAGCCCTCTTCCTCCAGGTTTTCCTTCATGCCCCGGAGAATGGCAGGGAAAATGTACTCGCTGGTAAAGGTGGCGATCACCCCCACCTGCCAGGAGCGCTTGCGGCGAGGCTCTGCCCGGCGCACAAAGGTGCCGCTGCCCTGACGGCGCTCAATGAGCCCTTCCTGCTCCAGCAGGGCCAGGGCCTGGCGCACGGTCTGCCGGCTCATGCCCCATTCCTCCGCCATTTCGTTTTCCCCGGCTAGCTTCTGGCCGTTTGCATACACGCCCCGGAGAATGTCCCCTTTCAGCCGTTCAAACAGCTGCACGTATTTTGCCTTTTCTCTCATCCCAGTTTCCTTTCTGTGCCGGATAGGATCCCTCCTCCAATCCGTTTTACTCCAGCCCGGCCGGCAGGAGCAGGTTCCCAGGGCCCACTCTTCCCTGGGGTATTTTCATCTCTTGTCTCATTGTAGCGGCTCCCTCAAGAGATGTCAAGGCAGGAAATTTCCCTCTTTTTCCCCGGCCCTTTCTCCAGGGGGATCTGCCGCATTCCTGAGGCCTGCCAAGGGCAGCCCTCCTTTCATTCCTCCAGAAAGGCGGCGATCTTTTGATGATACGCCGGACACGCCTTGCGCAGGGAAACCGGACGCCCCTGGGGACCCAAAAAGCAATGGCGGGTTTTGCCCTGGCAGCGCACCACCCCGGTCTCCTGATCCCGCACGGTGTAGGAAAACTCCACCCGGGTGCCGGTGTAAGCCTCCAGCCGGGTTTCAATCTCCACCGTGTCCCCAAACCGGGCCATCGTACGGTAAGTGGCTTCCACCTCCAGCACAGGGCTCATCACCCCCAGCCGTTCCATGGCGGCGTATCCAAACCCGCCCTGGTCCATTAAGAAGGTGCGGGCCTCCTCAAACCAGCGAATGTAGTTGGAGTGGTGGACACAGTCCATCTTGTCCGTCTCGTAATACTGCACTTTGTGCCGGTACAGCACGCTTTTCACAACCAATTCCCCCTTTCCCGCCGGAACAGCGCCCAAAACGCCCGGTGTCCCCTTGGGATTTCTGGGTAGTAGTATAGCACGCTCTCAGGAAAAAAGCACCTGTTTCCCCGGCCAGTCCCGGTTTTTTTCTCCCCAAAGGGCCGGGAAAAAGGAGGAGATTGCCAGGTCCCGGTTTTCCACAAACGATTGATTTTTGTGTGGAAAAATGGTAGTATGATAGGGTACAAACTTTGACGGGGATTTTGCGTTTCGCAAGTTGCGATATATTCTCAAAAATGCTGTAATCCTACTAATTTTCCTATATATTTTTGTAATACAACCCCGTCTTTCCCATGGGGAAGGACAGGGCGCATGGTGGGCTGCCGGACGTGATTGGCGCCCAGGGAAAGGATGGTTGATGGAACAATTATGAAAATTGGTTTGGACGTGGGTTCCACCACATTGAAGTGCGTGGTATACGACCGGCAGGACCAGCCGGTGTATCAGGAGTACGAGCGGCACTACTCCCAGATTCCGGAGAAAGCCTCGGGCATGCTGCAGCGGATTCAGGAGAAGTTCCCGGAGGAAAAGCGGGCCACTTTGTGTGTGTCCGGCTCGGCAGGCATGGGCCTGGCGGAAGATCTGCACATCCCCTTTGCCCAAGAGGTGTACGCCACCCGCACCGCTGTGAAAAAGTACATACCCGATGCGGACGTGGTCATCGAGCTGGGCGGCGAGGACGCCAAGATTTTGTTCCTGTCCGGCTCTATGGAAGTGCGCATGAACGGCTCCTGCGCCGGAGGCACCGGGGCCTTCATCGACCAGATGGCCACTCTGCTCTCCATCACCCCCCAGGAGCTCAACGCCATTGCAGAAAAAAGCCAGCGGTCCTACAGCATCGCCTCCCGGTGCGGGGTGTTCGCCAAAAGCGACATTCAGGCTTTGCTCAACCAGGGCGCCCAAAAGGACGACATTGCCGCCAGCATCCTCACCGCCGTGGTGAACCAGACCATTGCAGGCCTGGCCCAGGGCCGGGAGATTGAGGGCAAGGTGGTGTACCTGGGCGGGCCGCTGACCTTCCTCTCCCAGCTGCGGGCGGCCTTCGACCGCATTTTGGGCCTGGAGGGCGTGTGCCCGGAGAACTCCCTGTACTATGTGGCGGCAGGCGCGGCCCTCTCCAACACCGGCGAGGAGTTCGACCTGGCGGAAATCACCAGCCGCATCGCCCACTACAGCTCCAGCCACAGCTACCAGAGCAGCGCCGCCCTCTTCCACGACGAGGAGGAGTACCAGGAGTTTACCCTGCGCCACCAGAAGGACAGCGTCCCCACCGATGCCCCCCTGCTGGAGGACAAGGTGGCCTATGTGGGCATCGACGCCGGCTCCACCACGGTGAAGGCCGTGGCGGTCAACTCCAAGGAGGAGATACTCTTCTCCCGCTACCTGCCCAACTCCGGCAACCCGGTGCCCCTGGTGCGGGACTTCCTCCAGGAGCTCTACAAGAAATACCCGGACATCGACATCCGCTCCTCCGCCTCCACCGGCTACGGCGAGGAGATTATCAAAAACGCCTTTGGCCTGGATATGGGCGTGGTGGAGACCATCGCCCACTTCACCGCCGCCAAGAAGTTCGACCCCCAGGTGGACTTCATCATCGACATCGGCGGCCAGGACATCAAGTGCTTTAAAATTAAAAACGGCACCATCGACAACATCTTCCTCAACGAGGCGTGCTCCTCCGGCTGCGGCAGCTTTTTGCAGACCTTCGCCGGGGCCCTGGGCTACGAGATGGCGGACTTCGCCAAGCTGGGCCTTTTCGCCGACAGCCCCGTGGACTTGGGCAGCCGCTGCACGGTGTTTATGAACTCCTCCGTAAAGCAGGCCCAGAAGGACGGCGCCTCCATTGAGAACATCTCCGCGGGCCTTTCCACCAGCGTGGTGAAAAACGCCCTGTACAAGGTGATTCGGGTGGTGGACGCCAAAAGCCTGGGCAACCACATTGTGGTCCAGGGCGGCACATTCCTCAACGACGCGGTGCTCCGGGCCTTTGAGAAGGAGATCGGCAAGCACGTGATCCGCCCCTCCGTCTCAGGCTTGATGGGCGCCTATGGCGCGGCCTTGTACGCCAAAGAGAAAGGCCGGGGAGAAAGCTCCATCATCGGGCCGGAGGCCTTGGCCGCCTTCACCCATGAGGTGCGGGCCATCACCTGCAACGGCTGCGAGAACCACTGCCGCCTGACGGTGAACACCTTCGCAAACGGCGCCCGCTACATCGCCGGCAACCGCTGCGACAAGCCCCTGCACAAAAAGAGCCCCACCGAAGGCTACAACCTGTACGACTACAAGCGGGAGCTTTTAAACTCCTACAAGCCCTGCTCCGGCCCCCGGGGCACCATTGGCATTCCCATGGGCTTGAACATGTTTGAGCTGTTCCCCTTCTGGTACACCTTCTTCACCAAACTGGGCTTTGGGGTGGTTCACTCCCCGGAGAGCGACCGGAAGCTCTACTTCAAAGGCCAGCACACCATTCCCTCAGACACGGTGTGCTATCCCGCCAAGCTGATGCACGGCCACATCGAAGCCCTGCTGGAAATGCAGCCAGACGCCATCTTCTACCCCTGCATGAGCTACAACTTGGACGAGCACCTGGGGGACAACCACTACAACTGCCCGGTGGTGGCCTATTACCCGGAGGTGCTGGACGCCAACATCACCGCCCTGGAGGACACCAAGTTTATCTACGACTATGTGGGCCTGCACCGGCGCAAGGACTTCCCCGGGAAGATGACCAACATTCTGTCCCGGTACTTTGCCCCCATTCCGGAAAAAGAGGTAAAGGCCGCTTCCGACGCGGCGTATGAGGAATATTACGCCCACATGGCGCGTATTCACAAAAAGGGTCAGGAATATCTGGCCCTGGCCAAAGAGAAGGATCTGCCGGTGATTGTACTGGCCGGCCGGCCCTATCACCTGGATGGGGAGATCAACCACGGCATTGACAAGCTCATCTGCGAGTGCGGCGCCGTGGTGGTCACGGAGGACTCGGTCAGCGAGCTGGAGACTAAATTCCCCACCCATGTGCTAAACCAGTGGACCTACCACGCCCGGCTCTACGCCGCGGCCAAATATGTGGCCGACAGCAAAGATAAGCGCATCAACCTGGTGCAGCTGGTGTCCTTCGGCTGCGGGGTGGACGCCATCACCGGCGACGAAGTCCGCTCCATTCTGGAGGCCGGGGACAAGATCTACACCCAGATTAAAATCGACGAAATCACCAACCTGGGAGCCGTGCGCATCCGCCTGCGCAGCCTGTTCGCCGCTTTGGGCCTGGGTTCTGAAGCCACGCCCCACTAAGGGGGCTGCGCCCCAGGCACGCCGCCCTCGCCCAACCCCCAACGCGAGCCACAAGGGTGGGGCTTGCCACCAAGGTTCGGCGCCAAAAGCGCCGTGCGCGACGTAAAAGTTCTTTGCCTACTTTCTTTCAAGAAAGTAGGGTGGCACACCATTAGGTGTGACCTTTACTCGACTCCCCTGCTGGGGAGTCGAAGAAAGGAGATATATACCTCATGTCTGACAACCAAAACCGGGTGGAATTCACCCGGGAGATGAAAAAAGAGTACACCATCATCACCCCCAACATGGCGCCCATCCACTTTGAGCTGATTAAAAACGTGCTGGAAAGCTTCGGCTACCATGTGGACCTGCTGCGCACCACCGGCCGGGAGATTGTGGATGAAGGCCTCAAATACGTGCACAACGACACCTGCTACCCGGCGCTGCTGTCCATCGGCCAGCTGATGCACGCCCTGCACAGCGGCAAGTACGACCTGCACAAGGTGGCCCTTATCATGACCCAGACCGGCGGCGGGTGCCGTGCCTCCAACTACATCCACCTGCTGCGCAAGGCCCTGAAAAAGGACGGCCTGGACTTTATCCCCGTCATCTCCCTGAACCTCTCCGGGCTGGAGTCCAACTCCGGGTTTAAAATCACGCTGCCCATGATTCGCCAGGCCATTGCCGCCCTTACCTACGGCGACCTGCTGATGCTGCTGAAAAACCAGACCAAGCCCTATGAGGTGACCCCCGGCGAAAGCGACGCCTTGGTGGACTCCTGGACCAGCCAGCTGACAAAGCTTTTCCAGCAGGGCAAGGCCTTTTCCCAGCGGGAGGTGCGGGAGTATTTTCAGAAAATCGCCCAGTCCTTCGCGGACATCAAGCGCCGGGACGTGGAGAAAATCAAGGTGGGCGTTGTGGGGGAGATTTACGTCAAATACTCCCCCCTGGCCAACAACAACCTGGAGCAGTTCCTCTTTGAGCAGGACTGTGAGGTCATGGTGCCCGGCATTTTGTCCTTTATGATTTTCAAGGTGGACAACCGCCTGGAGGACATCCGCCTGTACGGCGGCAGCCAGGCCAAAAAGCAGGTGTGCACCTTGCTGAAGTGGTACTTCACCAAGTACGAGACCGACCTCATCGCCGCCGTGAAGCAGTTCCCCCAGTTCACCGCGCCGGCGCCCTACTCCCATCTGAAGGAGCTGGCCGGAAAGGTCATCGGCTACGGCTGCAAAATGGGCGAGGGGTGGCTGCTCACCGCCGAGGCCATGGAGCTGGTGGAGAGCGGCTACGGCAACGTGGTGTGCGCCCAGCCCTTTGGCTGCCTGCCCAACCACATTGTGGGCAAAGGCATGATCCGCAAGGTGAAAAAGCTCTATCCCCAGGCCAATATTGTGCCCATTGACTATGACCCCAGCGCCACCCAGGTAAACCAGGAAAACCGCATTAAGCTGATGCTGGCTGTGGCCAAGGAGCAGCAGCGGGACCGGGAAGAAGCGGCCCAGGCTGGTTCTGCAGCCCCGGCACCGGCTCCTGTACAGGCGTAAAGTTGGGAGGGAAGGTTTTACAAACCTTCCCCCCGCCTCCAGGAATCCCGGAAAACCGCAGTAAGCTGATGCTGGCTGTGGCCAAAGAGCAGCAGCGGGATCGGGAGGAAGCTGCTTCGGGGAAGGCTCCGGCGGCGGCGCCTGCACAGGCGTAAGGTTGGACCATCCGGGGTCCCGGCAAATCAGATGCCAAAGGCCTGTCCGTCTTGGGGACGGACAGGCCTAGGGATATACAGGGGACGCTGCCAAGCCCCCTGCCTGCACGTGCCCACCGAAGAGGCGCTTGCAGGAACATTTGGAGAGAGGATGTTGTATTATGGCACAACGGAAAGTGATTTTGAGCGCAGACAGCACCTGCGACCTGAGCGAAGAGCTGAAGGCCCGGTACGACGTGCACTACTACCCCTTCCACATTTTGCTGGAGGGGAAGGACTACCAGGACAATGTGGACATTCACGTGGACCAGATTTACCAGGCCTATTATGACCGCAAGACCTTACCGCAGACCGCCGCCATCAACGTGGGGGAATACGCCGACTACTTCCGGCCCTGGGTGGAACAGGGGTACGATGTGATCCACTTCTGCCTGGGAGGGGCCCTTTCCAGCGCTCAAAAGAACTGCGTGCTGGCCTCTCGGGAACCGGAGCTGGCCGGCCACGTGTTCCCTATTGACAGCTGCAGCCTGTCCACCGGCATTGGCCTGCAGGTGCTGGAGGCAGGGGACCGGATCCAGGCGGGCATGTCTGCAGCGGAAATCGCCCAGGCCATGGAGCAAATTGTCCCTCACTGCCACGCCAGCTTTATCTTGGACACCCTGGAATTTATGAAAGCCGGGGGCCGGTGCTCCTCTGTGGTGGCCTTTGGCGCCAACCTGCTGCGTTTGAAGCCCTGCATCGAGGTGGACAACACCGACGGCTCCATGCATGTGGGAAAAAAATACCGGGGCACCCTGGAAAAGGTTCTGCCCCAGTATGTACGCGACAAGCTGGCCCAATATCCCAACGTGAAGCGGGATCACCTGTTCATCACCTACTCCACCATTGACCCCTCCTATGTGGAGCTGGTCCGCAAAACCGTAGAGGATGTGATGGATTTCCGGGAAATCCACGTGACCAACGCCAGCTGCACCATTGCCTCCCACTGCGGTCCCAACACCCTGGGCATCCTCTTCGAAACCTCCCCGCTTTCTTGAAAGAAAGCTTGGCAAAGAACTTACTTTCGCGCTTAGGGCCGCTCGCTGACGCTCGGGCGGTGTGAGTCCTCAGCGCGCGTTCGCGTGTTTCCGCCTGGCCGATGGGTTTCATCTCTCACCCTTGCCGCAGGCAAGAAGGCGGTTTGTCCCGTGCGGTCACGCACCCGCCCTTGCCGTAGGCAAGAGGGCGGCTTGCCTGGGGTGCAACCCCCCGCCCTTGCCGTAGGCAAGAAGGCGGCTCGCCCGGGGTGCA
>DSTMR04002__coassemble_1665_pt1 | contig 12964 bp, 5 predicted proteins | sample DSTMR04002__metabat2_high_PE_036 | metagenome-assembled genome bin DSTMR04002
GGCCCTGGGTGCACTGGCGAATGAAGGTGGTGAAGTCGTGCATCTCCGCCATGGGCACGTCGGCTTCCACGGTCTGCCGGCCCTCTCCGGCAGGCTCCATGCCCAGCACACGGCCCCGGCGCTTGTTCACCTCGCCCAGCACGTCGCCCATGTTGGCGTCCGGCACCGTGGCCTTCAGGTGGCCAATGGGCTCTAAGAGCACCGGGCTGGCCTGGGGCATGCCCGCCTTATAGGCCAAGGCCGCCGCCATCTTAAAGGACATTTCCGAAGAGTCCACCGGGTGATAGCTGCCGTCGTACAGCACAGCGGAAAGGCCTACCACCGGGTACCCGGCCAGGGGGCCCTTTTGGATGCACTCCCGCAGGCCCTTTTCCACCGCCGGGAAGAAGCCCTTGGGCACAGCGCCGCCGACCACCCGCTCGCCAAATTCCAGGCCGTCGCTGTCGCAGGGGGAGAACTCAATCCACACATCGCCGAACTGGCCGTGGCCGCCGGTCTGCTTCTTGTGCCGGCCCTGGACCTGCACGGTCTTGCGGATGGTCTCCCGATAGGGGACCTTGGGCTTTTTCAAGGTGACGTCCACCCCGAACTTGGCCTTCAGCTTGGAAACGGCCACATCCAGGTGCTGCTCGCCCAAGCCGCTGATGATCATTTCGTGGGTTTCGTTGTTGGTGGAGAACTGCAGGGTGGGATCCTCCTCGGAAAGCCGCAGCATGCCCTGGGCAATTTTGTCCTCCTCGCCCTTTTTGGCGGGGACCAACGCCATGCGCAGGGTGGGGATGGGGTAGTCCACGCCCTCCAAAGCCACCTTCCGGGTGGGAGAGCACAGGGTGTCCCCGGTGTTGGTGGCGGTCAGCTTGGGAATGGCGCCAATATCCCCGGCGCCTATGTATTTTACATCCACCTGCTTCTTGCCCACCATCATCACGGTCTTGCCCACCCGCTCCGGATTGCCGGTGCGCATGTTCACCAGCTGGGAGTCGGTGGCGATTTTGCCGGAGATCACCTTCACATAGGACAGCTTGCCAATGAAGGGGTCCGCCATGGTTTTGAACACCAGCGCCGCCGCAGCCCCGTCCTCGTTGACGGAGAGCTCCACCGGGTTGCCGTCCACATCCAGGCCCATCTCGCCGGCCTTCTCCTCAGCGGAGGGAGCCAGCCAGCACAGGCCGTCCAAAAACTGCTCCATGCCCCGCATGAGCAGGGCGTCCCCGCAGAACACCGGGGTGATGGCGCCGGACTTGACGCCTTTACTCACGCCCACAATGACCTCTTCCGGGGTGAAGGGCTCCCCGGCGAAGTATTTTTCAAACAGTTCGTCGTCGGTCTCGGCCACGGCCTCGTAAATGGCCGTGCGCAGCCCTTCCAGCCGGTCGCCCATGTCGGGCATGGGCACTGCCACCGGCTTGCCGCCGGAATAGTCGTAGGCCTTGTACTCCAGCAGGTTGATGTAAATGTTGGCCTGACCGTCCTGAATAAAGGGCACCACCACCGGGCACACCGAGGGGCCAAAGCTGGCTTTCAGGTCTTCAAATACCCGGTAGAACCGGGCGCTCTCGTCGCACAGGCCGTTGACGAAAAAGATTTTCGCCAGGCCGTTTTTCTCCGCGGCGGCAAAGGCCTTTTCCGTGCCCACAGCCACCCCGTCTTTGCCGGAGACCACAATCAGCGCCGTATCCGCAGCCCGCATGGCCTCCATCATGCCGCCCTCAAAGTCAAACAGGCCCGGGGCGTCCAACAGATTGATCTTTTTATTCTTCCACTCCAAGGGGGCCACCGCCGCGGAAATGGAGGCTTTGCGGCGGATCTCCTCCGGGTCGTAGTCGCACACGGTGTTGCCGTCGCCCACCTTGCCCCGCCGGTCGGAGACTCCGGCCAGATAGAGCATGGCTTCCGCCAGGGAGGTCTTTCCGGCGCCTCCATGGCCGGCCACTGCCAAATTGATGATGTTTTTCGCCTGATATTGGTTCATACTGGGTGAACTCCTTCCACTGCCAAACTAGCGGCCCCAAGCCGCCCTACCATGCTTTTTCCTGTTTTGCACAAGTTTTTCTGTACAAGACACGTTTCATTATATAGCATTCTCCTAAAGATTACAAGGCAAAAAATCAAAAATACTTAAATTTTCCCCCAGTATTTTTTGCTTTTTAGGCTTTTCCTCCAAAAATTCGAGGCCTTTCTCCCCCTGGCGGACCCAGCTTTCTCCAGAGTTTCGGGCTTGTTTGGGCAGCAAAAAGGCCGCCGCTTTCGCGGCAGCCTTACAAGTCGCTCATGGTTCCTGCTTTATTTGCGCAGCCGGGGCAGCAACAGCACCACCGCCACCCAGAACAGCTGGAACAGGAAGAGAATCAGGGAGGAAAGCTGACCCATGGCCCCAAAGCAAGCCAGGAAAGCCACCAGCACAAAGCCCAGCACCACAGCGGCGGTCTGCACCGCCACCACCATGTGCACCGTGCGCTTCTCCTCCACGCAGGCGGAGAGCACGCTCAGCAGGGACTCCATGCGGCCCTTGGTGGCCACGGCGGCGTCGGCCCGCGGAATGGGCTTCTCCACCAGCTTTTTGTACTCGTCTCCCAAACGGGCGTCCAAAATGCCCACAGAGGCAGTGTCCACCCCGAACAGCCGGGACACCAGCTGGGCGGTTACGTTGGGATCCGTGGTGCGGACAATCACGCTGACGCCGCTGTCCTCCAGGCGCTGGAGCTCATTCTTCCGGCGGCGGTCCGCCCCATAGGTGAGCACCAGCAGGGCAGCCACCTGGCCGTCCACGCCAATGTACACCACCTGCTGGCCGCCGGAGGCGTACTGAGACTCCTCCTCCCGGGCGGGCACCTGCATGCGCCGGTTGATCAGCAGAGACCGGTTGCCAATGCAGATGGTCTTGCCGTCCACCCGGCCCACAATGCCTTGGCGGTCCTCATAGGTCCAATCCCGCACCTGGGGCAGGAACTCTTCGTTTTCGCTGATCACCTGGTCGAACACGCCGGACAGGGGGCCGCCCACCTCTCTCATCAGGGCGGAAGCGGCCATAATGGCCTCTTCGGCAGCGTCCCGGCTGCCAAAGGTCTTGATCCCATTGAGCACCACAGTGCCCCGGGGGAACAGCTCTCCCGCATCTACCAGCACGGCGTTCACGGCGCCCAGGCGCTCCACGCCCTCATAGCCCACCACCATGGCGCCGGCCCGGCGGGCGGTGCGGCACAGGCGGCTGATGGGCAGGTTCACAGACAGCAGGTTGGAAACCGCCACACAGGCACAGCTGGCTGCCGCAAAGGCGCTGATGGCCGTGGGCACGCTGCGGGTGAGCAGCAGGCAGGCAATGCACAGCACCAAGGAGGCGATCAGCCCCAAAGGCGCCAGCAGCTGGGAGGTGGACTCCGAGGGATCCGGCCGGTAGGAAAGCTCCAAGAAACGCTTCAAAAATCCCGTCTTGCACTGGTAGGCGATCACAGGCCGCTCGGCCACGCAATCCTTGGCCATCTTCAAGGCGGTGTTGTAGTCGTCGTAAGTGCGCACGCTGTACTTCTCCTCCCGGGAGGTGACAAACCGGAAGTTGGAATGGATGCGCCGGAGCATGGTCAGCTTGCCGGCGGCGTTGGCAAACAGAATGGCCGAGAGCACCACTGCGTACAGGTGCAGGTTCCCGTCCACCAGGTCGTCCTGGAAGAAGGCGGAAGCCACTGCCTGCACCGCCACAGCCACGGCAGCCACCGCTGCGGCGCTGTCCGAGTTGGCGTTAAAGGCCAGCAGGGCTTTCAGACCGTTGCCCACGGTCCGGTAACACACGCCCACGGACACCGCCAGGAAGACCAGCGTCAGCACCACATACACCACCGGCAAAGAGCCGGGTTCCGCCGCGCCGGCAAACTGGCCGCTGAAAATCAGGTTGACCAAGGCCAGCAGCACCGTGCACACGCCGGTGATCAGCAGGCGCAGGGTAAGCTCCCGCATTTCGCCCCGCAGCTCGTGGGAGATAGACTGGGCGTCCTCGGGGCCGGTGTAGTCGTCGATAGACTCGCCCGGGTCCCCGGTGGGCACAGGAGCCTGCTGGGCCTGGGGATCTTCCAGCTTTTTGTTGCGCACCCGGCGCTTGGGAGTTCGTTTGCGCTCCCGGGCCTGTTGGGCCTGGCGCAGTTCCTCACTCTCAGAGAGCAACGCCCCCTGGAGCACCTCCGCATGCAGCACATGGGTGGGCACGTTCCGGGAACGGTACTCGTAAATGCTGGAGATGGTGGGCGGCTCCGGCTGCTGGCGCTGGGGCCGCACAGGCTGGGCCACCACCGTGGGTTCGTCCACCGGGGCAGCGGCCTGGGACCGGGTCCCCTGCTGGGGAGCGGCGTGCCGGCCGGCCGGCTGTCCCGCCGGGGCTTGGGCAGCCCGGGTGTGCTGGAGAGGCGTTTGGGGCGCAGCGGCCCGCTCCGAGGCGGCCGCAGGCCGGGAACTCCCGCTCCGGGCGGCAGGCGCTGTCTCCCCAACGGGGGAGGGCAGCGGCGCTGCCGCTGGCTCTGCCGTCTCCTCCAGAGCCTCGGGGTTCTCCGCCCTCTGGACAGGCTCCGGACGGGCCGGGGACTGGAGCACGCGCTCCACCGCCTCTTCGCTGACAGGCTGGTCCTCCTGCACCCGCTGCAGCTCTACCGTGTCGTTGAGCACATTGAGCTTGATCTCCATGGTCTGGTCCGTGGAGGTCTCCAGCATGGCTTTTTGAATCTCCGGCATGTCCTCCTGCAGGCGTTTGCCCCCTTCCACACCGATGCCGTGCTGGCGGGCGTAGGGATCCGCCGCAAAAGAGGTGACCGGCATGGGAGCCACCACCCCGAACTCGTCGGCGATCTCCTGCTCGTCCACCCCGGCGGTCTGCACCGCCTCAGCCACCCGGCGGCGGCGTTCCCGCTGCAGCCGCTGGAAGTTCTGCTCCACCTCTTCGTCGATGGCTTTTTTGGAGTCGTCAAACAGGGTCTTGTAGGTCTCCGCCTCGCTGGTCAGCTCCCCGGCAGAGTCGTATCCCATCCGGTATTCGTCAATGGGTTTGAGCTGAATGCCATAGTACAGGTCGTCCTCGTTCTCGTCGTACTCCGGCACCTTTTTCTTCCGGCCAAACAGACCCCTTTTCTTTTTCTTCTTCCGGCCGGCAGGTTCCTCCGCCGGAGGGGCAGGCTCTTCCACCCTCCCCTGCGCCACGGGCAGCTCCACGCTGCCGGTGGCAAAGGCGTTCAGGTCCTCTTGGGCCCCGTCCGGCTGGGCTGGGGCGGCCTCCTGCCGGGGGGCGGGCGCCGAACCCTGCCTTTGGACAGGCTGCCCCTCCTGGGGGCGGGCGGGCCGCACCGGAGCAGCCCCTTCCTGGGGGGAAGGCGCCGGATTCTGCCCCTGGGCAGGCTGTGTCCCTTGGGCAGACCGGGCAGCACGCTGGGCCGCCTGGGCCTCTCGCTGGGCCCGTTGTTCTGCCAAAATATCTTCCACTGTGAATTCCTTGTTGTCCATAGGCGGAATCCTCCTTTTACGGATTGATCGCTTCCAAACCGCTTCGCTGGCGGGCCACTTCCGTGCAGAGGATGCCCGCCGCCACCGAGGCGTTCAGGGAATTGATGCGCCCCCGCAAAGGCAGGGACACCACAAAGTCGGCCTTTTCCTTCACCAGGCGGCTGACCCCACTGCCCTCCGAACCAATCACCAGGGCCACCGGCCCGGTAAAGTCCGTCTGGCACCAGGGGCTGCCGTCCATGTCCGCCGCGTAAATCCAAAGGCCGCGCGCTTTCAGGTCTTCCAGCAAGGTGGGCAGGTTTTTCACCCGGGCCACGGGCAGGTGTTCCACCGCCCCGGCCGAGGCCTTGCCCACCGCCCAGGTCAGCCCCACGCTGCGCCGTTGGGGCACAATCACCCCGTGGGCCCCGGCACACTCCGCCGAGCGGAGCACCGCCCCCAGGTTGTGGGGATCCTCCAGGCCGTCGCAGATCACAAAGAAGGGGGGCTCCTGCCGGTCTTGGGCCCGCTGGAACAGTTCCTCCAAAGAGGCGTATGCCTTCACCGCCCCCACGGCCACCACCCCCTGGTGGTGGGTTCCGCCGCACAGGTGCTGCAGCTTCACAGGGTCCGCCTCTTTGACGGGCACCCCTTTCTCACGGGCCAGGGCCAGCACCCCTTGCAGGGCGCCTCGCCCCTCTCCCCGCTGCACATACAGGCTGTCCAGGGGCCTGCCGGCCCGCAGGGCCTCCAGCACGGCGTTGCGCCCGGCTACAATATCTGCGCCCCGGGGCTGCTCCCCCTGGGGGGCTCCCCGGCGCTTCTCCCTGTTTTTTTCCACAATCGGCCACCTCATTTTAGGTCTCGCCGGCAAGGCGCTTCCCGCCGGCGGAACTGGGCAATTTCCCCGGCTCCCAGGCCCAAAAGGGCGCAAGGAGCCATAGTTTTTCTGATTATAGCATAGTTCTCAAAAAATCTCAAATAAAAATGCAGACCAAAACCGCCCCCTTTCCCCTGCTTTCGCCCAGCAGCCATCGGATGTCTTTTTCCTCTCCAAAACTTGACAGCGGATGCAAAAAAATTCTTTTTTCCCAGCGGACGCCTCCTGTTTTTCCACACGTTTACATAATGCGGAATTCGTTTTCCCCGGGAGATGTGGAAAACTCTGTGGAATTTGTGAAAAACCCCTTGTCCCAGGCGGTTTTGCACATTCCACCGTTTTTTCCGCCTCGGTGGATTATGGCAACACCTAGGTTCTTTTTTCTAAAAAAGAATGAAATTTCTCTTGGGGCAACTTCCCAAATCCCTACAAAATCCTGGGCAAAGCGGTGCTTTTGCCCCCGCATCTTGTGTCAAGTACCTAGGGGCAAATTTCTTTCCCACATTTTGTCCACAGGCATTTAACATACATTTCACCTGGGGAAAACGCGTCGCCCCTTTTCCGGGAATTTTGCGAAAAACCCGGGTTTTTCCCCGTTTTTGTGGTATACTTTGAGCAATTTTCCCGCAGATTCCGGCTTGTTTCCACAAAAAAAGCGGCCCCCCCGGTCCGCTTTCCCTGCACAGCCATTTTGCATATTTATTCATTCCCAGTAGTGAACATACATTTCTCCCCCCCGCTTTCTTTCGAAGAAAGCTTGGCAAAGAACTTTATTTCGCGCCAGGGGCCGCTCGCTAACGCTCGGGCAGTGTGGGTTCTCAGCGCGCATTCGCGTGTTTCCGCATAGCTGCAGGAACGGAATTTCCGCCCTTGCCGCAGGCAAGAGGGCGGCCTGTCCCGTGCGGCCACGCACCCCCGTTCGGGGGGCCAGGGGGCAGAGCCCCCTTTAGGAGGGTTGGAAGGGGGCTCTGCCCCCTCCCGGGGGGTGCGGGGGAGGCCTCCCCCGCAACGAGTTTCAAGAATAGGCAACTCTTCCCCGCCGCTAGGCGCGCAGAAGATGTGGGTTTACCATGCACGTTGGCATATTTCCGTCCAAGTGAAGAAACAGAACTTCCGCTCTTGCCGTAGGCAAGAAAGCGGCTCGCCTGGGGTGCAACCCCCCGCCCTTGCCGTAGGCAAGAAGGCGGCTCGTCCCGCCCGGCCACGGGCCGGCTCGTCCAGCCCGGTCACGGGCCGGGCCGGTTATAGGTCCTCTTCCAATAGCTGTACCAACAGGGCGTTGGATACCAAAAACCCCTCCGGCGTGAAGGAAACGGATGCCTCGCCCACCTGCAGCAACCGGGGCGGGCAGCCCTTGGCTTGGCGGAGCACCTGGTCAAATCCAGCGGCGCCCTCTTCCCCAAAGCGAGCCAGGCAGTCCGCCCGGCGCAGGCCCCGGGTCAGGCGCAAATTCAGCAGGGCAAACTCGCCAAAGTCCCCGCCGGGACCGTCGTCCACCGTCCCGCCCCCCTGGAGAAAGGCCCCTAAGTCCCGGGGATAGAAAAACCGCCGTCCCCCATAGAAGGAGTGAGCCCCCGGCCCAAAGCCCAGATACTCCTCCCCTCGCCAGTACAACAGGTTGTGGCGGCTCTCCCGGCCCGGGCGGGCAAAGTTGCTGATCTCGTACTGGGCATAGCCCCGGCGGGCCAGTTCCTCCACGGCGAACAGGTATTGGTCCGCTGTGTCGTCGTCACTGGGAAGCTGTACCCCCCGGGCGGCGAAGGGGGTGCCCGGCTCCACCTTCAATATATAAGAGGAGATGTGCTCCACCTCCAGGGATGCGGCAAAGGCGATGGACTTCTTCAGTTTCTCCTGGCTGCCGCCCGGCAGGCCCAGCATCAAGTCCAGGGAGATGTTTGCAAAGCCCGCAGCGCGGGCGTTTTCCACCGCCTGAACCACCTCCTGGGGAGAGTGGGCTCTGCCCAGAAAGCGCAGCTCGTCCTCGTTGGCCGATTGCAAGCCCATGGAAAGCCGGGTAAACCCCGCCTGGCGCACTGCCTCAAAAAAGGCCCGGTCTACAAAAGTGGGGTTGGCTTCCAAGGTGATCTCCGCCCCGGGGGCCAGGGAAAAGCCCTGCTTCACCGCTTGGAGAACAGCCCCCAAACGCTCCGCCCCCAGCAGGCTGGGGGTGCCCCCGCCGAAGTACACCGTGGAGAGCTCCCGGCCCCGGAGCTTTTCCCGCCAGGGGACCAAAGCGGCCTCCACAGCGGAGACGTACTGGTCCATGGACGAGGGGGAATCGGGCAGGGAGTAAAAATCACAGTAGGGGCACTTGCCGTGGCAAAAGGGAACATGGAAGTAAAAACCCAGCAAAAAATCACCTCCCAGGGAAAAATCACAGGACACACTGCACCGGCCGAACCGGCCGGTGCCCAAGCCTATCGCCCTTACGGACGCATGCACCTTTCTCTTCTGACTTTTTGTACGGCTGCGCCAGTTTCAGACCTTGGGGCTTTGGTCTCGCCTGCAGGCTCAGTCAGCGCTTGGCGGTGCCCAGTGGGCACCATCGCCCCAATTCCCCGCAAACTTTTGAAAAAGTCGCTGCGCCCCGGCGGGGCGCGTTCAGGACCGACCGGAGCAGCAGCGTAGACCGGCCGCTGGGCAACGACCCTTTGCAAAGGCGGACGAAACTTTTACACCGCTTCGCGGTTTATTCGTCCAGCTTCAGCACAGCCATGAAGGCCTCTTGGGGCACCTCTACGCTGCCCAGCTGGCGCATGCGCTTTTTGCCCTCCTTCTGCTTTTCCAGCAGCTTCTTCTTCCGGGTGATGTCGCCGCCGTAGCACTTGGCCAGCACGTCTTTGCGCAGGGCCTTCACCGTCTCCCGGGCGATGATCTTGCCCCCCACGCAGGCCTGGATGGGCACCTCGAACAGCTGGCGGGGAATCTTCTCCTTGAGCTTTTCCGCCATCTTCCGGGCCCGGGGATAGGCCTTGTCCGCGTGGATGATAAAGCTCAGGGCGTCCACCACTTCCCCGTTGAGCATAATGTCCAGCTTCACCAGCTTGCTGGCCTGGTAGCCCAGCAGCTCGTAGTCAAAGCTGGCGTAGCCCCGGGTGCGGGACTTTAAGGCGTCGAAAAAGTCGTAGACAATCTCGTTTAAGGGCAGTTCGTAGTGAATGTCCACCCGGTCCGTGTCCAGGTACTTCATGTCCTTAAACACGCCCCGGCGCTCCTGGCACAGCTCCATGATGTTCCCCACGTACTCCGAGGGGGAGTAGATGTGGGCGTTGCAGATGGGCTCTTCGGCGCTCTGGATCAAGGTGGGGTCCGGGTAGTTGGTGGGGTTGTCGATGGTGATGGTGCTGCCGTCGGTCAGATTCAGCTTGTACACCACGCTGGGGGCGGTGGTGATCAAATCCAGGTCGTACTCCCGCTCCAACCGCTCCTGGATGATCTCCATGTGCAGCAGCCCTAAGAAGCCGCACCGGAAGCCAAAGCCCAAGGCCACGGAGGTCTCCGGCTCGAAGGTGAGGGAGGCGTCGTTTAATTGCAGCTTTTCCAAAGCGTCCCGCAGGTCGGTGTAGTGGGCCCCGTCGGCGGGGTAGATGCCGCAGAACACCATGGGCTGCACCGCCCGGTAACCCTCCAAAGGCTCTGCGGCGGGACGGTCCTTCAAGGTGACCGTATCGCCCACCCGGGCCTGGCGCACGTCCTTGATGGAGGCGGCGATGTAGCCCACCTCCCCGGCGCAGAGGGCGTCGGCAGGCTCCAAGGTGGTGGCCCGCAAAAAGCCGCACTCCACCACGGTGAACTCCCCGCCGGTGGCCATCATGCGGATGGTGTCCCCGGGGCGCACCTGGCCGTCCTTAATCCGCACGTACACGATGACGCCCCGGTAGGAGTCGTAGTAGGAGTCGAAGATCAGCGCCCGGAGGGGGTCGTTCTCATCCCCCTGGGGAGCGGGAATGTCGGTGACAATCCGTTCCAGCACCTCCCCCACGTTTTCTCCGGTCTTGGCGGAGATCCGGGGGGCGTCCATGGCGGGGATGCCAATCACGTCCTCGATCTCGTGGCACACCCGTTCCGGGTCGGCGCTGGGCAGGTCGATCTTGTTCACCACCGGCAGGATCTCCAGGCCTGCGTCCACCGCCAGGTAGGTGTTGGCCAGGGTCTGGGCCTCAATGCCCTGGGAGGCGTCCACCACCAGCACGGCCCCTTCACAGGCGGCCAAAGACCGGGACACCTCGTAGTTGAAGTCCACGTGTCCGGGGGTGTCGATGAGGTTGAACACATAGTCCTGGCCGTCCTTGGCGGTGTACACCAAGGTGACCGCGTGGGCCTTGATGGTGATGCCCCGTTCCCGTTCCAGGTCCATGTTGTCCAGCAGCTGGTTTTCCATCTCCCGCAGAGGCACAGACTGGGTCAGCTCCAAAATCCGGTCGGCCAAGGTGGACTTGCCGTGGTCAATGTGGGCCACAATGCTGAAATTGCGAATTTTGCTTCTATCCATGAAAACACTCCTAGCAAAAGGATTCCTCATCGTAAGGCAATACCCTATTATTATAGCAGAAAGCGGGAAAAAAGGAAAGCGGCATCTGGGGAGAGGCGGCGGCCAAGTTGCCAAGCTTCCTACGGGAATACAGGGAAGGACTGCGTTGCCCAAAGCCGCCTGTTCCCTCCCGCAGACCGCCAAATTTCCAGCCCGGGGGTAGCCCCTTTCTCGCCGGCTCCAAAAAGAGCCGCCTCTGGCCTTGCCGCAGGCAAGAAGCCAGCCTGTCTCGCGGGGTCACCCGCCGGGGCCACCCGCTTGCATTCTGGCCCCTGCCATGCTACAATAAGCCCCAGTACGCGACGTGAAAGCGAGAAAGGCGGTTCCCCTTATGAAAGCATCTGAAAAAACCATGGAAACCATTGTCAACCTGTGCAAAGCCCGCGGCTTTATTTTCCCCGGCAGCGAAATCTACGGAGGCCTGTCCAACTCCTGGGACTACGGCCCCCTGGGCGTAGAGTTTAAAAACAACGTGAAAAAGGCCTGGTGGAAAAAGTTTGTCCAGGAGTCCCCCTATAACGTGGGCGTAGACGCCGCCATTTTGATGAACCCCCAGGTGTGGGTGGCCACGGGCCACGTGGGGGGCTTCTCCGACCCTCTCATGGACTGCAAAGACTGCAAAACCCGCCACCGGGCGGACAAGCTCATTGAGGACTTCACCGGGGAGAGCGCCGACGGCTGGTCCAACGAGAAGATGATGGACTTTATCAAAGAACACCACATTCAGTGCCCCAACTGCGGCAGCGAAAACTTCACGGAAATCCGCCAGTTCAACCTGATGTTCAAAACCTTCCAGGGCGTCACGGAGGACGCCAAAAACGAGATCTACCTGCGGCCGGAGACTGCCCAGGGCATTTTTGTCAACTTCCCCAGCGTACAGCGCACCACCCGGAAGAAGCTGCCCTTCGGCATTGCCCAAATCGGCAAAAGCTTCCGCAACGAGATCACCCCCGGCAACTTCACCTTCCGCACCCGGGAGTTTGAACAGATGGAGCTGGAGTTCTTCTGCAAACCCGACACGGATTTGGAGTGGTTTGCCTATTGGAAGGAGTTCTGCAAGCAGTGGCTGTTCTCCCTGGGCATGACCGAAGAAAACGTGCGCTTCCGGGATCACCGGCCCGAGGAGCTGTCCTTCTACTCCAAGGCCACCACAGACGTGGAGTACCTGTTCCCCTTTGGCTGGGGCGAACTGTGGGGCATTGCCGACCGGACCGATTACGACTTGAAACGCCACCAGGAGCACTCCGGCAAGGACCTGACCTACTTCGACCAGGAGGAAAACCGCCGGTACGTCCCCTACGTGATCGAGCCCAGCCTGGGCGCCGACCGGATGGCTCTGGCCTTCCTGTGCGACGCCTACGACGAAGAGGTGGTGGGCCAGGACAAAAACGGCAAGGACGACGTGCGTGTGGTGCTGCGGCTGCACCCTGCCCTGGCTCCCTTTAAGGCGGCTGTGCTGCCCCTTTCCAAGAAACTGGGACCCAAGGCCCAGGAGATCCACGACCTGCTCTCCAAGGACTTTATGGTGGATTACGACGAGGCCGGCTCCATCGGCAAGCGCTACCGCCGCCAGGACGAGATCGGCACGCCCTTGTGCATCACCGTGGACTTCCAGACCGTTGGGGACGAAAACACTCCTGCGGACAACTGTGTCACCGTTCGGGATCGGGACACCATGGAACAGGTGCGCCTGCCCATTGACCAGCTGAAAACCTACCTCCAAGAGAAAATCTCCTTCTAAGGCCCGTGGCCGGGCGGGACGAGCCGCCTTCTTGCCTGCGGCAAGGGCGGGGGTTGCACCCCGGGCGAGCCGCCCTCTTGCCTGCGGCAAGGGCGGGAGGGGGTTGCACCCCGGACGAGCCGCCTTCTTGCGTGCCGCAAGGGCGGGAGGGGGGTTGCACCCCGGACGAGCCGCCTTCTTGCCTGCGGCAAGAGCGGGAGGGGGTTGCACCCCGGACGAGCCGCCTTCTTGCCTGCGGCAAGGGCGGGAGGGGGTTGCACCCCGGACGAGCCGCCTTCTTGCGTGCCGCAAGGGCGGGAGGGGGGTTGCACCCCGGACGAGCCGCCTTCTTGCCTGCGGCAAGAGCGGGAGGGGG
>DSTMR04002__coassemble_1720_pt1 | contig 12600 bp, 12 predicted proteins | sample DSTMR04002__metabat2_high_PE_036 | metagenome-assembled genome bin DSTMR04002
ATCCCCCGCTGCACGAGTTCGTTCCCACCGAGGAAAAGGACATCGAGCTGCTGGCTCAGACCCAGGGCAAGAGCGTGGACGACATCAAGGCAATCATCTCCTCTCTGCATGAGTTCAACCCCATGATGGGTCACCGTGGCTGCCGTCTGGCTGTCACCTATCCCGAGATCGCCGAAATGCAGACCGAGGCTGTCATCAAGGCTGCCATCAACGTGCAGAAGGCGCATCCCGATTGGAACATCGTGCCTGAGATCATGATTCCTCTGGTGGGCGAAGTCAAGGAGCTGAAGTTCGTTAAGAAGACCGTCACCGAGACTGCTGACCGCGTCATCGCTGAGGCTGGCGTGGATCTGAAGTACAAGGTGGGCACCATGATCGAGATTCCTCGCGCTGCTCTCACCGCCGACAAGATCGCGGAAGAGGCCGAGTACTTCTCCTTCGGCACCAACGACCTGACCCAGATGACCTTCGGCTTCTCTCGTGACGACGCCGGCAAGTTCCTGGGCGCTTACTACGAGAACAAGATCTACGAGAACGATCCCTTTGCCCGTCTGGACCAGGAGGGTGTGGGCCAGCTGGTGCAGATGGCTGCCGAAAAGGGCCGCGCTACCCGTCCCGACATCACTCTGGGCATCTGCGGCGAGCACGGCGGCGATCCCAGCTCCATCGAGTTCTGCCACAATGTGGGCCTGAACTACGTCTCCTGCTCTCCCTTCCGTGTTCCGATTGCCCGTCTGGCTGCTGCTCAGGCTGCTATCAAGAACCCCCGCAAGTAAGAGCTAAGGGAGTAACAATGTCCTATTACGCGGCGTGAGCCGCAGAGAAGGCTGTGAAGCGATTCACAGCCTTCTTTTTTGTTGTCTCTCCACATCTCTCTGGGCTCTGAGCAAGCCGCCCGTTTCCCAGTGGGATGGATTGTCCGGAAAAGCCCTCTCTTCTCATTTTCCGGGAACTGTGCTACAATAGAGAAACGGAAAACCAGGGGAGGGGAGCCCATGCTGTACGCAGTGCGGTACCAGGGACAGTTTGCCAGCCGGCGGGAAGAGGTGGCCCACCAGCGGGCCCTGTCGGAGCAGTTGCTCCGGTGGGCCCTCCAGGAGGAATTTGGGTTGGATCTTTCCCAGCTGGAGCGGGCAAAAAGTCCTTCCGGAAAACCCTATTTCCCACAGTGTCCCGTCCACTTTAATGTGAGCCACACCCGGGGCTTGGTTTGCTGCGGCTTGAGCATGGCCCCCTTGGGGGTGGACGCAGAAGCCCCTCGCCCCTATAAAGAGGGGTTGGCCCGCCGGGTTTGTACCCAGGAAGAGCTCAACTGGCTGGCTTTGCAACAGGACCGGCAGGCAGCGTTTCTCTCTCTCTGGACTTTAAAGGAGAGCGTTCTAAAACTCTCCGGCCGGGGACTGGGGTATGGCCTTCGAAATGCAGCCTTCACCTTTCGCCAGGGAGAGCCCTGCTTTGTAGACCCCCAGGTGCGGCTTTCCCAATTCCCCGGCGGGGAGGGCAGGGTGATTTCCGCCGCCTCTCGAACAGAGCGTTTTACCGGTGTCCACTGGGTGGAATTTGCATAGAACCAGGTTCTTTTCAGAACGCCTCTTGGGGCGCCGGCATTCGGTTGGCGAGACGGACCTGTAAAACGCAGCCGCCGCCAGTGCCTCGCCAAAAGGCATATCTTTTCCGTTCCTCTCATAGGTATGCCACAAGGACTCAACAGAGAGGAACGGTGGAAAGATGGTTGTATCGCTGAAAGCTAATCGAAAACGCATTGTGGCCTTTTTGCTTCTAGCTGTCATCGTGGTGGGAGCCTGCCTGCTTCTGCAGGGCAGGGAAGAGGAGGAGGCGCCTCCGGTGTCCGGTGGAACCAACGAAGAGCGGGTGACTTTTCTGGAGAGCTTTGGCTGGCAGGTGCAGACCGAGCCTGTGGAAACCCGGGAAGTGATGATCCCCGCAGAGTTCAACGATGTGTACACAGCGTACAATGTGATGCAGCAGGCGCAAGGCTTTGACTTAAAGCCCTATGCCGGGGAGGTCTGCACCCAATATCTCTACAAAATTGAAAACCATCCCAATGATCCGGAGGTATATGCCACGCTGCTGGTCTACGGGGACCAGATCATCGGAGGGGATGTGGCCAGCACCCAGGTGGACGGCTTTATGCACGGCTTTGCCCCGGACAGTGCCCACTTTGGCATGCCCCAGGAGAGCGGGACGGAAAGTTCCCAGGCGGAAGCGACGGCCACTCCCTCTCCTGCTGCAGAAAGCTCGGAACTGTCCTCCGATAGCAGCCAAGTGGCCCAAGAGGAGCCTGCTCAAACGGAGGGGACCCAAACGCCTTCTGTGGAGACGGAGGCAGCAGGAGAGGTCCTGCCGGAAGAGGCGTATCCTGTGGACTGAGGCGGCCCCTGGAACGCAGAGAAAGTCCCAGGTGCTTCTGGGAAAAGAAAGTCAAGAAGGAAAGGAATGTGCAACGCATGGCAGAGAGGCTGGATAAGTTTTTAGCCTCCCAGGGAGAGGGAAGCCGAAAAGACGTGGGCAAGTGGATCCGTGGAGGCAAGGTGACCGTAAACGGTGTGCCCGTCCGGGATCCTGGGAGCAAGGTGGAGCCGGAGTCGGATGTTGTGGAAGTGGAGGGCCGCCCCGTCTCCTATCAAAAGCATGTGTATGTGATGATGCATAAGCCCAAGGGCGTTCTTTCCGCTACGGAAGACGCCCGGGCTTCCACCGTCCTGGATTTGCTCCCGGAGGAGTTGCGCCGCCGGGGGCTCTTTCCGGCGGGCCGTCTGGACAAGGATACCACAGGGCTCCTGCTGCTTACAGACGACGGGGCATTGGCCCACCGCATGCTGGCGCCCAAAAGCCATGTGTACAAACTGTACCGGGCCCAGCTGGACGCTCCCTTGACCCGGGAGGATTGTCAGGCCTTTAGGGAGGGAATCTCCTGGGGAGAGGAGCGGTATGCCCCTGCCCGGCTCAGCTGGGAGGAGGGAAATCCCCGCATTGGCTTGGTGGAAATCCACGAGGGGCGGTTTCACCAGGTGAAGCGCATGTTTCAAGCTGTGGGAAAACAGGTGTTGGAGCTGGAGCGTCTGCGGATCGGCGGTTTGGAGCTGGACCCCGCCTTGCAGGAGGGACAGTACAGACAACTGGAAGATGCAGAAATTTCTCAGATTTTCACACAGCAAAATACACGAAAACAGAAATAAAATTTTGGGTTTTATGGATTCTCCATAAATGCGTAAAACAATCTTTGGGCAAATGATAACTTTTCCACCTGTATAGAATCTGTTATACTAAAAGTGACTTCAAGTGGGATAAGCAATCGTCCTTTTCCCAGGTTTGAGAACAGGCAGGAGGGATTTGCCCATGGCAAGCGTGACCCTAAAGAATGTGTGTAAACTATATGCCGGCGGTGTGGCGGCTGTTACAGATTTTAGCCTGGAAATTCAGGACAAAGAATTTGTGGTTTTGGTGGGTCCTTCCGGTTGCGGCAAGTCCACCACCTTGCGCATGATCGCCGGTTTGGAGGAGATCACCCAGGGAGAAATCTACATAGGAGATACGTTGGCCAATCCCATTCCGCCCAAAGACCGGGATATCGCCATGGTCTTCCAAAACTATGCCCTGTATCCGCACATGACGGTGTTTGAGAACATGGCCTTCGGCTTGCGCATGCGGAAAACGCCTAAAGAGGAAATTCGGCGCCGGGTGGAGGAAGCTGCGGAAATACTGGACATCTCCTATCTTTTAGACCGGAAACCCAAAGCGATGTCCGGCGGCCAACGGCAGCGGGTGGCTTTGGGACGGGCCATTGTCCGAAACCCCCAGGTGTTTTTGCTGGACGAGCCCCTTTCCAATTTGGATGCGAAACTCCGGGCGCAAATGCGCACGGAAATCTCCAAACTTCATCAGCGTTTGGGCGCCACTTTTATCTATGTCACTCACGACCAAACCGAGGCCATGACCATGGGCGACCGCATTGTGGTTATGAAGGACGGTTTCATGCAGCAGGTGGATATCCCCCAGAATTTGTATGACCGCCCGGACAACATGTTTGTGGCAGGCTTTATGGGGTCCCCTCCCATGAACTTTGTGGAGGCCGTGCTGCAAAAGGAGGAGGGGTACCGCCTGACGTTTGGGGCGTGTACGCTGGCCCTTCCTGGGGAAAAGATCCAAGAGGAGGCCCTGGCCCCCTATGTGGGCAAAAAGGTGATTTTCGGTATCCGTCCGGAGGACGTGCACGACGAGGAGGAGTTCCTGCACAAGGTGGGCGGCGCTCACGCGTGGGCGGATGTGGAAGTGGTGGAACGCATGGGCGCAGAGACCTATCTGCACCTGCAGTGTGAGGGCAATGCCCTCACGGCTCGGGTGGAGCCCTCTTCCCAGGCTAAGGCGGGGGACCGCTGCCCCATTGCCTTCGACCTTTCTCGCATGCATTTGTTTGACCCGGAATCAGAGCAGGCTGTGCTCCACTAGCACAGAGGCTGTTCTGGGCAAAAGAGGACCGCTGAGACAAGCCGGCCCTCTTTTTTTCTCTTTTCGGGAAAAAAATCCCGTCTTTTTTTAAAAAAAGGTTGAAATCTTTTCGGTTATTCTGTATAATAAAAGCTGAATAATTTTGTATCACCGGCTACATGGCTGTGTTAGGGGAGGGCCGGTAGCCAGGCTTTCGGCAATTTGCGGCGGGGGGAAATGCCCCTGTGCCATCAAGAAAGGGGAAGAGTCATGTCAAACAGATTGTTTCAGGGTATCATCCATCAGATGCGGGACACCATCGACCGGACCATTGGCGTTGTGGACGAGTCCTCCGTGATCATTGCCTGCAGCGAGCTGGGCAAGATCGGCGAGGTGTGCGAAGACCTCAACCCGGAAGATATGGCCTCCACGGAAGTGTTCCAGACGGAGGAATACAGCTTCAAGTCCTTCGGCAGCCGGCCGCGGCCTGAGTATGCCGTGTTTGTGGCAGGCAAAGATCCGGAGGCCCAGAAGTATGTGAAGATTCTGGCAGTGTCTCTGGGCAGCATTAAGCAGTATTACGATGAGAAATACGACCGGGGCAATTTTATCAAGAACGTGATTTTGGACAACATCCTGCCCGGCGATATCTATTTGAAGAGCCACGAGCTCCACTTTGATTCGGAAGTCAGCCGGGTGTGCATGTTGGTGAAGATTGCGGAGAAAAACGACATTTCCGCCTACGACGTGCTGCAGAACTTGTTCCCGGACAAGAACAAGGACTTTATTATCAATATCAATGAGACGGACATCGCTCTGGTCAAGGAGATTAAGCCCAACATTGACGAGAAGGACATCGACAAGCTGGCAAGTTCCATTGTAGACACTCTTTCCAGCGAGTTTTACACCCACTGCACCGTGGGCATCGGCACGGTGGTCAACAGCATCAAAGACCTGGCCCGTTCTTTCAAAGAGGCGCAGGTGGCTTTGGAAGTGGGCAAGGTGTTCGACACCGAAAAGCCCATTGTCAGCTACAACAATCTGGGCATTGCCCGGCTGATCTATCAGCTGCCCACCACTCTGTGTGAGATGTTCCTGAAGGAGGTTTTCAAACGGGGCTCTATCGATTCTCTGGATCACGAAACCCTGTTTACCATTCAGCGCTTTTTTGAAAACAGCCTGAATGTGTCCGAAACCTCCCGGAAGCTGTTTGTCCACCGGAATACCCTGGTGTACCGTTTGGAAAAGATCAAGAAGATCACCGGTTTAGATCTGCGGGAGTTTGAAGACGCCATCGTGTTCAAGGTTGCCCTGATGGTCAAAAAGTATCTCTCCAGCAACCCGGTGAAGTTCTAAGCTGGTGCGGGCGCAGAATTTTGTGTATTCCCGCGGCTTTTGCCGATTCGTTCGATTTTTCGTAACATTTTATTTCTTTATAAGAATGATACACCCTGCACCCATTGGTATAATACGTCTATGCCGATGGGTGCTGCCATGTGTGTCTTTCTCTGGAGTTTCCAGAAAAAACGGGCGCTCTTTCCCGCTGGGGGGAGAGAGCCTGCAAGAAAGGACGGTTGTAGGTTTTGATTGAATTCCGCAACGTGTCGAAAGTGTACAACAACGGGACAGAGGCCTTGCACAACATCAACTTAAATGTGGAAAAAGGGGAGTTTGTGTTCATTGTGGGCTCCTCCGGAGCTGGCAAGAGCACCTTCCTGAAACTGGTCATGTGCGAGGAGCGGCCCAATTCCGGCCAGATTTTTGTGGACGGTGTGGATGTAAGCCGCATTCCCAAACGGAAGATCCCCTATATCCGCCGGAAGATGGGCATTGTGTTTCAGGACTTTCGTTTGATCGACCACATGACCGTGTACGACAATGTGGCCTTTGCCATGCGTGTGGTGGGAGCTTCTCCCCGCTCGATCCGCAAGCGGGTCCCCTATATTCTCAGCCTGGTGGGCCTGCAGCATAAGGCCAAACATTATCCCACGGAACTGTCCGGCGGGGAACGGCAGCGAGTGGGCTTGGCCCGGGCGCTGGTGAACAATCCCTCCATGATCATTGCCGACGAGCCCACAGGCAACATTGACCCGGCCCTTTCTTTCGAAATTGTGGACCTGCTCAGCGAGATCAACCGCCGGGGCACCACGGTGCTCATGGTCACCCATGAACATTCCCTGGTGAAGCATTTCCACAAGCGCATCATCCAAATTCATTCGGGCGAGATTGTGGCGGATACGGCGGATATGCAGGAGAACTACGCGCCTCCGGAGCAGTATGCCACCCCGGAAGAAGCGGTGGAAAACGACGACGATTACGCCGAGTATGACAATCAGGAAACTTACGAGCCGGAGGAGAAGGGAGCTTACGGTTTCCAGGAGGAACCTGGCCTGGAAGAGGGGGACATCCCGGAGGACATGCCGCTGCCCTCGTTCCAGGAAGAGGATCTGCCTGTGGAAGAGCCGGCGGAGGCCTACCCGGAAGAGGCGATAGATCCCTTCCAGGACGATGCAGAGACCATCGCCCAGGAGGTTCTGTCTGAGCAGCCGCTTCCGGAGGAAGAGCCGGATTCCGGGGAGGTGAAGAGATGAGCATACACAGCCTTGGCTATTTGTTTCGAGAGGGCTTGAAGAGCCTGTGGAAAAACCGCACCATGAGTATTGCCTCGGTGGGTGTGCTGATTGCCTGCCTGCTGATGACAGGCGTGGCAGGGCTGCTTACGCTGAATCTGTCCGCCACCATGCAGTCGGTGGAAGGCAGCAACACCTTGCGGGTGTTCCTGGATGAGAATGTTCCCTCTTTGACCGCTGTGAAAATTGGCGAGGAAATTCGCGAGCTGGACAATATCACCGCGTGTACATTTGTTCAGAAAGACGACGCCCTGGCCAATATCATGCAGGATTTGGGCACGACCGGGTCCCTGTTTAACGCCTATTCCGGGGACAACAACCCTCTGCCCAACGCCTACGATATTTCCTTAAACGACTTAAGCTTGTACGACCAGACGGTGGAGGCGATCCAATCTATCGAGGGGGTCAGCTCTGTGTCCGACTACAGCAACGTGGCGGACAAGCTCAGCAGCTTGGACCGCCTGGTGCGCTACTGCAGCATTGGCATTGTTCTGATTCTGGGCATTGTCTCTCTGTTCATTATTGTCAACACCGTGAAGGTGACCATTTTCTCCCGGCGCATGGAGATCAACATCATGAAGTCCGTGGGAGCTACCAACGGGTTTGTTCGGGTCCCCTTTATTGTGGAAGGCATTGTGATTGGCATTGTGGCCGGTTTGATTTCCGCCACCATTCTGTACTTTGCCTATGACCAGGCTGTAGAGGTGGTATACGGCTTGGCGCCCTGGCTGACGGTGGTGAATGTACAGCGCTATGTCTGGCTGATTTATGGCGCCTATGTGGTGGCCGGCATGTTGTTCGGCCTGCTGGGCGGTACCATTTCCATCGGCCGCTATTTGAAAAAAGAAGGCGAAAACGCCGTTGTATAACGGTGGGAAACAAGAGGACGGGGCGCGATGTATGAGCGCCCTGTTCCTTGCATAAAATGGTTGCAAGCACAGCCCGGGGGCCATTTTTTCTTGGTTCCCCGGGGCTTGTGTATTCTTTTCACATTGACAAGATCCCTTGGGGTCACTATAATAAGGAAAGTCGGTTCGCCCAGTGCGGACCATTTTTCAGTAAAGGATGGAGTACCATGGCAGAAAAACAGTATTTTGTAACCGAAGAAGGGTTGGCCGCTCTGGAAAAAGAGCTGGAATATTTGAAAACCGTCCGCCGGAAAGAGGTGGCGGAGAAGATCAAAGTGGCGCTGTCTTTCGGTGACCTTTCTGAAAACAGCGAGTACGACGAGGCCAAAAACGACCAGGCCATGATGGAGGCCCGCATTGCCGATTTGGAAGTGATGCTCCAGGGCGCGGTGGTGATTGATGAGAGCGAGCTCACCAACGAAACCGTCCATATTGGTTCGAAAATTGAGGTGGATTTGACCTCCGCCACCGGCGCCCAGTCCCGCAGGGATTTTAAAATTGTGGGCTCCAACGAGGCGGATCCCCGCAACGGGAAAATTTCCGACGAGTCCGCCGTGGGCAAGGCCCTCATCGGCGCCAAAGTGGGAGATACGGTAAATGTGGAGACTCCCGCCGGAATCTCCAAGTATCATATTGTCACGATCTCCCGGTAAGAGAGGACCGCAGGCAAGCAACAGGGAAAGGAATGGATAGAATATGGCCGAGAAGAAGGAAAAGAGCCCCCAGATGCAGGAAGAACAGGATATGCGGGAAATTCTGCGGGTGCGCAGAGAAAAGCTGCGGGAGCTGCAGGAGAGCGGGAACGACCCCTACCAAATCACCAAGTATCCTGTGGACAACGACAGCGCCGCTATAAAGGCAAACTTTGACCAGCTGGAGGGCAAACCTGTCTCGATTGCCGGTAGGATGATGTCCAAGCGGGGCATGGGGAAGGTGTCTTTCTGCGATTTGCAGGACCGCTCTGGCCGCATCCAGCTCTATGCCCGCAAGGACGAGATGGACGAAGCGGAGTACAACCGGTTTAAAAAGTATGACATCGGCGATATCCTGGGCGTGCAGGGTGTGGTGTTCCGCACCCAGCGGGGCGAGATGTCCGTCCGGGTGGAGAAGGTGACCCTTCTCAGCAAGTCCCTGCTGCCCCTGCCGGAGAAGTACCATGGCCTGAAGGACACGGACGCCCGTTACCGCCAGCGGTATGTGGATCTGATCGTCAACCCGGAAGTGAAGGATGTGTTTGTCAAGCGCTCCCAGATTATTTCCGCCATCCGAGAGTACCTGGACAGCCATGCCTTTTTGGAGGTGGAGACCCCCGTGCTCCACAACCAGGCAGGCGGCGCCGCAGCGCGGCCCTTCATCACCCACCACAATACGCTGGACATCGACATGTATCTGCGCATTGCCCTGGAGCTGCACCTGAAGCGGCTCATTGTGGGCGGTTTTGATCGTGTCTATGAGATTGGCAGGACCTTCCGCAACGAAGGTATGGATACCCGCCACAACCCGGAGTTCACCATGCTGGAGGCTTACCAAGCCTTTACGGATTTCAACGGCATGATGGACCTGACCGAGGACTTGATCCGCACCGTGACCCACAAGGTGCTGGGTACCGGCAAGGTGGAGCGCAACGGTGTGGAGATCGACCTGGATCAGCCCTTTACCCGTATCAGCATGGTAGAGGCCGTCCAGAAGTACGCTGGGGTGGATTTTACCCAGGTGAAAGACCTGGAGCAGGCGCGGGCTCTGGCCAAGGAGCACCACATTGAGTATGAGGAGCGCCACAAGAAGGGGGATATTCTCAACCTGTTCTTTGAGACCTATTGCGAGGACAAGCTGGTGCAGCCCACCTTCCTGACGGGCCATCCGGTGGATATCTCCCCCCTGTCCAAGCGCTGCAAGGATGATCCGGAGTACACCGAGCGCTTCGAGCTGTTCATCTGCGGGGCGGAGTATGTCAACGCCTTCAGCGAGCTGAACGATCCCATCGACCAGAGAGGCCGTTTTGAAGCTCAGGCAGCCTTGAAGGCAGCTGGTGACGACGAGGCCTGTGATGTGGACGAAGATTTTCTCACGGCTCTGGAATACGGCCTGCCCCCCACGGGCGGCATGGGCATGGGTGTGGACCGCCTTGTGATGCTCCTCACAGGCGCCGCCTCCATCCGGGACGTCTTGCTTTTCCCCACGATGAAGCCCATCGACTAAAAAAGTCAGGTTTTATGCGCTTTCCAGGCCTGTGGTTTTTCCGCTGACAACACGCTGACAACAAAAGGCAGGTCCAATTTGACAACACACGAGTCAATATGAATTCCTGCTTGGAGTAGTACATTGGTCATTATGTCGATTTTTTGAAAGACTTTGGATATGCTAAAAGGTTGTGTCAACCCTTTTTAACGGATAATGTTGCTCGATGGTGCAAATTTATGCGAGAAAGGCGGTTTTGACAACATGCTCAGCGAACGAACTAAGGCATATTATGACCTGAAGAAGCGCAATGACATCCGAGAAAGCGCCAAGCGGATTCGCAGGCAATTTCTTCGATACAAAGACGCGGAGATTGTGTACAGCCTCAGCCATAAAATGCTTCTTGGGATGGCCAGTAAGGCTGGAGCGATTTACCGAATGGACAACACGGTTTTGATAAACCGGGATATTTTTGACGCATATCTGGAACAGTTCCATGAGCCCAGCACCCTACTGAAAGAGGAGGTCTCGGAATGAGCGGAAATCTCTGGATGTTTTCGGATCAGCTGGATGATGAAGACGCCCTGATGATGCAGCGTGATTTCCTCACCTACTACCAGGGAGCGGACTACTATGGCTTAGGGCTAAAAGTATTTACTCGGCTTGCCCATGAAGCAGGAGCTGTCTACAAGCTTGGAAAACGCGTTTTAGTGCGCAGAGACATCTTCGAGGAGTATTTGCGCTTTTTGCGTGCCAAAGAGGATGCAGCGCTGGAAGACGCAAGTGAACTTTACAGCCCTAGTAAGCAAGGAACATTAGTATGCAATGCAGATTCTGGAAGATTCCGCATTCGCTTTGATGTGGAGGAATACTCCGATTTTCTCTTTGCTGGGACTATCCTAGAGGTGTTATATCACGGTGAGTGGGTTTTAACTCGCCTTGATATGATGGACGCTTGGGTTCTCGAAGACATACCGACAAAGGAAATTGCTGGATTGATTGTTCGCATCTAAATGAGCCATGCTAAGAGCGGCCTCTCCACTGTGAGAAGCCGCTTCTTTTTATGCCCGCAACACAAAAGGAGGTCCCCCATGAAGTGCCAGCTGAAGTACCGCTGGGTCAAGCTGCCCAGAGCTTGCCTGCCCCAGGGCAAGGGGGTACTGGGACAGTGGGCACGGTTGGCCGCACGTGCAGCCTACCGGAAAGGCGTGGGCCTCTACTGCGGCTTTAAGAATCCGGTGGAACCGGGAATGTGGGCCGGGGGCGTGGTAGGCCTCAAAAGCATTTTGGGGACGAAGAGCCGTAAAGCAGCCCTGGAAACCCTGGAACAGCTCCAGGCGCTGGGCTACCTCAGCTACTCCCTGGACAGCACCACGAAAAAGCTGGAGTACACCCTGCTGGACTGGGTATGCACCTGTACAGGGGAAGCCAGCGTGGGGGAGAGCGTCTACGCCTTAAACGGCAGCGGCTTCCTCTGCCTGCCCCGGAGTATTCCGGACCGGCTGGCAAATCAACACTACTATTTTGAAGAAGCTGACGCCCTGCTGGATTTGTGGTGCCACACCGTCTGGCAGGAGCCCAAAAATATTTTCTCACACTTGGCGCCCACGGTGCAGTTTGGCTCCCTGGGCGCTGTTTTGACGTTGGAAACACTGGGCCGCCGCTGGGGTTGGGAAAAGACCAAGGTATGGAGGTTTTTCAAAAAACATGAGGATGCCTTCCCTCTGTACCGTCTGCCTGGCGCCTATGGATGCCTGGTGTTCAACGCCCAGTACCCCACGGAGAGCTCCACCCAGGGCATGGGGATTTCCCTGCCCTCCCAGGAGGAACTTCTGCGCACAATCGAGGCACTGCGTTTTTGCGCGGGTAATGCGCGCATCGCCGGGAGCGACAACCTGCGGCTCAACAAGATGGTCCTCTGGTACAGCGGAAGACTGCTGCGCCGCCGGACTGAAAACAGCCGCGTTGCACTTTCCGCCCCCTTATTACGCGCGTATGGTTCTCCGTGTTGGAATTGTAAGAATTGTAAGGTAGACTGCCAGGAAAAAAGATTACACCTTGAGCCGGTTTTCTCCTTTTGTGAGATTCCGGCTCTTTTTGATTTGGAAAGGAAGGTATCCCATGAAGAACAAGAAAAACTCCCGGAACTCTACGACCCAATCCCAGGCTTTGCTTGCCTTGCTGACCGCCCAGGGCCTTTTAGGAGACGATTCCATTCAGGATGAAACCCATCGGAAGGCCCAGCAGGAGCGGCTGCAAAAGCTCTATCATAACACCCAGGTGCTGCTTTCCCACTACCGGGACATCGCCTGGGCGATGGAGTGTTTTCCGGAAGCGGTGGCCCAGGAGTTGGAGGAGCCTTTTGGTAAGCTGGACACTTTGCTGGACCGGATGGACGCGGAAGCCGGCATGGGCAACCGGAAGCTGGAATCCCG
>DSTMR04002__coassemble_1763_pt1 | contig 12265 bp, 11 predicted proteins | sample DSTMR04002__metabat2_high_PE_036 | metagenome-assembled genome bin DSTMR04002
AATTTCCATTCGCAGATCTGTATTCGGGTGACCGTGGCGTTGCTATTGGTTGGCACGCTGGGCTTTTTCCTGTTTGAGTTTGACAACACCATGTCGCATTTAAATGTGTTGGAAAAACTCAACTGTGCCTTTTTCCAGTCTACCAACACTCGTACCGCCGGATTTGCCTCGGTGAATATCGGCGCCCAGTATGAGCTTACAAAAATTCTTTCCATTCTGCTGATGTTTATCGGCGCATGCCCCGGTTCTACAGGCGGTGGCATTAAGATCACCACCTTTATGGTGCTGGCTGTCACCGTTATGTGCACCATTCGCGGCAAAAACGAAGCGGTGGTTCTGCGGCACCGTTTCTCCACCCCCACGGTGTACAAGGCTTTCACAGTGGCTATTCTGGCGTTTCTGCTGGTCTTTGTGGACGCCGGCGTCATCAGCTCCCTGAATCCGGACATCGCCTATTTGGATTGCCTGTACGAGGCCACCTCTGCTTTTGGCACGGTGGGACTGTCGGCCAATGTAACGCCTCTGTTGGATCCTATTTCCAAGCTGATTTTGATCTTTACCATGTTCATCGGCCGTGTGGGGCCCCTGTCCTTTGGATTGTCCATTCTGATGCGCCATAAGTCCAAGGGCGACTCCATTTATCCCGAAGGCCGCATGCTGATCGGCTAAGAGAGCCGCGGCAAGGAACACGCTCGGAACCATAGGGGCTTGTATTGCCTAGGAAAAAAGGACCTGCTGTTTAGCAGGTCCTTTTTGCTTGCAGAATTTCTATGCAGAGAGCTGTTCCCGTGCGCCACTTGTTTCAGCGTCTTAAGAAGTGTGTCCTGGATCCAGCAAGACTCCCTTATCGGGAAGGAGAGGACATCCCACTTTCCACATGGCGCTTGATGGCTTCAAAGGTCTCTTTGCTCAACACATGCTCAATGCGGCAGGCGTCTTGGGCGGCAATGGTTTGGTCCACGCCCAGGGAGACCAGCCATTGGGTGAACAACGTGTGGCGTTCGTATACACTTTCGGCAATGGATCTCCCCTTGTCCGTGAGGGAGATAAGCCCGTCATCGCCCATGGTGATGCACTCTTGTTCCCGCAGGTTCCGCATCGCTACACTGACACTGGGTTTGCTGAACCCCATCTCAGCCGCAATGTCCACAGAACGCACGGTGCCGTTGCGCTCCTTGAGCACCAGAATGGTTTCCAGGTAATTTTCAGCGGATTCCTGAATTTTAGGCAACTCCATCCCTCCTTTTGGGTCTATTATATCGGGTTTCTTCCCAGAATGCAAGAGCCTCGCCCGGAGGAAGGATTGGCTCTTGCCAACCCCTGGGGGGACGTGGTAGTATGAGACAGAACAACGCGCCGAGAGCCTGGGGCACAAAAGGTGCCTGCAGGTTTTCACCGGCGTCACTTTTGGAAAAGGAGGCCGTCTGTGTGATCCCCACAGTCTTGCTGTACAATTTGGAAAACGACAAAGGCCGGCAGATCAAAAGTCTTTGCCTGCCCTTGAAAATTCGCGCCCGTTCCGTTTTGCCGGAGGACTTTTCCCAACCTCTGGAGGCGGTGCTGGGAGAGGCTGCCCGCCGGGAAACGGAGGCGCCTCAGTCCCCCTTTTCTCAGGAGATGGTGGTTATGGCCGGCCTCTCCTCCCAGCAGATGCATCAGTTTCTGCAGGGATTTCGGCGCAAAAAAATCCCCCCTGTGGCCCTGAAAGCAGTCCTCACTGCCACCAATCAAAAGTGGGACGCCTTCCAGCTCTGCCGGGAACTCTCCCTGGAGCGGGAGGCCATGGAGCGGGGCGAAAACCTGCACGAGGGAAAAGCCCTGTGAAGCTGCTGATTGCCCCGGCGAAGAAAATGCGCGTGGAGGAGGACTTTCTCCCTCCTAAAACCCAGCCTGCTCTGTGGGAGAGATCCGCCGAACTTCTCCAGGTGCTGCAGGAATTGTCCTTGCCGGAGCTGCGCAAGGTGCTGGCCTGCAGCGACCGGCTAGCGCAAGAAGCTGCTGAGAATTTTCAGAGAATGGACTTGCTGCAGGGCAGCACGCCGGCGCTGTTGGCGTATGACGGCATCCAATACAAGTACATGGCTCCGGGTTTGTTCACCCAACCGCAGTGGGACTATGTGGAGGAACACCTGCGGATTCTCTCCGGGTTTTATGGGGTGCTGCGCCCCTTGGACGGCGTGCGTCCCTATCGCCTGGAGATGCAGGCGCGCTTGCAGACCCCCTATGGCCGCACCCTCTATGAATTTTGGGGAGAGACTATGGGAGACACACTCCTGCAGGAGGATCAGGTACTGGTCAACCTGGCCTCAGAGGAGTATGCGAAGGCAGTGCGGCCGGCGGTGCAGGGAAGGGCCCGCTTTGTCCGCTGCGTGTTCGCAGAGGAGGTGGCACCTGGCACCTTGGTGGAAAAGGGCGTCTACGTGAAAATGGCCCGCGGGGAAATGGTCCGTTTCGCCGCGGAGAATGCCTTGCAGCGGCCGGAAGATCTTCGCCAGTTTGACCGGCTGGGCTATGTGTTCTCTCCGGAGCGCTCCCAGGGAGACGTTTACGTGTTTTGCCGCTCTCACCGGCCAGGCTCCCGAAAACTGTAAGAACTTTTCAGTCACATTAAAGAGTATCGTCAGAAATTCGCAAGAATTGGCTGGTAAGATGTTCCCATGAAAAAGGAAAGCCGGAGGACGCCTCCGGCCTGGGGAAGCCTTGGAAGGCTTCCGCCGGTTTTGCAACAGGGAGAGAATCTTCCGGTACATTGCGGTTTGCCGGAAGGCGTGTCTCCTGGGGAAAGGAAACGGTCATGAAAGTCTTGCGAATTGCTCGGAATCTGTTGTTGGGGGTACTGGCCCTGATCCTGTGCGCCCTGGTAACTCTGGCCTTCTTAGGGTGGCAAATGTACACCCAGGCCTTGGAGACGATGCCTCTGGACCAAAAGGTGAAGCAAGTGCGGTCCCAGGAAGGGTATACCACTTTTCAGGAGCTGCCAGACACGTATGTGGAAGCGGTTCTTGCAGCAGAGGACCATCGGTTTTACCGGCACGGGGGCGTGGATGTGATCGCTCTGGGGCGTGCCTTGGTCAACGATTTAAAGGCCATGTCCTTTGTAGAGGGAGGCAGCACCATCACCCAGCAGCTGGCGAAAAACCTGTATTTCACCCAGGAAAAGGAATTGACCCGAAAGGTGGCGGAAGCCTTTATGGCGTTTCATCTGGAGGCCAATTACACCAAAGAGGAGATTTTTGAGCTTTACGTGAACAGCATCTACTTTGGCAGCGGCTGCTACAACGTGGCCGCCGCCTCCCAGACTTATTTCGGGGTGGAGCCGGAGCAGATGACGGCGGAGCAAGCCACTCTGCTGGCGGGGATTCCCAACGCTCCCTCGGTGTACGATTTGACGGTCAACCCGGATTTGGCCGGACAACGGCAGCGCCAAGTGGTGCAGTTAATGGTGAAGTATGAATATCTGACGGAAGAGGAAGCGTCGGCCATTTTGGCGGCCTGAAAAGCAGGCCGGGAAGAGGGGGAATTTTCGTGCAGGAAGAGTTGATGCGCCGGCTGCGGCAGGTGACAGAAGAGGAGGAACGGCTTTTGGCAGGGGGCCAGGTGGACAAGAGCCTGTACAGTTCCGGCGCCGGTTTTTTGATCGACAGCGAAAAACTGCTGGCCAAGGGCAAGCTGATCACAGTGCGGCCCCACACCCGCTTTGCCAGCTTTCCCATGCACCGGCACAACTACGTAGAGATCATGTATATGTGCAGCGGGAAAACGGTCCACCGTATGGAAGGGCGCCCGCCTTTGACGCTGCAGGCGGGGGAGCTGCTCTTTTTAAACCAGAACGCGGCCCACGGGGTGGATCGAGCCGGCGAGGAGGATGTGGGGGTTAATTTTATTGTGCTTCCCCAGTTTTTCGACTACGCCTTGGCGCTGATCGGGATGGACAATGTGCTGGGAAAATTTCTCCTCAGCGGCTTGCGACAAAGCGGGGGAGAGCTGAGCTGCCTGCACTTTCGGGTGTCCCATGTGCCCACCGTGCAAAATCTGGTGGAGAACTTGGTGTGGAGTCTGGTTCATCCCCAGCCCAATGCCCGCAGGATTAACCAGGCCACCATGGGGGTCCTCTTGCTGCAGCTTTTAAACTACACGGAGGACTTGGAAGAGGCGTCGGGCAACGGAGCAGTTTTGTCCGCCCTGCGGGAGATTGAGGAAAATTACCGCACGGCAGATTTAACCCGCTTGGCCGGGGAGCTCCACGTGTCCCTGCCCTATCTCAGCGCTGCAGTGCACCGGGCCACAGGCCGGACTTTTAAGGAACTGCTGCTGGAAAAGCGCCTGTCCAAAGCTGCCCAGCTTCTGCGGGAGACCCGGCTTACCACCCAGGACATTATTTTGGCCGTGGGGTATGAAAACACCAGCTACTTCTATCGGGTGTTTCGGGCTCGGTTTGGCGTCACGCCTAAGGAATACCGCAGACAGCAGGGAGGAAATTTTCTGCCCCAGGCCCAGTAATCATAAAGTGAGGACGTATTTTTTCAAAAGTACGTCCTTCTTTTTTTGCCTATTTCGCGGTATGCTGAAGAAAACAAGAGAGGGGGAAAACCCATGAAAGCCTATTTGGCGGTGGATATCGGTGCTTCCTCCGGCCGGCATATTCTGGGATGGGTCGCAGAAGGAACCCTGGTTTTACGGGAAGTGCACCGGTTTTCCAACCGGCTACACAGCCGGGAGGGACACCTTTGCTGGGACATGGAGCAACTCTTTGCCGAGATTGTCCAGGGGTTGGCCCAGTGTAAAGAAGAGGGGATAATTCCGGTCAGTATGGGCATAGATACCTGGGCCGTGGATTTCCTGCTGTTGGACAGGCAGGGAAAGCCTTTGGGGAATGCCGTGTCCTACCGGGACAGCCGCACCCAGGGCATGGACCGGCTGGTGGAGGCGCGCATCTCCCCGGAAGAGCTGTACGCCCGCACGGGGATCCAGAAACAGGCGTTTAACACCATCTACCAGCTCATGGCCGTAAAACAACAGGAGCCGGCCCTATTGGAGCAAGCCCAGCGGCTGTTGCTGGTGCCGGAGTATCTGACATACCGGCTCACCGGGCGCAGGGAGAGCGAATATACCAACGCCACCACCACCGGCTTGGTGAACGCTCAGACAAAGACCTGGGACGAGGAAATTTTGGACCGGCTGGGCTATCCCCGCCGGCTGTTTGGAGAGCTGCGCCAGCCCGGCTTTTCTGTGGGGGGGCTATCTCCTCAGGTGCAGGAGCGCGTGGGCTTTGACTGCCAGGTACTGCTGCCGGCCACCCACGACACCGCCTCGGCCTTTTTGGCGGTGCCCGCCAAGGAGAACGGCGTCTACCTGTCCAGCGGCACTTGGAGCTTGCTGGGCACGGAACTGCCCGCTCCGGTTTTGACAGAGGAGAGCCGCCGCTGCAATTTCACCAACGAAGGGGGCTACCAGTACCGGTTCCGGTATTTGAAAAATATTATGGGGCTGTGGATGCTCCAATCCACTCGCCGGGAGGCGGGGGAGGGGACTTCCTTTGCCGCCTTGGAACAGGCCGCTCGCGACGCGGGGGAGTTTCCCTCTCGGATCGATGTGAACCATCCCAGCTTTCTGGCTCCGGAAAGCATGGGGGAGGCGGTGCGTTCCCTGTGCCGGGAGACAGAGCAGCCTGTGCCCGCCACTTTGGGGGAACTTGCGGCCTGTGTATACCACAGTTTGGCCCAAAGTTACGCCCGCAGTATCCAGGAGCTCTCCGCACTTACAGGCAAATCCTACACCGCCGTCAATGTAGTGGGCGGAGGCAGCCGGGATTCTTACTTGAACCAGCTCACCGCCCAGGCTACAGGCCTGCCTGTGTACGCCGGTCCCACAGAGGGCACGGCGCTGGGGAATCTGCTCGTTCAGATGCTGGCCCAGGGGGAATTCCCCGATCTGGCCGCGGCCCGCAGAGCCATCCGCCACAGTTTTCCCATGAAGGAGGTGTTTCCATGTTAGTTGAGACCAAAGCCCGGGTAGGGGTGTTCGCCATTGCCCTGGGCGCGTATTTGCCCCAATTTCCGTCCCTGGTGCCGGAGTTTGAGGCCCAATACGCCCACTTTAAAACCATGCTCCCCGATTCTGTGGAGCTGATCGATGGCGGCATTGTCACCACCAAGGAGCTGGCCCAGGAGGCAGGGGACAAGTTCCGGGCTGCCGATGTAGATCTGGTTATGGTGCAGCTGCTGACCTATGCCACTTCCTACAACCTGCTGCCCGCCGTCCGCGACCTGGATGTGCCCGTGGTGCTGGTGAATGTGCAAAAGCTCCGGGCCCCCGATTATGCACACACGGACACGGCCACCTGGCTGGGAGAGCTGTACGCCTGCGGCGCCGTGGGGGAGATGGTGGCCGATCTGGAGCGGGCCGGCAAGCGGCACGCGGTGATCACCGGCGTGGTGGAAGGGGGCGACCCTGTGGTGCAAGAAGAAATAGAAGATTGGTGCCGGGCCGCCCAGGTGCGCCGCCGCTTCCGGGATTTGAACCTGGCCCAGATCGGCCGGCCCTATCCCGGCATGATGGATCTGTACATCGACGAGACCAATCTCTACCACCGCATGTGGCTGTACACCAAACAGTTTGATTGGGAGAAAATGTGGGCTATTGCCGATGCAGTCACCGACGAAACCGCCATCCGCCAAAAAGCCCAGGAGATTCTGGACACTTTCGAAATCGAGGGCGGCGGCACCCTGGAAAAGGTCTGGGATATGGCTCGCTATGTGGTGGCCTTTGAACAGTGGGTCAAGGAGGAGAAGCTGGGTTTCATCGCCTCCCACTACGACGGCTTTGCCCAGGGGAAGGCAGGTGTGCTGGACTCCATGCTCATCCCCGCCTTCTCCATGCTTATCAAGGAGGGGGTTGCCTGCGCCGTGGAGGGGGACATCAAGGTGGCCATGGCCATGTCCATTTTAAAGACCATCTCCGGCACCGGCCAGCTCTCCGAAATGTACTCCATTGACTTCAACGAGGACATCTGCATCATCGGCCACTCCGGCTCGGGAGATGCGGCCATCTCCGCCCAAAAGCCCACCATGAAGATTGTGCCCGTGTTCCACGGCAAGACTGGGGGCGGTTATTTGACCCAGTTCTACCCCCACCTGGGGCCGGTCACCTACCTGGGCATCACCCAGGACAAAGACGGCCATTTCAAATTTGTGGTGGCAGAGGGCGTCAACGAGGCAGGCCCCATTTTCACCTTTGGGGACACCAACATGCGCACCCGGTTTGCCTGCGGCGCCCGGGAGTTTGTCAACCGCTGGAGTGAGGCGGGCCCCACCCACCACATGGCCGCCGCCACAGGGTGCCACATCGACACCCTCCTAAAGGTGGCCAAGATTTTCAACGTACCGGTGGACGTTATCACCCGGTGCGATGGTTTTGCAAGATAGCTGGGAAAGGAAGCGTACACCATGGCAATTACTGATTGTGAAGTCCTGCAAAATTACATCCGCCTGTGCAGCGACGGCTGGGACCAAGGCTGGCACGAGCGCAACGGCGGCAATTTGACCTATCGCATGCGCCCGGAAGAGGTGGAGCAATGCCGCCCCTATTTTAAAGAAACCCCCGGCGAGTGGGTAAACATGGGCGTCCAGGCAAACAATTTGAAAGGGGAGTTTTTTATCTCCACCGGCAGCGGCAAGTATTTCCGCAATGTTTCCTTGGCACCCCAGGACAACCTGTGCATTGCGGAGATCAACGAGGCCGGAGATTCCTGGCGCATTGTCTGGGGCTTGGAGAAGGGGGGCCGTCCCACCAGCGAGTTTCCCAGCCATTTTCTCAACCACAGTGTCCGGAAAGAGGCAACCAACGGGGAAAACCGGGTGATCTACCATGCCCATCCGGCAAATCTAATCGCCATGACCTATATTCTGCCCCTCACCGCCCGGGACTTTACCCGGGCCCTGTGGCAGAGCGCTACGGAGTGTCCCGTGGTGTTCCCCGGGGGTGTGGGCGTGGTGCCCTGGATGGTTCCCGGCGGCAGCGACATCGCCTGGGCCACCAGCAAACTGATGCGGGAGTATGATGCGGCGGTGTGGGCCCACCATGGGCTGTTTGCCTCCGGTCCGGATTTCGACACCACCTTCGGCCTGATGCACACCATTGAAAAGGCCGCCCAGATTTACCTTCTCGCCCTGTCCGCCGGTCAGGGGAAGATCCGCCAGACCATCCAGGATGACGATCTGCGGGCCATCGCCAAGGAGTTTGGCGTCACCCTGCGGGAGGAGTTTCTGGAGTAACCGCTTTCCTGAAAACAGAGAGGAGCCGCTGCGCACAGCACAGCGGCTCCTTCCGTTTATTCTATTGGCGGATTACCAAAGGCTGCGGCCGATGGCTTCTGCGTTGGCGAAGGGTCCCGGAAGAAGTTCCGCACCCCGGTGGTTTCCAAAATAATCCCGGTCGAAGGTGATGGGCGTGCCATCCGGATTTTCAAAATACTCCTCCGGCTGGAAGGCTTTGCCCAGTACCTGGGTGTCCACCATGGCGCACCGGAAATTCCCCAGCAGGTCATACAGGTTGGTGGAGAGCACGGGCTTTCCCTCTTGCTCGGTCAGCTCCACCGTGACGGGGTGTTCCTGATCCAGAAGGAAGTCGGTCTCGTGTTCCCAGGCTTTCGCGCCGTTTACGTACACGTTCCCCTTGCACCACACCGGCAGATGGGATTCCTGCGCGGGAGCCAGCTTGGACATGTCGGGGGTGTCCGTATCCATGTCGAACTGGGCGATCCACTCTTCGTAGGTGGGATAGCCGTTCCACACGTGGGTGCCCACCTCCCGGTTTTCCATATCCACTCCGTCGGTGCTGTCATGGAGCACGGTAAAGGGGTCGGAGGGCCATTTCTGCACAAAGATATTGTTGTAGAAGCGGTCGTCTCCGTGGAGGATGGTCATAAAGCCCATCACCTCGGTGCGATGGGGGATGTGGTAGGGAGTGTACCGGGGACCGGTGCCGCCGCCCACACAGGTCAGGGCGCCGCAAATCAGGTTGTGCACCATGGCTACACCCTGGGTGGCAAACCGCAGGGAAGCGTCGGAAAGCAGGATGTTGTTGTCAATGAGGGTGGGGCCGTGGCCCACCTCCACGAAAATATCCTGGCTCATCATGCCGCCCTTGAGCTGCTTGGCGAAGGAAGGCCGCTGGTTGTCGTGGAACAGGTTCTGGGTGATGCGGGTGCCTTGGGCTTCCCAATCGCACCAAATGCCCATGGTGCAGTGGTGGATGTGGTTGCGGCGGTACACCACATCGATGGCTGCGTGCATTTTGATGCCGGCGATCTCCGCGCCTCCCAGCTCCATCATATTGTTGATATGGTGGATGTGGTTGTCCTCAATCAGGGAGAACACACCACCCATCCGGCCAATGATACCGCCCTGCTCGCAGTGGTGGATGTTGCACCGGCGCACGATGTGGCTGCCCACCTTCTCCTTCAGCCAGCCGTGATACTGTCCCCGGCAGACGGCGTCCCGTTCCATCTGGGTGGGGCTTTTCACGTGTTTGTTGGTAAAGTAGTGGTCGTTTTCCGGGTCGTAATATTTGCCCAGGGAAATGCCTGCGCACTTGGAGTTGGAGATGTCACAGTCCTCAATGATCCAGCCCTTGGACCAGTGGGGACCGATCATCCCATCTTGGTAGGCAGCGGGAGGGGCCCAGGTAGTGGCCGCCTTGGTGATGGTAAACCCGCTGACAGTGATGTAGCCAACGCCGGTTTTGGAGGGCATAAAGCACTCTCGCCGCACGTTGATTTCCACCTGTTCCTGGTTGGGGTTCTTGCCCTGGAAGTTGCCGTACAGGACCGTTTTGCCGTCCTCCTGCTGGGTGTACCACTTGTAGACAGAGGCCTCCGGCTCCCAGGAACAGGGGTATACCTGGCCCTGCAGGCACTCCTCCAGCGAGCTGGCCTCGTACATGGCCTTGTCGTTGAGATACACGCAGCCTGTGTGTTTGGACCGGCCGGCGAAGTACCAGTCCCCATACACATAGGTAGTGTAGGGATTGTAGCTTCCAAACAGTGTGTTGTCCACCCGGCACACCCACACGTTGCCCTCGTAGGGCTGCCAGGATTTGATCTCCTCCGCACCGGTGATCACAGCTCCCAAAGGCTCCGTGCTCCGGTAGGTGATGCGCTGGTCTTCCGTCCCAGCGTTTGCCGGATCCACATACTCCCGGTAGATGCCGGGGGCCACCAGGACCTCATCTCCCGGCTTTGCAATTTTGGCTGCATCGCCGATACGCTTAAAGGGACGATCCGCCGTGCCGTTGCCGTCTCGAAAGGCAGCGGCAGAAACATAAATCTTCATGAAAAAACTCCTCCTGCCTAAACAGTTTGCCCACAACATGGGATGGTTTTATGGTAGTGCATTCTGGGCCGGTTGTCAAGCAGGCCTTCAGAAAATGCAACCCTGTGAGAGGCAGGAAAAAAGCGCGCCCATTCTGAGCGCGCATGGAAAAAACGATTTACGATCGCAGTTCAAAGCCCTGCTGCAGTAAAACTGCAGCGCCTTCCTTTTCCACATCCCCTTCCACTTCTTTGCCGTCTTGGTAGAGGGAATAGGTCCCATCTTTATTGTCTCGCAGGTAGGTGTTAGAGGGATCAATCACCGTGGCCTGTCCGCCCATGGACATTTCCGAGGAGGGCGGGTCGTAGGCTGGTTGAATCAAAAAGGAGTAGGACACAAGCAAGAGAAGGGAGAACACAAGGCCCAGTGCGGCCAAGGCCAGTTTGTTTTGACAACGGGGCTTGCGTTCCATAATCAGCTGTATCCTTTGCAGGACGGCTTTGCTGTCGGAAGAGGCGAGCTCCAGCACAGTGAAGGGCACGAAATTTTCCATCTGGCTGTTTTGGGTGAACACCAAGGTCTTGAGCAGAACCTCTTCGTACACGCTGGCCTCTTCCTGACTTTTCCCCTGGAGAATAGCCGCGTCGCATTTCATCTCCAACACACGGGAGAGATCTTTTTTCAGCAGGTGAACAAGGGGGTTCCACCAAAAGCAGTCGCACAGCAGCTCCACGCACAGCTTGACCCAGAGATCGTGATTTTTCCAATGGGTCAGCTCGTGAAGGAGCACATAGTCCTGTTCTTCCTCTGTGTAGGGGAAAACCGGCAGGAGCACCACAGGCTTGAAAAAGCCGGTGACCTGGGGCGTGTCTATGCTGGAAGTTTGGATGAGCTTGGGAGACGGCACCCCTAACCGACGGGCAGTTTTGCTGGCGGCCTCCCAAATTTCTCCCTCTTCCAAAGGCTCATAGGCGCGCAGCCTTCGGGAAAAGCGCCAGTATCTCCACGCAAACCGCCCCAACAGAAGCAGGGTTCCCACAATCCAGAGCAGCCAGATCACGTCCAGCACCAGGAAGGAACCGATGCCCAGGGGCGCTTTCAGCACGCGAAACACGGAGGCCACTACGCCTCGAAGCCCGATCACCTGGGTGAAGTAGGGAATCTCCACCGGAAAGAAACACCGCAGGACAATGCCCCCCGCCAGAAACAGCAGAGGGCCCACACCGGTAATGCTAAGGAAGCGCGTGCTCTTCCGCAGACAGAAGAGAAGCAGTATAAAAACGCTGCTCCATAGCACTGCCATCAAAAGGGAAAAAGGGGAAACAGCCATACTTTACTTTCCCCCTTCCCCCTTTTTCTTTCGGATTGTCTTCTCGATTTCCTGCAGCAGCCCATCCAAATCGGAAATGCCGGAATACTTGGCCAGAGAGCAGACAATCGAAGGAATGTCCTCCGGGGTGTACTGCTCGGTGGAGGTGATCTGAATGGCGAAGTGCTCGTTTCGAGTGACCAGGGGAGCAAAGCGCCGGCCGTAATTGGTGTCCTTGCCCGCGCCTCCCATGGGGGCGATGTAGTTTTTATCCATCAAATCGTTGATCAGCAAGTGCAGGGAACTGACGGCAAAAAGCAACTGCCCGTCCTCTGTGGTGGCAGCTTCCAAAATCTCCTGGCGATTCAAAGGCCGGTCTGCCTGCCAAAGAATTTCCATGAGAGTCAGCTCCGAGTTGGTCAGCTGATACTTCTTTTTTCTCTTCATAACAACACCTCAGAAGCACAAATTTTATAGGATCCATACAGTGGCAATATTTCCTGAATTTATTCTACTAGATGCCCGAGAAATTGTCAATCAAAAATACGACGTGTGTAATGAAAAAATAGTAGCAGAAAAGTTGTATGGTACGCTCATGGCTAACAAAAAATTTAAGAAATACTTGGCATTACCTATGTGCACTTTG
>DSTMR04002__coassemble_1841_pt1 | contig 11762 bp, 12 predicted proteins | sample DSTMR04002__metabat2_high_PE_036 | metagenome-assembled genome bin DSTMR04002
CCGGAGTTTTCCGAGCAAATCCGCAGTATGCTGGTGTTTGACGCTCTGATTTACAGCGGCGACGTCATCGCGCCCGCCCCCATTTTTGACAACGGGCTGTCCCTGTTCTGCTATGCCGGTAAGGAAGAGTATGCGAATCTGGACGAGTATGCAAAAACCCGTTCGAATCCCTACAACATCTCCTATGAGGAAGTGTGTGCGGAGGTCATGGGGCCAAAGCAGAAAGAGCAGCTTCGCCGCATGATCGGGTTCCGGTTCAAACGCCATGAGAGCCTCAACCTGCCGGAAGAACATTTGCAGGCCATGGCCTTTCTCTGTTGCGGGTACCCACAACAGAAGTTTTCCCAATAGCAAACAAGTCTTGGGGCGGCGCCCTCTGGAACTGCTGCCCGGTTCTATTCCACACGGCCTATGGAAAGGAAGGTCGGCAAATGAGACGACGAATCCTCTCCCTTTTTCTCTCCGCAGCGCTCTGCCTGGGGCTGCTGCCCACGGCCGCGCTGGCGGCGGACGAAGTCGCTAAAACTTAGCTGGATAAACTGCGTTGACAGGACCGTGGAAATGTGATAGAGTAAAACCGCGAAAGCTATGTTTTCCCTTGTGGGTGAGATAGACAAGGGGAAATATAGCTTTTTCCTTTGGAATTCCAAGCGAAAAGAGGAGCTCACACATGCAACAAACCTTCATGAAAACCAGGCCCATTTTGCCATTGGTCTTGTCCATGTCTTTGCCGATGGTCGTATCCATGATGGTGGCGTCCCTGTACAACATTGTCGACAGCTACTACGTGGCGAAAATCAGCGAGGATGCTATGACAGCCTTATCTCTGGTATTCCCCATACAAAACGTGATCAACGCCGTTACCATCGGCTTTTCCGTTGGTGCAAACGCTGTGATTTCCTACCATCTGGGCGCCCAAGATACGCAAAAAGCCAATGCAGCAGCCGTGCAGAGCATCGTGTACAATGCCATTCATGGGCTTGTGTTGATGATTGGATGCATTGCGGTCATGCCCTTCTTTCTCCGCCTGTTTACCACAGATGCGCAGGTGATCGATATAGGCGTGCGATACTCCAGAGTCGCCTTTGCTTTTTCGGTCTTTGTAGCCATTTCCATGTCCATGGAAAAGATCTTTCAAGCGGTTGGGAAAATGATCCTGACCATGGTCTGCATGATGTCCGGCTGTGTTGCCAATATCCTCTTAGACCCGCTTTTGATTTTTGGCTGGGGCCCTTTCCCGGAAATGGGAATAGAGGGCGCCGCTTTGGCCACGGGCATTGGCCAAACCCTTAGCTTGACACTGTATATTGTCACCTATTTCGCAGGACATTTTCCTCTGCGGCTTTGTTTCACCGCCCAGACGTTTCAAACAGGCTTAACCAAAAAAATGTATGCTGTGGGTATTCCTGCCACCCTGAATTTGGCGCTTCCGTCCCTGTTGATTTCCTGCTTGAACATTATCTTGTCCGCCTATTCCCAGGTCTATGTTTTGGTGTTAGGCGTGTACTACAAACTGCAGACGTTCTTATATCTGCCCGCCAATGGCATTGTCCAAGGCATGCGCCCGATCATCGGGTACAACTTTGGCGCAAAAGAGTATGCCAGAGTGGAAAAAATATACCGTGTGGCTCTTTCTCTTTCTGTGGGCATCATGGCTGTTGGCACCCTCCTGTGTTGGTTCCTGCCAGGCCAGTTGATGGGGTTGTTCTCAACCAATGGGGATACCATCGCAGCAGGCAGCACGGCCCTGCGCATTATCAGCATTGGCTTTATCGTTTCTTCTATTTCGATCATTTCCTGCGGCGCATTGGAAGGGTTAGGCATGGGAACGCCCTCTTTGGTAATTTCCTTGATCCGGTACGCTGTGCTGATTATTCCGGTCGCTTTTCTTTTAAGCCGATTTTGGGAAGCCCTTGGCGTGTGGCACGCATTTTGGATTACGGAAGTGGTCACAGCCGTAATTGCGTATGGTCTCTATCGGAAAAAAGTGCCTATGCACGGTGCAGCCATGGCCAAAAAGGGATGAGTCCCTTGTCACGCTAAAAAACAGTTGACGAAAAAGGTAGGACCACCCTCTTTGGGGTGGTCCTACCTTTTCTGGGGAATGTCTCACAAAACAGGTGCAAAGTCAAAAACAGACCCCGATTTTCACCGAGTTGGAGTGGACGGGCGCTTTTTCAGTGCGGCTAAGCCCTGCGAAGTTGGTGTTTTCTAGGGGGTGTCAGCTGCCCGTAGGGGGCTCCTCCAGGGTCTTCACCCCAAAGAGAAAGTACAGAATGTGGAATACCCACACCCCCGCCAAAATGGCGCAGGGAATGTACAGGGCTTTTCCCATCATCATCACAAAGCCAAAGGCCATCAGCGCCGTCACGGTGAGCATAATGCGCCGCTTGGTGCGCCAGGTCATGGCCCGGTGCTGCACGTAGCTCTCCAAATTTTTCTTGTACAGGCTGGTGTTGATAAACCAGGTGTGCAGCCGCTGGGAGCTTTTGGCAAAGCTAAAGGCCGCCAGCAGCAAAAAGGGGAAGGCCGGCAGCAAAGGCAGCACCGCCCCCACAGCGCCCAGGCCCACGCCTACACAGCCCAAAACTATCCATAGAATCCGTCTCATGTTCCAGCTCCTTTCTGGGTTTTCCCCTTTTCCCGGCGGGTTTCTATCACGTGGCGGATGGCCGCCGCCGGGTGCACCAGCAGCATCCGCGGGCCGGAGAACCGCATCACTTCCCGGATTTTCGCCCGCATCTCCGGCTTGTAGCAGTGCACCTTGCAGTTGGAGCAGAAGGTCTTTTCCTCCATAAAGGGGCATTTGTCGCTGCGGGCCCGGGCGTATTCCTCCAGGGCGCGGCACTGGGGGCACAGGCCCCCTTTTCCGCCGTGGTGTTTTCTGCAATACAGGGCAATCATCTGGGAGACCATCTCTTTCTCCCGCTGCCGCTTTTGGGCGGTGTTGCTCATCAGCTCATCCTCCCGTTGTCCATGTTGTAGACCCTGTCCGCCACCCGCATGGTGGATTTCCGGTGGGAGACCAGCAGCACTGTCTTTTCGCCCCGTTCCTCCCCCAGAGAGCGGAGGATGACCGCCTCGTTTAAGCTGTCCAGGTTGCTGGTGGGCTCGTCCAGCAACAGGAAGTCCCCCTGGTGGAGGAAGGCCCGCGCCAGGCCCAGCCGCTGGCGCTCGCCGCCGGAGAGGGTGCTGCCCAGCTCGCCCACCGGGGTGTCGTAGCCCTGGGGCAGGCTTTCAATAAACTGGTGCACCGAGGCCTTCCGGCAGGCCCGGGCGATCTCCTCGTCGGTGGCGTCCAGCTTGGCAATGCGCAGGTTGGCCCGGATGCTGTCGTGGAACAGGTGTGTCTCCTGGGTGACAAAGCTCTCCATGTCCCGCAGGTTGGCGGTGTTGATGTCCTTCACGTCCCGGCCGGAGACGCGCACCTGCCCTTGCTGGGCCTCCCAAAACCGCATGAACAGCTTAAGCAGTGTGGATTTCCCGCTGCCGCTGCGGCCCACAATGCCCACTACGCTGCCCTTGGGCACCTCCACGGAGACGCCGTCCAGGATCCGCTCCTCCCCATAGGCAAAGGAGACTTGTTCCGCTGCCGCCCCGGTAAAGGAGAGGCCTGCCTTGCCCTGGATTTCCTCCACCACCGGCTCCTCCTCCAAAATGTCCAGCACCCGGTTCCCCGCGGCGAAGGTGTTCTGCAAGGTGCTCCCTAGGTTGGCCAGCGCCACACAGGGTCCAAAGGAGCTCATCAGCGCCAGCGTGGGCAGCAGTACCCCCAGAAAGTCCACCTGCCCGGCCTGGTACAGCCCCACCGCGGCAAAGAGCATGGCCACGTCAAACACCAAGATGACGGTGTTCGTCACCGCCTGGTTGCGGCCGGCGGTGCGCTTCATCCGCGCCTCGTCCTGGGAGAGGGCTGCCGTGCGGGCGTCCATCTCCTCCAGGCGGCGCTGGCCCTGGCCGTATTGCAGCGTTTCCAATAGGCCCCGCAGGCTGTCCAGCACAAAGCTGGAAAGCTCCCCCGAGCGCTGCCGGAACCGCAGGCCGTCGTCGCCGCTGAGCCGGGAAGTCACCAATGGCACCGCCACCCCCACCACAGCGTAGGCCGCCAGAGCCAGCAGCCCCAAGGCCCAGTGGAAGCTGCCAATGTACAGGCACAGCGCCACCGTGAACAGCGCCGCAATAGCAATGGGGGAGAGAGTGTGGGCGTAGAACACCTCCAGCAGCTCAATGTCCGAGGTGATAAGGGCGATGAGGTTGCCCCTGTCCTTGCCCTCCAGCTTGGCGGGGCACAGCCGCCGCAGGGCCTGGAAGACCTTCTCCCGCAGCAGCGCCAGCAGCTTAAAGGCGATGAAGTGGTTGCAGGCCTGCTCCCCATAGCGCAGGAAGCCCCGGGCCACCGCGAACACCAGCACCCCGCCAAACAGCAGCCCCAGGGAGAAGGGAATCTCCAGCCCCAGCGCCCCGGCCAGGGCGTATCCCCCCAGCACGGTGAGGAAGGCGGCGCACAAATGCCCCACCAGCCCCAGCAAAATGGCCAGCGCCATAAAGCCCGCCAGGGGCCGCACCAGGCCCACCAGCCGCAGCATCACTTGGAATCCGCTTCGCTTTTTCATGGGACTGCCTCCTCTCCATAGTGTTCCAGGGCCGCTTGGGCTTCCCACAGGCGGCGGTAGGCGCCGCCCCGCTCCAGCAGCTCCTGGTGGGTGCCGCTCTCCGCCACCTGGCCTTTGTCCAGCACGTAGATGCAATCCGCGTCCACCACGTTGGCCAGCCGGTGGGAGATGAGCAGCACGGTCTTTGTCTTTGCCAGGGCGCGGATTTCCTCCATGATGTCGTTCTCGCTCTCCACGTCGATGTTGGAGGTGGCCTCGTCAAAAATATACACCGGGCTGTTGTGCAGCAGCCCCCGGGCCAGGGCCAGCCGCTGGCACTGCCCGCCCGACAGATTGGAGGCCCGCTCCAGCAGCGGGGTTTGCAGCCCCTGCTCCTGCCGCAGGAAGCCCCCTAGCTTCACCTGCTCCAGCACCTGCCACAGCTGCTCCTCCGTGGCCTGGGGGGCGGCCATGCGCAGGTTGTCCTCCACCGTCCCCTTAAACAGGTAGCTTTGGTGGCTGATGTAGGTAAAGCTTTCCAGCAGGCTCTCCTCCTTCAGGGCGGAGAGCTCCACGCCGCCCACGGTCACCGAGCCCTGGTACCCCCGGTTGCGCCCCATCAGCAGCGACGCCAAGGTGGATTTCCCGCAGCCGGATTCCCCCACCAAGGCCATAAAGCTGCCCTGGGGACATTCCAAGTCCACCCCGGCCAGGACGTCCCGCCCCTCCCCATAGGAGAAGCGCACCCCCTGGCAGCGCAGGGAGCAGTCCTGGGGCACAGGCTGGTTTCCCCTTTCCTCCTCCGGCAGGTCCAGCAGCCGGAAGATTTTCTCGCTGGCCGCCATGCCGTTCATGGCGATGTGGAAGAAGGAGCCCAGCAGCCGCATGGGCAAGAAGAAGTCTGCCGAGAGGATAAGCAGCGGCAGGCAGCCCGCCAGGTCCACGTGGCCCCCTTGAAACTGGGTCACTGCCAAAATCACCCCCAGGGCCGCGCCGCCATAGGCAATCAAATCCATAATGGTGATGGAGTTCAGCTGCATGGTCAGCACCTTCATGGTGATTTTCCGGAACTTCTCCGATTCCTCCTTCATCTCCTCCTGCTTAAAGCCGTCCGCCTGGTAGATTTTCAAGGTGGTCAGCCCTTGGAGGTTTTCCAGGAAGGTGTCGCCCAAGGCGGTGTACTGCCCCCAGTATTTGGAGAGCAGCTTCTTGGCCCACCGCTGCACCGCCACAATGGCGGCGGGAATCAGCGGCACGCAGAGGAACAGCACCAGCGCCGCCGGGAAGTTCACAAAGCTGAGCACGCCAAACAGCGTCAGGGGCGCCAGCATGGCGTAAAAGAACTGGGGCAGGTAAGAGCCGAAATACGTCTCCAGCTGGTCCACGCCCTCCACAGCTACCTGCACCACCTCCGAGGTGTTCACCCGCTCTTGGTAAGAGGCCCCCAGGCCCAGCAGCTTTTGGTAGAGTTTTCCCCGCAAGGTGCGCTTCACCGCCTTGGAGGAAAGGTAGCTCATACGGCTGGAAAGCAAGGTACATACAGCCCGCACTGCCACAGCTGCCACAGCAAGGGCCAGGGTGGGCGCTAAGCGGCCTTGAAACTCCCCGTAAAAAAGCCCCGCCAGCAGTTGGGCAATGCTGGCCATCATGGCGATGTTCGCCAGCAGGGAGACCCACTGGCACAGCACGTTCCCCGCAATGTATTTCTTGCTTTCGGGCACCGTCCTCACAAGCCGTTTGTTGATCATTCCATCCATCCTCTCTCTGTGCTCTCTGGAAAATAGTCGCAACTAACTGATAGTTGAGACTAACTGCTCCTTGAAAAAAAGAGGCCGCCTTGAATTAGTGGTCTCTAACAGCTTGTGTAAGTATACCTGGTTTTTCGAAAAAAGTCAACCGTCTTGGAGTTTTGCCAGACAACCCATCAATTTGGCAAGTATTTTCTCTATACAAACGGAGTAGATTTTTACGATGCAAGCTCTGAGTGGCATGTATGCTGTTTCAGGTGCTAGGGAACTCTGGCCGCGACTTCTTGGACCTCCCGTTCTTTTGCCCGGCGCAGAACCGCCTCCACCATCTTCCATAATCGAAATTCGCTCATTAAGTATCCCCTGGGTAACAGGAACCCACAACTCTATGTCCATTCGGCTTGGGTAGGCGGATTTTTTCCCTCCTGCCTTTCTTTGATTTGCTTCCATGATCCAGACATGGTACAATGAAGGCAGAAGACAAACTTTCCACGAAAGGAGCGCAGAACTATGGATCCAAAAGCCTACCTGGCCATCGATTTGAAGTCGTTCTACGCTTCTGTGGAGTGTATGGAGCGGGGCCTGGACCCCATGGCCACCAACCTGGTGGTGGCGGACAAGTCCCGCACGGAGAAGACCATCTGCCTGGCGGTGTCCCCCTCCTTGAAGGCCTACGGCGTCTCCGGCCGGGCAAGGCTGTTTGAAGTGGTGCAGCGGGTGGAGCAGGTCAACCGGGAGCGCCAGCGGAAAGCCCCAGGCAGGAAGCTTACCACCTCCTCCTGGGACGACACCCAGGTGCAAGCCCGTCCCGATGTGGCCTTGGATTACCTGGTGGCCCCACCCCGGATGGCCCTGTACATGGAGTACAGCTCCCGCATCTACCAGGTGTACCTAAAGTATGTGGCGCCGGAGGATATCCACGTCTACTCCATCGATGAGGTGTTCATCGACGCCACCGCCTACTTGAAAACCTACAACCTCACGCCAAAAGAGCTGGCGGTACAGATGATTCTGGACGTGCAGCGCACCGTGGGCATCACTGCTGCCGCAGGCATCGGCACCAACTTGTACTTGGCCAAGGTGGCCATGGACATCACCGCCAAGCACATCCCGGCGGACGAAAACGGCGTGCGCATCGCGGAGCTGGACGAGATGAGCTACCGCCGCACTCTGTGGAGCCACCGGCCTCTCACGGATTTCTGGCGGGTGGGCCCCGGCTACGCCAAAAAGCTGGAGGCCCACGGGATGTACACCATGGGGGACGTGGCCCGGTGCTCCCTGGGAAAACCGGGGGCTCTCCGCAACGAGGACCTGCTCTACAAGCTCTTTGGCGTTAACGCGGAGCTGCTCATCGACCACGCCTGGGGCTGGGAGCCCTGCACCATCGCCGCCATCAAAGCCTATAAGCCGGAGTCCAACAGCATCGGCTCCGGCCAGGTGCTCCAGTGTGCCTACCCCTTTGAAAAGGCCCGCATTGTTCTGCGGGAGATGGCGGACCAGCTGGCCCTGGACTTGGTGGAGAAGAACCTGGTCACCAAGCAGCTGGTGCTCACTGTGGGCTACGACCGGGAGAGCTTGGAGCGCCCGGAGATTGGCTACACCGGCGAAGTCACCACGGACCGGTACGGCCGGTCCGTCCCCAAGCACGCCCACGGCACAGAAAACCTGGAACGGTACACCTCTTCTTCCAAGCGGTTGGTGGACGCCGCCACCGCCCTGTATGAGCGGGTAGTCAACCCCCAGCTGCTGGTGCGGCGGATGTACCTCACTGTCACCCATGTGCTGGATGCTCAGGACGCTCCCGACCCCGCAGCCCTGGAGCAGCTGGATTTGTTCACCGACTACCAGGCGGTAGAGCAGGCCCGTGCCAAAGAGGACGCGGAGCTGGAGCGGGAGCACCAACGGCAAAAGGCGGTGCTGGAAATCAAGAAGAAGTTTGGCAAGAACGCCATTTTGAAAGGCATCAGCTTCACAGATGGCGCCACCGCCCGGGAGCGCAACGGCCAGATTGGAGGACATAAGGCATGAACGGCCCCTATGACGACATCATCCACCTGCCTCACCCCACCTCCAAAAAGCATCCCCGGATGTCCATGGAAGAGCGGGCCGCCCAATTTTCCCCTTTCGCCGCCCTGACGGGCTTTGGAGGCGTGATCCAGGAGACAGGCCGCCTGACGGACCGCCGGGTAGAGCTGGGGGAGAGCGACCGGGCGGAGCTGGAGCGTACCCTCAATTTCCTGGACTCCCAGGAAGAGGAGCACCCTCTGGTGCAGGTGACGTATTTCCTGCCGGATGAACGGAAAGAGGGCGGAGCTTATATTACCGTCACCGGCCATCTGAAGCGCATTGACCAGGTGGGGGGAGTGCTGCTCTTACAGGAGGGCAGCCCTATTCCCATTCGAGACATGCTGCAAATCGAAGCGATCCCCTTTCTTTCAGAGGAAATTTAACAACTGCTACAAGGATTTGAATCCCTTGTGGAGACCCTGCATGGCTGCCTGCTGTGCAGGCCTTTTTCTTATGTCTGCTTCCTATATTCCCCCGGGGTCATACCGGTGGCTTTCTTAAACATCGATTGAAAATAGGCTTGGCTGGAAAATCCCAGACCAGCGGCGATCTCGCTGAGGCTGGCATCGGAATAGCGCAGCAGGCGTTTGGCCTCTTGCAGGCGCAGGTAGCTTTGGTATTCTCCCAAACTCTGTCCCATTTCCTCTCGGAAGCGCCGGGTGAGCCAGGCCCGGCTTTTCCCCACAAGACCCGCGGCCTCGTCAATGCCCACGTTCCCGGTGGGATGGGTGCGGAGGAATTTCACACACTGGGCGATTTCCGGGGACAAATTCCCCGGCAGCTTCTCTCGAGCCACTCGCTGGGTAAAGTCCAGCAGCATAGCAAGTTATTGGGTACAACAACTTCAGACAGACAACATAAAGGGCAAATCCGCGGTGTTTCTGCGGATTTGCCCTTTTTATTTGTATGTTTTCCGGCGCCGTGCAGATTTGCGCGAGCCCTATAGAAGGGGGGGACGTGAGGAAGGCCTACCCGGTCAAGGTTTCTCCGCCGGTTTCGGACCTTTGGAAGGACCGGAGTTTCCCGGGAACACAATCACGTTGCTGGGCTTTGCAGGCGTTTCCCTTGGTTGGGAGCGAAGGACAAGGGCCCTGACACACAGCACCGCAAGCAGCCCTGCCGAGAACCCGGCGAATTCCACCCACATGTGGGGAAGCTGAGGGGAGATCTGCATGGTTTCGCTGCAGGCAGCCCATACTAATCCCGCTGCCCATAGGTGGAATACCGGGTGGAGCTTTACCTTCCGGAAAGCGATCAACAGCCCGGCGGAGAGGCCGCCCAAGCAGGCAAAGGCCCCGGAGGAGGCAAGGGCTTGGGCCCAGTGGGCTCGCTGAGCTGGGTCAGGGAGCAGTTCCTGCAGAAAGCCAGGCAGTGCCTCTGCAGGCGCCTCCGGAGAACCGGCAGGGCCCGCCAGAGAATTTCCCAAAATGCAGCACCAGTTGCACACCACCAGGATCGCCAGAATGGCGGCTGCGTCTTTCCTCTTTTTGGACATGCCCGCGTCCTCCCTTGCTTTTTGTATCCGCAGTATACCACAGGGGAGGGGCTGGAAAGGGGGAATTTTGCAAGCCGGCGCTGAGTTCTTTTTTACACGTGCCTCGATTCCATGTACAATAAGTCCAATTCACAAAGGAGGTCGTCACATTATGGAAAAAAGATTGCTATCGCCTGCGCGCCTCAGGGAGTTTGCCCGCAAGCTCCAGGAGGACGAGCGCTCTCCCGCCACCATTGAAAACTACCTGCGCCACATCCGGGCGTTCGCCGTGTGGGCAGGCCTGTCACCAAAGAGCTGACCGCTGCCTGGAAAGAACATCTGACCTGCGAATCCTACTGCCCCGGTTCCGTCAACACCATGCTGGTCTCTCTCAACCGGTTCCTGGGATTTTTAGGTTGGGGGGATTGCGCGGTCAAAACCTTGCGCATCCAGCGGCGGCTGTTCCGAGAGGACAGCAAAGAGCTGACACGGGCGGAATACGAGCGCTTGGTGGCCGCCGCCCAGGCCAGTGGGCGGGAACGGCTGGTCCTTCTTTTGGAGACCATCTGCTCCACCGGCATCCGGGTCTCGGAGGTGAAGTATATCACCGTGGAGGCGCTGCGGCAGGGCAAGGCAGAGATCTCCCTGAAAGGGAAAATCCGCACCATCCTGTTGCCGGGCAAGCTGTCCCGGATCCTCCTTCCCAACATCGTCCTGGTCAACGCGGGATTTACCGTGGCCACGCTGCTTATCCTGATGAACGTGCAGTTTGAGCACGAGGCCATGCTCAAGGAGCAGGAAAAGCAGCTGGCAGAGGGAAGGATTGACATCATGCTCAGCCAGATCCAGCCCCACTTCCTGTACAATTCCCTGGGCGTCATCTATTCCCTGTGCGCCACCGACCCGGAAGCCGCCCGGAAAGCCATCAAGCGGTTTTCCGACTTCCTGCGGGGGAATATGGACAGCCTGAAAAACCGGGAGCCCATCCCCTTTGAGGCGGAGCTGAACCATGTGATGAACTACCTGTACTTAGAGCAGCAGCGCTTTGGGGACAAGCTCCAGGTGATTTACCAGATTAAAATCGAGGACTTCCTCATCCCGCCATTGACGCTGCAGCCCCTGGTGGAGAACGCGGTGCAGCACGGCGTCCTCCACCGGAAAAACGGCGGCACCGTGGTCATCCGCACAGAGGAAACCGATGCAGGGGCCCTGGTGACCATCGAGGACAACGGGGTGGGCATGGAAAAGGCCAAGGAGCACGCAACCTTGGGGGAACATTCCCACATCGGCATTTCCAATGTGCGCGCCCGCCTGGAGGAAATGGTGGGCGGCAGCCTCCAGGTGGAAAGCAATTGCCTGGGGACCACCGCCACCATTTTGATTCCCTGGAAAGAGGAACAAAGCCTATGAACTTCCTGCTTACAGACGACGAGCCCTTGCAGCTGCAAGAGCTGACATCCATACTGCGGCGCATCCGTCCGGAAGCCCAGGTGTTTGCCTACGCCTGGCCCGACGACGCCCTGGAGGGGGCTAAATCAAACTCCATAGACGTGGCCTTCCTGGACATCCAGACAGGGGGCATGAGCGGCCTGGAGCTTGCTCTGGAGCTGAAGAAAATTCAGCCCGGCGTGCACATCATCTTTGTCACCGGCTTTTCCCAATACGCGGTGGACGCCTTTGCCAAGCATGCCAGCGGCTACCTGCTGAAGCCCGCCACCGAGGAAGCCGTCCTCCGGGAGCTGACCTTCCTCTATCAGGAGCGGGAAACCGGCGCCCGGGTGCGCGTGAAAACCTTTGGGGGCTTTGACGTCTATGTGGATGGGGAGCCCCTGCGCTTTGGCCGGGCAAAGTCCAAGGAACTGTTCGCCTACCTGGTGGACC
>DSTMR04002__coassemble_1842_pt1 | contig 11758 bp, 6 predicted proteins | sample DSTMR04002__metabat2_high_PE_036 | metagenome-assembled genome bin DSTMR04002
CATCATCGCGCCCTTCACTCTAGCCATTCCAATACCATCCTTTCTTATGGTGAAAACACGTAAACTTCAATCCTAGAAACCGGGTTTGCCCGGCTGGACAAAAGGCGCCGCAAACAGCGCCTGCCCCACCTGCCAGCGCAGGTTTTGTCCGGGGCTGTTCCCCTGCTTACTTGTAGGGCAGCATCCGCTTGACGGCGGCCACGTTGGTCTTGTCGGCCACAGTGGTGCCGCGCATAGCGCGCTTGCTCTTGGGGGTCTTGCCGTGCCCGTTGAGCAGATGGCTGGTGTTGGCGTGTCCACGGATGACCTTTCCATTCTTGGAAAGCTTAAAGCGCTTTTTGGCGCCGCTGTGAGTTTTCAGTTTCGGCATGGTACGTTCCTCCTTAGGATATTTTGAAACAACATTACTTGGTGGGCTTGGGCGCAAGGAACATCAGCATGTTGCGGCCCTCCAGCTTGGCGGGCTTTTCCACAACAGCTACCTCGCTCATGGCGTCGGAAAACTTGCGCATAATTTCCAGCCCCAGCTCGGGGTGACCCATCTCCCTGCCGCGGAAACGGATAGAAGCCTTCACCTTGTTGCCATCGGCGATAAACCGCAGGGCGTGGTTCTTCTTCGTCTCAAAATCGTGGGTGTCGATATTCAGGGAAAGGCGGACCTCCTTAATCTCAACGACACGCTGGTTTCTTCTCGCTTCCTTTTCGCGCTTGGCCTGTTCAAAGCGGAACTTGCCATAGTCGATGATTTTGCACACCGGCGGGTTTGCCTGGGGAGCGATCTTCACCAAGTCCAGATTTTTCTGCTCCGCAATTTCCAGCGCCTGGCGCAGGGACATGATGCCCAGCTGGTTGCCGTCAGAATCGATCACGCGAAGCTCCTTATCCCGGATTTGCTCGTTGATTTGCAGTTCCTGTTTGCTAATGGGTAGCACCTCCATCACACGTTGTTCTCAAGCTGTTGGGAAGCGGACCGGCCGGCTCCGTACAAAAAGCGGACAGAATTTCTTCTGTCCGCCAATCAATGCCCCTTACCTGCCCGGCCCTCTTTCGAGAGCTGGGAACAAGAGCGCGCCCTCGGGCGCAAAGCTCCTGCGTTGGGTTATTGACCTGTGTCAGACAGCACTGCACGGGTGGGAGCCAACCGCTCCGCTTTGTTTTACCGAGGTATTATTATATCCTCTGCCACGCCCTTTGTCAAGAGTTTCTTGGAAAATCCCACGCACTTTACAGCCCAGCGCCGGGCTTTTCCGCCAGGGTGGCTATGTACTGGGGGGCGTAGTCCCGCAGCAGGCAGCTGCCTTCCGGGTCCCGGTCTTCATACAGGTCCCGCAGGAGAAAGCCCGCCTTCAGCTGGCCGCCCAGCTGCTCCTCCAAACTGTGGGAAAACCGGACGCCCTCCCCCTGTTCCACCATGCGCCGAAGCTCCTCCTGGCTGCCCCGCAAAGGGTTGAAAGGAAGAGGATTGGACACGGTCAAGGGCAGAGTGCCCACGTCGTTGAACAGGAAATTCAGGCCGTTGTCCATGCCAGCCAGCAGCCTCCCGCCGGGACGCAGCACCCGGAAGCACTCTTCCCACACGTGCTGCACGTCCTCTATATAGCAGTTGGAAACCGGGTGAAACACCAGGTCAAAACTCTCATCTGCAAAGGGCAGCGGCTGTGTCATGTCCCCCCGGACAATCTCCACCGCGTAGCCCTCCCGCTGGGCCACCATCTGTTCCCGGGCCAGCTGCTCTTGGGAGTAGTCAAACACGGTGCACACGGCCCCCAGGGCGCAGAAAATGGGAATTTGCTGTCCGCCGCCGCTGGCCAGGCCCAGCACCCGCTTGCCGGAAAGTTCTCCAAACCAGTGGTGAGGCACCGGACGGCTGGCGGTAAGAACCACGTCCCACTGCCCTTCCCGCGCCTGCTGGAACGCCTGGTGGGTCACAGGGATAGACCAGGCGATGCCGTCCCGGGCCCACTGGTCCCAGGTGGCTGCGTTGATGTCTGTATAGCTGTTTTTCTCTTCCATGGGAGCTCCCCTCCACGGGCAAAATCGGCCCTTTTTATTGTCAAACCTTTATAATTTCTTGGGTGGCTGCGCAGCCAATCCCCTTGGCGCCGGACTTCTCAGCGGATGTCGTAGACGCTGCGCAAACGCAGGTGTTCCGTAGAACCGGAGAGCACCTGTACCCGCACTTCTCCGGCGTTCATGTCGAAGTAGTTGTCGGAAAGGAGCAGGTCCTCGTTTTCGTTTTGCACCTCCACCCCTCGGGCGAAGGCCTTAGCGGACACCACAATCTCATCTCCCTCCACCCGGCAGGAGAGCTGAGGATCGGCAAACTGGAAGTACTTGGGCAGGGAGAAGAGCACCGTGCCCCCGGAAATGCGCCGCCCCTGCTCGTACAGGTCGTAGCTTACGTACTCTCGGAAAATATCCACGTCCGGCAGCTCCACCTTGTCCAGCCACACAGAGGAGAGGGCCTTCACCTGCAGGGAGATGGTCTCCTCCCGCTGCAGGGATCCCTGGGCGTCCCGCAGGGCCCACTTCACCGTCAAAGCCCGATCCTGGCGGGTCTCGTTGGCCACGGACAGGCGGATGCTCTTCTCCATGGGGTAGGGCTCCGCGTTAATGTTGGGATCCTGAGAGAGCATGCCCTCCTCGCAGCAGGAGAGAAGCACCGGGGCGAAAAACCGTTTGGCCGCGTAATGGAGCGCTTTCCACCGGCCGGTGTAGTCAATGGAAGCCCAGCTGGCCACCGGCCAGCAATCGTTGAGCTGCCAGTACACGGCCCCCATGCACACGCCCCGGATCCGCCGGAAGTGCTCCACCCCGTAGCGGATGGCGTCCGCCTGCAGCAGCTGAGAGGCGTACAGCGCCGTCTCAAAGTCGGAGGGATACAGGTACATTTGCTGCAAATAGCCCATGGTGAGCATATTGCCCCGGGCGCAGCGCTGGTGGCGCTCCATCACCTGGGAGAACAAGTTCCAATCCTCCGGCAGGGCGTAGGTCTTCACCGTGGACAGGCAGGGAAAGGATTCAAAGCCAAACTCAGACAGGTACCGGAACTGATGCTTCCGATAGTCTGCAAAGGGCCGCATGCCGTGCCACACCGCCCAGTAATGCACGTCTCCCCGGGTGGGGTCGTTGGGTTCGTCAAACCCGCCGCCGGAAGAGGGGCTGGCAGGCCAGTAGAAGGTGTCCGGGTCCTCCCGGCGGAGCACTTCCGGAATCAAGTACTCGTACATGCGGATGTAATCCGCCTTTTGCCGGGGATTGCGCACCCACATGCCCTGGTCCACAAACATCTCCATCTCGTTGTTGCCGCACCACAGGCCCAGGCTGGCGTGGTGGCGCAGGCGCTTCACGTTTTCCGTGATCTCCGCCCGGATGTTCTCCGCAAACTCCGGGGTCAGGTTGTACACAGCGCAGGCAAACATGAAATCCTGCCACACCAGCAGCCCCAGCTCGTCGCAGGCGTCGTAAAAGGCGTCGTCGGGGTAGTACCCGCCGCCCCACACCCGGATGCAGTTAAAGTTGGCCGCCGCGCACTGCTCCAGCAGTTTGCGGGTGCGCTCCGGCGTAATGCGGGAGAAGATGTTGTCCTCGGGAATGTAGTCGGCGCCCATGGCGAAAATATCCACCCCGTTGATCTGGTGGGCAAAGCTCTCCCCGTGGTCGTCCTTTTCAATGTGCATGGTGGCGGTGCGCAGGCCAATGCGCCGCTGCCAGACGTCCACTTCCCGGCCCTCCAGCAGGGCCGTGACCTTTACGGTGTACAGGGGCTGGTCCCCATAGCCCCGGGGCCACCACAGCTGGGGCTGCTCCACCAAAATCTCCCGGGGGGAATTGTCCCAGACCTGCCGCTCCCCCTGGGGATCGGTCAGCTCCACCCGGTAGGTCAGCCCCTCCTGGGCGTACTCCACTTCCGGTTCCAGGGTGAGCTTCACCCGGCCGTGCTGGTGGTGCTGACGGATGTGCACCGTGGAAATCCGGCCGCCGTCGATGCCCAGCAGGGAAACCGGCCGCCAAATACCCGCGTCGGGCAGGTGGGGACCCCAGTCCCAGCCAAACATGCAGTGGGCCTTGCGCAGGTTGGCAAACCCCCGCATGGCGTCGCTGCTTCCATCCGCCGGGTTTTGGGCGTAGTGCTCCCGAATCCACCGGGTGGGGGAGTAAATCTTCACCTCCAGCCAATTTTCTCCGGGCTTCAGAAGATCCGCCACATCCCACTGAAAGGTTCGGTGCATGTTTTCCACATGGCCCAGCAGCCTCCCGTTTAACCGAATATCCGCCACGGTATCCACGCCTTCCAAGCGCAGCACCTGGTGGGGGCAGTTTAAAATCTCTGCCTGGGGAACAAAGTTCACCTGCCACACGCAATCGTTTTCCAGCAAGGCCAGGGCCTTTGTCTCGTTATCTCTCCAATAGGGATCTTCCATTTTCCCTGCGTCCAGCAGGCAGCTGTACACCGAGCCGGGCACGGTGGCGGGAAGTTTTTCCCCGCTGCCGCCCAGTTCCATGGTCCATCCCTGGTGCAATTTTTGCGCGATCATAAGCCGCTCCTCCCATCTAAAACGGCGGCTCCGGCAAGGCCGTCTCCGCTGCCGCCCGGCGCCGCCTGAAAACTACGGACAATCCATCTCGTGTCCACAGTACTCATCTTACTGTATGTTCCGCCCCAAAGTCAATGGAAATCTGCCCAGGGGCGCATGCTGGCCCGGTTCAGGGCCGTGGAATAGAGGATCAGCTCCCCCACAGGCAGGCCGGAGACCTCCTCCATGGCATAGCCGTACAGCCGCAGCTGGGTGCCGTACCGGTTCCACAGGGTTTCCATGTTTTCCACCCGGTCCGTTTTAAAGTCCACCAGGTGCAGCACCCCCTCTTCCACAAAGGTGCAATCCACCGCCCCCTGGAGGATCACCTCTTCCCCCGGGCCGGAAAACTCCGGCTCCGCCAGGGCGGCGGGAATCACCGCCGTAAACCGGCGCTCCCGCTCCACCTGGGGGGAGCGGAGAATCCGCTGGCCCAGGGGGCTGCGCAAAAAGCGCTCCACCCGGGAGAGGTCCACCGCCTCCCCCTGCTCCGGCGTCAACAAAGCCAAATCCACCAGCCGGTCCCGCTCCCCAGCAGGGTCCTGGAGGAACGCCCGGTAATCGGCGAACTGCAGAAAGGCGTGCAAAGCCGTGCCCCGCTGGGCGGGGGTCATGCCCTTGGCCCCCAGCCAAGCCGGCCGGGAAAGGAGAATCTCCCGGCTGCCGTCCCGCTGGGCGGCCAGCTTGGAGGCCGCCACTTTGGCGGGCAGAGCGGCCGCCTCCCGGTGAGGGTAGGTAAACTCCACCTGCTGCTGCAGGCGCTGGTACAGCGCCCGATCCGGGGGCTGGGGCGCCTCCGCGGGAGGAGCCTCCTCCTGCCGGGCAGGGACATAGTCGCTCCAGCCCACCACCCAGGGGGTGTAGTCCTGCCAGAACACGCAACCAGGAGGAGCGCCTGCCTCCCGGCGCAGCTGCTCCCCGTCCGGGTGGCACAGGGCGCACAGCAGCAGCCACTGGGCCGCGTTTTTCCCCCGCCGCACCGTGTAGGGGGACGGTCCCTGCTCTGTCAGCTCCATAGCCAGGCGGCCGGCCGTGCGCAGCGGATCCTCCCAGGAGCCCACCAACAGCAGCTTTTCCCGAGCCCGGGTCAAGGCCACATAGAGTATCCGCAGCTCCTCCGCCGCAGAGGAACGGGCCGTCTCCAGGGCAATGGCCTCCCGGGCGGTGGTGGTAAACCGGGCGGAGCGCCGGCTGTCCCGCAGCTTGACCCCCAGCCCCAGTTCCGGGTGGAGCAGCACGTCCGCCCGCTGGTCGGTGACAAAGTTCCGGCCGCAGCCGGCCACAATGCACACGGGAAATTCCAGCCCCTTGGACTTGTGGATGCTCATTACCTGCACCGCGTTGTTGTCCTCCGGAGAGAGCTCCGCCGCCTGCAGGTCGGAGTCGTTTTCCCGCAGCCGGTCCAAAAACCGCACAAACCCTGCCACGCCGTGGTACCCAGAGCTCTCGTACTCCCGGGCGTACCGCTCCAGCAGATGCAGGTTCAGCAGGCGCTCCTCTCCGTTCTCCATAGCCAGCACCAAGGAGGGCATGTCGGTCTTCTCATAGAGATATCCCAAAAACCCGTCGGAGGGCATGGTGGCTGCCACCGCCCGGTACTGGGCGATATCCCCCACCACCCTGGCGCAGCGCTCCTCCCGTTCGGCGCCCTGCAGCAGCGACACGTACACGCCCACCTTCCGGTCCTCCAGCCGCAGGCGGGCCACATCGTCGGGAGAAAAGCCGTACAGGGGGCTCATAAGCACTGCCAGCAGGGGAATGTCCTGATCCGGGTTGTCGATCACCCGCAGCAGAGAGAGCACGTTCTGCACCTCCGGCGCCTGGAAGAAGCCGCCTGTCACAGCGGCCCGGGCGGGCACGCCTCTTTCCTGCAGCTCTCGGGCGTAGCCCTGGGCGTACTGGTTGGCGCTGCGCAGGAGAATACAGAAATCCCCCCAGCGGGCAGGCCGTTCCCCCTCCTTGTCCGAGACGGTGAAGCCGCCTTCCACCAGCTCCCGGATGCGGCAGGCAATCCAAGCGCCCTCCGCCTCCTGGGGAGAGACGCCCCCCCGGCGGCCAATAAACTGCAGCTCCGTTTCACAGCCGGCCTTGGGGGCGTAGTCCGCCCCGCAGACCAGGCGCTCCTCTCCGGTGTAGTCCAAGTCTCCGGCAGCCCGGCTCATCAGCCGGGAGAACACAAAGTTCACTGTGTCGGTGACCTCTTTCCGAGAGCGGAAGTTCCGGTCCAGCACCAGGTAGGCGGGATACTGGTCCCGCTGCCGGTCGTACTTTTGAAAAGCCCGCCGGGTGCGCAGAAAAATCTCCGGCATGGCCCGCCGGAACCCGTAAATGCTCTGTTTCACATCCCCCACCAGGAACAGGTTTCTCTCCCCCTGGGACACCGCCCGGAACAGGGAATCCTGCACCTCGTTGATATCCTGGAACTCGTCGATCATAATCTCGTCAAAGCGGGCGGCCACCTGGCGGGCCGTGGGGGTGGGTTTGCCGTCTTCCCCCAGAAACAGCTGCACCGCCTTGTGCTCCAGATCGCTGTAATCCAACAGGTTGCGCTCCCGCTTTAAGGCCTGGTACCGCCGGGAAAAATCCAGCACCAGCTCCTGCAGGCCCTGCGCCAGGGGGGCCGTTTGGCGAATCTCCTCCCGGCAGGCGGCCCGGTCCGCGGAAAAGTACTTCCCCAGCTCCTTGGCGCAGCGCTTCACCTCTTCCCGGACCGCCTCCAGCCGGTCCTTCAAGGGGTCTCCCTCATAGCCCCGCAGCACACCCCGCCGGGCCGGGGCAAAAGCAGGGACCGCCTGAGAAAGCCCGTCCCAATCCTCCTGGGCTGCCGATGCCGCCCAGGCGCTCAAAACGGCCCGGTCCTGCTCCAAGGCAGGCCGGTAGGCCTTTTCCACCTTTTCGTCCTCCCCGCAGGCCTCCAGGGCCCGGGCGAGCAGGCCGTCACAGTGGGCCAGCGTCTCCTGGGCGTATTCCAAAATCACCCGCTCCCACAGGGAGAGCCCTTGGCCCTCCCCAGGCGCATACAGGGCCACCTTCTCCTGCAGCCACCGCTCCGGAAAGGGATGGCTCTGCATAAACCGGTACAAGGTCAGCACCATCTCCAGCAGCCGGCGGTCGTCCCGCTCCCCGGCAAAGGCGTCCGCCAAGGCGTCTGCCGTGCCGGATGCAAAGGCCTCCTGCACTGTTTGGTTCACCGCCGTCCGGGTCAGCTCCTCCTCCTGCTTGTCCGCGGCAATCTTAAAGTCCGGGGACAGGTCCAGCAGGTGAAAGTGCTCCCGCACCATCTCGGCGCAAAAGCTGTCTACGGTGCCGATGTGCGCTTGGGAGAGAAGCAAGCTCTGCCGGCGCAGATGGGGGTCTCCCGGCTGCTCCCGCAGCAGCTCATGAAGCCGGCGCTCCAGCCGGGCCCGCATTTCCGCCGCCGCAGCCTTGGTAAAGGTGACAATCAAAAGCCGGTCCGCCGGGGTGGGATGCTCCCGGTCCGTCAGACGCTCCACAGCCCGCTGCACCAGCACCGCCGTCTTTCCGGAGCCAGCGGCCGCCGCCACCAGCACGGTACCCCGGCGGGCTTCTATGGCGTCCTGCTGGCTTTCGGTCCAACGCATGTCAGCCATGGAAATCCCCTCCTTCCTGTACGATTTTTTCCATTTGGGCCAAGGCCTGCTGGGGGGTGGTGCGGTCCTGGACCACGTCTTTCTCCCCCCGCTCCCGGCCGCACACAGCCCCGTAAGGGCAGAAGCGGCAGGGGTTGTGATTTTGCAGGATTGGCTCTGCCTCCACCCGGCCGGAGAGCAGCTCCTGAGCCATGGCGGCAATCAGCCGCTTGGAATAGGCCAGCACCGTCTGCAGCTGCTCCCCGGTGAGCGCGGAACTAAAGCGCCCCAGGCTGCCGTCCTTGTTGAGGGAGGCGGGGATAAACCGCCCCTTGGCCCCGGCCTCCATGGCGCGGATCACCTCTTCGTCGCTGAGCACCACGCCGCTCATGCGCAGCTGCCGGTCGGCCTCCGCCTGGATTTTCTCCTCCCCTGCCCCCCGGTCCACCGAGACGGAGGGCTCCGCCGCCGGCATGTACAAAACTCCGGCGGGCAGCCCCTGGCCCTGCTCCACCAAAGCCGCCAGATACACCAGCATCTGCATGCTCAAGCCCCAGAGCACATCTCCCAAACGGAATTCCTTGCGGCCGGTTTTAAAGTCGATCACCCGCACAAACCGCTGTCCCGCCGGATCTTGGTACACATCCACCCGGTCGATGGTGCCCCCTACGGTGACCACCTCTTTCCCTGTGGAAATCCGCAGGGGCGGCTGATCCCTGCCGGCGCCCAGGCCCCACTCCAGGTGCTCGGACACAAACTGGCTTTGAGACAGCTCCTCTTCCACGTGGCGAATCAGCTTGCAGGCAGATTGGCCCAACCGCCCCAGCCGGTATTTCTCCCGGCCGGAGAGCAGCTCCAGCCCGCCCATGTTCTCCTGGGCGTAGGCGGCAATCAAATCCGCCACCCGGCCCTCCAGTTCCTCCTGGCTCCACTGAGCCCGCGCCTGGGCAGGCTCCCGGAAGACCTTTTCAAATAAGTAATGCATCAAGGTGCCGTACTGGAGCACGTCCACCTCGGCGGGACGCCGTTCCCGGGCCCGCACCCCATACCGGCAGAAATACTGGAACCGGCACTGGTGAAACACCTCAATCTGGGTGGGGGACAAAAAGGGGTTCTCCCCGTACAGAGCCCGGGGCAACGCCGGGTCTTCCATGCGCTGGGGGCGCTTCCCAGCGGCCCGTTCCAGCGCCGCCAGCCGGCCCTCATAGGCCGGGTCCCCCTGAAACAGCAGGCGCAGGGCGCCTGCCTCCCCATCGGCAGCGTGAAACCGGGCAGCCAGCCGGGAAAAAGCCGCCTCCCTGGAGTTGGCAAAGTATTCCCCCGGCAGGTTTTTCCAAGGCCGCAGACCGGGAAAAATGCTCTGCAGCCCTGTGACCAGCTCTCCCGGTTCCTTGTCCTCTCCGTCGGCCGTGCGGGGCCAGGACACATACAGCCGCTCCGAAGGGGCGCAGGCCACGGAATAGGCCAAGTACCGCTCCTCCATGGCCTTCTGCTCCAGAGGATCCCCCAAAGGCAGGTCCCTGGCCAGCAGCTCCCGGCGCTCTCCGTCGGAAAACACCCCGCTGGTTTGAGGCGCCAGGGGAAAGTCCCCCTGGGCCGCCCCCAGCAAAAATACAACCCGGGGAGAGGACTGGCGCACCTGCTCCGGCGTGCCGAAGATCACCTGGTCCACGGTCTGGGGAATTTCCGACACATCCTCCCCGGCCAGCACCTCCCGCAGCAGCTGATAAAACCGCTCCCGGGACACAGGCCGGTCCCCCAGCAGCACCCGCATTTGATCCAGAATCTCCAGGAGCAGATCCCACACCCGCAGCTGCTTTTGGGACAGGGAATCCTCTCCCGCTTCCTCCAAGGCCAGGCAGTAAGCGGGCAGGTTCTCCTCCATGCCGTACGCGTTTAGCAGCAGGTAGACCGCCTGGGCCATCTGCTCCCCGGTGGCGTCCTTGGTCCGCTGGGCAAACCGCTCCAGAGGTCCCAGCAGCCTCTCCCGCAACGCGTTGAGCTTCTCCAAAGCCTGCCGGTCCTCCGGGGTGAACTCCTGGCCAAATCCCCGGGGATGGCGGACAAACTCCTGCCGCCAGGCGGCCCCGGAAATCTTCCACAGGTAGGCGTAGTTTTCCAGGGCGGCAATCTCCTGAGGCGTAAACCCAGACACACCCGTCTTCAGCATCTCCAGCAGGGCCTCCGTGCTGGTGCCGGAAAGAACCGCCTGGAAGGCCCCCAGCACAAACCGGGGTACCGGTTCCCCGTCCACCCGGGCCGGCTGGGACATAAAGCAGGGGATCTCCCGGCGCTTCAGCGCTGCGTCCAGGCAGCCGTAGTACCGGTCCGGGTCCCGGCAGATCAGGGAAAACTCCCGGTAGCGGAACCCCTCCTCCTGCACCAGCCTGCGGATGGTGGCCGCGGCAAACTCCGCCTCCTCATAGGGGTCCCGGGCCTCAAACACCACCACCCCCTCCTGATCCGGCGAGGTCAAGATCTCCTGGGCGCAAAACAGCTGGGACTCCACCAGCTTCAAGTTTTCCTCCCGAAACCGGGGCGCCCCGGTGAGCACCACCGGCGGCTCCACAGACACCCCGTTTTCCCCCGCCAGGGCCGAAAGCCTGCGGCGGGTCCGGTCCACCAGGGCAAACAGGCCGGTCCCCGTCTGGTCCAACCCGTCGGTACACAGGGCCACCACCACCCGCTCCGCCCGGCGAAGAATCTGGGCAAGCACTCGCAGCTCCTGGGCCGTGAACCCTTCAAAAGAGTCCACCGCCACTGTGCAGCCCTGAAAAAAGCTGCTGGTCTCCAGAGTCTGGGCCATTCGTGTCAGATCGTCCCGGGAATCTAAGTAGGAAGCCCCCACCAAAGCCTCGTATGTTCCGTACACCAAAGAGAGCTCCCGCAGCTTTTGGGCAAGGCCTCGGTTCTCCAACGTGCGGGAGAGGCCCAGCAGCTGCTCCGGGGAAATGCCGCACAGCTTCATCTCATTGACAGCGGACAGCATCAGATCGTTGATCCGGCCGCTCTGGGCCGCGCTCTGGTACAACTCCAGCCGGTCCTGGCAGGCCTCCACCGCCCGGGCCATGAGGATGCGCCGCCCTCCCTCTGTGAGCCGGCGCCCCACTGCGCCTCCCTCCCGGCGAAACACGGCCTCCGCCAACCGGGTAAAACTGTACACCGGGATGGCGTTTCCCACCACGGGGCCCGCCAGGCGCAGCATGGCCTTCTCCGTCTCAAAGGTATACTGTTCAGGCACCAGCAGCATGCTGGGCCCCTCCCCTGCTCGGGCCCGGTCCGCCAACAGCCGGCGCACATATTCCGTTTTGCCGCTGCCTGCCCGTCCTAAAACAAATTGCAGCATAAAACCTCCTCCCCGCTTTCTTGAAAGAAAGCTTGGCAAAGAACTTTACTTCGCGCTTTGGGCCGCTCGCTATCGCTCGGGCGTGTGTGTCGTTTCCTCGCGTTCGCGTGTTTCCGCCTAGTTGCAGTATGAGGCTTTCCGCCCTTGCCGCAGGCAAGTGGGCGGCCCGTCCTGTGCGGTCACGCACCCACCCTTGCCGCAGGCAAGTGGGCGGCTTGTCCTGTGCGGTCACGCACCCGCCCTTG
>DSTMR04002__coassemble_1899_pt1 | contig 11386 bp, 7 predicted proteins | sample DSTMR04002__metabat2_high_PE_036 | metagenome-assembled genome bin DSTMR04002
TCCTGCGGTGTATACCGAAAGATGAGGTGAAAAGGGACCCTCGTTTTTCGAGAGGTCCTTTTCTTTTTCTCAAAAAAGAACCTTGATGGGAGTGGAATTTTTTAGAAAGGGGAATTGTGATGACAAAAAAATTGTTTACTTCTGAATCCGTAACCGAGGGCCATCCCGATAAGGTGTGCGATCAGATTTCCGACGCGGTGCTGGACGCCATTTTGGAACAGGACCCCCAGGCTCATGTGGCCTGTGAAACCACTGCCACCACCGGCGTCATTCACGTGATGGGCGAGATCACCACCTCTTGCTATGTGGACATTCCCGCTGTTGTACGCCAGGTAGTTAAGGAGATCGGCTACGACGACCCCAAGTGCGGCTTTGACGGCAACACCTGCGGCGTGCTCACCTCCATTGACACCCAGTCTCCAGACATTGCCATGGGTGTCAACCAGTCTCTGGAGGCAAAGAATGGGGAAACAGATGAAAATAGCCTGATTGGCGCTGGTGACCAGGGCATGATGTTTGGTTTTGCCTGCGACGAGACCCCGGAGCTGATGCCCTTGGCCATCTCCTTGGCGCATAAGCTGGCGAAGCAGTTGGCTGCTGTGCGGAAAGATGGCACCTTGAAATATCTCCGCCCCGACGGCAAGACCCAGGTCACGGTGGAGTATGACGGGGACACGGTCAAGCGGGTTGACGCCATTGTCATCTCCACCCAGCACGACGAGGATGTGAAGATGGACAAACTGAAGAAGGACTTGATCAAATATGTGATCAAGCCGGTGGTGCCCGCCAACCTGGTGGACCAGGACACCCGCATCTTTATCAATCCCACCGGACGGTTTGTCATCGGCGGTCCTGTGGGGGACAGCGGCCTGACTGGCCGGAAGATTATTGTGGATACCTACGGCGGTTATGGCCGCCACGGGGGCGGCGCCTTCTCCGGTAAGGATCCCACTAAGGTGGACCGCTCCGCGGCTTATGCAGCCCGTTGGGTGGCCAAAAACGTGGTGGCAGCCGGCCTGGCCAAGCGCTGCGAGATCGAACTGGCGTACGCCATTGGCGTAGCCCACCCTGTCTCCATTATGGTGGACACCTTTGGCACCGGAACGGTCAGCGATGAGCGCATTGCCCAGGCGGTGCAGCAGGTTTTCGATCTGCGTCCCACGGCCATCATCAAGGAGTTGGATCTGCGGCGTCCTATGTACCGGAAGCTGGCAGCCTACGGCCACATGGGCCGGGAAGACTTGCAAGTCTCTTGGGAAAAAACCAACCGCACCGAAGCTTTGATCCGAGCTGCGGCAGAACGATAAGCACACAGGGTCCTACGTTTCCGTAGGGGGAAACGCACCTGAGATGTTGGAAGAGGCCGGCGCAGGACGCACCGGACCTCTTCCTTTTTGCTGCCTTTAGGCAAAACAACCTCCCTGCTTCGAACGGTACATAAAAGGCCTGGGCAAAGTCTGAGCAAACCACGCGGTTACCACTGGTTTTGATTGGCAGGACACGCACAGGACCCGGGTTTTTCCGTACAATAGGAGTGGGAGGTGAGAGCCCTTGGAACTGTTTCTGTGGGGGCTGGGCGCGCTTTTAGCCGCCATAGGCCTGGCGGAATTGCTTCGATGGCTGCTGTTTTGGGTATGGAGACCGGTGCGTCCCACAGAGCTATGGTTGGTGGTGGCGCCCCAAAATGGGGAGGAGTGTGAGACTTTGCTCCGGGCTGCAGTGGAGCGAGTGGAATGGCTCAATTGGAAAGGGCCCTGCAGTGTTCTGTGTGTCAATCGAGAGGAAGATCCCCACGTGGAAGCCGTGTGCAAAATTTTAGAGCGCCGCTATCCCACTCTACGGCTTTGCAAAAAAGAAGAACGGGTGTATGATATAGGAAGAGAGTGTTAACAGAAACGGAAGGGAACAAAATGGCCGAACAGGGACTGTTGGAGCTTTGTGGCTCCGTTGAGCACGTGATCTATCACAATGATAAAAATCAATACACGGTACTGGAACTTGGCACGGAGGCAGGCCTGGTGACGGTGGTGGGGGCCTTCCTCTTTGTCAGCGAGGGGGAGGAGCTGCGGGTGTATGGAACTTGGCAGAGCCACCCCTCTTTCGGTGACCAGTTTAAAGCGGAAACCTTCGAGAGAGTCCGCCCTGCCACGGCTGCCGCCATGTTGAAATACCTTTCCTCTGGGGCGGTAAAGGGTGTAGGACCTGTCACTGCCCGGCGCATTATTGAGACCTTTGGGGAAAACACCCTGGAGGTTATGGAAAAGGAGCCGGAGCGTCTTGCCCAGATCAAAGGGATTACGGCGGAGAAAGCCAAGGAGATCGGAGAGGAATTGCAGCGGGTGTACGGCATCCGAGAGCTGATGATGTTTTTGGGAGCCTATGGAGTTCGTCCGGAAGAGACCGTTCTGGTGTGGAAGCAGTTTGGAGAAGGGGCTGTTTCCTGCATTCAAGAGGATCCTTACTGCCTGTGCGGAGAGGGGATGGACATCAGTTTCACCATTGCAGACTCCATTGCAGAAAGCATGGAAATGGCCCCGGATGACACTGCCCGTGTGCAGGCAGGGGTTCTCCATGTGCTGCGGCACAACATGAACAATGGGCACACCTGCCTGCCTCTGGACAAGTTGTGCCCTGCTGCCGCCCATCTGTTGTCTGTGGAGAGAGAGGTGGTGCAGGATGCGGTCATCCGCCTGTGCGAGAGCTTTCAAACCGTTTGCGAGGACTTCGGTGGGCGGGAATTTCTTTTTTTGCAGAACCTGCACGTTTCAGAAACCTACATAGCGGCCCGCATGCAGGCCATGCTGGGCATGAATGCCCATCCCATTGCAGGGGCGGAAGAAAAAATAGCGGCCATTGAAAAAAGCCGCGGCATGCACTATGCAGCCAAGCAGAAAGAGGCCATTCGGGCGGCGTTGGAGCAGGGCATTCTCCTGCTGACCGGCGGGCCCGGCACCGGAAAAACCACCACCTTAAACGCCATCATCCAACTGCTTCAAGAAGCAGGGGAAAAAGTGTTTTTGGCGGCTCCCACCGGCCGGGCGGCCAAACGCATGAGTGAAGTCACTGGGGAGGAGGCCAAAACCATCCACCGCCTGCTGCAGGTGGATTGGGACGAGCAGGACAACCCGGTGTTTACCCGCAACGAGCGGAATCCTTTGGAGTGCGATTGCCTGGTGATCGATGAGCTCTCTATGGTGGACGCCCACTTGTTTGAAAGTGTTTTGCGGGCGCTGCCTTTTTCCTGCCGGCTGATTTTGGTGGGCGATGCGGATCAGCTGCCCAGCGTGGGAGCTGGCAACGTGTTGGGGGACTTGATGGCTTCCGGCCTGTTTCCCACAGTGGAGCTGAAGGAAATTTTCCGGCAGTCTATGGAGAGTTTGATTGTCACCAGCGCCCACCGGATTGTGGAGGGGAAGATGCCGGAGCTCCGCCGTCACGACAGCGATTTCTTTTTCCTGCCCCAGGAAGATCCGGCCAAGGCGGCTGCGCTGGTTGTTTCCCTGTGCAGCGTGCGGCTGCCTCGCAGTTATGGGTTTTCCAGCGTCTCCGATATTCAGGTGCTTTGTCCCGGCAGAAAGGGGGAGCTGGGGACCGTGGAGTTGAACAAGCTTCTGCGGGAGGCCATCAACCCGCCCTCCCGAGAAAAGCGAGAGGTGAAACTGAACGGCGCCTTGTTTCGGGAAGGGGACAAGGTGATGCAGATCCGCAACGACTACAACCTTCCCTGGACCCGGGAGGACGGCACCAGCGGCCAGGGGATTTTCAACGGGGATATGGGGGTGATCACGGAGATTGACCGCCCCGGCGGCGCCGTCCATGTGCGCATAGACGACCGGGACGTGCTGTACGATTTGGAACACGCCGCTTCGGAACTGGAACCCGCCTACGCGGTCACCGTACACAAAAGCCAGGGCAACGAATTTCCCGCCGTCATTCTGCCAGTGCTGCGTCCCCCTACCCAGCTGTGCTATAGAAATTTGTTGTACACCGGCGTCACCCGGGCCAAACAGCTGCTCATTTTAGTGGGGCAGCGCAGCGTTCTTTCCGCCATGATTGAAAACGACCGCAAGACCAAGCGCTATACTGGGCTCAAATGGTTTTTGCAAAATACCCAGGAGCAGGAGTAGGCAGACTGCCGCCCTTGTACCAGCACAGGATTTCTGACAAAATGAAAGGCCGCAGCCTCTGGTTTTCCCAGAGCTGCGGCCTTTTCTCTTTATTCGTCCAGAAATTTGCCCATCACATACAGATCGCGGTAGGAACCGTCTGCCATGCGGGCTTCCCGGCGGAGGGTTCCCTCCACTTCAAATCCCAGCCGGAGGTACAACCCCAGGGCAGGCGTGTTGCTGGCGTCTACCTGCAGACAAAGTTTGCAGACGTTCTGGCGTTTGCACCAGGCTTCTTGAATTTCCATGAGCCGCCGCCCCAATCCCTGGTGCCAAAACTCCTTGCGCACAGATATGGAAAGCTCCCCGCGGTGGCGGTAACGCTGCTTCTCTGTTGGATAGGAGCAGGAACAAGTGGCAGCAAGCTCGCCTTCCTGGGAAAAGGCAAGCAAGAAAAGAATGTTTTCTTTTTCCGCGCATTCCTTCAAAAAGGCCTGTTCGCGGTGTAAAGGATAGCTCTTTTCAAATTCTCCCGGCTCCCGTGCGAGAAACGTGGTTTCCCGATCCACAAAGCCCATGTAACGAATCATGGCGGACGCGTCTGTACCCAGGGCGTTGCGAATGGTGAAATTCTGCTTTCTTCCCTGGAATTCCTCCCTGTAGAAAGACATTTTCCCACCTCCTAGGAAATAGTGGAAAAAAGAATACCATAGGGGATAGGGGAAAGCAAGGAAAAAGCTTCCCCCAGTTGAAAAAAGGCTGTGTCTGTAGTATAATTTAGAACAAGAACTTTTGGAATCTGTGTGCAGTAAGGATGATTGATAGGATGATAGGGACCGATATCGCCATTGATTTGGGAACCTCCATGTTTAAGGTGTATCTGGATGGCAAGGGGATTGTGCTGAGCGAACCTTCCATTATCGCCGTGGATAACCTGACGGAAGAGGTCATTGCCATTGGACGGGATGCCTATAACATGCTGGGCCGCACGTCGGAGCGGATCACCGTTTCCCGTCCCTTGAGCAATGGAGTTATTTCCGATTTTTCCATGGCGGAACAGCTCATCAGCTATTACTTAAAGCGAATCAGCTCCAGCCGGGTGTTTATGCCACGGGTGGTGGTCAGTGTGCCCTGCAATGTGACAGAAGTGGAAAAGCGCGCGGTGGTGGAGGCCATTACGGCAGCTGGCGTGCGCAAGGTCTGCCTCATTGAAGAGCCGGTGGCCGCTGCCATCGGCGCCGGGGTGGACATTGCCGTGCCCCACGGCACCATGATTGTGGACATTGGCGAAGGCGCCACCGATATGGCGGTGATTTCTTTAAACGGCATTGCCGTTTCCAATTCCTGCAACATAGCCGGAGCGGATTTTAACGACGCTATTGTCAAATATGTTCGGAAGAAATTTAACCTGCTCATCGGGGACCGCACGGCGGAGGAGGCCAAAATTGCCATTGGTTGCGCCTATCCGCGCAAGCAGCTGCTGGAGTATACGCTGAAAGGGCGCAACGCCATGACCGGGCTGCCGGAGACAACGGTGATGAATTCCGACGAGATGATCGAGGCTTTGATTGAGCCTGCCATTTCCATCATTCGAACGGTGCAGGCCACCTTGGAGGAAACGCCCCCGGAGCTGTTGGCCGATATTTTCACCGACGGCATTTATCTAACAGGAGGCTCCGCCAATCTCTACGGCTTTGCCACCTTGCTTTCCAAAAAGACCAAAATCCCCGTGGTCACCTTTGACAACCCGGAGAACTGTGTGGTGTTGGGAGCGGGAAAAGCCATCAAATATATCGACAAGATGGATGGACGCGGCAAAGGAAATCTCAATCCCTTGGTTGCCTACTCTTAAGCGAATAAAGCCTGCAAAAAGCCGATGTATCTGAGAGAAACAGATACACCGGCTTTTTTGCAGATAGGACACTGGTATGTCGTTTACAGGTGAAAGAAATAGGGAGCCGTGCCTCAGCGGTCTTGTCTTACAGCATATACCTGGCTGAGAGGGCCGTGGAACAGTTCCTTGGCGGAACTTCCCGTGAAGGTGTCAATGGCGTTTTGCACAGAGGGAAGGGTCAAATCCAAATAGCGGCAGGTCTTGTCCCGATCCTCAGCCACAGCCAGAACGCTGCCAAATAGGTCGGGATGGTCCCGCAAATAGGCCACGTACCCTTTCAATTTGGCCACACTGTCTCCCAGCCAATCCCCGTGGGGATCCACGATGGTTCGAACAATGGACCCGTTTCCCGTTTGCTGGAAGAAGAGAAAGTCCGGGTACATATTCTCCCACTCTCCGTTGAGATAGTAGGGAATGGACAGAGACGCGTTTAGATTTCTGGATTGGTTCCGGTACCAAGCCACATTCATAGGGCGGGAAAGTTCGGTGTCCACCACTTTTTTCTCCAGTTCGTTCAAATTCAAATAGGCCCAGCCGTCCCCATCGCTGATGATGTGTTTGGGGTAGGGGTCGTAGTCCTTGTTCTGGCGGGTGACGCTTGCTTGAATGCGCAGGGTGCGCTCGATATAGGGCAAGGTGTTTCCTTCTACACGATTCCACCGGTCTAGGTTTTCCTCAGAAACCCCGTAGCGCTGGGGGCCGTACCGATCCAACAGCGCTCTGGTTTTGGCTTCTGCCCATTCCTCCATGGCCTGCACAATCTCCATGCAGGCGGCCACAGCGCAAATGCGGCTGATCGCCTCCGGATCCCCTTCCCACTGTTCGTCCTTGCGTTTGTTGATGTAATACTTGATGAGATCCGAGGCGCCTGCAAAGACATGCACAGCCCGTTTGTAATAGGCGGTCATGCGCTGGGTGTCGTTTTCCACCAACTCTTCCCGGTCTTCAAATTCCTCGCCTGTAAGGGGGTCCACCCGCTTGACAGAAACGGTGGTGTTTCGGATTTCGCTGAACGCCCGCTTGAATTCAGCCGGATGCCTGCGAATTTCCCCCTCCACATTGTTGTAAAACTCTTCTTGCAGTGTTTCTCCCAGGCCTGAGGTGCTGTCCAGATCCTCCTGGATGATATCCACGCAGTCCCACAGATCCAAAAAGGCGTTTGGTTTGTCGTGCCGGACCTGACGGGTGACAATGCCCTCAAAGCTGGCTTTTAGGGCCTCGCTGTCCGCCCGGGGAATGCGGGCGAGTGTCTCTCGCAGCTGGTCTTCCGTTTCCAGCCCCTCTTCGGCATAGGCCAGCTGCCACTCTTCCTCCGACAGGTGGACGGAAAAGTCCGGCGCTTGTTCCTCTTGCGGGCCTTCCTGGGAGAGTTGCTGGGAGGCATGCAAGGTTCCTCCGTCTGCTGCAGGCCGCTGCCTGGTTTGGAGTAAGCGTTCAATTCTTCTTTGGGTCTCCCCAAACCAGCGGACATCCGCTGGATTTTTGAGAATGTTCGCAGCGGCCACCGGGATGTTGTCTTCCTTCAGCCGGTTTACCACCAGTTCCACGGTCTGGGCGTCGTATTCCGGAAGATAGCAGGAAACTGTGTTCAGCTCTTCCACTGTTTCCACACGCCGTCCAAGGGGCGTGCGGATCATGCGGCCGATCAGCTGGGTAATGTAGGTGGGGTCGCTCCGCTTTCTGCGGGAATAGATCACCTCCGCCCGGGGGCAATCCCAGCCAGTGGACACTGCATCCTTGGCGAACAGCACGCGGATTTCTGTGTGCTCTCCCACCTCTTCCGGAGGGCAGTAGGGGATTTTCCCCGCCGGAGTGACAAGGTCCTCGTGTTCCCCAAATACGTTGGCAAAGCAGGTGGAAATGTCCAGCCAGGGAAGGGTCTGCCGGATTTGAGCGCACAGGCTGCTCAGCGTATCCAGGCTCACTTTGTCTTCCACCTGTACAATCAGCAGCGGAAAAACCGGGGGAGAAATCTGATGCTCCCCGCAGTACTCTTTCCAGGTTTTGGACACTTGCGCCAGTTTGATGCAGGCCAGGGTTAAATCCTGGTGTTTGGTGTCCGCAGCTTTTTTAGGGGTGCGCAGTTCAATGGTGTCCTTAATTAAGCCGGAATCCCGCACTTGGGAAACAGGCACTTCCACCGGGGCTTTGATAGCCCGGTTTTGCCGTCCCTGCATAGCGGCTTGAAAGCGTTCTGGGGTGGCGGAGATGCCCACCACGGCAGGCATAGGGGGATTTTTCCCTTTCTGACCGTCTATCAGTTTGGCGTAGATGGTTTTGTCCACTGTTTCCGGTGTGGCGTCATTTCCCAGTCCCCGGTGGGCCTCGTCAATAAAGAGGAACAAGTGAATCTCCGGGTCCTCTAAGGTGTCTGTCAAAAGGTCGTAGAACGTACGGCTCCCTTCTGTCTCGTTGGTCAATTTACCACGGGCGGACAAAAGCTGCCGGTTGAGAAAGTAAATGTGACCCGGCGAAAGTTTGCGTTCTCTCCTGGCAAATTCCGGATCGATCACCTGCATGGTGGCGGCGGTGGGCAGTTGGTCGGAGGCCGCTTCAAATCGCTTGAGCGTCTGTTGGTTGAGGCTGGGACTGTCGGAAAGCCAGAGAATCACTGCCCGATCGTCTCCCGGAAAGGTTTCGTTTCCGGCGAACAGCCCCTCTGCCACAGCGGCGGCGATCACCGTCTTGCCGGCGCCGGTTGGGGCGGTCAAAGAAACCGCCGAAAGGGATCCGTCTGTTTCATAGCTGTGCTGCATGGCCTGCATTTTACGAAGCAGGTCATGTACCGCGTTTTTCTGAAACTCCGCCAGTTCGTATTTCATCAGTCCAGGCCCCCTTCTCCACAAATTTCAAAGGTCCGCAAATAGGTTTCATACAGCCGGTGTACCTGCACGGTGGGCAGGCGCTTGCACATGTTGGAATATCGTCTCTGGTCGTCGGTTACCACGTATACGGTTTGGATGGAGGGAGTGCTTTTCACTTTGTCGCAGAACTTCGAGGCTTGGTTGTAGTCAAACAACACCCCGTAGGTGTCCGTTGTCAGATAGCTTTTTCCGATGCGCCGCAGAATGGGGCCAGTGCAGCCTGCCTGCATCCACAAGAGCGGTGCAATGGCGTCAAAGGCTCGGTCTAAACGAATGGGCCACGCGGACTCGTAGGTGAGCTGGCAAAAGAGGGCGTTGGCGGAAAAGCCCTGGGCCAAGGGACGGTTAGTGCCCAGGTACGTCCCTTCCAAAGGGGTGCCGTCCGGACGTTTCCCCTCTATGGCGCATTTTGTCCGAGGCCACGTCACATACTGGGCGATGCCGTGGGCTTCCCACGCCGGGTCCCCCTGCCGCAGCCCGCTTTTTGTGAATTGTTTGGCTTCCTCTGCGGAGACCTCGTTGTTTGTCACACAGATGCAGCGGCGCTGCCCGCCGTCTTCTGCATTGAGCAAGTGGACCGCGTGAAGGGTTGTGCCGGATCCTGCGAAAAAGTCCACCACTAAGGCCCGGGGCTTGTTTGCTAAAAAGAGGGACAGGCAGTCTTTCACCGAGTACAGGGACTTGGGAAAGGAAAACCTTTTTTCCCCCAGAATGTTTTCCAGCAAAGCGGAGCCGTAGGAGTTGGCGTTGTGGGACTTCAAATTCCAAACGGTGGTGGGCTTGATGCCGTGCTGTTCCCGATAGCTGCACCGGACGGCGCCGTTTTCCTCATAGCCCACAATTACAGCCCGCCCGCTTTCAATGTCCGCAATGTAGCCGGAGGTCAAGTAGGCGATGGGATAGGGCTGGGGCTTTTTGGGGGTGTATTTGCCCACTTTCACATAGCCTTTGGAAAGGCGTTCCAGCATTTCCTCTCCCACCAGGCCCCAGTTCATCTCCGTTCCATCGTCCCGAATGGGGAAGACCGTCACACAGCCAGGACGGTCCGGGACGCTGTGCCGGTCCACCTCCGGGCCAATGGGATCTCCCACGCCTACAATGCGGTGGGTGGTGTTGTCCACATAGATGGGATAAAACTGTGCGGTTCCACCTTTCACCGTGCCTCTGCGGGAGGCAAGGTCGTGCCGGCGCAGGGTGTTCCACACCAAGGCCTTCTGACGGCTGCTGTTTTCCACGTCGGGAAGGACGCCTGGGACGGCGTCGCCAAACATGACAAAATATAGGAACTCATTACTTCTGGACAGCTGTCCTTTACGGACAACGCCTGCAGGGTTGATCACGTCCGAAACCATTTGGATGGTGGCTTCCGGAAACAACTGTTCCAGCAGCAGCCCCAGCCGGAGATACTCCTTTTCGTCAATGGTGACGATGAGCACACTGTCCTGGGGGTTGAGAAGCTGTCGGGCAAGCTTCAGGCGGCGCTCCATAAAAGCCAGCCACTTGGAGTGCCTGTATTGGTCGGTGCTTTCCACATAGTTGTTGTTGTATTTCCAATCTTTTGCCCCTGTGTTGTAGGGGGGATCGATGTAAATGCAGTCCACTTTGCCGGGCATACAGTAGGCCAGCGCTTCCAGGGCGTGGTAATTTTCCGCGTCGATGACCACATGGTAGGGATCATCCGGTTTTCCCCGCTCTATGCGGTCCAGTTCCCGCAAGCCGGGATAGATCACGTCCCGGTAGCTGACCAAAGTCACCAGATCGGCAAGGGGCTGGGTTCGTGTTTCGCCGTCTCGTTCCAACACAGCCTCTTCTCCTTGGATACTTTTCACAATCCAGGAGACTTTGTTCTCTGGCTTTTCCTCTTGTCCCCGGGGGGGAAGGAGGTTCACGGTGTCCCCCACAGCCGGAAGCTTTGTGTAAAGGCGCACGGCTTCCGGTAAATTGTTCTCATACACCAGACCGTAGGAGTGGTCTTTGACGTATTTTTTCAACTGCCGTGCCAAGGCAGGATTCAATTTTTCAACCTCTGCAATGGTCTCGCGAATATTGGCCATCTGGTAGGATTCCTCCTCGGAAAGATCCTTTTTCTATGCAAGGATAGGGCTCCTCTGGATTCTGGCGGAGAGGAACGCAGGCTGCCCTCTTCTGACGGCGGGTAGAGACCCCGTCCCAGAGCAGGCGATTTCAGCTTGCGAACCCCATCACGTGCACAGTTCTACGGTATAGTATAACGCAAATTTCAAGTGGTTTCAACAAAAGGGCGAGGGCGCATCCTGCCCATATAGGAGGCGTTTTTTATCCCTCTTGCCGTACAAGGAGCGCGACTGTCTCAACTTGCTGTTCATTGTCCAAACTGATATTCATATCTTCCTCTATGATAGGCAGTCGGAACTTGATAGATTTCAACCACTGGCCATTGGGCTGACGCTCCGGATAAATCTGAATTTCAGAAATCAGTTCCTCAATTAGCTGCCGTTTCTCTCTGTCGTTCATCTTTCCATAGAGTTGATCGAAGTAGATTA
>DSTMR04002__coassemble_1918_pt1 | contig 11270 bp, 8 predicted proteins | sample DSTMR04002__metabat2_high_PE_036 | metagenome-assembled genome bin DSTMR04002
AAAAGTACGGGATTCCCGTGTTTGCTTCGGCGGGCACCTTGACTGGCTGCGGCGCCGATCTGGAGCAGGTGGAGTGCCGGGTGCTGGGGGAGGCGGTAGAAGTGGCCGGGATGCAGGTGATCCCCTTTCCCACGCCCCACGATTGCCGGGAATCTGTGGGATTCCGCATCCGCACAGCGGACGGGCGTGAATTCGCCTTGGCTACGGATTTGGGCCGGGTGACCGACTGTGTCCGGGAGCACTTGCTGGGAGCGGAATGTGTGGTGTTGGAGTCCAACCACGACCGGGAGATGCTGCTGCAGGGTCCCTATCCCGCCTATCTGAAACAGCGGATCCTGTCCGGGCGGGGCCACCTGTCCAACGGGGACTGCGCCCAGTTCCTGCCGGAGCTGGCCCGGTACGGAACCCGCCGGTTTCTATTGGCCCATGTGAGCCGGGAGAATAATACCCCGGCCCTGGCCCGGGAGACAGCCCTGGGCGCCTTGACAGAGGCAGGGCTGGAAGAGGGCGTGGACTTTTGGCTGGGTGTGGCTGGCCCGGAGAACCAGGAAGGGACCTCGATTCTGTTTTAGCCATAAGGGGGGCAAAGCCATGTTGGGTGTAAAGGTCGTGTGTGTGGGTAAATTGAAGGAGTCCTATTGGCGGGACGCAGTGGCGGAATACGAAAAGCGCCTGCGCCCCCTGTGCCGGTGGGAGCTGATTGAGCTGGGGGAGGCGCGGCTTCCCACAGACCCGTCTCCTGGGGAGATCGCAGGGGCCTTGGAAAAAGAGGGGGAGCAAATTCTCCGCCAAGTGTCCGGGACGGTTTTTCCCCTGTGCATTGAGGGGAAGGAACTTTCCTCTCCCGCCTTGGCAAACCGCTTGAGCAGGGCCATGCAATCCCCCGGTTCGGTGACGTTTGTCATAGGCAGTTCGTACGGGTTAGCCCCTCAGGTGAAAGCTCTGGGGGAGGGGCTGTCCCTTTCGCCCATGACCTTTCCCCACCAGCTGGCGCGGGTGATGTTGTGCGAGCAGATTTACCGGGTCTTCCAGATTCTGGGCCATACGAAGTATCACAAATAAAGGCGGCCCATCTCACCGTATTGCAAGATACCTGTCGCCGGCGGCACGTTCCCATCTGGTCACGGCTGCTATTTTATAGCTCTTTTCCGACCTCCTGTAACTTGCACAAACTGCGTTCTCTTGGAACCGGCGCAACAGACAGGCAGGAGAGCAGAGAAGCCAGCAGAATATGGCACAATCCCCCGTTTTTTCCGCGGGGGATTTGGTCTGCCTAAAAAGGGGCGGAGATCCTTGACAAACAAAAGGAGATGTGCTACTTTGACGGTACACACCAAAATTTGGGAGGAGTGCTTATGAAGCTGGGGTTTCAAATGTCGTCTGTGACGCCGTATTTGCAAAGTGTGGAGCAGTTGCAGGCTGCTTGTGAAAAAGTCGCCCAAATGGGGTATGAGGATGTGCAGCTCCAAGGAGTTTCCACGGACATTCCCGATGGGGAAATCGCCCGTGCCCTGCAGCAGGCCGGCCTGCGCTGTGTCGCCACCCAGGAGGACTATCCCGCTGGGTTTGGAGCGAATCCAGAGCGCTTTATCGCCCGGGCCCAGGCCTGCGGCAGCCGGTATCTCACCTGCGCGCTGCTTCCCCGGGAGGTGGATTCCCCGGAGAAGCTGCAGCGGTTTGGGGAGACCTTCGCGCAAATTGGGGAGAAGGTAAAACAAGCCGGCATGGTGTTTGCCTTTCATCCCATTGGCAGAGATTTTCAGCCCATGGAAGGGGTACCGGTGTATGAGCGGCTGATGGACCTTCTGCCTCCGGAAATCCAGCTGACCTTCTGCGTGTATGCTTCCTTTGGAAGCGGCGTGGGCTATGAGCAGGTGCTGCAAAAATTCAGCGGCAGAATGGATCTGGTTCACCTCAAGGACAGCCTGCGGCTGCCCAGCGGAGAAGAACAGCTGATGCCTTTAGGAGAGGGCAGCCACGATTGGAAACCCGTTCTGGCGGCTTGCCAGGACGCGGGGGTTCAGTGGGTGTTTGCGGAGCAGGAACGGTGGAATCGGGACGCTTTTGACTGTGCCGCTGCCAGCCTGCAGTATGTGCAGAGCGTTTGGCCTCAGGGCTGAGAAAAGGGAAAAGGATCCATACAAAGAACAGGGCCTGCTGCGCACCGCAGCAGGCCCTGTTCTCTAAAAGCTCAAACGTCCAATTGCATGTCCCCGTCTTTGACCCAGCCCAGCTTGCGCAGACCCAGGTTGCACACCCAGGAAAGCAGCGCCGGCAGCACAAGGCACAGCAGCACTAAGCCAGCCCAATCCAAGGGAGTGACAGCTGCTTTTAAACCGTTTGCCACGTCGTTCATCCAGCCGTCGATGACCCCGATGGGCCCCACCAGGCCGCAAGTACCCATGCCGCTGGAGACAGGCGCGCCGTTCATCTCCAGGTGAAACACGCAGGTGGCCAAAGGTCCCGTGACCGCCGAAGCCAGCGTGGGAGCAATCCAGATGCGTGGGTTCCGGATGATGTTGGGCACCTGCAGCATGGAGGTACCAAGACCCTGGGCAGCCAGGCCGCCCCACCGGTTTTCCCGGAAGCTGATGACTGCAAAGCCCACCATTTGGGCGCAGCACCCGGCTACTGCAGCGCCTCCTGCCAAGCCGGTCAGTCCCAGGGCGGCGCAGATAGCCGCGCTGGAAATGGGCAATGTCAGGGCCACGCCCACCAATACAGAGACAAACATGCCCATGAAGAAGGGCTGCAAGTCCGTGGCCCACATGATCAGCTGGCCTACCGCAGCGGCGGCACCCCCAATGGGCGGGGCCAGCACATAGGCCAAAAGACAGCCGGAAAGAATGGTCACCGAAGGGGTAACTAAAATGTCCACTGGGGTTTTCTTGCTCACCAGTTTGCCCAGTTCCCCGGCAAGTATGGCCAGCACTAGCACAGCTAAGGGGCCCCCCTCGCCGCCTAAGGTGTTGGAGGCGCTGCCCACTGCCGCCAAAGAAAACAGCACCAGGGGCGGGGTCTTTAAAGCGTATCCAATGGCCACGGCCATGGCAGGGCCTGCCATCTCCTTGGCAAAGTTGCCGATTTCCTCCAATGCGGGTACCCCGAGCTGGGAACCCAGGGTGGAAAGGATGGTTCCTATGAGCAGCGAGACAAAAAGCCCCTGGGCCATGGCGCTCATGGCGTCCACGAAATAGAGCTTGCCGTAGGCCTTCACTTTGTCCCAGACGCGGTTTTCCCTTTGGGGACCGGTTGCCTGGGGATGCTTTATATGGTCCAAAACGATCTTCCCTTCTCCGAGGAGAGGGAGCGGAGAAAAACCGCGGGCGGTTCCTCACCGATCCTTCTCCGTGGTTTTTCTGTGCCGTGTCCCGCAGCCCGGCACAGGGCGTAAAAATGCGGGAATCTATGTTGGCTATGTTGCCTGGCCTGGCCGTCCGTTTTGGGCCGTGGGATCGCCTGCCGGGGGTTTCCCAACGTGGTGGTCGTCCCAGGGGATTACTGGCGGTACTGCCCGCCCAAGCCGTTTTGGTTACCGGAATATCATACCACAAAGGGGCGGAAAATGGAAGAACGGGGAAGTGTTTTCCCGAGGCATTTGCCGGGTAATGAAAAAAGGACATGGAAGTTTTTCACTTGCATGTCCTTTTTCGCATTCTTTTAAGTATAGGGCCGTTCGGAGAAGAGGTTTCCCGTTCTCCTGGCTTCTCACGCAAGCGCTGCGCGCTGCTTAAAGTTGGTAAGGCGCTGCCTTACCAACCGCCAGCTTTTTGAAAAAAGCTGGGCAAAAACTTTTTATCCGCACCGGGACAACAGAACAGCCACAAACTCCGCCCTTGCCGCAGGCAAGAAGGCGGCATGTCCAGTCCGGCCACGGACAGGCGGCTTGCCCGGGACGCAGCTCCTTAGATTACGCCCTGGGCCAGCATGGCGTCGGCTACCTTGACAAAGCCGGCGATGTTGGCGCCCATCACATAGTTCTTGGGATGGCCGTACTTCTCGGCGGCCTCGTCGGCGGACTTGAAGATGTTCTCCATAATCCCCTTCAGCTTCTGATCCACTTCTTCGAAAGTCCAGCTCAGGCGCTCGCTGTTCTGGGTCATCTCCAAAGCGGAGGTGGCCACGCCGCCGGCGTTGGCAGCCTTGCCAGGGGCAAACAGCACGCCGCCCTCCTGGAGGATCTTGGTGGCCTCGATGGTGGTGGGCATGTTGGCGCCTTCGGCCACAGCGATGCAGCCGTTGGCCACCAGCTGGCGGGCGTCGTCCTCCAGCAGCTCGTTCTGGGTGGCGCAGGGCAGAGCAATGTCGCACTTGACGCTCCACACGCCCCGGCCCTCGTGGTACTCGCTGTTGGGACGATAGTTCTTGTACTCGGTCAAGCGGGCGCGCTTGACTTCCTTGATCTCCTTGATAGCGGCCAGGTCAATGCCTTCGGGATCGTACACCCAACCGGTGGAGTCGGACATGGTCACCACCTTGGCGCCCATCTCCTGGGCCTTCTGGCAGGCATAGATGGCCACGTTGCCGGCGCCGGAGATGACCACAGTCTTGCCGGCCATGTCGTAGCCGTTCTTCTTCAGCATGGCAGCGGTGAAGTACAGCAGGCCGTAGCCGGTGGCCTCCGTGCGGGCCAGGGAGCCGCCGTAGGTTAGGCCCTTGCCGGTGAGCACGCCCTCAAAGGCGTTGCGGATGCGCTTGTACTGGCCGTACATGTAGCCGATCTCCCGGGCGCCGGTGCCAATGTCTCCGGCGGGCACGTCGGTGTCGGGGCCGATGTGGCGGTACAGCTCGGTCATGAAGCTCTGGCAGAAAGCCATCACTTCCCGATCGGACTTGCCCTTGGGGTCAAAGTCAGAGCCGCCCTTGCCGCCGCCGATGGGCAGGCCGGTCAGGCTGTTCTTGAAAATTTGTTCAAAGCCCAGGAACTTGATGATGCCCAGATTCACAGAGGGATGCAGGCGCAGGCCGCCCTTGTAGGGGCCAATGGCAGAGTTGAACTGTACGCGGAAGCCCCGGTTCACCTGTATCTTGCCGTTGTCGTCCACCCAAGGCACCCGGAACATAATCTGGCGCTCGGGCTCCACAATGCGCTCCAGAATGCCGGCAGCCTCATACTGGGGGTTCTGCTGAATGACGGGCTCCAGAGAGGTGAGCACCTCTGTGGCAGCCTGGATGAATTCCGGCTCGCCGGGATTCTTCTTTTTGAGCAATTCCAACTGCTCGCTGACATAAGACATAGTAAATTTCCCTCCATACTGCAAGTTGGATTTGGTATTCTTGCAAAATCACAGAGCTATCTTACCATAAACCAGCGGATTTTACAAGAAAAAATTTGTAAAATTCTTTTTGCGGATTTCCGGGCATTGGCAGGGCAAAAGGCCGGCGCCCCTGGGGCGGGGAAAATCTTTTGGGAAAAGATTGACATTGGGACGATTTTTTACTAAAATTGAAATGTATGAGGCTGCTTGATGCAGACAGGCGTTTGGTGGCCGCCTTGCAGGCGGGACGGAGGTCTTCATCCATGCAAAAGAAAGAGCTGTTGTACGAAGGTAAGGCGAAGAAGGTGTACCACACCACAGATCCCCAGGTGTACATTGTCTCGTATAAGGACGATGTCACTGCGCGCAACGGGCTGCAGCGGGGAACCGTGGTGGGCAAAGGCACGCTTAGCAATCGCCTGTCCAACCGGCTGTTTCAGCTGCTGGAAGCCCAGGGGATCCCCACCCACTTTGTGCAGGAATGGAGCGACCGGGAGACAGTTGTGAAAAAGGTGGAGATGATTCCCCTGGAGGTCATTGTGCGCAATGTGGCTGCCGGCAGCCTTTCCAAGCGTTTGGGATTCCCCGAGGGAACGGTGCTGGAGCAGCCTGTGCTGGAGTTCCGCTACAAAAACGACCAGCTGGGGGATCCTATGGTCAATGCCTCCCATATTTCCGCCCTGCATGTGGCCGCCCAGGAGGAGCTGGAGCACATGGCCCGGCTGAGCTTGCAGGCCAACCAGATCCTGCGGGAATTTTTTGCGTCCGTGCAGGTGGATTTGATCGATTTTAAGCTGGAGTTTGGCAGAACACCCGAGGGTTCCCTTTTGGTGGCGGATGAAATTTCCCTGGACACCTGCCGCCTCTGGGACAGTGAAACCCATGAAAAATTGGACAAGGACCGTTTGGTTCAAGACCTGGGCGGCGCGCAAGAGGCCTATGGGAACATGAGGCGCCGGTTAGGGTTTCCACAATAAGGCAGTACAGCGGGGGTCCCGCGGGGAGGGCCTTGGACCCATCCCCGGGGACTCTCTTGTGTTTTTATTCTAAAAAAGAAAGGTTTGGTCGCAGACATGGCGCGAGACGTGTACGAATCCCCCTTGTCCGCCCGCTACGCGGACAAGGAAATGAAATACCTTTTTTCCCCGGACATGAAGTTCCGCACCTGGCGGAAGCTTTGGATTGCTCTGGCTCAAGCGGAGCAGGAGCTGGGGCTGCCCGTTACAGATGAGCAGATTGCAGAGCTGCAGCAGCACGCCGACGACATCAACTACGAAGTGGCCCAGGAGCGGGAAAAGGTGGTCCGCCACGATGTGATGAGCCATGTGTACGCCTATGGCCAGCAGTGCCCTAAGGCTGCGGGCATCATCCACTGGGGCGCCACCTCCTGCTACGTGGGGGACAATACGGACATCATCATCATGACCGAGGCCCTCAAACTCATTCGCAACAAGATTGTGGGTGTCATCCGGGTGCTGTCCCACTTTGCCCAGACCTATAAGGATCTGCCCACCCTGGCTTTCACCCACTTCCAGCCGGCTCAGCCCACCACCGTGGGCAAACGGGCCACCCTGTGGATCCAGGACCTGCTGATGGATTTGGAGGATGTGGAGTACCAGCTCTCCAAGGCAAAACTCCTGGGCTGCAAAGGCACCACCGGCACCCAGGCCAGTTTCTTGGAACTGTTTGAAGGGGACCACGAGAAGTGCCGCCAGCTGGACGAAAAAATCGCCCAGAAGATGGGATATGACAAGTGCTTCCCCGTCTCCGGCCAGACCTACTCCCGCAAACTGGACAGCCAGATGCTGAATCTCCTCTCCGGCATCGCCCAAAGCGCTGCCAAGTTCTCCAACGATATCCGCCTGCTGCAGCATTTGAAAGAGGTGGAGGAACCCTTTGAGAAAAACCAGATCGGGTCTTCTGCCATGGCGTACAAGCGCAACCCTATGCGCAGCGAGCGGATTGCCTCTCTGGCCCGGTACGTGATCGCCGACGCGGTAAACCCCGCCATGACCATGGCTGCCCAGTGGTTCGAGCGCACTTTGGACGACTCCGCCAACAAGCGCATCAGCGTTCCGGAAGCCTTCTTGGCGGTGGATGGCATCTTGAATTTGTACAACAACGTGGCGGACGGCCTGGTGGTGTACCCCAAGGTGATCCACCAGCATATGCTCCGGGAGCTTCCCTTCATGGCCACGGAGAACATTATGATGGACGCTGTCAAGCGGGGCGGCAACCGGCAGGAGCTCCACGAGCGCGTCCGGGTGCACTCCATGGAGGCGGCCCGGGTGGTCAAGGAGCAGGGCGGGGAAAACGACCTGCTTGCCCGTATTGCGGGAGATCCTATTTTCGGCGTCACCTTAGAGGAGCTGCACGACATTGTAAAGCCGGAGAAGTATGTGGGCCGGGCCCCGGAGCAGACCACGGAATTCCTGACCGAAGTGGTAGGCCCGGTGTTGGAACGGTATCAAGATGTAGCGGAGGAAAAAGCGGAGATCTCCGTATAAGTTTCCCTGCAAGGTTATAGATGGGGCGTGCGTTAGGGCTGCCCTGCAAAACTCAAAGAAAGGCTTGAAGATATTATGGTCAAAGCAATTGTAGGCGCCTGCTGGGGCGACGAAGGCAAGGGCAAAATCACCGATGTGCTGGCGGAAGATTCCGACATTGTGGTGCGGTTTCAGGGAGGCAGCAACGCCGGCCACACCATTATCAACCAGTATGGCAAGTTTGCCCTGCACCAGCTGCCCTCCGGCGTGTTCCGGCAGAACATTGTGAACATCATCGGCAACGGCGTGGCCCTGTCTGTGGAGAATTTCATCCAGGAGGTGCAGTCTGTGGTGGACCGGGGTGTACCCGCTCCCAAACTGCTGGTCTCCGACCGGTGCCAGGTGGTCATGCCCTACCACAAGGAACTGGACGGCATGGAAGAGGCCCGTCTGGCCGCCAAGTCCTTTGGCTCCACCAAGTCTGGCATCGCTCCCTTCTATTCGGATAAATACGCCAAGATCGGGTTCCAGATCAGCGACCTGTTCGACGACAAGGACGCCATTATGGAGCGTATTGACCATGTGCTGGGCCTAAAAAATGTGCTCTATACAGAGCTCTACCACCAGAAGCCTTTGGATCGGGAAGAGATCTACCAGAAGCTGATGGAGTATAAAGAGGCCTTGGCCCCCTATGTGGCTGACACCACCACCCTGCTGCACAACGCGGTGAAAGAGGGCAAGACCATCCTGCTGGAGGGCCAGCTGGGCTCTTTGAAGGACCCGGATATGGGTATTTACCCCATGGTCACCTCCTCTTCGCCCCTGGCCGGTTACGGCGCTGTGGGCGCCGGCGGCATCCCGCCCTACGCCATCCAGGAGATCGTCACCGTGGTGAAGGCTTACTCCAGCGCTGTGGGCGCCGGCGAGTTTGTCAGCGAGATCTTCGGCGACGAGGCGGAAGAGCTGCGCCGCCGTGGCGGTGACGGCGGCGAATACGGCGCCACCACCGGGCGTCCCCGCCGCATGGGCTGGCTGGATCTGGTGGCTGCCCGCTATGGCTGCATGGTGCAGGGCACCACGGCAGTGGCGTTCACCGTGTTGGACGCTTTGGGCTATCTGGACGAAATCCCCGTGTGCGTGGGCTACGAACTGGACGGCAAGCGGATCGACTATTTCCCGCCCACCGCCCAGCTGAAGCGCTGCAAGCCCATCCTGGAGGTGCTCCCCGGTTGGAAGTGCGATATCGGGGGCATCAAGAAGTATGAGGACCTGCCGGAGAACGCCCGCAAGTATGTGGAGTTTGCAGAGAAGGGCATTGGTGTGCCGATCACCATGGTTTCCAACGGCCCTGCCCGTGAGGACATTATCTATCGCTAATTCGGCCGCGGCAGCCCCTTGGTCGGCTGCCGCATATTTTATAGCAAACCATCCTATGCTAGTAGCGAGATCCCCTGGCGCGCCAGGGAGAGAAAGGAGCGATACGCAATGTGCGGTATTGTGGGATACATCGGTGAGGAGCAGGCAACGCCCATCCTGCTCAATGGCTTGCAGAAACTGGAGTACCGTGGATACGATTCCGCCGGCGTGGCGGTGTACAATGAAACCGGGATGCACGTGGTGAAATCCAAGGGCCGGCTGAGCGTGTTGGACGGCATTTTGGACGGTGGCAAGAACCTGCCCGGCACGGTGGGGATCGGCCACACCCGCTGGGCTACCCACGGCGCCCCTTCGGATGTGAACTCCCACCCCCAGGTCAGCGACGGGGGGGAGTTTGCAGTGGTGCACAACGGCATCATTGAAAACTACCTGTATTTGAAAAACCACCTGATCCGCCGGGGGGTGGAGTTTGCCTCCGATACCGACACGGAAGTGGTGGCACAGCTTCTGGAGTACTATTACAAAGGCGATGTGCTGGAAACCATCCAGAAGGTGATCTCCAAAGTGGAGGGCAGCTATGCCCTGGGTATCATCTGCTCCGAGTGCCCGGAGAAAATCTTCGCCGTGCGGAAAGACAGCCCCCTGATCATCGGCATTGGCCAAGGGGAAAATTACATCGCCTCCGATGTGCCGGCCATCCTGTCCCGCACCCGGGATATCTACCGGCTGAAGGACAAGGAGATTGCCGTTTTGACCCGGGAGTCCATCCAGTTCTACAACCAGGAGCTGGAGCCCATCCAGAAGGAGTCCGAGCGGATCCAGTGGGACATTGACGCAGCGGAAAAGGGCGGCTACGAGCACTTCATGATGAAGGAGATCTGCGAGCAGCCCGAGGCCCTGCGGAAGACCATCTCCCCCCGTATCCGGGATGGGAAGATCGTGCTGGACGACGTCACCCTTACCGCGGAGCAGATCCGGGACATCCGCAAGGTGTTCATCGTGGCCTGCGGCACCTCTTACCATGTGGGTGTGGTGGCCAAGTACGCCTTTGAGCGGCTGCTGAAGATCCCTCTGGAAGTGGACGTGGCCAGTGAGTTCCGGTACCGGGACCCCATTTTGGACGACAAGACGTTGGTCATCATCATCAGCCAGTCCGGCGAAACGGCAGATACCCTGGCTGCCCTGCGCATGGCCAAGGAACGTGGCTGCCGGGTGCTCTCCATTGTCAACGTGGTGGGCAGCACCATCGCCAATGAGTCCGACGATGTGCTGTACACTTGGGCTGGCCCGGAGATCGCCGTGGCCTCCACCAAGGCCTACAGCACCCAGCTGGCCGTCATTTACATGATTGCCCTGTACATGGCCGACCAGCTGGGGACCGTTCCGGAGGCCGACATGACCCGCTACATGGCGGACCTCCAGCGCCTGCCGGACTTGGCGGAAGCCGCCCTGGCAGACAAGGCCACCATCCAGTACTTCGCCTCCCGGTACTTCAACGCCCACGACATGTACTTCATTGGCCGCAACGTGGACTATGCCGCATCCCTGGAAGCGTCGTTGAAATTGAAGGAAATCTCCTATATCCACTCCGAGGCCTACACCGCCGGGGAACTGAAGCACGGCCCCATCTCCCTGCTGGAGGACGGGACCCTGGTCATCGCCATCGCCACCTACCAGAAGCTCTTCGACAAGATGATGTCCAACGTCCGGGAGGTAAAGGCCCGGGGCGCCGTGGTGCTGGGCATCACTGTGCGGGGCAAGGAAGAGGCCCTGAAGCAGGAGACGGACTACCAGTTCTGCGTGCCGGACATCACCGACTTCATGCTGCCCAGTTTGAGCATTCTGCCCCTGCAGCTGTTTGCCTATTATGTGGCCAGCATGAAGGGCTGCGACATCGACAAGCCCAGGAACCTGGCCAAGTCGGTGACTGTGGAATAAAAAACAAAAAAAGAAAGGCCGTTCAAATGGGCGGCCTGTGGTATACTGGATGCAATTTTCAAGTGGGAAAGGAAGGTTCCAATGCGATTGATTCCCCTATGGGAGGCGGACGAAGAGCGGGCCTACGACCTGCAGAAGAGTTTCGCCCCCAACGAAAACGGCTTTGTCAACGGCGCCTATGGGCTGAGCCGGCAGGCGTTTTCCGAATTTG
>DSTMR04002__coassemble_1964_pt1 | contig 11036 bp, 12 predicted proteins | sample DSTMR04002__metabat2_high_PE_036 | metagenome-assembled genome bin DSTMR04002
AGACCTCGGCGGCGGCCTCGGCCTGGTTGTAGAGGATGATGGTTTCCTGTTCATAAAGAGAGAGCTTCATCGTTTGCCGCCTTTCTGCCGGTCAAACGCCAGCTTGAAGTTGGCGTACTGCCCATCGTCCTCCAGAACCACGGTGGCGTCGTAGGTCTCGCCGGTTTTCTCGGAATACAGGCCGGTCACATGGGCGCGGCGATTTTTGAGCAGCGCCGTCACGATGGCCTTGGTGGGCTGCTTGCGCTTCATGGCCCACCATTTGCTGTTTTTCCAGACTGCAAAATTGCAAGATTTGTTCTGGCAGAAGAAGCCCTTTTGCATTTCTGCAACCTCGCCGCCGCAGCGGGGGCATTTACCCACCACCTCACGGGGCGGCGTGAACAGGTACTCGGTCCCCTTGATGACCTGATAGGTTCCCACCAACTCTTTCAGCATGGTGGAAATCCCGGCCATGAAGTCCTCCGGGGAAAGCTCGCCGCGCTCGATCTCGCCCAGCCGGTACTCCCATTCAGCGGTCAGCAGGGGCGATTGCAGCTGCTCCGGCAGCACGGTGATGAGGGACACCGCATCATGGGACGGCAGGAGCTGCACTTGCTTTTTGCTCTTTTTGCGTTCCAGGAAGCCGGTGGACACCAGCTTTTCCAGAATCCCGGCGCGGGTGGCCGGGGTCCCCAGTCCCTTGCGCTCGGCGTCCTCCGGCATCTCGTCTTTTCCGGCAGTCTCCATCGCGGAAAGCAGCGTATCCTCGGTGAAGTGCTTGGGCGGGGTGGTCTTGCCCTCCTTGACGGCAGCACCAGAAAGGGGCAGCGTCTGACCTTCAGACAGCTCCGGCAGAGCCTTGTCCTCGGTTTCCGGTTCTGCATTTTTCAGCCCTGCGCGATATGCAGCGTCCAGCGCCCGCCAGCCGGGTTGTTTCACCGTGCGGCCCTTGGCGGTAAACTCCGCACCGGCGCACTCTACAACAACGGCGGTTTCCGCAAAGGTATAGGGTTGGGCCACGGCGCACAGCAGCCGCAGAGCCACAAGCTCCAGCACCGCCTTTTCGCCCACCGGGAGGCCGGTCAGATCCGTGCCCTGGATATTTCGGGTGGGGATCACGGCATGGTGGTCGGTCACTTTCTTGTCATTGATGACCGCCGCCACATCACAGGAAATGGCGATGCCCTTGCGGAACGGCATGACGTTGGCAACCAGATTCACCAGCACCGGTAACCCCTCGGCCATGTCGGAGGTCAGGTATCGGCTGTCCGTCCGGGGATAGGTGCAGAGCTTCTTTTCATACAGGTTTTGCAGGTAGTCCAGGGTCTGTTGGGCCGTATATCCCAACAGCCGGTTGGCGTCCCGCTGGAGGGTGGTCAGGTCAGAGAGGACGGGCGGCTTCTCGGACTTGTCCTTGCGCTCCACCTTTTTCACCGTAGCATCTGCACCCTGGCAGGCCGTTTTCAGCCGCTGGGCGGCGGCCTTGTCCGCCATGCGCTCCCCGGAAACGGTGAAGCCGGGCAGTTCCAGCGCCACTGTGTAGAACGGCACCGGCTTGAAGGCGTCGATCTCGGCCTCCCGCTGGACGATGAGCGCCAGCGTCGGGGACATGACCCTGCCAATATTCAAAGTGCGGTGATACAGCACCGAAAACAGCCGGGTGGCATTGATGCCCACCAGCCAGTCCGCCTTGGCGCGGCAGAGGGCCGCCTGGTGCAGCCCGTCATAGTCGGAGCCGGGGCGCAGGTTTGCAAAGCCCTCCCGGATAGCGGAATCCTCCATACTGGAAATCCACAGGCGGCGTATGGGTTTGGTGCAGCCTGCCAGGCAGTAGACCGTGCGGAAAATCAGTTCCCCCTCGCGCCCGGCATCGCAGGCGTTGACCACATCGGTCACATCTTCCCGCCGCAGCAGGGTACGCAGCACATCAAATTGGTCCCGCTTATCCTTGGCGATGGTGAACCGCCAGGACTCCGGCAGGATGGGCAGATCGTCGTAGCGCCACTTGGCATAGTCCGGGTTGTAGGTGGCGGCATCCGCCAGCCCGGCCAGGTGGCCCAGGCACCAGCTCACCAGCCAGCCGGTCTCGCCTGCGGCTCGGGTGCTGTCTGCCAGTGGCAGACGCCCAGTACCGACCGGAGCGGAAGCGGAGACCGGCGCTTCTGTTTGCACAGAGGTCGCCACTGGCGACCCGCGCCCCTCCAAGTAGCCGTCCCTGCGGTTCGCAGCCCCCAGCACGGCGGCCAAAGATTTTGCAACTGAGGGCTTCTCCGCGATCACTAAACGGAACATGATTTCACTCTCCTTCCCAAACACAAAAGAGCAGCCTGTTTTCACAGACTGCTCTTTGCGTTACTGTTATTCGGTTTTGCTTAAAATTCGCTGGAGGAATACCGGACCGTCACCACGATGACCTGTTTCTCGGATTCTTGAATGCGGTAAATCACGGTGTAATTCTCCACAAGAAGCTGCCGGTACCCCCGGTACGCATAGGCGCCGCGCCTTCGTTCCGGGCAGCGATAGGGCATGGTCTCTAAGGAAAAAATGGCGTTCTCAATGCGTTCCACCAGTTTCAGAGCGGTTCCGGGCTCTACCAGGGTGTGGGAAATATAGTCATAGATCTTGTCCAAATCCCGCAGCGCCCGGCTCATCAACTTCACGCTGTAGTTATCCAAAATGCTTCCTCCTCAAAGAAGCCAGCGCTTCTCTGGCGTCGTGAAGCTGCCCGTCTTGCTGGAACTCGGCCTCTGCCTGGGAAATTGCGGCGTCCGTCTCTGCTGTCTCCACCATGGCCTCGTAGGTCTCGATGCTCATCACCACCAGATCGCCATAGCCGTTTTTGGTGATAAAGATCGGCTCCTGCTTGGCATGGCACAGGTCTGAAATTTCATTGGTGTTTCGCAGGTCCGTAATGGGTCTGATTTGTGGCATACCGCCCACCTCCTTTTCTTGTACATGATTATAGCATAATTTTGCGCAAAATAGTAGAGGGGAGAGGAAAGTTTTACGGATTATGCTCATTTTCCCGCAGCCATGCAGTCAGCTGCCGGTGACAGAATCCCACGCAGGGCTGGTTGTCACAGTAATTCCCACAGCCATAACAGGGGTGGCCGGGAGATAAAGAGGGAGGACGGTAAGTGTCCTTCCCGCCCTCCGGTCTGCGTGTCATCATAAATTCCATGGGGTTGTGGGTAAACCGTGTCATTTGGCCGGGTCCTCTCTTTCCTCATCGGCGTCCTCATCGGCAACCTCGGTCTCCCATGACTCTTCTTCGCCGTAGTCATAGTTGTCCAGCTGATGGCTGCCCTTGGTCTTAGCCTTATTCTTGATCAATTTGAAGTATACCAGCGCACCAATACCCCCAATTGCCGCCAGAAGGAGCAGCACCACGGAGGGGTTCATTCCCGCAGGTTCCGGCTCTTGTTCCGGTTCCGGCGTAGGCGCTGGAGTGGGAGTGGGCTCCGGGGTCTTGCCCTGGCAGTCCCCCATGGTGACGGCGCACACCGGGCAGGCCGTATCGACCGCGCCGGTCACACATTTCTCCGTGCAGGTACAGGTGGCGGGCGGTTCTTCCGTGTCCTCTCCGTCCTCCAACAACGCTTGCAGGTCAGCATCATCCACCTGGTTCAAGAAGTGAACGGCGGTTTCCTGGTCCTCGTTGGCCCGGTCAATCAGAATATAGAAATAGTTGCCTGCCTTGGTGGTGATGGTGATGAGCTGCTTGTTACCGCCAAAATCATCCACCAGGGCGGCGTTGCCCTCCGGTGTCAGGGTCGGGCTGTCCTCGGTTTCCACCACCACATTGGCGTCGTTGGTGGTGTCGCTCTCCGGAGTGGGAGAGGGGGAACTGGTTACTCTGGGAGAATCTCCCTCTAGTTGCGATGAAGATTCCTCCGTTGTTGGAACAGGAGTTGCGGTAGGCTCCACCGTAGGGCTGGGGGAACTGACCGTGAGACTGATTTCCTTCACAGCGGAGCTATTCGTCTGAGCCAGGGCGCTGGCGGAAAGGCTCATCATCAGTGCCGCCACAGCGCCAAGGGTGGTAATTCTTTGAAAGATTTTCTTACCCTTCATACGGCCGCCCCTCCTGTTCATCCCCCATGGTAGCGGCTTCCTTTGGAGTGGAGCCGTCGGTCAGTAAAGTGGAAAGCTGTTCCGGGGTCATACGCAGGGCGCGCACCATCTGGACGATCTCCAGGTTCTCCGCCTCGGTTTTCTGCGCCTCCAAAGCCTTCAGCTTTTCCTGCTGCTCCGCGATCTTCTCGCGGGTTTTCTGAATTTCCAGGTCAATGCGCTGGATTTTGTTCTTAGCCATAATCAATCACTCCATTCCGTATCGCTCTTTCCAAGCGTAGTTGCGCCCCAAGCCCTTGACGGTTTTAAGATGGGGCATTGCGTTTTCTTCGATGGCAAGCGCCCGCCGGTAAAGGTCCGGGTACTGCCGTTTCAGAACTTCTACTTCATCCCGTTTCATACTGGGGCAGAAAAAACAGGACGATTTGCCGGGCAGAGGCAAACCCGCCTCCTGGATTGCCCGGGTGCAATCGTCCCGCGTCCAATGCCAGTCCTCGATCAGCGGATAGCGGTTTTTATATTTCTTATCTGTCTCATTGTACTTTTTGGAATGCTCGTACCGTTTCCGCTCCCCGGCATCATAGCCGATGAACCTTGTGACCCGTTCGCCAGCCTGCCATACAGCGCGGCATTGTGGATGGTGGTTGCAGAATTTCTCCTGCTGCCCGATTTTGTGCTTTTGCGAACAACGCTTAAATCCGTAGGCGATGGAGGGAAGCGTGCAGGAACGCAGACACTCGGTTTCCAGGGTCAGACGGTTGCCCTTGCGGTCCACCTTTTCCACCACCGTGATGGATGGCATTCCATGTTCACGCAGCCATTGGTTCATGGTTTCAATAAATTGATAGGTGTGAGGATGCTCCGCCCCGGTATCCGCAAAAGTGATAAGGTCAACGGGAATCCCATGCTGATGAAGCCCAACCAAAAGGGCGGCACTGTTCGTGCCGCCCCCAAAAGATACAATATTCAGTTTTTATACCTCCGCAAAAAATCACCAATTCATCAAGCCGTAGCCCTTGATGCACTCGTAGGTCAAGGAATAACTCTTGATCTTGCAAGCGTCGCCGGAATTGCCCTCCACGGTGTAAACCCGGCTGCCGTCGGTGCCCACTACGATGCCCACATGGTCGGCGCTGCCATCCAAGTCCCAATCGAAGAAGATAGCGTCGCCTGGGGCGATGTTGGCGTAATCCCGCCCGCCCCATTGTCCGTGCGACTGGAACCAGGGGATGCCCTGGGACTGGCAGGCGGCAAAGCGCGGCTCGGAAAGGCCCATCTGGCCGTAACACCAGGACACGAAGCAAGCGCACCACTCCACGCGGGAATTAAAGCCGTACCAGCTCCAATAGGGCTGGCCGCCCACGTTGCCCACCTGGCTTTTGGCGATGTCCACCACAGCCTGATTGCCGGGCCGGGTGCCGTTCACAAACTCCACACCGGCCAAACTCTCGGAATCGCTGGTGTCGGCGGAGCCGCCGCCGAAGATCAGCGGCTTGTTGCCCAGCGTCTGCCGGTACACCTGGTACATTTCCAGTTGTTCCGCTGTCAGCAGCTCCGAAGCCACAGAAGATATGGGCTTGCTGGTGAGGGTGACATTTAAGATGTAGTAGTTGTAGGGCACCTCAACGTCATATTCGTTGCCCTCGCTGTCCGTCCGGGTTTCAGTGCGGTAGCGCACCTCCACTTCCTCGGTCAGCGTCAGCTCATACTGTGCCGCAAACACCCGGTCCAGCTCGGCCTGGGCGCTCGCCTGCGTGTAGCCTTGCAGCACGGCGGACAGATAGGCCGCCAGCTCATGGGGGTCATGGCCGATCATGTCCAGGTCGTAGCGGTACTCGTCATACCCTGGGTGGCTGCTCTCGATGTTGTCGATCTCGGCTTGCAGCACCGCCTCCTTGGCGGCATAGCCGGCCTCCACTGCCACCAATTCCGGGTCGTCAGAGGGGTAGGTGCTTCCCGCCACCGCCGATCCGATGTTTTGGGCCATCATGGAGCAGGAAGATAAGGTGTTCAGCAGCATACAGACTACCACAAACAGTGCCAGGACAATCCCAAAGCCTCGTTTGTGTCGAAGTACGAATGCTCCCGCCTGCCGGGCTTTGTCCGTCGCTGTCCTGGCGGCTTTCCCTGCCTGGGACGCCGTCCCACTCCCAAAAGAGGAAGCTCGTTTGGCCACGGCGTACTGCTTTTTAATCTGCTGTTTCTGCTGCCAGCGGGAAATGGGGTTGCTGGCAAGCTGGGGATTCTCCCGCAAAGATTTTTGGTACAGGGCATTCACGTTGGCCTTTCCCAGCCGCCGCTCCGCCTGGGCCGCCTTGCGGTAGGGTTTCAGCTTATGGCTACGGTAGCCTTCTTGCACCAGACGTGCGCCTGTCTCGGCAGCTTCCTCGGACTTGTGGGCGCTTTCTACGCCCACGTTGTCCTTTTCGGATTGGCGGATTTCTCGATGGACGGTTGTTGTCACGAGGGTTACAGGAATCTCCCGTACCCCCAGCCTGGAGGGAGGTTTTTTGTCCTCCAGCACCAGCTTGGTGGTGATTTTTCCAGTTGCGGGGTCCATCGACTTTTCCCGGGCCAGCTGTTTTGGGAGTTTCGCCTGCGCCTTGTCCGCTTTGGCAGCGGCGCGCTCCGCCCGGCGGATGGGTCTCTCCAGCGTCGGGTCAGCCCGTTCTTCTCTTGTGAAGCGCAAGCGCGGCTCCTTAGTCAAACCACTCACCCCGCATCAGGGAGGAGGTCAAAACGAGCAATTCGGTATAGGCCGCCAGTCCCGTGGCTCCGGATAAAGGATGCTCAGTCAGGTGCCCATACAGCAACGCCAGCAGTCCCCCAGGGCTTTGAGGAAGAAAAGGTTCTTCTCTGGCACTTTCGCAAATAGCTGTCCAGAGTTCTCCCAGGCGGCGGAAGGCCAGTTTTCCCTTGGGGGCAAGTTTGGCCTGCATATCCAAGGCTGTCTGGTATTCGCTGATGGCGTCCGCCAAGGCGCTCAGAGCCTGGCCCCGCTGGATTTCCAATGCCTCCCGGAAAAACAGCAGGCAGTTATCTGTCCATACTTCCGTTTTCATTGGTCGCTTGCCTCCTTCAGGTCGGATGGTTTGGTGGTCATAATTCTATAGAGTTCCGTGTCCTTGGGGAAGTGGTCCACAAAGGGCAAAATGGTAGAGCCATAAAACAGCAGCCCCTCGCCTTCGCCGGAGTGGGTCACATAGCCCAACTGGTGGGGGGAGATGCCCAACTGCTTGGCCAAAATCTGCCGGTCGCCGCCAGCCTGGTTGAGCATATACACAAAGTCGGAGTTTTCAAAGATGTTCTCTACCTCCCGGGAAGAAAGCAGGTCTTTGACATTCTGTGTGATACCGGTGGGAATCCCACCCCACTTGCGGAAGCGCTTCCAGATCTCCACCGTGTAGGCGGCGGTCTGTTCCTCTTTTAAGAGCAGGTGCATCTCGTCGATGTAGTAGCGGGTGGACTTGTGGGCTGCCCGGTTGACGGTGACCCGATTCCACACCTGATCCTGCACCACCAGCATCCCCAGCTTTTTCAGCTGCTTGCCCAATTCCTTGATGTCATAGCAGACGATGCGGTTTTGAATATCTACGTTGGTACGGTGGTTAAAGACGCTGAGAGATCCGGTGACGTAGATTTCCAAGGCTGTAGCCAGGTACTGGGCGTCTTTTTCCTCTTGGGAGCGAAGCAGGTTGTACAGGTCCTCCAGGATGGGGGTGTTTTCCGGGCAAGGGTCGGTAAGGTACTTTTGGTATACCAGCCGCACACACCGGTCAATGATAGTTTTCTGCACCGGCTGCAAGCCCTCCTTGCCGCCCACAATCAGCTCACACAAGCTGAGGATGAAGTCGGACTTGAGGGAAAGGGGGCTTTCCTCATCGGAGTAGTCCAGATTCAGATCCATGGGGTTGATGTACTGGGTGGAGGTGGGAGAGATTTTTACCACCTGTCCGTGGAGCCGCTCCACCAAAGGAGCGTACTCCGATTCGGGATCACAGATGATGATATCATCCTCGGTGAGCAAAAAGCAGTTGGCAATCTCCCGTTTGGCGGAAAAGCTCTTGCCGGAACCCGGTGTGCCGAGAATCAGGCCGTTGGGATTTTTCAAGAGCTTCCGGTCCACCATGATGAGGTTGTTGGACAGGGCGTTGACGCCGTAGTACAGCGCCTCCTTGCCGCTCTGGAACAACTCCTGCGTAGTGAACGGAACAAAGATGGCAGTGGAACTGGTGGTCAGCCCCCGCTGGATCTCGATCTGGTTGAGCCCCAGGGGGAGGCAGCTCATCAGCCCTTCCTCCTGTTGGTAGTCCAGCTCCACCAGCTGGCAGTTGGCCTGCTGGGCGATGGACTTAGCCTGCAGGCGGTTGGTGCCCAGCTCTCGCGGGGATCTGCCGGTACTCAGCACCAAAAAGGTCACCATAAACATCCGCTCGTTACGGCTTTGCAAATCCTGGAGGAGCTTTTTGGCTTCGCTGCCGTAGGTGGCAAGATCAGAGGGGATGATGTCCATGTCGTACCCGGAGCGCACCGCCTTTTTCTGCTCCTCAATTTTGCTCCGGTCTAAGTCTGTGATCTTCCGTTTGATGGTTTTGATGGCCTGCACCTGGTCAATGGATTGGATGTGCAGGCTGACGATCATGCTGGAATCCAGATTCAACAAGTCGCTGAGCATTCTGTCGTTTAGCTCCGGGGCAAGAATCTGAAGAAAGGAGACGCACCCAAAGAGCTTTCCCATCCGAAAGCTCTTTCCCTTGGCAAATTCAAACCCGGAGGGGGCGATAAAATCCTTGGTGGATAGGCCGCTGGAAGGGAGCCAGTCCCAGGAAAAGCGAAATGGCGTCTGTTCATCCATGTGGAGAATAGAGTGGAGTTGAGCAAGCCGTTCCTTTCCGTTCAACGGGGCGGCGGCCACTCCCAACCGCTTGAAGTTATTGAGAATATCCGTCTCAATGCGGGCAAGGCGGGCTTTGGCCTCTTGGAGAGTTTCGGCCTCTACACTGAAGGCTAGATACTTTGTTTTACGTAGGCCGTTATTGCCCCGCTCCAGCTGGTCCTGAAGCATCTGGCTGTACTCCTTGCGGATGCTGTCATAATCATCCCCCCGGGGCGGGATGGAGATAGCCCGGAGGAAGGATTCCCGGGGCGCTCTCACGTTGAGGAAGGAGAGTTGGAAACGGATGGAGCTGTCGAAATAGTTGAGAAAATCGCACCAGCCATCGAAAATTGCGGTCTTATCCTCGTTTTGAGAGAGCTGGTAGTTAATATCTTGAAATTGAATGGTCTTAGTGTAGCGGCCGTCCGCCACCTTACAAATGCCGTTCTGCCACATCCGCTCATAGGGAATGCTGTCCTGGGCAGATCGTTCCTTTTTGTCTGTGCGGTTGGCCCGGGCAATGGCGGCTTCAATCTGTTTTCGCTCGGCGCGGGTCAGCTTGTGACGGATGTTTTTGGGGGCTTCCGCCTTAGCGGCGTGCCGTTTTTCCTTTGCGGTGAACAATGTCATACACCTCCTTGTCGAGTTTTGCCTGCCGTTCCAGCAAGCTGTAGAAATTGGCGGTGCGGTAGGGCCGCTCCTTGGGGCGGATCACCGTCACCTTCAAAATGTTCCCCAGGATTTTCTCCAGGGGTTGGCCCTGCTTTTCGTAGAGCGCCAGCAGGAAAAAGGGCAGCATGACGAGAATCATGCACAGGGCAGCCACGCTGGTTCCCATGGTTCCTTTTAATAGAAAAAAGAGGGGAATTCCCACCAACGCGCCGCCGCCAAAGCAAAGCAGCTGGCGCTTTGTCAAGTTAAATAGGACCTTGGTTTTGACCTTGGTCAGGTCCTTAGGTACCGGTACATAGGGCATAAGGTATTCACTCCTTTACTCAGTGCGCCTGAAACAACGCTTTAGACAGGCCGCCGGTTTTGAAAAGTGTAAAACACAGTAGCACCGTGTAGCCTACACAGGTCCAAATGGCTGTGATGATGTCCTCTTCCGTGGCGATGTTCTGCACCAGCACCGCGTAAATCGCCACGCACACCACAATGAGAAACGCCTGAAACCCCAGGGCAAATAGGCTGCGCAGGTAGTTTTGCCCCATGCCGCCGCCCATGTCCCGGTTCATCATGGCCGCCATGGGAATGGGTGCCACCGAGGTGACCAGGTAAATTTCAATCATCCTGCCGTAAATGACGATGAAAATGCAGATGGTCAAGGCCCACATGGTCACCCCAATCAGCAGGCTCTGCACCCAAAGCCCCAACAGGGGCCCTAGCTCCATCTCCTGCAAACGGGCTTCCATGTCCTCCATCACGGTGGAAATATCCACAGTGGCGTCTGTGCCGATGACACCTGAGGCTTGGGCCACCACTCCTTGGGCCAGGTCAAACACTCCCATGACGATGTTCCAGGTGTTGGTGACCAGCAGCACCGCTGCGGCGGTTTTGAACATCCATTTGAAAAACATCCAGGTGTCCACATCATGCAGGTTGTTTCGGTCGGTAATCATCTGGATCAGTTCCAGAGCCATCACGATAGCCAAAATCACTCCCGCAATGGGGAGAATCACGGTTTCAGAGAGGGTTTGGATCATCCGAAAAATACTGGCGTTCCACCCCTGGGGCGTCTGGCCCACCTGTTGGGTGATGTCCATCACCTGGCTGTTGACGCTGTCAAACATTCCAGAGAGGTTGCCCAAAATGCCGCTGATAAGCATTTCTTTGAGCCATGCCGTGAGGGCATCGAGCAAAAAATCCAAGATTTCCTCCTTTCCGCCCCTCCCGAAAGGGGAGGGGCACGGGTTTGGTAGTTTGCCGGAACATTCCCGGTTATTGGATGGTGGAACTTTGGAAGATTACCCAAAGAGCCCGGACAGGAGGGGAATCAGCGTAATGCCGATCAGGGCCACACCACCGCCGGCCATCAGCTGTTTGATTCCTTGGCTTTTTGCTTATGTGTGATAAAGAAGCAATAGAAGTGCAAAAAATTTTGCCG
>DSTMR04002__coassemble_1972_pt1 | contig 11010 bp, 10 predicted proteins | sample DSTMR04002__metabat2_high_PE_036 | metagenome-assembled genome bin DSTMR04002
TGTGCGGCAGCCCGGTGGTGGTCATCCGGCAGGGGAAAGTTTTGCAGGACCAGATGCGCCGGCTGCGGCTCACCACCGAGGACCTGTATGAACAGCTCCGGCAGAACAATGTGTTTTACCTGGAGGATGTGGCCTGGGCCATTGTGGAAACCAATGGCAGGCTCAGCGTGATCCGCCACCCGGAGGAGGAACCCCTCACTCCCCGCCAGCTGGGGCTGCAGCCGGAATTCCCCGGCCTGGAGGTGGTGGTGGTCAGCGACGGGGTGCTCTCCCGCCGGTCCCTGGCCCTGTGCGGCAAAGACGAGGACTGGGTCCGGCAGAAGCTGCAGGAACACCGGCTGGACTTGAGCCAGGTGTTTTTGATGGCCGCTCGCACAGACGGCACCTGCACCCTGATAAAAAAGCAAAAAAGGGACGCGCCGGACCATTCCGGCGCACCCTAAAACGTGCGTGTCCTCTCGCTGCTGCAGGCAAAGGGCCATTCCCCGCAAAAAGGGGGCGCCTGCGGCACCCCCTTCTCCCTGTCTATCAGCCTGCGGCCTCCTCCAGCGCACTGTGGATATAGTCCTCCACTTCCTCCCGGGGAATCCCCAGGGCAATGGCCAGCTCCCCGTGGAGCAGGCCCTCGGCCTTTTTCCGGTAGCGCTGGTCTACCTGGCCCATTTTCCGGCCCTTCTTCTCCGTCTCTCGGGTTTTGCGGCGGATGCCCTTGATCATGCGGATCAGCTCCCGGCACTCGTGAGATTGGAGAGAAGCCTCGTAGTGAATCCGCAAATTGGCCGGGTTTCGTTCGGTGCACACATCCCCGTCGATCTCCGGGATCTGACGGATCAAATTTTGGGCCTCTTCCTTGGTCATGGCAGGCCGCATAAACACGCCGCTGTCCACTGGGGTGTAAATCCGCTCCGACTCAAACAACGGCTGCAACGTGTAATACTGCCGGTTGGGGTCCGCCGCCCGGCTTTCCAAGGCCCCAATCTGCACCACCCGGCACACGCCGCTGCTGCCATACACCACTAAGTCTCCTTCCTGAAACATCTAGACCGTACCTCCTTGTCCCTAGGACGGCGGGCTTTTCTCCCGGCAAACGGGCCGGGATTTCCGCCCTGCGCCTTGCACACTCTTTTCTTCTCTTGACATATAGTATACCACTTTTTTCGAGAAAAGTGTAGCGGGAAAATTGCCGATTTTTTTAGGAAATACGGGCTTTCGCAGTGGCAGGCGCCCTCTTTGTCACCCCTCCGTGGGCGCCAGAATGGTCACGGGACAATCCTCCCTCGCAGCAGAGGATTCTGTACTGCCCCTTGCTTGGAAACAGATTCTCCGGAACAAACGGGGGAAGGTTCCAAGGGACAGCACACCGGTCACAAGCTGGGCAGGGAAGCCATCTGCTCTCCCTGCCCAGCCATTCCAGGGAAAACGCCCCCTTCTTCTGGATTTTGTGGGTTACGTGCCGCTCTCTTCCTGTTCTGCGCTGGGTGCCAAAGCCTGCAGCTCCATGCGGCCGCTGACCGTCTCCAACCGGAGCTTCGCCCCGCCTTCCCCATAGGAGGCCCGGCCGTGGCGTTTGCCCAGCTCCCCGGCCAAGGGAAACTGGCTGGAAAACCCTCCGGAGACACTCTCGTAGTCTACGGCGAACCCGGGACCCGTCCAGGGAAGGGCCAGGCCGATCTTTCCAGACACCGTTTCCACCCGCACGCTCTGGGGATATTGCCTCACCTGCAGGGACACGGCCCCTGAAACGGTGTGCAGCCTTACCTGTTCCCCTTCGCCCCGAACGGTGAGAGCGCCGGAGACAGTTTCTCCGCGCAGCTGCCGGGCCGCCACTTCCTCCAGCTCGATAGAGCCGGAAACTGTCTCCACGGAAAAATCCTCTCCCCGGACACCGTAACAGGTGAGCGGGCCGGAAGCTGTCTCGCCCCGCACCTTGTCTGCCTGAAACCCGGTGAGATAGACGCCGCCGGAAACGGATTCCACCTTCACCTTTTCCAAGTGGGCGTCCCGAGGCAGCTCCACCACCAGGTGTTTTTGCAGCCCCAGGCCCCCTAAAAACACCGAACCGGCGCTCCAATCGATGGAAAGCCGCCCGTTTTCCTCCCGCAGCCGCATGCGCTCCCGGGGCTTCAGGGGGCGGGAAGCGTACTCTGCCACGCGGATGGTGTCCCCCTCCCAAGGGCGTATCTCCACAGGCCCGCGGACCCATTCCACTTTGAGCCGGCTGACCGGCCCGCCGATGGGGGGCTCCTCATAGGCGTTCCCCTCCTTGGGCAACGGCAGTATACTCCCAGAGGAGACGGGCCGTTCCCCCAGAAAGTCCTCCACCACCTGGCCCACCCGGCCCCCCAGCTGTTCCAAGGCTGGGCCAGCCTGCTCCAGGGCGTTGGAAATCTCCTGGAAAAAGGGCTTGGCCCCTTCCCCCTTCAGATGGATCTCCACCCGCTGGCTGGGGCCCTGGCAGTCCTCATCGCCCTCGTGCTCTTTGGCCCACGAGCCGCCCTCCTCTGGAACCGTCTCCCGGTCGGAAGGATCCCCTGGGACAGCTTCAGAACCCACGGCGTCCTCCTCCCCCAAGGCCTCCAGCAAGCGGGCAGCGTCCTCCTGGGTGATCTTCCCCTCTTGGACCATTTCCAAGATTCTGCGTTTTTCCTCACTCATATCCTTTGCCTCCCTTCAGCTGATTCAGCGCCGCAATGGCGGTATCCACGTCGATCTCGCCCTGGGAGAGCCGCTGGAGCACCTGGGCCCGTTCCTCTTTTTCCCGTAGGGCCCGCAGCTCCGGCTTTTCGTCCAGCCCCAAGGCTGTCAGTGCAGCGTCCAACATATTCTTCACCGTGGGATAGCTGACTCCCAGGGCGCGCTCCACCTCTTTGATGGACCCCCGGCACCGGAGGAACGTCTCCACAAACCGCAGGTGCTTTTCCTCCAGCCGGCAGAACCGGCAGGGGGCAAACTCCCCGGAAAGCTCCGTGCCGCAGCGGGCACACCGCAGCTTGGTCACCACCATATTCTCCCCGCACACCGGGCACTGGGCCGGGGCGTGGTATCTCTCTTGTTCCATGGCCACCATCCTCTCCTGTAAACTTGCCTTCATTATAAACTGCACTTTCACAATTGTCAATCTTTTAATTAAAAAAATTAAGAAATCTAATTAATAATTTTAATCTTTCTTCGGATTTTTTCAATTTCTCCTGGACAAACCCTTTCTTCAAAAAAAGAGGCCGGACCACTTTTCAATTTACGCGGCGTATGCTACACTAAACCTATCTTAATAAAACTGCAAGGAGGCCCTACCGTATGTTACAGCAAGCTATGACCGCCCCCGGCGTCATCGAATTCCGGGAAGTGCCCACCCCCCAGCCTCAGCCCGGAGAAGTGCTGGTAAAAATCCAGAAGATTGGCGTGTGCGGCTCCGACATCCACGTGTACCACGGGGAACACCCGTTCACCAAGTACCCCATCACCCAGGGGCACGAGGTCTCCGGCGAGATCGCAGCCTTGGGCGAGGGCGTCACCGGGTTCGCTTTGGGCCAGAAGGTGACCATTCAGCCTCAGGTGGTGTGCGGCAAGTGCTGGCCCTGCCGCCACGGCAAGTACAACCTGTGCGAGGAGCTGAAGGTGATGGGCTTCCAGACCACAGGGGTGGCCTCCCACTACTTTGCGGTGGACGCCCAAAAGGTGACTCCCCTGCCGGAGTCCATGAGCTTTGACGAGGGCGCCATGATCGAGCCTTTGGCGGTGGCCGTGCACGCAGTGCGCCAGGCCGGGGACGTAACCGGCAAGGACATCTGCGTGCTGGGCGCGGGGCCCATCGGCATTTTGGTGGCCCAGGTGGCCAAGGGCCTGGGGGCCCGGAAGGTGATGGTCACGGACGTGTCCGACATCCGCCTGGAAAAGGCCAAAGAGTGCGGCGCCGACGTGTGCGTCAACACCCGGGAGAAGGACTTCGCCCAGGAGTTTGTCCAGTGCTTTGGCCCGGACAAGGCCGATGTGATCTACGACTGCGCCGGCAACAACATCACCATGGGCCAGGCCATTGCCAACGCCCGCAAGGGCAGCACCATTATCCTGGTGGCCGTGTTCGCCACCCGGGGAGATATTGACCTGGCGGTGCTCAACGACCACGAGCTGGACCTGAACACCTCCATGATGTACCGGAACGAGGACTACCTAACCGCCATCGACCTGGTGAACCAGGGCAAGGTGCAGCTGAAACCCCTGATCTCCAAACACTTTGCCTTCCAGGAGTACCTGAAGGCCTACCAGTACATCGACGAAAACCGGGAGACCACCATGAAGGTCATCATCAACGTGCAGGAGTGATTCTTTCCTCTGCGCCATACAAAGCTGTCCCACAGAAAGCGGCTCTCCCCTGTAAGGGGGGCCTGTTCTCTGTGGGACAGCTTTTTGTTTGATTTCTTTACCACCCGTTCCAATGGACTCGGTTTTCCTCGTAGCGGCTTTCCCGAGGCCGGGCAATGTCCTCCACCGGATAGCCCAGCGCAATAATAGAATGCGGCACTACCGAGTCTGGCAAACCCAACAGCTCCCTCTGGCGTTCTACCCGGTCCATCTGGGGCCAGGTGCCCAGCCAAACCGCTCCCAGACCTAAGGCCTGGGCGCAAAGGCACAGGTTCTGGGCCGCAATGGCCCCATCGATCACCCAATAGTCCTTGGCAGGAGGAAACGCGCGCTCCAGATCCCCGCACACAAGAATTCCTGCCGCCGCTCTCTCCAAAGGCTTGGCAGGCGCACCGTTGGCATCCGCCATCTTTTGGAGCAACTGCGGGTCCGTCACCACCACAAAGGCCCAATCTCGGGCATTGGTACAGCTGGGACCGCTCATAGCTGCCTCAAGAAGCAGATGGAGCTTCTCCTCTTCCACAGGCCGTTGGGAAAATTGACGCACGCTCCTCCGCGTAAAAATCCACTCCGTTCCCTGCATAAAACCGCCTCCTCTCTTTTTTACAGGTCTATTGTACCATGGCCGGATTCTCCCTTGCAAAAGGGAGTTTTCCCCATGGGGAAAACTTTTCTTCATTTTCCTCTGGCATTTTTGGGAGAACATGGTATACTGAAAAAAACGCCTATATGGGCAAATTTTAGGAGGAATGTCCTATGATGCACTTGGGAGCGCAGCTTTTCACTCTGCGTGACTATACGCAAACCCCCAAAGACTTGGATTACTCTCTGGGCCTGGTGGCCCAAATGGGTTACAAAACCGTACAAATATCCGCTGTAGGTCCTATTCCGGCTCCCCAGATCCGGGAGCTGTGCGACAAGCATGGCCTGAAAATTGTGCTCACCCACTGGAACCCGGACCGGATCTTAAACGACACAGAGGCGGTCATCCAAGAGCATGAGATCATGGGCTGCGATTACATCGGCATCGGCATGATGCCGAAAAAGTACTGCACCCCGGAGTGGCTGGAGCACTTTGCCCAGGACTATAAAGAGCCCGCCAAGAAGATTGCCGCGGCAGGCAAGTTGCTCATGTACCACAACCACAACATTGAGTTTCAGAAGTTTGGCGGCAAGCTGGTGATAGACACTTTGCTGGAGAGCTTCGCTCCCGATGAGCTGGGCTTCACCCTGGACACCTACTGGGTGCAGATGGGCGGCGCCGACGTGTGCAGCTGGATTGAAAAACTGTCCGACCGGATTCCCTGCGTCCATCTGAAAGACATGGCGGTCAAGGGCTGGGATCCCATTATGGCCCCGGTAGGGGAAGGGAACCTGCCCTGGGAGAAAATCCTTCAGACCTTGGAGAAGTGCGGCAAGACCAAGTACCTTCTGGTGGAGCAGGACGTGTGCCAGGAGAGCCCCTTCACCTGCCTGGAAAAGAGCTACAACTACCTGAGCAGCCTGGGGTATAAATAAATCCGTGGCCGGACGGGACAAGCCGCCTCTTGTGTTCCGCAAGGGCGGAAAGACCGCGCGGCGCAGGGCCAAAGGCCCGAAGCCGGGTAAAAGTTTTTCGGGCGCCTTTTTTCAAAAAGGCGCGGCCTGAAAAAGCAACGCAAAGCGTTGCAAAAAGGAAATCCCGGGAAACAGCGCAGCGCCTTTCCCGTCCCTCAAGCACCTTGCCGCCCCAAGAGCGGAGAAAGGAACAGCCCCATGAGCAACAACCCGGAAAATCAGCAGCCCCCAGCGCCCCACCAGGAGGCGTTTGCCCGGCCCCAGAAAAAGTGGTCCCTGGCCCTGGACGTAACCTTGGACTGCCTGCTGTTCATTTTGCTGCAATACATGGTCTCCTGCGTGACGCTGTCCTTTTGGATGCATCCCCTGCGGCTGATCGCCATTTTCGTTCAGTTTGGGCTGTACGCCAAATTCTTCCATGACATGGACAAGCGGCTGGGCAAGTTTTGGCCCGGGCTGGTGTTGGGCACGGTGTGCGTGTGCGTGGTGACCGCCCTGGTGGCCTTTGTGGGGTATTTCCCCGTGGGGGAAACCCCGGTGAGACTGCCATGGGACGGTTAACACCGCGAAGCGCGTAAAAGTTTTTGATGAAACTTTTTTCAAAAAGTTTCGACCTTAAACCGGCCCAGCCCGTGAACAAGAGGCCGGATGAATTGCAGCCAGCTTGCGGGGAGAGCCGTCCGCTCCCGCGGCTATCTGCTTCGCAGCGTGCGCCACTTTCGCTGCTTTCTCTCCCCAGCTTACGCGGGCTTTAGACCTTGGGGCGCTGCCCCAAACCCCGCCACCTTTGAAAAGGTGGACGAAACTTTTACTCGCCTTCGGCGGCGCCCGGGGTGTGGGAAGCGCGCGGTGCAGTGCCGCAGGCGCGGAGGCGCATAAAAGTTCTTTAGGCGGGTTTCTTTCAAGAAACCCGCGACCTTAAAAAAAGAAAGGAGTCCTTTTTTTGGAACAGATAAAACTTGGCATCATTGGCGTGGGCAATATGGGCACCACCCATGTGCAAAACATTCTGGCGGGCAAATGCCCGGAAATCACCCTGGCCGCTGTGGCCGACCGGAAGGAAGCCCGCCGCCTTTGGGCAAAGGATACTGTCCCGGAAACCGTACAGATTTTTGAAGAGGGCAGCCAGCTGATTCAAAGCGGCCTGTGCGACGCCGTGCTCATCGCCGTGCCCCACTACCAACACCCTGTCCTGGCGAAAGAGGCTTTTGCCGCCGGGCTCCACGTGGTGTGCGAAAAGCCTGCAGGCGTGTACACCAAGGCTGTGCGGGAGATGAACGAAGCCGCCGACAAAAGCGGCAAGGTCTTCGCCATGATGTTCAACCAGCGCACCAACTGCGTCTACCGGAAAATGCACGAGATGGTGCAAAACGGAGAGCTGGGGGAATTGAAGCGCGTCAACTGGATTATCACCGACTGGTACCGCACCCAGATCTACTACGATTCCGGGGACTGGCGGGCCACCTGGGCCGGAGAGGGCGGCGGCGTGCTGCTCAACCAGTGCCCCCATCAGCTGGACCTGCTCCAGTGGATCTGCGGCCTTCCCAAAACAGTGCAGGCCTTCTGCCAGGAGGGCAAGTGGCACGACATCGAGGTGGAGGACGATGTGACCGCCTACCTGCAATTTGAAAACGGGGCCACCGGCGTGTTTGTCACCACCACCGGGGACGCCCCCGGCACCAACCGGTTTGAGGTCACCGGCACCCTGGGCAAGCTAGTGTGTGAAAACGACCGGCTCACCTTCTGGAAACTGGAAGAGGATGAGCGGGAGTTCTGCCGCACCGCCCAGGAAGGCTTCGCCAAGCCCCTCTGCCAGGAAATCCAGGTGGAAACCGACGGGGAGAACCTGCAGCATGTGGGTATTTTGAACGCCTTTGCCGGGAACATTCTCCACGGCACGCCGTTGGTGGCCGACGGCCGGGAGGGCATCCGGGGCCTGACCCTCTCCAACGCCATGCACCTCTCCAGCTGGCTGGGCTGCCCGGTGGACATTCCCTTTGACGAAGACCTGTTCCTCGCCGAACTGAACAAGCGCCGGGAGACCTCCCGCAAAAAGGAGACCCGCGACATCACCTTCTCCACGGAAGGCACTTATTGAGGAGGAAAAACCATGGAACACATCATTCTCTCCGGGTTCTCCGATGAGATCGCCCCGGAGTTGGATCTACAGCTGGCCGCCCTCCAGGAGTGGGACGTTACCCATCTGGAGCTGCGGGCTGCCGACGGCGTAAACGTCTCGGACTTCACCCCCGAAAAAGTGAGGGAGGTAAAAGCCAAGTTGGAGGCAGCGGGGATTTCCGTCTCCTCCATCGGCTCTCCCCTTGGAAAGATCGGCATTCAGGAGGACTTTGCCCCCCACCTGGACAAGCTGAAACGCACCTTGGAGATTCAGAAGGAATTGGGGGCGCCTTACGTGCGCATGTTCAGCTTTTATATTCCCCAGGATCAAAACCCGGCGGACTTCCGGGAGGAAGTGCTGGACCGGCTGGGCCGCATGGTGGAAGAGGCCAAAGCTTGGGACAGCGTGCTGCTCCACGAGAACGAGAAAGACATCTACGGGGACAACGCCTCTCGCTGCAAAGAACTGATGGATGCCTTCTACGGTCCTCATTTCCAGGCCGTGTTCGACTTTGCTAACTTTGTCCAGGTGGGCCAGGAGACCCTGCCCGCCTATGAGCTGCTGAAACCCTACGTGACCTACGTCCATGTGAAGGACGCCCAGTGGGGCACGGGCACTGTGGTGCCCGCCAGCCAGGGGGACGGCCATGTGGGAGAGATCCTCGCTGATCTGATCGGCGGGGGCTGGAAGGGTTTCTTGTCCTTGGAACCCCATCTCACCGACTTCGCAGGCTTGGCTGCCCTGGAGCAAGATCCCCAGAAGCGGGGCTCCGCTTTGGACGGCAAGGCCGCCTGGAAGCTGGCTCTGGACGCTTTACATACCATTCTGGAAACCATCCCCCAGGCAAAGGAGGCCCTGTAACATGGAGACCTTTCGCGTAGGCCTGGTGGGCTGCGGCGGCATTGCCCAGGTGCACGGAGCGGTGCTGCAAGAGCTGCCTGGCGTGGAACTTGTGGCCTGTGCCGACATCCGTCCGGAGCGGGCACAGGCCTTTGGGAAGACGTTTGGCGCCAAACCCTATGCCTCCTTGGAGGAGATGCTGGAGGGAGAAACGCTGGACTGCCTGCACATCTGCACCCCCCACTATCTCCACACGCCCATGGCGCAGTTGGCTGCCAGCCGGGGCATCCACGTGTTCACAGAAAAGCCTCCCGTAATGAACCGGGAACAGTGGGCTCAATTCCAGGCTCTGGAACAAGCCCCGGTGCGAGTGGGGATCTGCTTTCAAAACCGGTATAATGCCAGCGTCCATCTGCTCCAAGAGGTGTTGGCCTCCGGAGAAGCGGGCAAGGTGCTGGGCGCTCGGGCCTTTGTCACTTGGCACCGGGAAGCCCCCTATTACACCGAGAGCGGCTGGCGGGGCAGCCTGGAAACCGAAGGGGGCGGCGTGCTCATCAACCAATCCATTCACACCCTGGACCTGCTGGTCCAGTTCCTGGGCCGTGCCAGCCAGGTGGAGGCCAGCATGGGCAACCATCACCTGAAGGGCGTCATTGAAGTGGAAGACACCTTGGAGGCCTATATCACCTTTGGAGACGCCCACGCCCTCTTCTATGCCACCACCGCTCACTGCGCCGACTCCCCCGTGCTGGTGGAGCTGGTCTGTGAGAACGCCACCCTGCGCATGGAAGAGCAGGAGGTCACCCTCTCCTGGAAGGACGGCACCAAGGAGCACTTCAGCTTGGCCCAGCCCAAGGCCCCTGCTGGGAGCAAGGCCTACTGGGGCGCCAGCCACAGCCTGTGCATTGGGGACTTTTACACCTGCCTGCGGGAGGGCAAGCCCTTCCCCAACGACATTCCCGGCATTGCCGACACGGCCCAGCTGCTGCTGGGGGTGTACGAATCCGCCCGGGAACAGCGGGTGGTTTCTCTGGCTTAGAGAAGAGACCGGCGCACCGCGCCTAACCTATCTTTCAACAAACCGCAAGAGGACTGTTGCAGCAAGCAACAGTCCTCTTAGTTTCTAGGCGCCCGCTGTCCTCTGTCTCCGCCGGCAGCGCCTGGCAGGAGACAAGCAGCCTCCTTGGATGCGCTTTTGCCCTTTCGTCTTTGTCCCCTCGCCTACCCCTTTCCCGTCTTTACACAGAAAGCAAGAGCGCCGGTCGGTTGACCGGCGCTCTTGCCCGTAAAAAATCTATCTAGAGAGAGAATGAAAAAGTTTGGGTCCTCTTGTACACACTGGCAAAGGTCAGGGCTGGGACTTGGTCACCTGCACGCCGCAGCCTCCGCAGGCCCCGCAGTTTCCACCGCAGCTGCAGCCGCCTTTCTGATGTTTGCGGTTGTAAATTCCCTTTCCCACAATGGCAAAGAAAATCACAGCCACAAGAAGTCCAATTACAAGGGTTGGAATCATCCTCGCACCACCTTTCTCCGCTTTCTTATAAGAAAGCTTGGCAAAGAATTTCGTTTCGCGCTTGGGGCCGCTCGCTGGCGCTCGGGCTGTGGGAACGGCTCCCTCGCTTTCGCGTGTTTTCCCTGCGTTTTTGTCTTGGATCTTCCGCCCTTGCCATAGGCAAGAGGGCGGCTTGCCTGGGGTGCAACCCCCCGCTTTCTTATAAGAAAGCTTGGCAAAGAATTTCATTTCGCGCATGGGGCCGCTCGCTAGCGCTCGGGCTGTGGGAACGGCTCCCTCGCGTTCGCGTGTTTTCCCCGCGTTTTTGTCTTGGATCTTCCGCCCTTGCCATAGGCAAGAGGGCGGCTTGCCTGGGGTGCAACCCCCCGCCCTTGCCGCAGGCAAGAGGGCGGCTTGCCTGGGGTGCAACCCCTCCGCCCTTGCGGTACGCAAGAAGGCGGCTTGCCTGGGGTGCAACCCCCCGCCCTTGCCGCAGGCAAGAAGGCGGCTCGCCTGGGGTGCAACCCCCCGCCCTTGCCGCAGGCAAGAAGGCGGCTTGCCTGGGGTGCAACCCCCCGCCCTTGCCGCAGGCAAGAAGGCGGCTCGCCTGGGGTGCAACCCCCCGCCCTTGCCGTAGGCAAGA
>DSTMR04002__coassemble_2001_pt1 | contig 10836 bp, 12 predicted proteins | sample DSTMR04002__metabat2_high_PE_036 | metagenome-assembled genome bin DSTMR04002
ATAAAACAAAGATAGGGCGCTTTTTGGGCAATTAAATCAATTTCTCCATAACGGGAGTGGTAATTCCTTGCCACCATCTCATAGCCGTGGTCAACCAGCCACTGGGCGATGTGTTCTTCCCCCGCTCGTCCGGAAGCGGTTTTCATCGGTTCTTGTCCCCCAGATTTTTTAAAAAGCTCTTTCTGTGGATAGGAAGGATGCCATACTTCGCAATCGCTTCGTAATGGGCTTTCGTGCCATATCCTTTGTGCTTAGAGAAACCGTAAGCGGGATAGAGCTCGTCCCACTCTCGCAGCAAACGGTCCCGGTTTACTTTGGCCAAAATGGAAGCGGCCGCAATGCTGGCGCACTGAGCGTCCCCTTTCACCACCGTCTCTCCCGGTATCTGCAGAGGCGGCATGCGGTTTCCATCCACCAAAGTCCAAGCAGGTTTTACGGATAAATTTTCACAAGCGCGCTGCATGGCCAAGAAGGTGGCCTGCAGGATATTGTAGGTATCAATTTCCTCCGCGCTCGCCCAGCCAATTCCCCAAGAAATGGCCTTTTCCTGAATCACTGGAAAGAGAGCTTCCCTCTTTTTTTCCGAAAGCTTTTTGGAATCGTTGAGGCCCTCGATCTCACAATCCAGGGGAAGAATGACAGCTGCCGCGCAGACGGGTCCCGCTAAAGGGCCTCGCCCAGCTTCATCAATGCCGCAGACAGGGGTATTGCCGCGCTCTTCTGCACGGCGTTCCCAAGCGTACCAATCCAAAGGGGCTGTCCCCTCTTTCTTTTCGGCCTTTGCCAAATCCATCACCCTTTCCCCTCCGTTCGGAGACCTTTCTGTATAGCTCTCTGACAGGGAGCATCTATCTGTTTTCAGGGCCGTTCCAATGTGATTCGGCCCAGCTTACCTCCCCGATACTCGTCCAAAACCGTGCTGGCAGCGCGTTCGGTGTTGACTTCGCCGCCGGAAACCAGCATGCCTCGTTTTCTGCCGATTTGTTCCAAAAGTTCATACCCTTTTAAGCCGGCTTCCAGAGAGAACTGGGTTTTATACCGGCTATTGACCGCATCCGGATACAGTTCCATCAGCAGCTCCAAAAGGCGGGCGGCTAGACCCTCGCTGTCCAAAATCTCGTCTCGAACAGCGCCTGTAAAGGCCAAATGTTCACCCACCAGGGGATCCTCAAATTTCGGCCAAAGAACACCTGGGGTATCCAAAAGCTCAAAGCCTTTTCCCACTGTAAACCAGCGGTTTTGCCGCGTCACACCTGGACGGTCCTGCACCTCCGCTTTTCCGGCCTTTCCGCCTCGAATCATCCGGTTGATAAAAGAGGATTTTCCAACATTGGGAATTCCCACCACCATCACACGGATAGGCCGGCCCACCATGCCCTTCTTTTCCCAGGCGAGGATTTGCTCTTTCAGCACTTCACGCACGGCTGGATAAAAGGCGTTAACCCCCTTGCCGGTTTTGCTTTCCAAGGGAATCGCCTTTTCTCCTAAAGATGCATAATAAGACATCCACCGCGACGTTTGCGCGGGGTCTGCCATATCACTTTTGTTGAGAAGAACGATTTTTGGCTTGCGCTGGATGATGTCGCGCAGCACAGGATTGGAACTGCTCTTGGGAATGCGTGCATCCAGAATTTCCGCCACAATATCCACCAGCTTCAGATCTTCGCTGATTTTTCTCCGGGTTCGGGCCATATGCCCTGGAAACCATTGAATCGATTGCGCCTCTCCCATAGTGAAACGCCTCCTTTCTTACCGACTATTGTATGAAGTTCTACCCTTCTCTGCGGAGTTTAGGGGCGTTTTAAATATCGCCTGTAAACCCCAACTTTGAGAAAGGGTACAAATTAAAAAACACGGTTCCAAGCACGTTCCTGCAATCCACCATGCCCACGGTTTGGAACCGGCTGTCCGTAGAATTGCCCCGGTTATCTCCCAGCACAAAAACACAGCCCTCTGGAACCGTTTGGGGAAATTCTAGCACTTGGCCCGGCAAATCCGGAACGAACGTGATGCCGTCTTCTATGCCAAAGGCAGAACCGGAAACCACTTCTCCGTCTACAGTCACTTCCCCTAGCTGAGGATCAAAATCCACGGTTTGTCCTTCTGTGGCAACGACCCGTTTGATGATGGGTTCCTCTAAAGCGTTTATAACAATCACCACATCGCCTTGCGCGGGGGCGCCCAACAAGCTTGTGGCAAGAACACGGTCCCCGTTGAGATAGGTAGGCTCCATAGAACTGCCGTCCACGGTAATAACCCGGCAGAAAAATGTAAAAACAATCGCCACCAACGCAATGGCCATAACAATGGTTTCTGTCCATTCCAATAGAGTGCCGAACCATGGGGCTTTCTGCAGGGAATCCTCTTCCTGATGGGACATAGTCTATCCTCCCCTTTTTGATCTTACAAGTTGCACTTACGAAACAGGGCCCACGCTGTCCAGCGGGAAGAGATGAAACACCGCTTTTCCCAAAATGTTTCGCACGTCAATCATACCGACATCTTGATAGCGGCTGTCTTCCGAAACGGAGCGGTTGTCCCCCAGCACAAATACGCAGCCTTCTGGGACCGTTTGTGGGAATTCCAACAATCCCAAAGAACTGAAAGGTTCCTCCGTGATCCCGTTTTCCAGGCCAAACTGGGTTTCGTCTACAGGTTCCCCGTCTACAAGCACCGACTTGTTAGCGTAATCAAAATCTACCGTTTGCCCTTCTGTGGCAATGACCCGTTTGATGATGGGCTCATTGAGCACGTTGACAATGACCACAACATCGCCCTGTTGCACCCCTGTGGGGGTGTTTACCACCAAAACCCGGTCCCCGTTGTGGAAGCTGGGAACCATGGATGTCCCGGTCACCGTCACAATCCGACAAGCAAAGGTAAAGAGGATGGCAATCAATACAAGAGCAAGAACAATTTCCTCGACCCACTCTAATACAATCCGCACGCTGCGCTTGGGGGAAGTAACGTAATTTACGTTGTCGTCCATGGGCTGTCGCTCCTTTCCGGGCACCCAAAAAATTGATAGCAAAAAAGGGACAGCGAATGTCCCTTTTTACCAGTTCCAGTATGCAGGTTTTTACTTCAGCTGTTCCTTAACCTTGGCAGCCTTGCCCACGCGGTTGCGCAGGTAATACAGCTTCGCACGGCGCACACGGCCCTGACGAACCACCTTCACGGCCTTCACGTTCGGGGAGTGCATGGGGAACACACGCTCCACACCCACGCCGTAAGAGACGCGGCGCACGGTGAAGGTTTCGCTGATGCCGCTGCCCTTGCGAGCAATGACAGTGCCTTCGAACTGCTGAATACGCTCCCGGTTTCCTTCGCGGATATTCACGTCCACTCGAACCGTGTCACCGATGGAAAACTGAGGGATTTCTTCCTTCATGGAATCCTGAGAAATCATTTTGATTGCGTCCATTTGATATTCCTCCAACATCATAATATTCAGGCATTCATGCCGGCATTCCGGCAGCGGACTGCCCGCTTCTTTTCCGCAGCGGCTAAAGCATGTCCCGGCAAATCCGTCCGTTTCACGCAGCCTTCTCTGCGGTTCGACCCCCACGGGCAAGCCTTTGAGGAAAACCCGCGGAATTCAAATGCTCAAATATTTTAGCACAAGGTTTATGAAAAAGCAAGGAGAATTTTACCGCAGCTCGGAAAAATCCTGCAGTAGAAGCCGCTTTCGTGTAATAACTCCATAGGGCTCTAGTCCTTCGTGGCGTTTCAGTGCTTCCAGCAACAGCCCAGGGTTTGTGCTGCCGTTGACGCTGCAAGGCAGGCAGAGATGGAGCAAAAGCCCTTCCTCTTGCCGATCTACCTGGGTATTTTGAAAGTCCGGTTTAATGTCGAACTCCTTGTCCCCTTTCTTGGTGTGCTTGCGCACCAGCACTTCCTCTTTCTGAAACAGGGTGTGGAGCTGCTTTTCCAGCGTTTCGGGATCCCCCTCCAGGAACAGATGATATTCTCCATACTGGATGTCCTCAAACTTGTTCACAGGCTCGGTGGCCTCCAGCGCTTGCAATCCGCTGGGAAGGTGAGCGTTCAAGCGAGGCGTCACTTCTTCCAGAGAAATTTCCTCTGTCAGGCGGATATCCATACATTCCCGTTCCCCGCATACGCCCAGAGAAAGAGGCATGGCGTAGGTCATGTAAATGCGGGGATTAAAGCCTTCTGTGTACCACACGGGCAGACCGGAAAGCTTGAGCCCCCTGGCCATGTTTCGGGTCAGATCCAGGTGGGAGATGTACCGTGCTGCCCCCTGTTTCTCAAACCATATTCTCACGTTTTTCAACACAGATCCCTCCCTTGTAGCAAGCTGCCCCGCAGTGAGAGCACTGCTCCCGACAATTGGGGGTGGTCTGGGCGGCGTAGGCCCGCTTACACTCTTCGATGAAGAATTCTTTCTTTATGCCGTAATCCAAGTGATCCCAGGGGAACACCTCATCAAACTCCCGGTGACGGTTGGCGTAAAAGGCGGGATCCAGGCCGCAGGCCTCAAAAGCCTCCATCCATTTGGCAAAGTCAAAGCAATCTTCCCAGCCATCAAAGCGCAGGCCAAAGGCCCGAGCTTTTTCCAGCACTGCGCCCAAGCGCCGGTCCCCCCGGGCGAACACAGCCTCCAAGAAACTGGTCTGTGCTCCGTGGTAGCTGACAGAGAGCTTGCGAGAGTGAACATTTCCCTTCAAGGCCCGCTGTTTTTCCTGGAGCATCTCCATGGTGTCTTGGCCGAACCATTGGAAAGGTGTAAAGGGTTTGGGTACAAAAGCTGCCGCGCTGAGGGATACTTCTACCCCTTTTCCCCGTGGCTTTTCCTTGTTTTGATAGAAGGCGTCCACCACCTTTTGACCCAGTTCGTCAATGGCGATCACATCTTCCAGGGTCTCGGTGGGTAGACCGATCATAAAGTAGAGCTTGATCCGTGTCCAACCCTCGGTGAAGGCCACGTTCACTGTGTGGAGCAACTGCTCTTCGGTGACATTCTTATTGATAACATCCCGCATCCGCTGGGAACCTGCCTCCGGCGCAAAGGTCAAGCCGCTTTTTCGCACGGAGTTGATCCGCTCCATGAGTTCCGGCGAAAAGTTGTCCACACGCAGGCTGGGCAGGGAAAGGCTTACCTTTTCCCCCTCTGTCCACTGGTGCAGTTTATCGATCAGGTCGTTTAAAGTGCTGTAGTCGCTGGTGCTGAGAGAGGACAGGGAAATCTCGTCGTAGCCGGTAGAGGCGCACAGGTCCCGGCACTGACGGTCAATGGTCTCCATGCTCTTTTCCCGATAGGGCCGATATAAAAAGCCTGCCTGGCAGAACCGGCACCCTCGAATGCAGCCTCGCAGCACCTCTTCCGAGATGCGGTTGTGCACCACATCGATGAGAGGCACCACAAAGTTTTTGGGATAATAGGACTTGTCCATGTCCATCATATTCCGTTTTTTTACCGTAGCAGGGGCGCCGTGAGTGGGAGTGTAAGCTTGGACCGTGCCGTCCTCGTTGTAGGTGACGTCATAAAAGGCGGGGACATACACCCCCTCAATTTGAGCGGCCTTTTCCAGGAACTCCAGCTTGGATTTGCCCTCTTTTTTGCACTGGCGGTAGAGCTCCATCACCTCGATGTCCACCTCTTCCCCGTCTCCCAGGAAGAAGATGTCAAAGAAATCCGCCAGGGGCTCGGGGTTGCAAGCGCAGGGACCGCCTCCCACTACAATGTTGTGCAATTCTGTCCGATCTTTGCTTCGCAGGGGAATGCCTGCCAGTTCCAGCATGTTCAACACGTTGGTGTAACTCAATTCATACTGCAGGGTAAAGCCGATAAAGTCGAAGTCGCTGACCGGGTCGCCGCTTTCCAGTGCATACAGGGGAATATCCTCCCGACGCATTTCTTCCTCCATGTCCACCCAAGGGGCGAACACCCGCTCGCACCAGAAGTAAGGGATTTCGTTCATAGCGCCATAGAGGATCTTAATGCCCAAGTGGGACATGCCGATTTCATAGGTGTCCGGAAAGCAGAAGGCAAAGCGAACCTCCACCTGGGATGGGTCTTTTACCACGGAATTCAGCTCGCCGCCCACATAGCGGCCAGGCTTTTGCACTTTTTGCAGGGCGTGTTCCAGTTTTTTGCTGTGTATCATAAAAAACCTCGCGTTCCTAAAGAAATGATGGTACGGCCTATGGATAAAATTTCTGAGAGCTTTTCAGCGCTTGCTTACTGGATAAACATGGCGTCCCCAAAGCTGAAGAACCTATACCGCTCCTGCACAGCCACATGGTAGGCATGCAGGATGTTTTCCCGGCCTGCCAGAGCGGAGACCAGCATGATGAGGGTGCTTTCCGGCAGGTGAAAATTGGTGATGAGGGCGTCTACCCCATGGAATGCACAGCCGGGATAGAGGAAGATATCTGTCCAGCCGGCGCTCTCTTTAAAACATCCCTCTCGCTGGGCCACGGACTCAATGGTGCGGCAGCTGGTGGTGCCCACGGCAATGACCCGTCCCCCCCGCTCTTTTGTCCTGTTGATCAGGTCCGCAGTGGACTGGGGCATGTAGTAGTGCTCGGAGTGCATTTTATGGTCCTGGATATCCTCCACACTCACTGGACGGAAGGTGCCCAACCCCACGTGCAGGGTGACAAAGCCCAGCTCCACGCCTTTGTTTTTAATTTTCTCCAACAGTTCTGGAGTGAAGTGCAGCCCCGCTGTAGGCGCGGCGGCAGAGCCCTCTTCCCGGGAGTAGACCGTCTGGTAGCGCTCCTTGTCCTCCAGGCGGGCCTTGATGTATGGCGGCAGAGGCATCTGTCCGATCTGGTCCAAAATGTGGAAGAACACCCCGTTGTACTCAAAATGGATGAGCCGGTTGCCGTCAGGAAGAACGTCCACCACTTCGCAGTGGAGCAGCCCGTCTCCAAAGGAGAAGCGGCTTCCCTTTTTGGCCCGTTTCCCAGGGCCGGCCAGGGCTTCCCACACATCGTTTCCCTTGTTTTGGAGAAGGAGAAATTCTACATGAGCGCCGGTTCCCTCTTTCACACCGTAAATCCGTGCTGGCAGCACCCGAGAATCGTTGAGGATCAGACAATCTTGGGGGGTAAGATAGTCCAAAATATCGTAAAAGTGCCGGTGTTCTATTTCGCCTGTGCGTTTGTCCAGCACCATCAGGCGGGAGTGGTCCCGGGGTTCGATGGGAGTCTGAGCAATGAGCTCCTCCGGCAGATCAAAATGAAAATCGCTTGTTTTCATGGCAGAAGCCTTCCTTCCTGAAAGCGGGTCCAGGCACCGCTCCCACAAAAATTCATACAATAATTAGGGCTGAAGAAATTGACAAGGGGGGAAAACTAGGGTATGATTAAAACCAAATAGAGGCGCGGCTTTCAAGAGTAGTGAGAGGGAGGTTGCCAAAACTGAGGAAATCTCATGAAAGGGTGGGCTGCCGAAGGGGAATATGAGGCGGATATTGTCCTGGCTGCAACGGCAAACAGCCTTGCGGCTGTCATCACTTGTGATGGAGTGCTATTTACATTCGTTTTGGGCAACCAAAGCAGCATTTCTATTATAGGAGATGAACAGCCGGTTTTCAACCGGTTTTTTCTTTGTAAAGCCTCTTTGATCCTAAATCGCCACTTTATCGTAGAAAGGAACTGGATAGTATGAAGCAGTATCGCGTGGGAATCATTGGATGCACCGGCATGGTGGGCCAGCGTTTTGCCACCATTTTGGAAAACCACCCCTGGTTTACCGTGACAGCTCTGGCTGCCAGCACCCGGTCCGCTGGGAAAACATATGAGGAAGCTGTGGAGGGCCGCTGGGCGATGAAGACTCCGCTGCCTGCTTCCATGGCAAAGCTCCCTGTTTGCGATGCGGAAAAGGATCTGGAGACCATTGTCTCTCAGGTGGACTTCGTATTCTGCGCCGTCAACATGAAAAAGGAGGAAATCCGTGCTCTGGAGGAGGCCTATGCCCGTCATGAGTGCCCTGTGGTCTCCAACAACAGCGCCCACCGTTCCACCCCTGATGTGCCCATGATCATTCCGGAAATCAACGCGGACCATGTGGCGGTTATTGATGCGCAGCGCAAACGTTTGGGCACCAAACGGGGCTTTATCGCCGTGAAGTGCAACTGCTCCCTCCAAAGCTATGTGCCGGCCATCCATCCCCTGCTGGATCTGGGGGTGACCAAAGTGCTGGCCTGCACTTACCAGGCCATTTCCGGGGCAGGCAAGACCTTCGAGACCATGCCGGAGATCTTGGACAACGTGATCCCCTACATCGGCGGCGAGGAGGAGAAATCCGAGCAGGAGCCTTTGAAGATTTGGGGCCATGTGGAAGACGGCGTCATCGTCAACACCACCACGCCGTCTATCACCTCTCAGTGCCTGCGGGTGCCTGTGTCCGACGGCCACATGGCGGCGGTGTTCTTCTCCCTGGAGAACAAGATCTCCAAAGAGGAAATCATTGACCGCTGGAAGAAGTTCCGCGGCCCCGCCCAGGAGCTGGAGCTTCCCAGCGCCCCGAAGCAGTTCCTGCATTATTTCACCGAGGACAATCGGCCCCAGCCCAAGCTGGACCGGGACCTGGAGGGCGGCATGGCGGTCTCCGTAGGCCGGCTGCGTCCTGACACCCAGTATGACTACAAGTTTGTGTGCCTTTCCCACAATACCCTGCGGGGCGCCGCGGGCGGGGCACTGCTCATGGCGGAGCTCTTGGCCGCTAAGGGCTACTTTGACTGAGCTTTTGGAGGTAGGAAATTTATGAAGCAAGTGATTTTTACCGGCGCTGCCACAGCTTTGGTGACGCCTTTTGCCCAAGACGGGTCTATTGCCTGGGAGGAACTGGAACGCCTGGTGGAATTCCAGATTGAGGGCGGTATTGACGCCATTGTGGCCTGCGGGACCACCGGTGAGGCTGCCACCATGACCACAGAGGAGCATACCCAGGTCATTCGATTTATCATTGAAAAAGCAAAGGGACGGGTGCCGGTGATTGCCGGCACTGGCAGCAACGACACGCAGTTCTGCGTAGAGCTTTCCCAAGAGGCGAAAGAACTGGGGGCTGACGGATTGCTGCTGGTCACCCCTTACTATAACAAGACTTCGCAAAAGGGCCTGATCGAAAGTTTCAACTACGTGGCAGACAGCGTGAAGATGCCCTGCATCCTCTACAATGTGCCCAGTCGCACCGGATGCAATATCCAGCCTGCCACCTATAAGGAACTGTCGAAAAACCCCTACATCGTGGCAGTGAAGGAAGCCAATGGGGATATTTCGGCTACAGCCCGCACAGCGGCTCTCTGCGGAGAGGATTTGACGATCTATTCCGGTGAGGACAATCAAACTCTGCCCATTATGGCTTTGGGCGGCAAGGGTGTGATTTCGGTATTTTCCAACGCTCTGCCTGGCATCATGCACCAACTGGCTGCGGCTATGCTCCAGGGAGATCTGGAGACAGCCCGCAAGTTGGATCTGGAGTATCTGGACCTCATGGATGGATTCTTTATGGATGTGAACCCCATTCCGATCAAGGAAGCTTTGTTCCAAATGGGGTTGATCCGAACCAACTTCTGCCGCATGCCTCTGACAACCATGACGGAGGAAGGCGCGGCAAAGCTGCACGCTTTGCTGAAAAAGCACAGCTTAGTGTAAATTGCGCTCTTGTGAAAAAGAAAGGAAGTCTAGCATGACCAACATCATCCTCTGCGGCTGTAACGGTAAGATGGGCCACGCCGTGCAAAACCTTGTGCACCAGAGAGAGGAATGCTCGATTGTGGCAGGGGTAGACATTACCCCTCAGGAAGCCAGTCCATTTCCTGTCTATGCCTCCTTGGAAGCGGTGCAGGAACAGGCACAGGTGGTGGTGGATTTTTCCCATCCCTCTGCCCTCTCCTCTATTTTAGAGTACTGCCGCAGCCATCCCGGCACAGCCGCCGTGCTGTGCACCACAGGCTACAGTGCCGAACAGACCCAGGAAATTCAGAAAGCGGCGAAAGAACTCCCCCTGTTCTATTCCCGGAATATGTCTCTGGGAGTCAATTTGCTGATTGAGCTTGCTAAAAAGGCAGAATCGGTTTTAGGGGACGGCTTCGATGTAGAGATCGTGGAAATGCACCACAACCAAAAGATTGACGCACCCAGCGGTACCGCCCTGATGATTGCCGATGCCATTAACCAAGTGCGGGAAAACTCCATGCAATATGTATACGACCGGCACTCCCAACGGAAAAAGCGGGAGAAAAAGGAAATTGGCCTGCACTCGGTGCGAGGCGGTTCCATTGTGGGCGAACATCAGGTGATCTTCGCCGGACAGAGCGAAGTGCTCACCTTGTCTCATTCGGCACAGTCGAAAGAGCTTTTTGCCGTGGGCGCAGTGAATGCCGCCCTGTTTATGAGCTGTAAAGGGCCTGGGCTTTACGATATGTCCCATTTGATTTGAAGAAAGGGAGTCTCCAACATGAGCGATTCAACTGTCATTAGCACGGTGGACAATATCACCCTTGTTACGCTGCAAGATTTTCCCGCTAATGTGGCGACCATCGCCAAAATCTTCGATGCAATTTCCCGCTATGGAATCAATATCGATATGATTTCTATGGCTCCTACCCATGGGTCTACAACGGGTCTGTCCTTCACCATTTCGGACGAGGATATGATTGATATTCTGGGATTTACGTCCAATTTAAAGCGGGAAACAGACATTGATGTGATTGTCAGCAGCGTGAATCACAAAATTTCTGTGTACGATCCCATTATGAAAAATACGCCTGGAATTGCTGCGCAGGTTTTCAACGCTATCTCTCACACAGACGCGGATATTCGTTTGATTACCACATCCGAGGTGGAAATTTCCCTGTT
>DSTMR04002__coassemble_2041_pt1 | contig 10654 bp, 8 predicted proteins | sample DSTMR04002__metabat2_high_PE_036 | metagenome-assembled genome bin DSTMR04002
CTTTCCTGGGTGGCTGTTACCTTTTGTCTACTGCGTTGCTGGAGTTGACGCTTACTTGCTAGAGGCACTTTACTCTTGCTAAAGAAGAAGGTCTGTCGCGATTGCGGCAGACCTTCTCTGTGTATATTCAACTATAGGTGATTCTTTTAGGCGATCGGTTCGTCGCTAGAAAATACAATGCCTGCTTTTTTGCGCGCTTCTTCCATAAACTCCGCCACCTGCAGGCTCAGTTCCGTGCACCGTGCGTACTCTTGGGCAGTGGCCTCCGGCTCTGTAATATACCGGTAAAAGTCTTTGGCTTCCCATCCCATCAGACGGTATTTCTCGTCGTCCCCGTAGAGCTCCTCCACGGTGCCGTCTTTCTTCCACAGACGGATTCCGCCCACTCGGGAGATAGACTCCACCCCCAGTGTTCCCTCGGTTCCCTGAAATTCTGTGTTTTCCAGGGACTCTCCTAATTTGGAATAGGTGAGGGTGACCAACTTGTCGGGGTAGCGCATGGTGAGGATACCGGCGCCATCAGCGCCACTCTCCAACATCTGGGGCTCCATGGTGAAGCTTTCCGGTTTTCCGAAAAGAGCCAAAGCGGGATACACGCAATAAACCCCCAAGTCCATAAAAGCACCTGTCTCCAGCGCTGGGTTAAAGATGTTGGGCAGCTCTCCGGCCAGATAGCGGTCCAGCTTGGAAGAACGCTGACAGAAGTCGATTTTCGCCATGCGAATGGCGCCGATTTTTGTCAGTGCCTCCTCCAAGATTTTCCGCTGGGGCAAATGCAGGTACATGATAGCTTCTAAAAAGATTACACCGTGCTCCCGGGCAATCGCCTGCAGCTGCCGCACTTTTTCCCCTTGCGCACACAAAGGCTTCTCACAAATGACATGTTTGCCATGTTCTAAGAGAAGTTTGCTCTGCTGAAAGTGCAGGGAATTGGGGCTGGCAATGTACACCGCATCTACCGCATCGGAGAGGGCAAGCTCTTCCACACTGGTAAAAGCATGGGCAGCGCCGTGCTTTTTCGCATATTCCTCCGCCCGCTCCCGGGTGCGGGAGTAAACGGCGGTGAGTTCCCAAAGACCGCTGTCTTTGGCTCCATGAATGTATTCATCGCAAATCCACCCAGAGCCGATGGTTCCAAATTGCAGCATGGATTCCACTCCTTCCCTGGATTATTCCGCTCGATAAATGGCGGTTTTGATAATGTCCTTAATGGTTTCCATTTCCTCCAAAACCACATACTCGGTTCTGCTGTGGGCGTTGTATCCACCCGTGCACAGGTTGGGGCAGGGGAGACCCTCGTAGGAGAGCCGGGCGCCGTCGGTGCCCCCGCGAACAGGCTCCGAATGGGGTTCTACGCCATTCTCCCGCATGGCCTGTTCCATGTTTTCCAAAATCTCCTTCTGAGGGAGGATTTTTTCTTTCATGTTGTAGTAGCTGTCCTCCACGGTCAGGGTTAGGGGATGGGTGGGATACTTCGCGTTGATGTAAGCGGCAGCCTGCTTCATCAGTTCCTTTTTCTGCTGGAACAGGTCTTTGTCGTGGTCGCGAATGAGAAATTGCACCACTGTGTACTCGACATTGCCCTGGATAGAATCCACATGGAAAAATCCCTCGCGGCCCTCCGTGTATTCAGGAGCCTGTCCCTTGGGCAGCAGGTCACAATACTCCATGGCCACTTTCATAGAGTTGACCATGCGGCCCTTGGCTCCGCCTGTATGGGTGGAGACGCCGGTCACTTCCACTTTGGCAGAGGCCGCGTTAAAGTTTTCGTAGTCTAAGCCACCCAAAGAACCTCCATCCACGGTGTAGGCGTAGTCGGCGCCGAATCCTGCCACATCAAAGTGGTCTGCCCCGCGGCCGATTTCTTCGTCCGGTGTAAAAGCCAGCTTCATGGTGCCATGGGGCTTGCCTTCCTTCAAAATTTCCTCAGCGGCCACCAGAATTTCCGCAACGCCGGCTTTGTCATCGCCCCCCAGCAACGTGGTGCCGTCGGTAGTGATCAACGTCTTTCCCACAAGCCTCTGTAAGGCAGGGTCTGTCTCCGGGGAAAGGGAGAGGCCGCTGGTGCCCAGGGGAATCACGCCGCCGTCATATTGCTCAATGATCTGGGGCTTTATGTTGTCGCCAGGTACACCGCCATAGGTGTCCATGTGGGCGATAAAACCCACCGTATTCTTACGAGGCTCTGTGGCGGGAACAGTGCCGTACACACAGCCGGTTTCCTCGTCCATGTAGGCATCTGCAATACCGATGGCCTTCATGTGCTCTACCAGATGGGCGCCCAAAACCTTTTGACTGGAAGTGCTTGGCGTAGTTTCAGAGGTCTCATCCGAACCGGAACCCATGCTTACCAAATCCAAAAAAACTTCTTTTACAGACATCACACTTCACTCCAATACTTTCGAAGATTTGCCAAGCCAATACGGACCCCTTCTACAGGGGGTTCCATCCCCTCAAACTCAATGGCAATGGTGCCGTCAAAACCGGACGCTTTCAACAAGTGGAGGCACTGTTTGACTGGCACATTGCCATGTCCGATAATGGTACCCCGCAGGAAGTTGCCCCCCCGGCTGCGAAATGCCCCTTCACCGGGATCTTCGCTGTAAAAGGGCTTCACAATGAAATCCTTGGCGTGCACATACCGGGCATACGGGGCCACACGGGCCACTGCCTGCGCCGGGTCCTCATCCGCACAGAGGAAATTGCCCATGTCGCACAGCAGGCCAAAGTTGGGATGGTTCACGGCGGTGTACAGTTTTTCCACCCGCTGGGAATCCTGGGAAAAGAAGCCGTGGTTTTCCGTCATGGTCATCACCTGCTTCTCCGCAGCGTACGCAGCTACTTCCCGGACCGCTTGAGCCAGCGTGGGAATCAAGCTTTCATAGCTCTGGTAGTTGCCAGAATTTCTCGCATACCCCTGGGTGATGTCATGGCGCATGCGGGGGGCGCCCAGCAAAGCTGCCAAATCCACATAGCGCTTGACCCGGGCAAGCTCTTTTTCCCGATCGCCCTCGCTGCCATTGAGAAAATCCGCCCCAATAGCCAAGGAAGAGATCTGCAGGCCGCATTTGTCCGCAGCTTCCTTGAGCTCCAAGGCTTTGGCCTCCATCTCTTGTTCGGGACAGTTAAAGTTTACAAAATCCACCGCTTCCACGGCATCAAAGCCCAGTTCTGCGGCTTTTTCCACGCAATCCAGGGGAGTGAGCTCTCCCTTTCGGATGGCGCTCATAAAACTGTACAGGCTGACTGAGTACTGCATAACTGTGTGCTCCTTCGTTTTTTTCTTGGTTCAATCAATCGCCAAAACTGATGCCGATCTGCCGGGCTGCTTGAATCTCATCGCAGTCAACCGGCACAGACTTCAGCTTTCCGGCCACGTCCTTCAAAGGCACAGGCACGCATTGTCCGCCTACCATGCCTACCATGACGCCAAAGGTCTTTTCTTTGATAAACCGCGCTGCTGTGGCCCCCAGCCGGGTACACAGTACCCGGTCGTAAGCGCAGGGGCTTCCGCCTCTTTGGAAATGTCCCGGCACACAGACGCGGATTTCGTTGTCAATTTTCTCCGAGAGTTCCTCAGCGATGCGGTATACAATGGAGGGATGGGGGAAGTTTTCCCGGGCCTTTTTCCGCTCTTTTTTGGACAGGGCCGCCTCTTCTTTGGAGATGGCGCCTTCCGCCACAGCTAAAATGGAAAATTTCTTTCCCTTTTCAATGCGGTTGTTCAAGCATTTGGCCACTTTGTCAATATCGTACGGGATCTCCGGCAGCAAAATCACATCGGCGCCCCCGGCAATACCAGCGGAGAGGGTGAGCCAGCCCACCTTGTGTCCCATGACTTCCACGATAAAGATACGGCCATGGGAAGTGGCGGTGGTGTGGATACAATCGATTACATTGGTGGCAATCTCCACAGCGCTGTGGAACCCAAAGGTCACATCCGTGCCCCAAATGTCGTTGTCGATGGTTTTGGGCAGGTGAATGACATTGAGCCCTTCCTGGCTCAGCAGGTTGGCGGTCTTCTGGGTGCCGTTGCCCCCCAAAATCACCAGGCAATCCAGTTTCATCTTCTTGTAATTTTCCTTCATGGACTTCACTTTGTCCACGCTGTTTTCATCGATGACCCGGATCGTCTTAAAGGGTTGGCGGGAGGTGCCCAAAATGGTTCCCCCCAACGTGAGAATGCCGGAAAAATCCCCTTCGCTCATTTTGGTGTACTCGCCAAAAATCAGGCCCTTGTACCCGTCCTTAATGCCGTAGATCTCTACGTCCTTGCCAAATTCGTGGTACAGCCCTTTAGCTACGCCGCGGATCGCGGCGTTTAAGCCTTGGCAGTCGCCGCCGCTGGTCAGAATACCCACGCGCTTCATAACAATCATCCTCTCTGAAAAAGTGTTTTCACGGTGCCTTAGTGGGCGCTGTCCCCGAACGCACCCTGCTGAAGACTTTCCGCTTTCTGTTTCATTGTAATCGGAAATGGGCAGATGTCAAGAGTTCCCTGCTTCCTCTGCAGAATGGATGGGGATCAAAGGGCTGTCCTGCTGCACCTGCTGCTTTTCCTTCAAACGCTCTTGCGCAATCCGGTAGAAGGTGAGCTGGCTGCTGCAGGCGGCTCTGCCCCGACGGGACACGTGCTGGTAGCTGGTGTCGGGCTGCATCATCCTGGCATTGGTGTTGTCGCTGAGCAGCGTATCCAAAATCTGGAACCCTCTCTGTTTCAGCTCCTCATCTTCCACCGGGAATACCAGTTCAATACGCCGGTCCAGGTTGCGGGGCATCCAGTCTGCACTGCCCATGTAAATTTTAGGATTGCCGCTGTTTTCAAACTTGAAAATCCGGCTGTGCTCCAGAAGTTGGCCCACAATGCTGATCACCGTAATGTTTTCGCTGATTCCCTCCAGACCGGGAATCAGGCAGCAGATGCCCCGGACCACCAGCTTGACAGGAACTCCCGCCTGGGAAGCCTCATAGAGCAGGGAGATGATTTCCGGATCTACCAGGGAGTTGACCTTGGCCGTTATGCCGCTGGGCAGTCCTTTTCTGGCGTTTTCTGTTTCCCGGCGGATCATGCGGCAGAAGAAACTCCGCATGCCGTGAGGCGCCACTACAAAGTGCCGGTACTCCGGCGGCCGGGAATATCCGGTGATCACATTGAACAGGGAAGAGGCGTCTGCCCCGTATTGGCTGTTGCAGGTAAACAACCCGATGTCCGTATAGATTTTTGCGGTGGAATCGTTGTAGTTGCCGGTGCCTAAATGGAGATAGCGCCGAATGCTGTCCTCTTCCTGACGGACCACCAGTGCGATTTTGCAGTGGGTTTTCAACCCATGCAGGCCGTAGATCACATGGCAGCCTGCTTTTTCCAGCTTATTTGCCCAGTTGATATTGTTTTCCTCGTCAAAACGGGCCTTCAGCTCCACTAAAACGGTCACCTGTTTGCCGTTTTCCGCCGCTTTGATCAGCGCCGCAATAATGGGCGAATTGCCGCTGACCCGATACAAAGTCTGTTTAATGGCCAAAACATGGGCGTCCTCCGCGGCCTGCTCAATGAATTGCACCACGCAGTCGAAGCTCTCGTAGGGATGGTGCACCATCCGGTCTTTTTCTCGAATGGCTTGGAAAATATCGGTATACCCCCAAAAATCTGCGGGAGGCACAGGGCGAATCGGCTTAAAGCACAGGGATTCAAAGCCCGCAAGGCCGGCAAACTTGGAAAGAAACGTCAAATCCAAAGGCCCAGGCAGCTCGTAGATCTCCGTCTTTTTGATTTTTAGCATGTCGATCAAAAAGGCCTTGATGTCGGGTTCGCATTTGGTGAGCAGCTCCAGACGGACAGGACGGCCCCGCTTCCGGCGCTTGATGGACTTTTTCACTTCGCTCATAAAGTCCTCGGCCTCTTCGTCAATCTCTAAATCGGAGTCCCGCGTGACCCGGAAGGGGCAGGCGGCCACAATGTCGTGAAGCTCAAAGAGCTCGTCCAGCTTGTGGGTGATCACTTCCTCCAGCAGGGTAAACTGCCGTCCTTCTGTGGAGGGAAGCTCCAGGAAACGAGGCAGAATGGAGGGAACCTGCACAATGGCAAAGCACTTTTCCGCTTTGGGATCCTCTTTATTTTTCAGGCAGACCGCCAAGTTTAAGGACTTGTTGGCCAAGAGGGGAAAGGGCCGGCTTCCGTCTACCGCCAGAGGGGTCAGCACCGGAAACAGAACTTTTTGAAAATACAGGGAGAGATAGTCCTTCTGCTCTTTGCTCATGTCCTCCACAGAAAGAAAACGGATGCCGTTCTTCTCTAGGGCGGGGAGAATGGAGCGGTGAAAGCAGGAGTATTGGCGCTCCATAAAGCGGTGTGTTTTTTCCTCCAACAGGGGCAGCAGCTCCTGGGGGGTCAGGTCAAAATCGTTGCCTTTCCGCTTATAGTTGGATTTGACCTGCGCTTTTACGCCGGCCACGCGGACCATGAAAAACTCGTCTAAGTTCGAGCCGGTAATAGCCAGAAAGCGCAGGCGCTCCATCAAAGGATTTTCCTTTTTTGTGGCCTCTTCCAGCACACGGGCGTTAAAGTCCATCCAGCTCAGCTCTCGGTTGTAATAGGGCATTTTTTTGTCAGCCATGGGAACACCTCAAATCATAATGTCAAACTTGATGGAAAGTTCGGGAGAAAGCCCAAACACCTCTTTGAAAAATTGGGCCGATTCTTCAAAAGCCCATCGCTCCAGCAGCGTGTTGTCTGCAGATTTCGCTTTGAACACCACCCTGTCTTCGTCCAGGGAAACTTTCAGGTCGCGGATTTTCCCTCGGTGAGATTTGTCCAGCGCGTTGGCCAAGCGGAAGATGGCGGCCATTTTGGTGACCACAATGCGTTCTTCCATGGGCAGCCAGGCAAAGTCCGGGTTTTCCTCCACGGAGAGGTTGTCTGAGATGCTTCCTGCCACAAAGGCGGTTTCCAGCACATCCCGTTGCCGCAGGCCGAAAATATCCATGCCCTTGATCAGATCAAAGGTGCATTGGTTGTGCTGACGCACGTTGACAAAGCTGCCGCAGCTGTGGAGAATGGCGGCCAGCTCCAGCAAAAGCCGCTTGGAGGGGTCCAGACCGTGAACCTTTTTCAGCTTGTCGAAGATTTTGCAGGCAATTTCCCCCGTCCTGCGGGAGTGGTCCAGATCACAGCTGAAACTGCTGGCTGTGGTTTCTGCGCAGGCAAGGGCGCTTTGCCGAAGGTATGACGCCAGGGCAGCCTCGGCTTTGGGTGTCAGCATATAGCGGAGGATCGCCTCCGAGATATCCACAGGGGGAGAGACAACCCGGTCCGCAGTGGGGCAGAAGCGGAGCAAGCCGTTGTAAATAGAGAGGGAGGTGTACAACAGCGCTGCACGCTCCTCTGTGATGCCAAACCGGTTTGCAATGCTTTCCGCCGTAGCAGAACGGATGGATTTGTACAAAGAGGTCAAGTTTTCCGTACGGATCTCATAGGGGCCGTCGGGACTCTGGGCTTGGCACAGTTGTGCAACCAGCTCCAATTGCGATCCTGTAAGGACCAGGTTTTTAATTTGAAAACGGTCAATGGCCACCCGGTTGAAGATGGTGTCCAAATATTCCTCGATAATATAATGAAAATCTTCCGACTCCTGGCGCATGCGGCGCAGCACATCGTGCAGCTTCAAAGCGCCCATCGAAATGTTTTGGGAATAGACAATCTTTTCTCCGTCGTATACCGCAACACCGATGCTGCCGGAACCCACATAGCCAATCATCGTGTTTCCAGGCTGCACCGGTTTGCCGCTGCCCAGTTTCGCGATGATTTCCTGATAGATATACGCCTTTTCCTGACTGTCTTCCAGCACTGCCACGTCCATGCCGTTGCGCACTTTCAGCTGGTCTACCACCAGAGCGCGATTTCTGGCCTCCCGCAGGGCCGTGCAGGAAATCACCCGGGGCTTTTCAATGTTGTAGGAGAGAAGGGCGGCAGAAAATTTAGAGAGCACTGCGGAAAGCTCCCGAAGGCTGTCAAAACTGATGGACCCGGTGGAAAACACATCGTGGCCCAAACTCACCGGATATTCCAGCCGGTCCAACGTAACCACGCGGCCTTTGGTCCATTGGGAAATCCGCATGCGCACATTGTTCGAACCTATTTCAATGACGGCCGCGGCGCGGGCGGCGCTTTTTTTGTTCAAGAGGAATCCCTCCTAAGTGGAATGAATTTACTGCTTGTTTCATTATAACAAAATAGGCGCTAAGATTCAATTTGAGTTTTGGAAAGATTGAGGCAAAATAGAGAGATTTACAGGAATTTAACCCGCCCGCAACGTGGAAAAAACGGAAAAAGAAAAAAGCAAAAAAAATTTGAAAAAGGCCTTGATTTTTTTCAAAACATCCGTTATAATAATCAAGCGCCACACGGAGAGGTATTCTAATGGTAAGGAGCCACATTGGAAATGTGGTGTGCCGCAAGGCATTGTGCGTTCGAGTCGCATCCTCTCCGCCACAAAAACGCTGAATTCGAAAGAGTTCAGCGTTTTTCTTATTTTCCCCTTGCCAAGGGAGCACCTGCTGGTGTATCATTAAACCTATCACTACATGGATTAAGAAAGGGAGGGAACAGCCCACGCGGCTGTGCCAGAACATGAAAAGACAAGAAGTGGCATCGTTTTACAAGGACCTTTCCTCCTACGCGGGAAAGACTGTCACCGTTTGCGGCTGGGCCCGGTCTATCCGGGATTCCAAAACATTGGGCTTTATCGACCTCAACGACGGCACGTCCTTTAAGGGCGTCCAGATTGTGTTTGAGGACGGGAAGATTGATAACTTCAAGGAGATAGCCTCCCAGAACGTGGGGGCCGCCCTGCGGGTTACAGGCACCCTGCTTGCCACCCCAGAGGCCAAGCAGCCCTTTGAAATCCACGCTTCCGAAATCGTGGTAGAGGGCGCCTCCACCCCCGATTACCCCCTGCAGAAAAAGCGCCACACCGTGGAGTTTTTGCGGACCATTCCCCACCTGCGGGCGCGCACCAACCTGTTCAGCGCCGCCTTCCGCATCCGCTCCGCCGCTGCCTACGGCATCCACAAGTTCTTCCAGGAGAACGGCTTTGTGTATATCCATACCCCGGTTATCACCACCACCGACTGCGAGGGCGCCGAGATGTTCCAGGTGACCACCATGGACCTGGAAAACCTCCCCAAGACAGAGGACGGCGCCGTGGACTACCGCCAGGACTTCTTCCAGAAGCAGGTGTTCCTGTCCGGCTCCGGCCAGCTCCAGGTGGAGACCATGGCCCAGGCCTTCTCCAAGGTGTACACCTTTGGGCCCACCTTCCGGGCGGAGCGCTCCAACACCCCCCGGCACGCCTCGGAGTTCTGGCACATCGAGCCGGAAATCGCCTTTGCCGACCTCAACGACAACATGGACGTCATCGAGGCGGCGGTGAAGTCCGTCATCAATTACGTGCTGGAGACCTGCCCCCAGGACATGGAGTTCTGCAACCAGTTTGTGGATAAGGGCCTTTTGGACCGCCTGCGCCACGTGGCCACCTCTGACTTTGCCCGGGTCACCTACACCGACGCGGTGAAGATTCTGGAGGAGCACAACAGCGAGTTTGAGTACAAGGCCGCCTGGGGCGAGGATATCCAGACCGAGCACGAGCGCTTCCTGGCGGAGAAGCACTTTGGCCGCCCGGTGTTCGTCACCGACTACCCCAAGGACATCAAGTCCTTCTACATGCGCCTCAACGACGACGGCAAGACCGTGGCCGCCACCGATTTGCTGGTTCCCGGCATTGGGGAGCTGGTGGGCGCCAGCCAGCGGGAGGAGCGCTATGACGTGCTGAAAAACCGCATGCTGGAGCTGGGCATGAGCGAGGAAGACCTGTGGTGGTACCTGGATTTGCGCCGCTTTGGCACTACGGTCCACTCCGGCTTTGGCATTGGCTTTGACCGCCTGGTGATGTACCTCACCGGCATCTCCAACATCCGGGACGTGCTGCCCTTCCCCCGCACCACCGGCTCCGCGGAGTTTTAAAAAAACGCATAGCTTAGGGCCTGCTGCGGCGGGCCCTTTTTTGCGCGCCGCAACAGATGGTTGCTTGTGCCGCAGCGCCTTTTTCGATATACTGTAGAGGAGAGGTGAACGAAATGGAAGCAAAAGATGTTCTGCGGTCCCTGCGGAAAGAGCGGGGCCTGTCTCAAGAGGAGCTGGCGGAAAAAATCTTCGTTACCCGGCAAGCGGTGTCTCGCTGGGAAACCGGGGAGACCCTTCCTGCCCCGGAAACGCTCCGGCTCCTTTCAGCTTTGTATGATGTGTCTATCAACACGCTGCTGTGTTCGCCCCGGAAGCTTGTCTGTCAGTGCTGCGGCATGCCCTTGGAGGACGATGGTGTTCTCAGCCGGGAGCCAGACGGCTCCTTTAACGAGGAATACTGTAAGTGGTGTTATACAGGGGGAAAGTTCGTTTACTCCAGCCTGGAGGAGCTCATAGAGTTCTTGGCAGGTACCATGGCCACTGCGGAGCGGCCTCCCGAACAGGTGCGGGCCTATTTGCGGGCCCGGCTTCCAGGGCTGGGGCATTGGAAGGGAAAATAGAGAAAAAAGGGCGGCGGAAAAATTTTGAACTGCACCCCATTTGTTAGACAGTATGGTATACTGAATAACAAGAGGGGTG
>DSTMR04002__coassemble_2067_pt1 | contig 10531 bp, 5 predicted proteins | sample DSTMR04002__metabat2_high_PE_036 | metagenome-assembled genome bin DSTMR04002
GCTCCACCACGGTGTGGCAGCGCTGGCAGGTGCCCACGTTGTGCTTGAGGGGCTCAATTTTCAGCAGGTAGCCGCCCTCTTCCAAATCGTGCACAATCTGCTTGCGGGCCTCCATGCCGGAGAGGCCGGCGTACTTGCCGCCGTTCTCGTTGATGGAACCGTCCTCGTTCATCACATTGATGACCGGCAGGTTGTGGCGCTGGCCCACCTCAAAGTCGTTGGGGTCGTGGGCGGGGGTGATCTTCACCACGCCGGTGCCGAAGTCCATCTCCACATACTCGTCGGCCACAATGGGGATTTCCTTGTTCACCAAAGGCAGGATGACGTTTTTGCCCACCAGGTCTTTGTAGCGCTCGTCCTCGGGGTGCACTGCCACAGCGGTGTCGCCCAGCATGGTTTCCGGACGGGTGGTGGCCAGCTGAATGTAGCCGCTGCCGTCGGCCAAAGGATAGCGGATGTGCCAGAAGGAACCCTCCTTCTCCTCGAACTCCACCTCCGCGTCGGAAATGGCGGTTTTACAGTTGGGGCACCAGTTGATGATGCGCTCTCCCCGGTAAATCAAGCCCTCGTTGTACAGCTTGACAAACACATGGCGCACTGCCTTGGAGCAGCCTTCATCCATAGTAAAACGCAGCCGGTCCCAGTCACAGGAGGAGCCCAACAGCTTGAGCTGCTCCAAAATACGGCCGCCGAACTTGTCCTTCCAGGCCCAGGCCCGCTCTAAAAAGCCCTCCCGGCCCAGGTCTTCTTTCGTGACGCCCTCCTGGCGCATGGCCTCCACAATTTTGGCCTCGGTGGCAATGGAGGCGTGGTCGGTGCCAGGCAGCCACAGGGCGGAGTAGCCCTGCATCCGCTTCCACCGGATGAGAATATCCTGCAGGGTCTCGTCCCAGGCGTGGCCCATGTGCAGCTGGCCGGTGATGTTCGGGGGCGGAATCACAATGGTATACGGTTTTTTCTTTGGGTCCACTTCCGCGTGGAAATAGCCGCCCTGCATCCAAAAGTCATAGATGCGGCCCTCCACCTCTTGCGGCTCGTAAGCCTTGGCAAGCTCTTTAGACATGTTATTCCCTCCAGGTTCCTTTTCCGGGACTTCCCGGTTTTCGTCAAATAGGTGCGGGGAAAAATCCCCTGAAAAAATATTATTTCATCTTATGCCCGGTTTGTCAACAGAAAATGCGCCTTCTCCGGGTTTTCCCAAGGTCCTTTCTGGGAGAAAAGAGGGATTTTTCCCCTCAGCCCCCACCGGCGGGCGGGTTCCTCTCACCCGGCCGCCTCCCTTTTTCGGAAGCTTCCACGAAACAGCAGAGGGCCGCCGCGCACTGCGGCAGCCCCCTTGTTTCTCTGTCCTCCGGCGGATATTTACGCGGCAGAGGGCACAGACGGGCTGTCCTGGAAGAACAGCACGCATACCCGGGCCGCTTCACAACGCCTGGTGTTATCCCGGGGACGGAAGTTTCCAGTTCCGTCTCCCTGCACAAGGCCCAGGCTCCGGCAGGCATACACAGCCTCCCGGGCCCAAGAGGAGATCTCAGCGTCGTCGGGGAAAAGGGGCGCCTCTTCCAGACCGGTCTCCTGCTGGGTTTGCCCCAGCCAGACCCGATACAAAATCAAGCACATCTCCTGGCGGCTGATAAAGGCGCCCGGCCGGAACGACCCATCGTCATAGCCGTCCACATAGCCGGCCTCCTGCGCCCACAGCACGGCGTCGGCAAACCAGTCCCCCTGGTGCACGTCCGTAAAGCCCTCGCCGCTGGAAACAAACGTCTCCGGCCCCAGGGCGTTGTAGAGCACGGTGGCAAATTCCGCCCGGGTGATGTTCTGCACAGGGTGGAACAAACCTTGGTTGTCCCCGTGGAAGAGCCCCATCTGGGCGGCCATCTCCACCTCCCCGTAATACCAATCGCTTCGCTTCACATCGGGGAAGCGAAGGGCGGGGTAATCCTGGCCCAAATACTCGTAGGCTTCGTGGTTTTTCACCGGGTAGGTAAACGTCACCTGGTTGAGGGCGCTGGACGTCTCCTGCCAAATGTTGCGCTCCACGTGGTCTGGCTGGCGGCAGAACAGGGTCCCGTTGATCACCGTTTGGGACCCCACCAAAAAGTACTGGTAGGAGATCTGCTGGTCGTTGGAATCGTCCCAGGTTACATCCACATTGTACCAATCCCCGTCATCCATGAGCACGTTGTTCCACATATGGGTGGAACTGACCACCAGCACACAGGGGATCTCCAACAGGTCGCACACCATTTTGAAGGCTTTGGCGTAGCCGTCGCACACGGGCTCGTAGGCGTCCCCTGCCACCAGGCAGCTGTACGCTTGGTGAGACAGGGACTCCTCCCGGCCTTCCGCCGGCTTTTCGTTGTACGTGGCCTGGGCCGCCAGCTGGTCATGCACCGCCTTCACCTGGGTGTAGCGGTCCGCCGCCGGGTCGATGGCGTCGGCCACCGCCTGGGCCTCTGCCCCCGCCTGGTTCCACATCTCCTGCTCCTCTCCGTCGTAGTGGAGGAAAAAGGAGAAATTCACCTGGCCGGTGGAGACCGTAACGCCCCCGGTGGTGCGGGTGCCGGGGCCATACCGCATTTTGGAAAGCCACAAGTAATCGGGATGGTCATAGCGCAAAGCTACGATGGCGGCGCAGATATCCGTGTAGAGTGCGCGGGAGTTTGCCGCAGTCATGGTCACCCCGGCGGTCTCTTCCACCGTGACCAGCACCTGGTGGTAACCGTCCCGCACAGCCGCCGTGCGGATGCGGCTGATATCCAAAGCTTCCAGGGCGTCGTAGCAGGCCTTTTGCCGGGCGTTGAGCTGGCTGTAAAACCGAGGGTCCTCCTGGGAAACCTGGGAGGCAGAAAAAGCCTGGGCTGCGCTCTCTCCCAAAACATCCTGGGGCAGGCCCTCTTCCGTCTCCAGCAGGGCGTAGCCGGTTTCTCCATCGCTCCACGTGTACACCGCCTCTTCCTGCAGGCCGGCACTTTCCTGTGCCGCGGCAGCCACGCCGCCCCAAGGCAAAAGCAGCCCCAGCAGACACACTAGCAAAAGGCTTACGCCCCGCTTCCCCGCTTTTTTCATGCAAAACGCCCCTTTCTCTTGCAGGCCCCCAAAGGAGGTCCTCTTCCTATTCCCTCATTATCCCCGAAGGGCAGGGCAATGTCAAGGGCTCTCCCCCAGATCCGCCGATTCTTTTTTCCATTGTATAGGGTACAGGGCAGCAGCAGAACAGCCCCTCTCTTCAAAGGGGAGGGAGGCCCTTTTTCGCAGCTCTCCTGTCTCCGGAAGGCCGGGAAAATCCCCCCTTTTTCCCCCTGTTTCAACGCCCCAATTCCGGAAATTCCTTCCAAAGGTTGCATCTTGGAGAATTTTGTGGTAAAATGTAACCGATTTGTAACTTTTGCACACAGGGAACGGAACGGCGTTTGCAGCCGTTTCCGCCATCTTTTAGCGAATGGAGGAACCCTCTCATGACTACGCTTCGAAGAACCCGCGGCCGCCGGCTTTTGGCTTTTCTGCTCAGCCTGGCGCTGGCAGCGGCCGCTGCCCTTCCGGGCTTCAGCATGAACGTTTCCGCCGCGGAAACTACGATCACATCCTTTGGCTTGGCCCAGCAGGGCCTGACCGCCTATCGGGACGGCTGGGTCTATGTGTACGGCTCCAAGGGCGCCCCATATGGGGACACCCGGTCTTCCGACTGCGCCGGGCTGCTGTACTCCTACTTCACCGACAACGGCGTTCCCCCCTGCGCCGGAGGCGCCAGCTCCCAGGTGCGGCTGAACACCGTGTGGCACGGCACTCTGGACGAGCTGCCCCGCATTCACGGGCTGAGCGTCACCGTGCCCGACGCCTACGACACAGAGTATCCCTACAGCCATGTGGGCATTTATGTGGGCAACAACATGGCCACCGACAACAGCGCCCCAGGGGTCAACATGCGGTACCGCAGTGTGTACCAAGGAGGCTGGACCGAGTGGCACCTGTTTGACTGCGGCCTGCAGTATCCCTCCAACGGCTGGTACGAGTTTGACGGTGGCATGGTCCACTACACCGATTACCAGTACGATGTGAACACCACCGTGGACGGCTACACCATTGGGGAGGACGGCTTTGCCCGCAACGCCGACGGCAGCCTGGTGCAAAACGACGGTTCTCTGACCAACAGCGGCTTTGTCTCCGCCTCCACTGTGGCGGCCTATTTGGAAAGCCAAGGGATTGGCTACTCCGTGGGTGCCGGCTACGGCGGCGGGAACCAGGATGACCCGGACGATCCCCCCACCAACCACAACGGCGTGGTCACCGGCAGCGGCGTGAATGTGCGCTCTCAGGCCACCACCCAATCCTCTGTGGTCACCACGCTGAGCCGGGGCACCCAGGTGCATGTGACCGGCCAGGTGAATGGACAGCCCGTCCTCAGCGGAGGGCTTTCCTCCTCTCTGTGGTATCAGATCACGTTGCCCAGCAACGGGGTGACCGGCTACATCTCCTCCCTGTTTGTGGAGATCACCGGCGCCTTGGACACGCCGGACACCCCGGTGATCACCTGGGAGGATGGTTACGTGCTTATGACCGCCGCCTCGGAAGAGGAGGAGATCTTCTACACGGAGGACGGCTCTCGGCCCACAGCGGAGAGCACTCCCTACACAGGCCCCATCTATCTGGCGGGGGGCACCACCTTTAAGGCCATCTCCCTGCTGGACGGGCAGACAAGCCAGGTGGTCACCGCCACAGTGCTGGAGAACGGGTCGGTGTTTACGGACTTCACCACCACGGACTGGTTCTACTCCAGCGTGGAGGAGGCCGTGGACCTGGGCTTGTTTGAAGGCTCCGACGGTAAGATGCGTCCCCTGGACACCATCAGCCGGGCGGAGTTCGCCAAAGTTCTGGCCAACCTGGAAGGGGTGGATTTGACCGCCTATGAGGGGGCCACGCTGTACAGCGACGTGAGCGAATCCGCTTGGTACGCCAGCGCTGTCAACTGGGCCACTGCCGAAGGGTTGATGAACGGCGTGGGCAACGGCACTTTCTCCCCGAATGCGCCTATCACCCGGGAGCAGATCTGCGTCACCCTGGCCCGCTACATGGGGCTGACTTACCAGGGCGGGGCGCAGGCCTTTGCCGACGACCACCTGATCTCCTCCTGGGCCAAAGATGCCGTGTACGCCTGCCGGGAAAACGGGATTGTCAACGGCATGAACGGCAACAACTTTGCTCCCAAAGATCCGGCCAGCCGCGCTCAAACCTGCACGATGGTGCTCAATGCCTCCTACTACGTATAATAAAGAAGGATTACATAGAGAAAAGGGCCTCTGCTACAAGCAGCGGCCCTTTTCCTTTTGGATAGCAGGTTTTCCCAAGCCTTACTTGCCCAGGCGAATCACATTCCAGCTGGCCTTGCCCAGCTTACTCTGGAGCAGGCCGTCCTGCAGCTGGTCCCGGTCGCCCACAGTCTTAGGCAGCACTGTCTGGCTCTCGGCGGAGTTTACTGCTTTCATGTCCCCGTGCTCCAGCACAATGTGTTCCAGCAGGCGGTAGCCAGCAAAAGCCTTCACATCCGCTTCCAGCACAATGTCCTGGTCCAAATCCCGGTTCACCGCGAAGATGGTGACCTGGTCCTGTTCGTCGTTCCACACGGCCACAGCGTCCACATCGGTCACGTCGGTGAAGTCCTTAGTGTCGTGCTTGGAGGAGCGCAGGGCAGGGTTCAGGGCAATGCCCCGGCCGTACTTGCTGGCGTGGAGATAGGGGTAAAAGATGGTCTGCTTCCAAGCGGGGCCGTTCTCCTCCGTCATAATGGGGGCGATCACGTTTACCAGCTGGGCAAGGCAAGCCATGCGCACCCGGTCGGAATGCTTCAGCAAGGTGATGAGCATCAAGCCCACCAGCAGGGCGTCCTCAAAATCGTAGTGGTCCTCTAGCAGATGGGGAGCCACGCTCCAGGGCCGGTTCTTCATGGTGTCGTCGTCGGCTTCGTTGGCGTGGAACCACACGTTCCACTCGTCAAAGCTGAGCATCATGTCCTTTTTGGAGCGCTTCTTGGCCTTGACAAAATCGCAGGTGGAGATAATGGTGCGAATAAAGTGGTCCATGTCGTCGGACTGGGCCAAGAAATTCCGGGTGTCGTTAAACCGGTTGCCGTAGTAGGTGTGCAGGGAGAGGAAATCCACGCTGTCGTAAGCCTCTTCCAGCACAGTGGCCTCCCACTGGGGATAGGTGGGCATCTGGGTGTTGGAGCTGCCGCAGGCCACCAGCTGCAAGCTGGGATCAATTTGCTTCATGGCCTTGGCGGTCTCATCCGCCAGGCGGCCGTATTCCCGGGCGGTTTTGTGGCCGGTCTGCCAGGGGCCGTCCATCTCGTTGCCCAGGCACCACACCTGAATGTTGTGGGGATCCTTTACCCCGTGGGAAATCCGCAGGTCACTGTACTTGGTGCCGGAGGGATGGTTGCAGTACTCCAGCAGGTTGCAGGCGGCCTCAATGCCCCGGGTGCCCAGGTTCACAGCCATCATCACCTGGGTGTCCGCCTTTTTGGCCCAAGAGGCAAATTCGTTGACGCCCACCAGGTTGGGCTCGGTGCTGCGCCAAGCCAACTCCAGCCGGCGGGGACGCTGCTCCACTGGTCCCACACTGTCCTCCCAGTAAAAGTTGGAAACAAAGTTTCCTCCGGGATAGCGGACAATGGGCACGCCGATCTCCCGCACCAGGTCCAGCACATCCCGCCGGAAACCTTCCTCGTCTGCGGAGGGATGTCCCGGCTGGTAGATGCCGCCGTACACGGCTCGGCCCAAGTGTTCAATAAAGGACCCGTAAATCCGCTTGTCCACACGGCTGATAGTAAAATCCTTGTCCAACGTAATGCGCGCATATTTTTGTTCCATAGAGTACTCCTTCCCTAACCAGTGCTGCACACAAAGGGCACAACGTTTTTTTCGGCGGGTTTTCCGCCCTATAGGACTATGATAGGCGGAAAAAAAGAGAAAGTCAATTGGCTTTTCCCGACGGCAAAGTAATTTTTCCGGCAGAAAAAAACTTTCTAGGTCCGGATTTCCATGGAAAATCCGGGGCAAAGTGCGGTTGTTTTTCAGCCGCTCTCCCTCTCTTGCCCAGAGGGCTCGCTCTTTGGGAGGTTGGGTGATTTCCCCCGGCCAAAACTGCATTTTTTCGGGCAAAACGGCCTTCTTTTGGGAAATTAGGGGAGGCCTCTCCCCACGGCAGCAGAAAGCACCCCTGTTCCCTTCTCTTAACTCAGGTCCCTTTTTTGTAAAAAAGCGTCCTGGTTTTTCCGGGGCTTTCGCGCTATGATACTCTTGGAAAACAAGGAGGTAACCCCTATGGAATTCACAGAGCTCTATCAAGCCGCCCTGGAGGTGCTGCAGCCCCGGCGGATTTCCCCGGACGTGGAAGCAGGCGGCGTAGCCGCCGCCTTGGTTACCGACCAGGGCAACGTGTACCGGGGCGTTTGCATCGACACCTCCTGCAGCATGGGTTTCTGCGCGGAGCACGCCGCTATTGCCGCCATGCTCACCGCCGGAGAAAACCGGGTGGAAAAAATTGTGGCGGTCAACTGGGACAAGCACATCCTTCCCCCCTGCGGCCGCTGCCGGGAGTTTCTCCTGCAGCTGGGCAACCCGGAAACCCTGGTGCTGGTGGCCGAAAACACTGCCGTACCTGTGAAGGACCTGCTGCCCTACGCTTGGCAGGACGCACGGTAGGATTATTTTGCAACCCCACGGGCTGCGTCAACCCGCCCAGGACGGGCGGAATCTTTCTTTTTAGTAAGGGAGGCAATCGTTTTGAAACTCACTCATTTGCGTGTCAACCATGTAACCGAACCCCTGGGCCTCTGCATGGACCGCCCGGTGTTCTCCTGGGTGGCGGAGGATACCCCGGACAAACGGCAGAAATGCGCCCAAATCGTGGTGAAAAATCCCCAGGGGGAAACCGTCTACCACAGCGGGCGCCGGGAGGACATCTCCTCTCTGGGGTTTGAAGCGCCCCTGGACCTGGCGCCCCGGACCCGCTACCAGTGGACCGTCACCGTGTGGGGCGACCAGGGGGACTGGGCCAGCGCCACCTCTTGGTTTGAAACCGCCAAACAGGAGGAGCCCTGGCAGGCCCAGTGGATCGCCGCAGATTTTGCCGACAAGGAGGCCCAACCTCTGCTGGCCAAAGACTTCACCCTGTCGGGCAAGGTCCAGTCCGCCCGGGCCTACGTGTGCGGCTTGGGGTTGTATGAACTGGAGATCAACGGCCAGAAGGCCGGCAACGAGTACCTGCTGCCCGGCTATCACTGCTACGACGCCCAGCTGGAATACCAGACGTTTGACATCACGGCTTTGCTCAATGAGGGCGAAAACCGGGTGGGCCTGGCCTTGGCCCCCGGCTGGTACAAAGGGGACATCATCTTTGACCGCTACCACAATTTGTACGGGGATACCATGCAGGCCATCTGCGAGGTGCACGTGCTCTTGGAGGACGGGCAGGAGCAGGTAATTCCCACGGACCTGACCTGGAAGAGTTACCCCTCCCCGGTCACCTTCAGCAATATCTACGACGGGGAACACTACGACGCCCGCCGGGAGGTGGCAGGCTGGTCCTGCCCCGGCTGCGGGGAAAAGGCCTCTGGGGTAGTGCCCGGCACCGAGAGCGTGGAAAAGCTCATGGCCCGGCTCAGCCCGAAAATTGTGAAAAAGCAAAGCTTCGCCCCCACGGTGCTCCACACCAAAAAGGGCGAGACCGTGCTGGATTTCGGCCAGAACATGACCGGCTGGGTGGAGTTTGATGTGGATCTGCCCCAGGGAGCGGAAGTGCGGCTCTCCTATGGAGAAGTGCTTCAGGACGGCTGCTTCTACCGGGATAACCTGCGCACTGCCAAGGCGGAGTACCGGTATATCTCCAAGGGAGAAAAGGCCCATGTGCGGCCCCACTTCACCTTCTATGGCTTCCGCTATGTGAAGGTGGAAGGGCTGGACACTGTGCGCCCCGAGGATTTCACCGCATGGCACATCCGCTCGGATATAGACCCCATCGGCTCCATTGAGACCGCCGACGCCCGGGTGAACCAGCTGTTCCACAACGCCATGTGGGGCCAGTTTGACAACTTCCTGGACGTGCCCACAGACTGCCCCCAGCGGGACGAGCGCCTGGGCTGGACCGGAGACGCGGCCATCATCTCCGCCACCGCCTGCAAAAACATCTATATGCCCGCCTTCTTCCACCACTTTATCTTCAATGTGGGCCAGGAAGAAAAGGCCTTTGACGGAGTGGTGCCCATCTTCGTGCCCATGCTGAAAGTGCCCGAAGGGCAGAAGGAGCCTTTTGACGAACTGGGCGAGGGCAGGGGCTGCGCCATCTGGAGCGATGTGGCCACCATCATGCCCTGGAACGTCTATGAAAACTACGGGGATTTGGCCCAGCTGCGGCGGGAGTACCCCATTATGAAAACCTGGGTGGAGTCCATCCGGAAGGACGACATGGCCGACGGAGACCGGGGCCTGTGGCTGCGGGGCCGCCAGCTGGGGGACTGGCTGGCCTTGGACCGGGAAGACGGAGACACCCAAAACCCCTTTGGCGCCACAGATTTAACCTACACCGCCACAGCCTTCTATTACTACTCCGCCAGCTTGACCGCCAAGGCTGCCAAAGCCCTGGGCTATGAGGAAGACCGGCAGGCCTACGAGGCCCTTGCCCAAAAGATCAAAAAGGCCATCCAGGACGAGTATTTCCAGCCGGACGGCTCTTTGAAAATCCACGTGACCCAGACTGGCTGCGTGCTGGCTCTGTTCTTCCAGCTCTATCCGGAAGGAACCCGGGACAAGGTGCTGGATGCCCTGCGGGAGCGCATCGCCGCCCGGGGCAACCATCTGGACACAGGTTTCTGCGGCACGCCCTTCCTGTGCCGGGCTCTTTCCGACAATGGAGCAGGAGACCTGGCCTACACCCTGTTCCTCAACCAGGATTATCCCAGCTGGCTGTATGAGGTAAACATGGGCGCCACCACCGTGTGGGAGCGATGGAATTCCCTCCTGCCGGACGGATCCATCAGCGGCACGGGCATGAACAGCTTAAACCATTATGCCTACGGCTCCATTGTGGATTGGATGTATCGGAACATGATGGGTCTCAACCCCGTGGAGGAGGCTCCCGGCTACAAGCGGGCAGTCATCCGTCCCCAGCCGGACAAACGCATTCCCTGGGCAAAGCTGCAGCTGGACACTGCCTCCGGCACGTACCGTGTAGCGTGGAAGCTGGAAGGCGACCAGCTCCACGGCAGCGTCACCGTGCCCTTTGACTGCCAGGCCACTTTGCTCCTTCCCGGCGGGAACCAGCGGGAGTTGACCGCCGGCACCTTCGTCTTTTAAAGCAAGGCCGTTTTCAACCACGTTTTTTCTCTCCATAAAAAAGGCCGCTGCAGCAAGCAGCGGCCTATTTTTTTGAAGTTTTTCACCCAGACGGGCACGGAAAAAGGGCCGGCTGAAAGCCGGCCCTCAGTCTGTCGAAAAAGTCCAGCAAAAGCTGGGCATTTTCGCATGTATAAGAT
>DSTMR04002__coassemble_2071_pt1 | contig 10518 bp, 6 predicted proteins | sample DSTMR04002__metabat2_high_PE_036 | metagenome-assembled genome bin DSTMR04002
GGCGAGCCACGTTGGGGTATTTTGTTGCCACAGTTTTGACACGGTAGCCCTCATAAAAGCGAGAGCCCTTCGGCGCTGCCAAAGCAAAACCGCAGCGTCCAAAATTCAAATCCAAAATCTCAAAGAAGTGACTGCCGTGTTCCATGATGGTGTCCTTTCCCACGACGCCTAGATCGCACACCCCATGCTCCACATAGGTGATCACATCGGCGGCTTTGGCCAGCACAGCCTGTAAGGAACCATCTCCTACAGGAAGGATCAAGCGCCGCCCCTTCTCCCGCAAGGCGGAACAATCCATTCCCACCTGCTCAAAGAGCTGCACCGTAGATTTTTCCAACCGTCCTTTTGTCAAGGCAATGCGCAGTGGCTGCATCAATCGATCCCTCCCTCTATGTTCCATTCTCGCGTTTCTTTTCCCACACACAAAACCTTGGGAATTCCCATAGCCCGCCCGTAGCGGAGCGTCTCCTCCTCCGTATCATACACAGAGTTTTCACACACTACGCCTTGGTCCGCCAACGAGCTGACCAGCTGCAATGCCTGCATTTCATAGCCCGGTTCTCCAAATACAAGAACTTGCACAGGCTCCTCCTGGGAAGCGGATACATTCAGGTCTGCAATCGCATCTAAATCTAAAGAAAAGCCAACGGCAGGCAGTGGATCCCCAAATTTTTCACAGAGACAATCATACCGTCCCCCCAGCAGGACCGCATCCCCATGCTGGTGTGTGTAAGCGCTGAAAACCACCCCTGTGTAGTAATCGTTCCGCTGCACCAAACCTAAATCCACCATAAAGCGGTCTCCCAAGCCCAACTCTCCCAACGCCTGGTACAATCTCTTTAGGTATTCCAGAATCTCTCGGGTTTCCCCATCTTGGAACCAGCGTTCCGCCTCATGCAGTGCCTCTTCTCCCCCAAACAGCCGGGGAAGCTGTGCCATCGCCTGTGCGGCGGGAAGGTCGCCCAAGGGATCTAACAACTCTCCTAAAGCAGCATAATTTTTGGATTCAATGGTGTCCCGCAGCTCCTCTTTGACAGAGGGGGTAACGGGAAGCTGGTCTGCTAAAACCTGGAAAAAACGGGCGTGCCCTATTTCCACTCGAAAATCCGGCACACAAGCGGACAGCGCGGCCACTGCCGTAGCAATCCCTTCTAAATCTGCCCGAAGGCCTTGCACCCCCATAAGCTCGATGCCCATCTGCGCCACTTCGTTGCTGCGTCCGGAAAGCTCAGGAAGGTTCCTATAAATACTCTGGTTGTAGTAAAAGCGAAGAGGCTTTTCATGGCCCTGCAAGCGAGAAGCAGCCATCCGCGCAATAGGAAGGGTGGAGTCCGGCCGGAACACCAAAAGCCTGCCGTGATTGTCCGTGCACTTGTACATCTCTTGCTGGGGAATGGCAGCCTCCCCCAAATTGAATACATCAAAATATTCCAATCCCGGCGTCATGACTTCCCGATAGCCCCGCTGTGAAAAAACTTTCGAGAGCTTTGCTTGCACCTGCCGCCTTGCCCGGCACTCTTCAAAAAGCAGATCTCGAGTCCCCTCCGGGGTAATCTTGCTGTATGTCTTCATCTGAACAGCTGGCTCCGTCCTCCACACAAGAGAACGGAACTGCCTCCCTTCTTGCTTTAGTGTGCTACTATGATAATATACAAAACTGCCTTTGTCAAGCATTAAAACAGTGTAGTTTGGCTGCTTTCCGGCAGGCCGGAAAGGGCCCCCACTTCGCGCAGCGTGTCAATCACGGCGCTGGAGACTTTGGCCCTGCTTTGCAAGTCATCAATGGAAATATATTCGCCGCCCGTGTCTCGAGCTTCGCGCAAACTGATTGCAGCGGCCTCTCCCACACCGGACAGAGAGGAGAAGGGGAGGCGGATTTTTCCGTCTTCCACCACAAATTTTTTCGCCTCAGAACGATACAAGTCCACAGGGAGAAGAGCAATGCCCCGCGCCAGCATTTCGTTAATGATTTGCAGCATGCCGAACTCGCCTTCTTCTTTGGCGCTCGCCTCCCGGTTTTTGATTTTCACATCCAGATCTTTCATTTTACGGAAGACAGTTTCTTTGCCCCGCACAGCCGAAACGCCGTCAAAGTCATCGCTGCGCACCGTAAAATAAGCGGCGTAATATTCCAAAGGACGGTGCACCTTATACCAACCAAGCCGCAGGGCGGAGATCATGTAAGCGGCCGCGTGCGCTTTCGGGAACATGTACTTGATCTTAAAGCAGGAATCAATGTGCCACTGAGGCACATTGTGATCCTTCATTGCCTGAATATGTTCCTGCGTCAGAAGCTTTGTGGCCTTGCCCTTACGAACAATTTCCATGATCTTAAAGGCCATTTTCGGCACAAGCCCCTTGTTCATCAAGTAGGTCATAATACTGTCCCGGGTACCGATTACTTCCGAAATTGTACAGGTCCCATTTTTAATGAGATCCTGGGCATTGCCCAACCACACGTCTGTGCCGTGGGACAAACCGGAAATCTGCAGCAGGTCAGAGAACTTGGTGGGGTGGGATTCCTCCAGCATGCCCCGGACAAAGCCGGTTCCCAGTTCCGGCAGAGAGAGTGTGCCGGTCCGGATACCGCCCAAGTCCTCCTCGGTAACCCCCAAAGCTGCAGGAGAATTAAACAGGGACATAACTTCCGGGTCGCTCATAGAGACATCCATAACCGGGATACCCGTGTAATCCTCCAGGTACCGGTAAATGGTGGGCACATCGTGCCCCAGCTCATCCAACTTGCACACGTTGTCGTGGATGGAGTGGAAGTCGAAGTGGGTGGTGATATTGCTGTTTTTTTGATCGTTGGCAGGGTGCTGCACCGGGCAGAAGTCGTACACTTCCATGCCCCGGGGAATAACAATCATGCCGCCGGGATGTTGGCCGGTGGTGCGCTTGATACCTGTGCACCCCATAGCCAGCCGTTTTTCCTCTGCTTTGTGCAGCGTAATGCCTTTTGTTTCCGCGTATTTGCGCACATATCCAATGGCGGTTTTATCGGCCACCGTTGCAATGGTGCCGGCCTTAAACACGTTGTCACGGCCGAAGAGCACCTCTGTGTACCGATGGGCGCCAGACTGGTACTCGCCGGAGAAGTTCAGATCGATGTCGGGCACCTTGTCTCCGTCAAAGCCCAAAAACGTCTCAAAGGGAATGGTGTGCCCATCCCGGTCCATGGGAGTGCCGCAATGGGGACAGTTTTTCGGAGGCAGGTCAAAACCGGAATCCACAGAGCCGTCTGTAAAGAATTCACTGTGGCAGCACTGGGGGCAAACATAATGGGGCTCCAAGGGGTTGACCTCTGAAATACCGGACATACTGGCCACCAGAGAGGAACCTACAGAACCTCGCGACCCCACCAAATAGCCGTGTGCTTCGCTGTCCGCCACCAATTTCTGCGCCGTCATGTACAGCACAGAGAAACCATGCTTCACAATGGAATTTAACTCCTTGTCCAGCCGGTCTTTGACAATTTGCGGCAGAGGGTCGCCGTATTTTTTCTTAGCCCTCTCCCAGGTGATAGAAACCAGCTGCTCCTCGGCCCCCTCAATAAAGGGCGGGAAATTCCCCATGGGGACAGGGCGGATGTAATCAATTTGATTGGCGATTTTGTTGGGGTTTGTCACCACAACCTCAAAGGCCTTATCTTTTCCCAAATAGGCAAACTCTTGAAGCATTTCTCCGGTCGTGCGCATGTAGAGAGGAGCCTGCTGGTCCGCATCATCAAAGCCGCGGCCACCCATAATAACCCGGCGGAAATCCGCATCCTTTGGATCTTTAAAATGAACGTCGCAGGTTGCAACCACGGGCTTTCCCAATTTTTCGCCAATTTTCACAATGGTGCGGTTATACTCCCGCAGCCCCTCCACGTCTGTTTCACCATTGCGCACCATAAACATATTGTTCCCAAGCGGCTGAATTTCCAAGTAGTCGTAGTAGGAGGCAATTTTGCACAGATTGTCGAAAGACTCTCCCTTCACAACAGCTCGGAACAATTCCCCTGCCTCGCAGGCGCTGCCCACCAGCAACCCCTCCCTATATTTGTTGAGAAGGCTTTTGGGTGTGCGGGGATTGCGGTAGAAATAGTGCAGATGTCCCTCCGAAATAAGCCGGTACAGGTTTTTCAGGCCCGTATGGTTCTTCACAAGCAGGATCATGTGATAGGGGCGCAGCTTTTTCGGGTCACTGCCTGCCAAGGCCCCGTTGATTTCGTTCACTCGCTCAATATGGTGGTCGTTCTTCAGCCGTTCTAGGAAATTGAGGAAAATGTCGCCCAACACCGCAGCATCGTCCTCCGCCCGATGATGGTGGAAGGGTTTGAGTTTCAGATAGTTGGCAACGGAGTCCAAGGTGGCCTTTTTCAAATCCGGCAGCAGAGAGCGCGCCATAGTCACGGTGTCAATATAGGTGTTCTCAAAGGGCTTGCCCTGGCGCTGGAGAGCGGCCCGTACGAAACTGGCGTCGAAGGAGGCGTTATGAGCAACCAGAACCGCGTTCTCTCCGCAAAAATCAAAAAATTGCTGCAAAGCCTCTGCCTCTTTGGGAGCCCCCTGCACCATTTCGTTAGTGATGGAGGTAAGCTGGGTGATCTTCTCCGGGATGGGACGTTCCGGATCTACAAAAATATCGAAACGCTCGGTGATCTCCCCGTTATGCAGACGCACCGCGCCAATCTCTGTAATACGATCGTTTTGCGCGCTGAGACCGGTGGTTTCCAGGTCAAAGCAGATAAAATCCCCTTCCAGAGACTGCCCGCTTTCTCCCGACACGGCGGGCACCAGGTCGTTGACAAAATATGCCTCTGTGCCGTAAAGAACTTTAAAATCCGGATCTTCTTTGCGAATTGCTTCCGCTGTATTCATCGCTTCTGGAAAAGCCTGGGCCACACCGTGATCGGTAATTGCCACAGCCTTTTGCCCCCATTTGTGCGCCTGCTTGATCAGATCCGCAGGAGCGGTCATCCCGTCCATATCGGACATGCTGGTATGTAAATGGAGTTCCACCCGTTTTTCCAAGGCATCATCCACCACTTTTACCTGATCCACCGTGGCAATTGCCCTTGGCCGCAGCACGTTTTCCCGGTCATACTTGTCATATTCCAAAGCGCCCCGTACCAGCAGGGACATGCCAGCTTTCAGTGTATCCAAAGCCTGGCAGTCCTGGGCGTCCTGAATTACTTTCAGAGTGATGGAACCTGTATAGTCCGTAATATCGATGGAATAGATTTTGCGAGACTTATCTCTGGTTTCTTTGCTCTCCAAGGAAAAAATCTCGCCCCACACCACTAGGTTGCCCATATCCAGGGAGGCTTCCCGCAAGGGCACAATTTTCCCCCTTGGCACAGACCCCACCACCGGCTTCGCCGTTTCTGGAATAATGGAGGGCAAAAGATGCTCCTCGTCACGCACACTGATTTGCCGGCGGCTGGCCTGTTCCTTTAAAGCTTCTTCGTATTCTTCCAGTTCCCGCACATCCGCTTCCCGCTGACGCCGGATTTGCTCAGTTTTGGCTTTTTCCAGCAAACCGGCTTCTCCTGCTTTTACTGTCAGCCGGCCCGCAAACTCCACAGAGCAGGTCACATCAAACCAATCCTGGATCAGCCACTGCAGCTTTTCATCTGTGTGCCGGGCAGCTAACAGGTCATATCCCCCATGGGCCAGATGGACACAAAGCTTTCCCTCTTTGTAAACGGCTTCCGCTTGGTTGAAGGTGCCGTTTATGGTGGCATCTTTCTCTTTAAGAGCCGCCACCAAAGATGGCACACAAGCCTCAGAAAAGGCCTCTGCGGGAAAATGAGGCTCTAACAAAACACGGTTCAGCCCAAAAGCAGGGCCCTCCAAAGCCTGTGCCGCCTCTTTAATCTCGCGGTATTCTACAAACGCGGGAAACCGGGCGGCAATCCGCATGGAGCGGTCCTCCCGGTTCAGTAGAATTCCATCTAGTTCCCCCTGCAGCAAATTTGCAGAGAAACTATGGCCGTTCAGTTCCTTTTGAAAAAAATCGCCTAACGTTTTCAATAGCCCCTACTCCTCATTCTGTGGTCCGCAGGAACAGGGCGGCACCTTCCCTACGCCTGTACCTCGTATAGCAAACGATGGGTTAGCCCCGTCTCATCCGCGCACCTGTTTCGAACCCAGTTGGCATAAAAAGTCCTTTTTCCAAGAGAAAAGGAAAAGAATCGTCCGGCTTTTTTACAGCTTGTCCACTTCTTCCAGCAGGGCCGCTAAAAGCTGATCCTCTGGAACCTTCTTTACGATTTTCCCTTTTTTGAAAACCAGGCCTTCTCCCTCGCCGCCTGCAATGCCCACATCAGCCTCTCGCGCTTCACCGGGGCCGTTAACGGCACAGCCCATCACCGCCACAGTAATGTCCTTGGTACAATCTTGCAGCGCCTGTTCCACCTGGTTCGCCAGGCCAATCAGGTCAATTCGCGTGCGCCCGCAGGTGGGGCACGAAACAAAACGCACGCCCTTTTTCAAATCCAAGGCGCGCAGAATATCCGCCCCTGCTTGGATTTCTTCCACAGGGTCTGCCGTGAGGCTGACACGGATTGTGTCTCCAATCCCTCGCTGCAACAAGCTGCCAATTCCCACAGCGGATTTCACCAATCCCATACGGGCGGTTCCCGCCTCTGTCACACCCAGGTGCAGTGGATAGGCGCACTGCTGCGCCATCCGTTCATAGGCGCGCACAGTCAGATCGACCGATGAGGCCTTTAGAGAAATGACAATATCCGTAAAATCAAACTTCTCCAGCAGCTTCACGTGATACAAGGCGCTTTCCACCAAGGCTTCCGGCGTGGGAGCGCCATATTTTGCCAACACATGTTTCTCCAGAGACCCAGAATTGACGCCAATGCGAATGGGAATGCCCCTCTGCCGGCAAGCGTCAGCTACGGCCTTGATGCGGGATTCCTCCCCAATGTTGCCGGGGTTGATACGAATCTTGTCAATCCCTGCGGCAATGGACTCCAGAGCCAGACGATAATCAAAATGAATGTCCGCTACTAGGGGAATGGAGACTTTTTCTTTGATAGCGGGAATAAGCGCCACCGCCTCCCGATTGGGAATGGCCGCCCGCAGGATCTGGCAGCCCGCCTGTTCCAAACGCACCGCCTGGGCCACACTTCCGGGGATATCGTTAGAAGGCGTGTTCAGCATAGACTGGATGGTTATAGGCGCCCCTCCCCCAATGGGCACTTTTCCCGCCATAACTTGCTGAGATTTCCTTCGTTCTGTCATATTCCTACGCCTCCTTGTCACAGTCCTAGAACCGATGTTTTCCTATCCCTGCACAATGCGAAACACGTCGTTAAAAGCAATCACAACCATCAAACCAATAAGCAGCACAAAGCCCGCCGCATGCACGTACCCTTCGTACTTCGCAGGGACCGGATGGCGCGTTACTCCCTCCCAAATAAGGAAGAGCAAGCGTCCCCCATCCAGAGCCGGCAGAGGGAGAAGGTTGACTACGCCTAAGTTTACGGTGATCAACACGATCATCACCAGAATATTGAGGACAGCCTGCCCGAAACTCTGGGATAAACCGGCACTGGCCGCCTGGGTAACAGCCTGCGCAGTGCCAATAGGGCCTGCTACGTCGTTTAGGCCAAACCGGCCTGTGACCATACCCTTTAATGTTTCAATCACCATGCGCACCATGGAGAACGTGTCTGTAGCAGAACGTCTGACCAGACCTAAAAATGTAGGAGCTTCCGGCTCCACATAAAAATCCAAGGAAACCATTTCGCTGCCATCCTCTAGGGTTTCAGAATGCAGCGCAAATGTACCCAAATCCACACGCTCCCCATCCCGGCGCACCACCATAGAGATCTGAGAGGGATCCGCCAGAGCAAGAGCAAATGTCAGGTCCCGGTCCGTATAGATCGCATAACCGTCAATTTCCACAATCTCGTCGCCGACCTGCGCCCCTGCCGCTTCCAGTGCGGAATCTTCGGTAAATTCTGCAATCTGTGTGGTGGCAAACACGTCTTCCTGGCCTAAAACAATCATCATAAGGAAGAAGCCGAGAACAATGTTAAAGATTCCTCCTGCAGCCACCACAAGAAATCGTTTCCACACAGGCTTGTTGCCAAAAGCATGCGCATCGTCGCTCTCTTCGTCTTCCCCCTCCATGGCACAGTAACCGCCAATGGGGAGCAACCGCAGGGAATACTGGGTCTCACCCTTTTGAAAGCCAAACAGTTTTGGCCCCATACCTAAAGCAAACTCGTTGACACGCACACCGGAGGCTTTTGCCAAAAGGAAATGTCCTAACTCATGGAAGAAAATGACAAATCCAAAGAGCAACACGCCAATGACGATCAGCAGTGCCACAAATACGATTTGCAAAGGATCCTCTCCTTTCCAAGAGAAAAAATCTGGTCCATGGGAGGACCTTTAGGAAATCACAAAGCTGACCGCACAAAAGCCCGGGCGTCCAGGTCCGCAGCCAAAACCCCCTCCAGGGTTACAGACTCCTTGCAAGCTTGCCGTTCCATCGCTGCCTCCACAAGAGCGGGAATTTGCAGAAAACCAATCTTCCCCTCCAGGAACAGCGCAACAGCCTGTTCGTTGGCCCCATTCACCGCAGCGGGAACCAGCCCTCCTCTCCGCAATGCCTCCCGGCAAAGCTCTAGGCAGGGAAATGTTTTCGGATCCGGCGGGAAAAATGTAAGGCTTTGCAGTTCCCACAGCCGCAGTTCTTTAGCAGGGGAAGGGAGACGCCGCGGGTAGGTCAGTGCATACTGGATGGGCACCGCCATATTTGGAACCCCCAGCTGGGCCAAAACCGCATGGTCCGCATATTGCACCATGGAATGGATAATGCTCTCCCGATGGACCACAACCTGAATGCGATCTTCCGGCATGCCAAAAAGCCAAGAAGCTTCCATAATCTCCAGCCCCTTGTTCATCATGGTGGCGGAGTCCACAGAAATTTTAGCGCCCATACTCCAATTGGGGTGACGCAGCGCCTCCTCTCGTGTAACCGATGCCAACTCTTCCCGGGTGCGTCCAAAAAATGGACCTCCCGATGCGGTGAGGATCAATTGATCCACGGCTCCTTTACCGGGACATCCCTGGAGGCACTGAAAAATCGCAGAGTGTTCGCTGTCCACAGGAAGGATAGCAGCTCCCCTGGTTTGAGCAGTTTCCATCACCAGACTGCCGCCGGCAACCAAAGTTTCCTTATTTGCCAAAGCCACATCTTTCCCCGCACGGAGAGCAGCCAGCGTGGGTTCCAATCCCACCATACCTACAACCGCATTTAATACAATGTCTGCCGACTCCCAAGCCGCCGCCTGGCAAAGCCCTTCCTTGCCGGAAAGAACTGCAATGTCTGTATCTCGCAGGCTGTTTCGGAGAGAATGGGCCGCAGCCTCATCATAGACGGCCACCGCTTTGGGGGAAAATTGGCGGGCCTGCGCTTCCAACAGCGCCACATTAGAATGGGCTGCCAAAACCTCCACCTGAATTTTCTCCCCCTGGGCCAAGAGGTTCTGCACCACATCTAAAGTCTGGGTGCCAATAGATCCGGTAGATCCAAGCAGAGAAAGCCTTCTCATGATACTCTCCTTCCATCATTATGCGCCAACCAAGGGAAGAAATCCCACCAAAAGGTAAACAAAAGGCGCTGTAAAAATCACGCTGTCAAACCGATCTAAAATTCCGCCGTGGCCCGGAATGACCTGACCAAAATCTTTAATGTGACAGCTGCGTTTAATCAGGGAGAAGCTGAGATCTCCCAGCATGGAAAGAACGGCACCAAAGAACCCAATGAGAAACAGGACAAAATAGTTGGCCTGCACTTCTCCGTGGTAATAGACCCGAGAGAAAAGAACACCACACAGGAGCATGACAACCACATCCACAACAATGCCGCCAATGGCACCCTCCACGGTTTTTTTCGGGCTAATACTGGGGCACAGTTTATGTTTGCCGAAAAACGTCCCTGCAAAATAAGCTCCCGCATCGGCTACCCAAGCGGAAAGCACTGCCAACAGCACATAAATCATGGTGTGGCGGCTGTCCAAAGAGCGCAAGGCAACCAGCGTCTGCAAAGCACTGGGAATCATTACCACCATGCTGTACAAGACTCCCACCTCTTTAAAGGTGGTCTCTTTGTGGTAGACAATCATAGCGGAAAAAACCACTAGGGTAAATAAGCAGTACACCACAAATTCAAAATCATTGTTGCAGAACGGAACTGCAGCAGCAGTCAGAAGCGACGGGCCACACAAGAACCATTTGCGGGACAGGCCCAAAGCTTTTACCAGCTCGAACACGGAGGTGGCAGAAATAAGCGCCACCACAATATTTAGCCCCAAAGGAAAGGAACGGTTGAACACGACAAGAGCCGCAAAAAAGAGCACCAAAACGGCGCCGGACAGAATTCGCTGTCTCATAGCAACATCCCTTTACAGGTTGAAATATCTTCTCTGAAAAATGCTGGGGAAAAACCCCGTTGAAAAAGAGTTGAAATGTCTCTCCTAGTATAAAGTGGGGAATTACACCC
>DSTMR04002__coassemble_2154_pt1 | contig 10175 bp, 6 predicted proteins | sample DSTMR04002__metabat2_high_PE_036 | metagenome-assembled genome bin DSTMR04002
CGACCAACCCAAGAAAGACGATACCCAGCCCCTCCCCCTTTAGGGGGAGGGGTAACCTCGTTTTGGACGCAAAAACGAAACTCAGTCTGTGAAGCGCTATGTGCGGTTTTGAGATCCGGGTAGGGAAACAAAACACCACCGAAGCTCCAGACCAGCCCTGTTGGGCCAGTGTGAGGCCCCTGTGGAAGTTTGTGCGGCACAGGTAAAAGCCACCGAAGGAAAGTTTTGAAAGAATGGACACCGAAAAATGAAGTCCCAAACAGCGAAAGACATATACACAAAAAGTTAAGAATAAAAAGCTAGACATAACGAGGTCGGTTGCGGTAGTGTTGAAGCAGAAAATACCTGCCTTTAGGCAGGGCAAGCAGAGCGCTCGGCTATACGGCGCTGGTCGCCAGTGGCGACCGTTTAGCGCTGACCGAGCCGGCAGGCGAGAACGGCCGCACTCGCCGGGCGCAGCCCGGCACCCCCCGGCCCCCTGCAGGGGGAGTTTTCAAGGGCAAGGTCAAGGACGTTATGCAGAAAAAAGGACAGAAAAAGAGAAAGGAGAAGTGCCCGTGAAAAAGAAAACTGCTATCCTCACCGCACGGCTGACCCCAGCTGAAAAAGCCGCCATTGAACGCAGGGCGAAGCAAGCCAACATGACAGTGACGGACTACATTGTGAAATCCGCTTTGAGCAAAAATGTCCGACAGACGGATGAACTGGCTCCCATTTTATCCGAGCTGAAAGCCCAGGGGCGCAACCTCAACCAGCTGACGAAACTGGCCAACATGGGCCGCATCACCCTGGTGGATGCCGAGAATTTCACCGAGGCTTACACAAACCTCTACGGACTCATCGAGGAAATTTACTGGGAGGGGGAGTGACCGTGGCGACTTTCGTAGCGATCCGTAACGTGAAGCAGACCCGCGGCGCGATGGCGGGAGCTATGGGCTATGTCGCCAAAGATGAGAAAACCTTGTGGCGTGGCATCTCGTTAGTGGCGGGTCATAACTGCGTTCCCCAATCGTCCTACATCGAATTCCTCACCACGAAGAAACGCTTTCACAAAACAGAAGGGCGCCAGTTTTACCACTTTGTCCAATCTTTTGCCGAGGGGGATCGCCTGTCCCCGCAGATGGCAAACGCTATTGGAGTGGAGCTTGCAGAGCAGGAATTCCCTGACTTCGAGGTTTTAGTGGCAACACATATCGATACGGGCCACCTGCATAACCACCTGATTGTGAACTCTGTGAGCTGTGTAGACGGCAAGAAGCTCCACCAAAACACAGCTGACTTGCAGCACCACCGGGACGTAAACGACCAGATCTGCATGAAGTACCACCTGAGCGTGCTCCCGAAATCGAAGAAGCATAGTCGGAAAAAGCGCATGGAGCCTGGAGAATATCAGGCGGGGCTTCGGGGTGACAGTTGGAAACTGGAGCTGGTGTTCGTGCTCAACCAAGCCTTGCGGGAGGCGGAAGATAAGGAGAGCTTCATCGAATGGCTGGAGAGGGAGGGCTACCAAGTGAAGTGGTCAGCCAACCGGAAGCACATCACATTCATCACGCCGGAGGGCTACCGCTGCCGGGACACCAGCCTCCATGACGAAACATTTTTGAAGGACAACCTGGAATATCTATTTCTTTACCGGCAGCTAACAAACTTTGAACCCGGCATGGAGGAATCCTCCTATGGCTGGCTTTACGGCGTGACCTACAATGCAGAAGCCCTGACCCGCTACATGGCGCAAGCCATGGACGTGCCGGACCCGCCGCCCATACCCGTCTGGACAGAAAGCAAGCAGCGCCAGCGGGAGGCCCTCAAGAAGCTGGCCCATGGCCAGCGGTTAGAAAATATTGAGAGCTTTGAAGAGGACGAGGAATACAGTTTCGGAATTTCCATGTGAGAGTAGCCCACCATTTTTTCCTCTGCATTAAGGAGGACACCCCACCTCAAAATTTGCGCCGCATAAACAAAGAAAAGGACTTCGTAAAACTCCCAGCTCAAGGTAGGTGTAAAACCACCAAAAGGCTGGGGAATTTTTCTCCGCATAGCAAAGCACATAGGTCTGGACATTGCTGCCCCCTCTAGGGTAGTGTTGGTGGTTGAAGAAAACACCCAGAAGGAGGAACCGCCAACATGGCAAAGAAACGTCTCACAACAAACGGCAATGTTTTTCGGAGGACAGACGGCCGCTGGCAAAGCGTCATCTGGTATTTTGACGAGCAGGGTATCAAGCGCCGCAAGGTGTTCTCCAGCAAGACAAAAGCAGAGGCCCAGCAGAAGATCACTACCTACATCGCCCAGTTCAACGCAGAAGTGCGCAACTCGGACGAGTCACAGAAAACGCTCAAGGACAGCCTGACCCACTGGCTCCAGGTTTTCAAGTTTCCATCGGTGGAGCGGACAACATACGACCGGCTGGAATGTACCGCCCAGCACCAAGTGTTCCCGCTGATTGGAGACAAGATCGTGGGAGACATCACCGCCGCAGACCTGAAATCCGTGCTGAACCATTGGATGGAGCGGGACTACGCCTACACCACGGTGAAAAAGGTGCATATCCTCCTCAACGAGTATTTTCGCTACTTAACCGAGGAAAGTTTCATTCGGAAGAATCCCATGCAAAGCGTACCAATGATGAAGAAATCGAATTTCCTAGCCGCTCAGGACAAGGGATGTGTCTCGGAGCAAGAGCAAGTCACTGTGTTCACACCCACGGAAATTGCGAAGTTCAAACGGGAAGCATTTGCTACATTCTCCAACGGCAAACGCAAATACCAGCAAGCAGCGGCCTACATCCTCATGCTTAACACAGGACTAAGAACGGGAGAATTGCTGGGCCTGCTCAACAGCGATATCGACCTAGAGCGGCGGGTTTTACATCTCGAAAGAGGTGTGAAAGAGGTCTGGCGCAGGGATGGTTTACAAGCCGAGCCGGGCCGGGATGTGAAAGTTGGAAAGCTGAAATCCGCCACCAGCAAGCGTGCGGTTCCCTTGAACGACACCGCCATTGCCATGATTCAGGACTTGAGGAAAGAGGCATACTTCGGAGAGGACACGCCCCTGGTGCCGGACGAGCACGGCAATTACACTCGCCCTGTGAATTTCCGCAAACGTTATTACAGAATCCTTGCAGCTGCTGGGATTGAGAAAAAGGGCCTGCACAGTTTGCGCCACACGTTCGCTTCCAACCTGGTGAACGGGATAAGGCAAGAGGACGGCTCTATTAAATCCCTGACACCCCGTCAGGTGGCAGACCTGCTGGGTCACTCAACTTCGCAGATCACGGAGTTGTACTACGTTAAAAAGGACACCTCTCGTCTACATGGTATCACCGACGGCTTTAATTTGTAAACGCTATGCAGCAGGGTGCACAAAAACCAGAACAAAAATTTTGCAGGTCAAAAGAGAACAAAAACAGCGAAACGCACCCGAAATCGTCCGAAAAGGGCGAAACCGGGTGCGTTTTGGGTGCTGGAGGGGATGGGAACAGTTGAGAACGGGTCAAACCAGATGAGAAAACCCAGTGTCCGAACCAGAATGAACCCCATTCCCATGCAACACAGGCAAAAAGAAAACCGGCGGAAACCCAGTGTTTTCGCCGGTTTTGTGGCAGGGGCAGAAGGACTTGAACCCTCGGCACGCGGTTTTGGAGTGGATGTGGGAAAGCACACCAGGGAGCGCGGGAGGGCCGGTGTTGACCAGTTCCTGCCGCAAGTCCCGGGGAGAGCGGTGCTGGTTTGGTGCTGGGAGGAAATTTTCCGAGCTAAAACAGGCGAAAAAGAGCGGAAAATCCCCGGAAAAGCAGGAAACACATTGACTTAAATCGACAACGTCCGTATAATAAAAAGTGCCGGGGAAACCCGGCGGGCGTCTGTTGCAGACAGGCGGTTAGCCACTCCCTTCTACTCTACGCAGAGAGGGGGTGATACTGATGGGACACAAAGGCTGCGGGGTTCGCGCCCTGCGCTTTGCAATATGCTTGGTCATCGCTTTGGCGGTGGCCATAGCACTGGCCCCAAAAGCGTGCTAGCCGCTGGCGGCAACCAGCGGCTAGCATTTGTCCGAAAATGTTAACCAGTTGGGGCTAACCGTCACAAGTTTGCAACAGCGCCCTTTCTGTCTTTATTATACTCCGCAGGCAAGCCACTGTCAACCGGCAGCCGGACCAGAAATAAAAATTCCCCGCAGCTGTTTCCAAACAGTGTGGGCTGTGGTACAATGTAGGGGAAAGGCATTGCCCACCCCAAACAGTTGAAGCGAAAAGGCCGTGGCCTTTTCTGTTGGTAACTACCAACAGAATTTTAGCCGATTGAGAACGAACACACACCTACACCCCCACCGGGGTACCCAAAGGAGGCAATTCATGCGGCGATTTACCCACACATTCCCCCAGCGTATCAGCGCATTCCTCTTGTGCCTGGCCCTGCTGGTGGGCCTGCTGCCCACGTCGGCGCTGGCAGCGGGAACAGACACAGGAAAGGCCATACAACTTGGCACAAGCGGGATCGGCGACCCGACTTCAACGAAGAATAGCAAAGGGACGTATTATACGCCGAGTGATTATGTCTATTTTGGCGTGAATGGCAGTACCCCGATTAAGTGGCGGGTGTTGGACGCGGACAAGACAAACGACGGAACAACAAGCGGAATGTTCCTGCTGTCGGAGTATTTGTTGGATAGCGACGTTGTGTTTGAAAGTGCATGGAACAGCGACGATAACGACGGGCAGACCAATCCGAATGAGTGGCAGCACAGCGACGCGCAAAATTGGTGCAGCACGTTTGCGATAAAAACCGATGTTTTTTCAACGGCAGAACAGGAGGCTTTCCTCGGCGTTGCGAAAACCGATAGTGCCGAGAGTAGTTTGTACTCAATGCGTTGGGGCGCAAGCAGCTTGACAGAAAATGACAAAGTATTTTTCCTGTCTGTGAGGGAACTTGCAGACTATGTAGGTAGTTATGATGGCGCACCGGGACTAAATGCAACAGACACCGCGCAGAGCGCCGATGCGTGGTGGCTCCGCTCGCCTAGCGCGGACGGTACGGACAATGTGGGCGCGGTCTGCTACGATGGTTATGTGCGCCTCTACATCGTGTACAATGAATGGGCTGCGCGCCCCGCTATTAACTTAAATCTGAACTCTGTCCTCTTCACATCTGCCGCCGAAGGCGGCAAATCTTCCGCCGCTGAAAGCGGCGATACTCAAGGCGGCGAAGCCGCCGACGCGATTTTTGAAATTGGCGATTATGCGGGCAACGAGTGGAAGCTGACTTTGCTGGACAGTAACCGCAATTTCTCCGTAACGGAAGAAACCGCCAGCGGCAAGCCCGGCGATACCATTACGCTGAATTACACCGGGGCGACGGTCTGTAACGCTGCTACCGCACCCAACGAATATATTTCCGTCATTATTGCGGACGATAGCGGCGCACAGTATTATGGCAGAATTACGCAGCCGACGAGTGCGGACGGGCAAGTGGAGATTACAATTCCGACTTCCCTTGCAGATGGAACCTATACCCTTAATGTGTTCAGCGAACAATATAACGGCGGTGAAAACGACGATACCAAACTGACCGATTACGCCAGCACATTTGCAAAGGTTGTCCTGACTGTTGTTGACGGTACCGCGCCGACTTTGAGTGGTGGCAGCGCGACCCGCGACAGCGAAACTTCCGCAACGGTAAAGTTTACCAGCAACGAAGCGGGCAGCTATTACTACGCAGTCGTGGAAAGCGGTGCAGCAGAACCGTCCATCGACACCACCGGGACGGGAACTGCCTGCGTCAGCGGCGAGAATACCATTTCCCTTACAAGCCTTTCGGATGCGGGCGCAAAAGATATTTACATCGTGGCAAAGGACGCGGCGGGGAATGTGAGCGAAAAACTGAAAATAACGATCCCCGCCATTTATACCCTCACCGTCAACTTGAACGGCGGCAGCGGCAGCACAACCGGCGGCGAATATCCTGCGGGCGAAGTGGTCAATATTGACGCGGGCAGCCGCAGCAATTACCGCTTTAACGGCTGGACTTCCTCAACCGGCGGCAGCTTTGCCGACGCTTCCAGCGCAAGCACCACCTTTACCATGCCCGCCGGGAACGTGACGATTACAGCAAATTGGCAGTACGACCCGCCCTACATCCCTCCCACGAAGCCGGACGGTCCCAGCACCGGGACCAGCGACGGCTGGACCGACATCCAGGACGAGATCGCGGACGCTGAGGACGGCGACACCATCACTATCGACATGAACGGCGAGACCGAGGTGCCGGGCGATATATGGGAAGCCATAGCAGGCAAAGACGTGACGGTGATCCTGGACATGGGCGAAGACATTAGCTGGACAGTTGACGGCAGCGACGTGCCTACCGCCACCAGCTTTAGCAGCATGGATTTTGGTGTGGATATGAACACCAGCGGCATCTCTGTGGACGTGATCAACACCGTCACTGGCGAAGTGAGCAGCGTACAGATCACCCTGGCCCACGATGGGGAGTTTGGTTTCGCGCTGACTTTGAGCGCCCCGCTGGGCAAAGAGAACGCCGGGTATTGGGCCAACCTCTATCACTACGACGAGAACGCTAAAACGCTGAACTACGAAACCAGCGCTCAGGTTGCCAGTGATGGTACCGCCAGCTTACGCATGACCCACGCCAGCCAGTACGCCATCGTGATCGACGACAAGAGCCACGACTTGCCTTTCACCGACCTGGGCGAGGGTCAGTGGTACGAGAGCGCCGTGCGCTACGCCTACACCCACGATATCATGGAGGGCATGAGCGCGACAAAATTCTCCCCCAATATCAGCTTGACCAGAGCGCAGGCCGTGCAAGTCCTCTACAACCTGGAGGGCCAGCCCACGGTGAGCGGGAACGCCGCCTTCCCCGACCAGGTGGAGGAGTGGTACAAACCCGCCATCGCCTGGGCGGAGCAGACCGGCGTGGTGGACGGATATGAGGATGGAACCTTCCGCCCCGGCCAGCCCGTCACCCGGCAAGAATTTGCCCAGATGCTCTACAACTACGCAGCGTACAAGGGCTACGATTTGACCGCCCAGGGCGACCTCACCGCTTTCCCCGATGGGGATTCTGTGCAGCCCTGGGCCGAAACTGCCATGACCTGGGCCAACGGGAACCAGCTCATCAACGGCCACGACGACGGCACCCTGGAGCCCGGCGGCACTACTACCCGTGCCCAGGCCGCCAGCATCCTGATGCGGTTTGACCAGAACGTGGTGGAAAACTGAATTTTTATGCGAGGGTCGGGAGCAATCCCGGCCTTTTGCTTACCCGGAAATAGGGGAGGGGCCACCTCAAAAATTGCGGTGGAGTAAACAAAGAATAGGGATTCGCAAAACCAAATTTGAAAACAGGGAAGAAGGCTGGCTGAAAAAATATGAGAAGGACTTGCAAGAGAAAGCCACGGCAGGGAGGATTTTTTCTTCTGCCCAACGAGATTTTCACGCTGGGTTTGAGCGCCGGGGAGATCGCTGTGTACGCATACTTGATTTTTTGTGAGGACAGGGAGACACACGTTTGCTACCCTAGCTTCCGAAAAATTGGGGAACGAACCGGCATGAGCCCTAACACGGTGAGGAAGTACATAACCCAGCTGGAGGACAAGCGCCTCATCGAAACCCTGCCGACAACGGTGTGGACATTGGACGGCACTGCGAGAAACGGGACGCTGCTTTACACGATCCTTCCCATTCAAGAAGCTGTCAACTACCACCTGGAACGCCAGTTGGCAGGATTGCCACGGAAGAAACATACCAGGAAAAAGCGGTGAAATCCAAACTCGGCCCTGTGCGGCGATTTATGGCCGGTTAGAGAGCGGAGTAGGGAAACGACACCAGCGAAGCCCCGAACAGGCCCTGTTGGGCGAGCGTGACCCAGTTTTGAACGAGCAGGGCGAATTCGTCGAACCCAAGAAAGACGATACCCAGCCCCTCCCCCTTTAGGGGGAGGGGTAATCTCGTTCTGGGGAGCAAAAAGCAAACTCGGCCTTGTGCGGCGATTTGTGGCCGGTCAGAGGACGGGGTAGGGAAACAACACCAACGAAGCCACAGACCAGCCCAGTTGGAGCTGTGTGAGCAGAAGTTGCCATGGGGCAACTGCCAAGAGAAGTCCTCGGATACGAAGTATCCGTCTTTTCCTGCGGAAAAGCACCGAGCTTCTCTGCATTAAAAACCCAACGAATCAAGTTGGGCAGGAGTCAACCCTGGTACAAAGCCACCGAGGAAAGTTTTTGAAAGAATGGACACCGAAAAATGAAGTTCCAAACAGCGAAAGACATATACACAAAAAGTTAAGAATAAAAAGCTAGACATAACGAGGTCGGTTGCGGTAGTGTTGAAGCAGAAAATACCTGCCTTTAGGCAGGGCAAGCATAGCGTCCGGCTATACGCCGTCCGCACTCGCCGGGCGCAGCCCGGCACCCCCCAGCCCCCTGCAGGGGGAGTTTTGAAGGGCAAGGTCAAGGGCGTTATGCAGAAAAAAGGACAGAAAGGAGAACCGCATGAAAAAGAAAACCGCTATCCTTACCGCCAGGCTGACCCCAGCCGAAAAAGCTGCCATTGAACGCAAAGCGCAGCAGGCAAACATGACCGTCACCGACTACATCGTGAAGTGCGCCTTGGGCAAAAATGTCCGACAGGCGGACGAGCTGGCCCCCGTTTTATCCGAGCTGAAAGCCCAAGGCCGCAACCTCAACCAGCTGACAAAGCTGGCTAACATGGGCCGCATCACCCTGGTGGACGCTGAGAATTTTACACAGACTTACACAAACCTCTACGGCCTCATCGAGGAAATTTACTGGGAGGGGGAGTGACCGTGGCGACTTTCGTAGCGATCCGTAACGTGAAGCAGACCCGTGGAGCAATGGCGGGAGCTATGGGCTATGTCGCCAAAGATGAGAAAACCCAGTGGCGTGGCATCTCACTGGTGGCGGGACATAACTGTGTCCCGCAATCGTCTTACATCGAGTTCCTCACCACGAAGAAACGCTTTCACAAAACAGAGGGGCGCCAGTTTTACCATTTCGTCCAATCCTTTGCGGAGGGAGATCGCCTGTCCCCGCAGATGGCCAACGCCATAGGAGTGGAGCTTGCGGAGAAAGAGTTCCCCGATTTCGAAGTACTAGTCGCCACCCATGTGGACACGGGACACCTGCATAACCACCTGATCGTGAATTCGGTGAGCTGCGTGGACGGCAGGAAGCTCCACCAAAACACGGCGGACTTGCAGCACCACCGGGACGTAAACGACCAAATCTGCATGAAGTACCACCTGAGCGTGCTACCAAAATCCCAGAAGCATAGTCGGAAGAAGCGCATGGAGCCGGGAGAATATCAGGCGGGACTTCGCGGGGAGAGCTGGAAGCTGGAGCTGGTTTTCATCCTCAACAAAGCCTTGCGTGAGGCAGAAGATAAAGAGAGCTTCATCGAATGGCTGGAGCGGGAGGGGTATCAAGTGAGGTGGACGGCCAACCGCAAGCACATCACTTTCATCACGCCGGAGGGCTACCGATGCAGAGATACCAGCTTGCACGATGAAACTTTTTTGAAAGATAACCTGGAGTGGTTGTTCCTGTACCGACAGCTTTATGGATTCGATTTCTGGTCGGAGGAGCCAGATAATGGGTGGTTGTCCGAGGTTTCCTACAACGCCGAAGCCCTGACCCGTTACCTGAAGCAAACCATGGACGTGCCAGACCCGCCGCCCATTCCCGTCTGGACAGAGAGCAAACAGCGCCAGCGGGAGGCCCTCAAGAAACTGGCACATGGGCAGCGGCTGGAGAATATCGAGAGCTTTGAAGAGGATGAGGGATACAGTTTCGGGATGTCCATGTGAGTTTTTCCTCTGCCTATCACCAGTACACCCCACCTCAAAAACTGCGCCGCATAAACAAAGAATAGGCCCGTGAAAAATTCCCCGCCCCGGGTAGGTGTAAATCCACCAAAAGGCAAGGAGATTTTTCTCCGCCCGGTTCGCAACATAGGGGTGGACATAAGACAGCCCTCTAGAGTAGTGTTGGTGGTTGAACAAAATACCCGGAAGGAGGGTTATCAACCATGCCAAAGAAACGACTCACCACCAACGGCAATGTCTTTCGGAGAACAGATGGTCGCTGGCAAAGCGTCATCTGGTACTTTGACGAGCAAGGCGTCAAGCGCCGCATCC